>WNGM01004499.1_pt1 | contig 23127 bp, 16 predicted proteins | sample 5400571 | NCBI WGS metagenome assembly WNGM01 (sample SAMN13153378, study PRJNA577476) | soil metagenome | isolation source: 100 cm soil or saprolite under Garry oak tree replicate 2 | place: USA:California | collected 2016-06-15 | reverse complement strand
CAGGAGACGTATTGAAAAACGCTGCATACTACCTCCTCGAAATGTTCATCACCGCGGGGTTGGTGGAATCAATGTGGACGAGCGCGAAGAGGATGCTCTGGATTAACTCACTTGTCAAGGATGGCAACATGCTGTGTCGCGGCAAAATGAGAATGTCCGGTTTGTGCAAAGTAGAAATGTCCGGTTTCATCCAAGGCGGGAGGCAGGATGGGACCGGAGCGAATCGAGTTGAGCACGAAAGAACGGGAGCGGCTGAAGGTGTTACACGAAGTCGAACAAGGACATCTGAAACAGGTGGAAGCGGCGCCCTTTTATAATGCGTTTCTTGGGACTCGCAAGGTGGTTGGTCATGTCTTTGCCGATGAACCACGAAATTGCCCGCGCCAAGCTCGTGGCCACCAAGCCCTGCACTTGGGCCAACCAGTTTGGTGGTAACATGCCACCGAAGTCCGCGAGGGTTCCGGGGTAGGCATGAGGCGCAACTCTTGTATCGTAGTTCTCCTATCCAAAGCGAAACTAACCCAGGGCAAATACGGAGGTGGGACTCCAAATGGTGCAATCCGTTAGAAACCCTTGTTCAACGACGCTCGTGCTTGTTGCAGCACTCCTCCTGGCGGGTCAAACTCAGCCTGGAATGGGGCGAACTCCTGGGAGGAAGGCACAGCCGCTCGCGGGGTTAGCGCCCGCGGCGAACGAGACGCTGACGTACGACCACGTGCATCTCGGCGTTCCCGACCCGGCGAAGGCGGTCGAGTGGTATGCCAAATACATGGGTGGGCAGCCCGGGCCGGCGGGGGAGCCGAACGAGCGCCTCCTTTTCGGCAAAATCCGATTCATCTTCCTGAAGAACGACAAGCCTCTGCCCAGTGCCGGCAGCGCCATCGATCACATCGGTCTTTCCTTCGCTGATCTAGCCGCAAAAATGAAGGAGTTCGAAACGGCAGGCATCAAGATCGTCATGCCGATCCAAGAAGAACCAGGGCTGTTCAAGCGCGCCTTTATCGAAGACCCGTGGGGCACCAAAATCGAGGTCCTGCAGGATCCCGAGACGCTCGGCTTCCACCACGTCCATCTGCGGGCACCTGACCCCGAAGCTGCCTTAAAGTGGTACCTCAATATGTTCGGCGGCGAGCGCAGGAAGCTGAAAGGACGGGTGGATGCTGTGAAGTATGGCGAGGTCTGGGTTCTCGCGGAGAAAGGCGACGCCACGCCGAGCGAGGGCCACGCAATCGATCATATCGGTTGGCGGACTACCATGGACCTCGGCGCGAAGGCCGCCGAGCTCAAAGCCAAGGGCGTGAAGTTTACAACCGAGCCCAGGCCCGTGCGGGACATCCACATGTCATATGTCGAAGGTCCGGCGGCCGTAAAGATTGAATTGCTACAGCGCTAAAGGCTGCCGGGCAGCCGCGAGCCCGCAATCTTTCGAATAGCAGAGACGTGCCTCAAGGATTGCCTCTGGGCAGAGTGATATCCCTGCTCATGACGTGTTGATAGCCCTCGCGAGCCTGGGGCGGCTATTTTGGCGGTACCGCCAGGGACGATTCGCTGTTGTGACTCACTGGCAACGCGAAAACGAGCAAGGTGTTGCCAGACTTTGGCTGGTGAAGCTCCGGGGCCAATTCCGATGGAATCAACGTCGACCAGCTCCCGCCGCCAGTCCCAGCGGGCATGGCTAAGTACTGCTTCCCGTTCGCCAAGTACGTAATCGGGAACCCCTGCGCAGGAGTTGGCAGACGCGTCTGCCAGAGAATCTTTCCGCTAGCCGCGTCGTACGCGTACATGTGACGATCCCAGTCGCCGCCGATTACGACTCCTCCGGCGGTGGCCAGCGCGGCGGTATTGGACGGTGAAGGTGTGCGATGACGCCACAACACCTTGCCGGATCGGATATCCATGGAGAGGAATTCACCCAGGTTGCCTCCCGACTGTGGATATTTGTAATCCCGGCGGCGGACCGGGCCAACGCCGCCCTTGCCGATTACCTTCTCCACTGCGCTGAAGGTGGCCCTCTCGCAGTTCAGGGCCATCGGGATGTACAACGCATTGGTTTGCGGGCTGAAGGCCATCGCTCGCCAGTCCTTGAATCCGGCTGTGCTCGGACACATCTCGAGCTCGACACCGATCTGTGGGATCTTCCGGTAGGTGACTTTGCCACTCTCCGGACTCACCTCCACGATGTTCTGGTAGCCTAGATCGGTGGCGTGGATGAACGCGCCGGTGGTCCGGTCGAGCTGCCAGAGGATGCCCAGCTTGCCCATCTTGAAGAGTGACTTGCGGCCGCCGGAGTCAATCAGGATGTTCTCGAACACCTCATCCATGTCCTGCGTTTCGCCGGGAAGGTGCTGGTAGTACCACTTTATTTTCCCCGTGTCCGGATCGAGCGCCAGGGTCGAGTTGGTATAGAGCGCGTCGCCGTCTGTTCCGCGGACCGCTCTGGCCCACGGTTTGGCCTGCGCCGTGCCCCAATAGACGAGGTTCGCTTCTGGATCGTAGCTGCCCGGGATCCACGCGTCGCCGCCTGCGCGGAAAGCCAGCGGCAGGTCGCCCCATGTGTTGCCGCCGGGCTCACCAGGACGCGCAACGGTCGACGTTCGCCACAGCTCCTTTCCGGTGGCCGGATCATGCCCGCTGATGAAGCAGACGTCCTCTTTGTAGCGGCTGCAGCCCGTCATACCCGCGATCACCTTGCCGCGAACGACGATTGGGCCGGAAGTGTATCCGTATCCCAGTTTTGAATCGGCCACCGGCGTGTCCCACGCCACCTTCCCTGACCGGGCGTCCAGGGCGATGATATGGGCGTCATTCGTCGTTGCGAATATCTTGTCTCCGTAAATCGCGATGTTTCTTTGGACCCCGTTACCTTCGCCGCCAGCCCCCTCGGACGCCTTGGTCCCCTCGGGGCGATATTCCCAGATCAAGTCTCCCGTCGCGGCGTCCAACGCCTGAATGACGCCGCGCGGGTTCGGCAGGTACATGACCCCGTCGTGGACGAGTGGCGTGGCCTCCTGAGCGCCCGTGTTTTCCATCGCCCACGACCAGGCGAGTTGAAGTTGCTGGACGTTCCGCGTGTTGATCTGATCGAGCGGGCTGTACCCCCAGGCGTTGTCGGTGCGCCTCCAGTTGAGCCAATCGCCTGGAGAGGGGTTGCGCAGCATGGGCTCGGTGACCGGGCGGAAATCTTTCACCTGTGCCGTGAGCCAGAGGCTCGCCAGCAGAACGCTGATAAAAATCGAAAAAACGAATCGCCGTGTCATAGAGCTGACCTCCTCACGGGTTGTTCACTGTTGGCGTGCAGGGGCAATAATTCGAATGGAATTGGGCCGATAATGAGCGCAGGTTGGGCGTCTTGAAGCGTCATCGCTCCCATCCTCACGATTTTGTTCACGCGGAAATACTCAATTAATTCCAGCCCCCTAATTCGCTGCGCGTTGTCGTCCAAGGCTATGCGGAGACGTGTGAAGACATGCTGGAAGGCCCAGGGCCTAAGCTAACCAAAACGAAGCTGCACACTCATCTAGGAGTGTCCCTAGGCGCCGCCCCTGGGGGTGCCCTTCACCGTGACGACCTTCCTGGGATCGGCCTTCACATCGACCACGATGCCAAAGAACGGGGCCATCATCTCCTCCCAAGTCTGATCTCCGTAATACACGGGCCGGTTGGGGTCGGGGTTGAACTTGTTGCTGGGCGAGTTGTCAAAGTGGGCATCTACCACCATCCGGCTGCCCTTGGGGATCTTGATGTCCGTGTAGTAGCCGAGCTGCCAGTTGAAGTCGTAGCGAGGCACGTCGAGAATGATTTGCTGCTCGCCGGTCGGATACTCGAGACGGTATGTCATGTCCTTCCCGCGCAGGTGCATATGCGGCATCATCCAGACCAGTTGGGCGTCCTCGTTGAACAGGATCTCAGCCGGAGGGCTCGCCCAGTTCCCGTCGTTGGGCGGAATGCGGAAGACTTCGCTGTCGGTGCCCACCGCCGGCTGGCTGTTGTAAGAGATGAAGCGGCGCTGGGGCGGTTCCTTGGCAATGGTAAAGCCAACTTCGGGCTCGTCGGTCATGGGCTTGCCAACAGTGGTGTAGTGCAACTGGAACACGATGTCGGCATTGGCGGGAATCAGCTTGGCCGCGTTGAAAACGCGATAATCGGTGGCCTGGAGACCGGGGACATAGCAGCCTTCGAGTCCTCCAGGGCTAATGCTTCTGGCGGCCAGCGACTCCCGGTCGTCTCCCTGCACTCCCGCCACTCCAGGGAGCCGTTGTTTTTCGCCCTTGGGCCTGGGCAGTTCACTCCCGCTGTCGTCGCGCTGCTTGTCCACCCAGACTGGGACGCCATACTGTACATCGGGCGTGTGAGTGATGAAGCGGATGCAGATATGATGGGTCACCTGAAGCGCGCTGGGTTTGATCTCCAGCGACGTAATCCAGGTGTCCTTGGTGAACCCCGTCGGCATAACCACATTGGTCCACTCCATGATGCCTTGCGCGGGGACGTTATACTGCGGTCCTTTTACGATATAGTCGGGTTTGATCTGCCAGCCATCCGCCGGCCATGCCACCGCAGGCGGCGCATCCTTGGGATCGCCTTCTTTCGCTCCGCCGTCGGCCCACGCCACGATCATGTCGATCTGGCTCTGCTTCAGTGCGCGATCGTTCGAAAAGTGGCCGTATTTCGGGTCGGCGAACCACGGGGGCATTTTCCTGCTCGCAACCGCGGCCTTCATCGCCTTTGCCCACGGCCGCGTGCTCTGATAGTCGAGAAATGACATCGGCGCGATCTGCCCAGGGCGATGACAGGTCTGGCAGTTCTTCTGCAAGATCGGCAGCACATCCTTGTTGAACGTGATCGATTCTGGAGAAATAGTGGCGGAGGGACCATCGGCGGCCAAGGCCGCCACAGCCGCCAGGAAGGCCGCGGCGACAAATCGAAGCATAGACGCTCCTTTCACGCCTCACTCGCGCTGTTGACTATACCTCCCGCAATGATTTGGCGAGGGACAAGTCTCAGGCGATGACCGGCGACGCGCACCATCGACCTTTCACCATTCGCTCGGCTGTTGTCACCGGCTTCAAGGTTACTGCGCGACGTTCGAGACTGGCGCCCCCGGGTCGGTCAGTGGCTTGGCGCCCAACTTGACAAGCAGATCCGCCGTACCCTGATGGGAGTTTCGCGGCCTTAGGTCTTTATCTTTTGCCACCCCAGCCGTCATAACCTCCGCCGCGATCGTCCAGGCCGTCTGTCCATACACGTTCTCTGCGTCCACCTTCGCACCCTTTTCCACCAGGAACTGAACGATATCGTTCGCTCCCACATATGCTGCACCGTGCAGTGCGGTCTCACCGATATCATTGGTGCCGTTGACATCGGCGCCCAGTTCCACCGCTACGCGGACAGCTTCCAAGGCGTCCGTGTCATCTTGCTTCGGGCGCTCGACCGCATGGGTTATTCCTTCCGCGAAACCCGCCGCCATAATCAGCGGGGTGTTCTTGGCTTGATCCGTGAGCAGCGGATCGGCGCCGTTGGCTGCCAGAAGGCGCATAATGCCGGCATCGTAGCTCGCGGCTGCCAGCAGAAACGGCGTAGCGCCCACCGGAGTGAGATCGATCGCTTTGAATAGCCTAGTGTTGGGCATGGGGGGGAACTTCACGACTCGAGCGTTCGGATTCGCTCCACGTCCCAGGAGCGCCTTTACCAGTTCGGGCATGTTCGGCCGGTACAAATAGCCCGCGCCGGAAATGGGTCTTACTCCGGAGACTCGTGCGAGTCCCTTCAGCATTGCGTAGTGCAAGGCGGTAACCCCGTAGGCGTCCGCCGCGTTCGGGTCCGCGCCCTTCTCCAGCAAAAATAGCGCCAGCGCCTCATGGCCGCTATGGGTGGCCACCACCAGAGTGTTGCCGTCCTCCGGTGCGGCCTCATTCACGTTCGCTCCTGCTTCGAGAAGCATCCGGGCAGCGTCCAGATCGCCTTGCTGCGCGGCAAAGAGCAAGGGTGTAAAGCCACTCGTCGAATGAGCATGGACATCCGCTCCACGATCGATCAGCACGCGCGCGACTTCTGGGTGTTTCTCCGCCACCGCCCACATGAGAGCCGTCTGCCCGCGCGAACTCTCCTTCGCATTGACGTCCGCTCCGTGAGCCAGCAGCGATTTCACCGTGTCCACATTGCCCGTGCGCGCGGCCGTCATGAGCACGGGCGTTCCTGTCGGTACGCCGTTTGGATCCGCCCCGGCCTTCAACAGCTTCTCGACCATGGCCGCGCTCTGGTTGACGCAAGCCAGCGAGAGAGGAGTCACACCATAGCTGTTCGCGGCGTTCACGTTGGCGCCAGCACGAATCAGAAGGTCCGCCGTTTCCGTATCATCCCAGTGAGCCGCCCAGGCTAGTGGCGTCGCGCCATCTGCCTGCGGCGTATTCACATCGACGTGTTGCTGCAGCAAGGAACGCACGGCTTCGTGGTTTCGGTTCTTCGCCGCGTCCACCAGCCGAAGATCGCCACTGGTGCCGGCAAAGCTGGCGATCGATAGCAAAGGTGCAACCCACCAGATCCCTAACTTTCTAACTTTGATGCTCATCTTCGTTCCTCATTTCAATGAGTTCTGGCACCCGCCAGAATATATTATCCGTCCCACCGAAGCTTCTACTTGCTTACGGCCGAGACAGCGGCGACGGAACGGACTCCTGCCAGGCTTCTAGGCTTCTAGTCTATGGAAATCGGCTCTAGTTTCCCGGCGCTGCTCACCAGGGTCTCCACGGGAACCCCGGCCACGTCCAGCAAGGTCCCGTATAGGTTGTGCATCGGCGTATTCGCTGAATACTGCAGGTGGCGCCCACCCTTGATCTTGCCCGACCCTCCACCCGCCAGCAGGGTTGACACGTTATCATGTGAATGCAGGTTGCCGTCGCTCAGGCCGGCGCCATAGAGGATCACCACGTGGTCCAGTAGAGTGCCGTCACCGTCGGGAGTATTCTTCAGTTTCTCCAAAAGATACGCGAGCATACTGATATGGTGTGTGTTGATCTTGATCACCTTGGCGATTTTGTCGCGATCGCCACCATGGTGCGTCAAGGGGTGGTGCGAATCGGGGATGCCGAGCTCTGGGTAGGACCGGGTTGTCGTTTCGTGGCCCAACATGAAGGTCGCAACGCGGGTCATGTCAGTCTGGAAAGCCAAGGCCTGCAAGTCGAGCATTAGTTTGGCGTGCTCTTCAAACGTCGCGGGGATGCCGCCCATGGGTCGCTCCACCACTGGCAAATCCCGGGAGGACTGCTCCTCGGCCAATTGGATGCGCCGCTCGACATCGCGAATGGCATCCAGATACTCGGTGACTTTGGTGCGGTCGCTCGAACCGAGCCCCTTCAGGATGCCGCTGGCATCCTGGAAAAGGGAGTCAAGAATGCTGCGGTCACTGCGGATTCGGGCGAGCCGCACTTTCGGATCAGTGCTATTACTGTCGCCGAACAGGTTCTCGAATACGGCGCGCGGCTGGTTCTCCATCGGCATCGGCGTCGTGGGAGTGCGCCAGGAGAGCGTGTTCGTGTAAGCGCAGCTATAGCCGGTTTCGCATTCGCCGATCGTCTCAGTAGAGTCCAGAGAGAGCTCGAGCGAAGCCAATTGGGTGTGCTTACCGAGTTCCCTTGCAGCAATCTGATCCAACGAAGTTCCGGCCTGGAGGTCGGCGCCTTCCGACTGCTTGGCATGAACGCCCGTCAAGAACGATGTGGCGGCACGCGAATGATCTCCCCCGCCCTCGCCCGGCTGTGGATGACCCTCCGGGTGCGAGAGGCCGCTCAGCACGAGAAGATGATCCCGAAATGCGGTCAGCGGCTCCAGAATCGGGGTTATCTCCAGCGCGCCCACCTTCGCTGGCGACCACTCATGGTGCAGATTCATGATTCCGTTCGGAACATACATGAATGACATGCGGGTCACCGGTTTGGCGACCACGTCGGCAGCGGTTGCTAATGCCGGAATCATGCCGTCCAGCAGCGGCAATCCCACTGTCACACCCAAGCCTCGAAGAAACGTGCGGCGGGGTAAACGCTTTTTGGTGATGATCATGGCTTCGACTCCCTCACGGTTTGATTTTGAGATTGCGCGGTCCTGACGGTAGCGGGTTCCTGTGGCTTGCTTATGCGCATCTGAAACGGCACGCTGTTGACGATTCCCAGAATCAGTGATGACCACTTATAGTTGCTGGAAGCGGCTTCCCGGGTGATCTTACGGATGGCCGGCTGATCGTAATATTCCACGCCGCGGCCCAGGGCGTAAGTGAGCACCCTATCGGTGACTGTATTCGCGAATTGTTCCGGATGGCTCAGCAATACTTTGCGAAGCTCAGCCGGGCCGTTAAACTTAATGCCGTTGGGCAGCACTCCTGACGCATCGACCGGGGTGTGAGCCTCGCTGGTGGTTCGCCATTCGCCCACGCCGTTGAAGTTTTCGAGTGCGAAGCCCAGCGGGTCCATTTGAGCGTGGCAAACCGCGCAGGCGGCATTCGAGCGGTGTTGCTCCATCCGCTCGCGCATCGTCAGGACTTTGCCGTTCGCGGGAGTTTCCTTCAGAGACGGAACGTCGGCCGGGGGCGGCGGGGGCGGCGTACCCAGGACGTTGGTCAGCAACCACTTGCCGCGGATCGTTGGCGACGTTCGGTTGGCATAGGAGGTTACGGTTAGAATACTGCCTTGGCCCAGCAATCCTCTTCGCTCTTCGTGACCGTCCAACGATACGCGCCGAAAGTGGCTGCCATAGATATTGGGAATTCCGTAAAAACGGGCCAGACGTTCGTTGACGAACGTATAGTCCGCATTTAGTAAGTCCAGTACGCTGCGATCTTCGCGCACATTGCTTTCCAGGAAGAGCTGCGTTTCTTGCTCGAATGCCGCGCGCAGGTTCTCGTCAAATTCCGGGAAGGCGTCCTGATCCGGGTGCACTCCCGGCATATTCCGCAGATACAGCCACTGTCCGAAGAAATTGGTCACTAAAGCATTCGACCGGGAATCCGCGAGCATACGCCGCACCTGCTGTTCCAAAACCGCAGGCTCTTTGAGCTTCCCGGCTGCGGCCAAGTTCAGAAGCTGGTTGTCGGGTATGCTGCTCCAGAGGAAAAACGACAGACGGGAGGCCAGTTCGAGGTTGCTGATTCGATACGCAGCGCCCGGCGCCACACTCGCCGGATCGTGTTCGATGCGGAACAGAAACTCCGGGGAAGCCAGGATTCGTTGGAGCGCCATTCCGATTCCCGCCTCGAAGCCCCCCTCTTTACGGCCGACCTTGTAGAGGTTGAGCAGAGGCTGGACGTCTCCCTCGGTAACAGGCCGACGATAAGCGCCGCGCGCCAGCCTGGAGAGAATCTTGCTGGCGCAAGGAAGCTCGTCCGCGCTGTTGGCCGGACGGCATACAAAAATCTTGCGGCGACTGGGCGTGTCTCCCAGCCCTTTCGCGTTGTAGGGCCCACTGATCGAGACTTGCGACACGGCAGGGGTATCCTCTTTAGTTCCGGGCGACTCACTTCTTCCCTCGGATGATTTATCGAGGATCCTGAATTCCGCCAACGGCGAGTCGAGCACACCTTCACGCTCCCACGCGTCATTCAGGAAATCGACCCCAACGAGCCGAGTACCCGCCTTCGCTGCGAAGCGAACTTCCAAATGCGCATCCGCCGTGTCCCCCGAGAAATCGTATCCAAACTTCTTTTTCCCAGAAGGATTCGAAGTCCCCGTTGCGGACTCGTTATTCCCAGGCTGCTCGCCGCCAACCGTGAGCAGCTTGATTCTTTCGCCGTCCACGCGAACATCTAGCGGGTGCGGCGCGGTGAGGCCGATGATCTGCTTATCATGCTCGATGCCGGCTCTCTGCAAACGGATTTTGATAACGTACTCGCCGTCGAGCGGGAAGTTGTGCCGAATCGCGACTCCGCCCCGCGAACCGAACGGGAGATCCTCGCTCATGCGCTCGTCTTGCGCGAGGAGGTTAGGCACATCGTATGTCTCCAAATTCGGAAGGATATTCGGATCTCCGATGGCCGAGCGACTCACTTTCCCCGCCGCTGACATGTATCGCACCAGCAGCATCGGCGATACGGAGAGGACGTCGGCAATGTTGTCAAAACCGTAGCCGGAATCATCGACGGGAAGAAGCGATTCAACGTTGATATCCATCGCAAACAAGTCGCGAATGGCGTTGGTGTATTCGGCACGGTTGAGACGGTGGACGACGACTCTACCGGGATTAGGCTTGGCCACCGCCGCGTGGTCGAGCGCTGCCTCCAGGTACGTGGCAAAGGCGTCGTAGGTGGCCTTATCTGGCCGCGGCATGCCTGCGGGCGGCATCGCCCCAGTCCGAAGCTTGCCGATCACCTTTTCCCACACCTCCGCACCTTGCGGTACATTCGCGACGTCCATCTTACTGAGCACAAGTCCTGCCGTATGCAGTTGCTCGTTGTGGCAGACGACGCAGTATTGGTTGAGAGCCGCCCGGTAGGGCGCGGCGGTGGACGCATCGGGACTAGGCGAGCGCGGCGTAATCGGGATGGCGCGGTGTTGCGCCAATGGCTTCACGGGCTGTCTATTGTTTTCACTCGCAGCCGCCGAAGCCACGGACGCGTTGCTTTGGGGCGGAGCAGCTTTGAGAACTTCAGTTGACCCGCCAAACAGTATCGCCGCCAATAATGCCGTTATGGCGATAGAGGCTGGTCTTGGCCAACTCGATTTCGGCACAGCAATCGCCGGGAGGAACCTCAGGGCAGGTCTTACATCCTCCGTCGGGGAATCATGCCACCGTAGGACCTCCGCGAAGGGTACGTTGAATATGTGGCGAAACATAACACCAACGATGTAGGTTTGACAAGTGCTTTAATCAGGACGCTTCATCCGGCACCTTGCCCGAGAGGTTCCTCTGAATCGCTCGGAATGACGATGCTGCCCGCATCGTCACTTTAACGTGTGCTGGTTGTCACGGGAAACAGCGCGAACGTCCAGATCGAGCCGCCGGCCGGTACCTTAGCCGCTCCATAGCGAGTGGCAAGAGCGCCGCCGAGTCCCGACGCAATGCTCACATACTGGCGTCCGTTGTGGGTGTAGGTGATGGCCGTCGAATTAACGCTCGAGCCAGTCTTGAACTGCCAAAGAGTTTTGCCGGTGTCCTGGTCGAGCGCAATGAACTCACCCGTCATTTTCCCGGTGAAGATAAGCCCGCCGCGCGTCGCCAGCATGCCGGCTGAACTGGGCAGACCGATTAACGGAATCTCCCATTTCTTTTCGCCGGTCACTGGGTTGATGGCCAAGAAGTGGCCGAAAACCTCGTCCGGCTTCATCTTCGGCGCTCTGGCAATGATACCGGTCGAAGTCTGGCCGATCGCTTGCGGCTTTTTGGGCGGTGGCGCCAGCTTTTGTATTCGCCGCACCTCCCATGTGTCCGCGTAGACGATCCCGGTGTCCGGATTCAACGCTAAGGGCACGGCATTGGTGCCGCGCGAAGGCCAGATTTCCACTTCCTCGCCGGCACGGAAGCGCTGTTGCACGTCGGTCAGTACCGGCCGGCCGGTTTTAAGGTCGATCTGCGTGGCCCAGTTGACTTTGACGTACGGGTGCGCGGCGATCAGTTTGCAGTTCGTGCGGTCCAGCACATACATGAAGCCGTTTTTGTTGGCCTGGATCATCACTTTGCGCGGCTTTCCTTCGATCTGCATGTCCGCAAGCACCTGCTCGTCGGTGCCGTCGACGTCGTATATGTCATTGGGTGTGTATTGAAAATAACAAGCAACCTCACCTGTTTTCGGCCGTATCGCCAGCACACTGGACGTGTACAGGCTGTCCATACCTTCGCGCGGTCTGGGATCGTACGGTTCCGCATTGCCCGTACCCCAATAGACGAGATCGAGTTCGGGATCGTACGAACCGGAGCGCCACGTCGGACCTCCGCCGTACTTCCAGGCGTCGCTGTTTTTGGGCCATGTCTCCGAGCCGGGTTCGCCGGGCGCTGGGATAGTGTATCTGCGCCACAATTTCTTTCCCGTGTCCGGATCCCAGCCGTCGAGGAAACCGCGCGTGGTGGATTCACCACCGGACACACCGGAAATCAACACGCCGTTGGCAACGATCGGTCCGCCGGTGGCGTAGTAGCCCTCTTTAAAGTCGGCGAATCTCTGATTCCAAAGTTCTTTGCCGGTCTTCATGTCGAGCGCGAGTACATGATTATCGATGGTCATGCGAAACAGCTTGCCGTTATAAATCGTCGCCGCGCCTCGATTGAAAGCAACGTGCTTGATCCCCGGTTCGAGTTTCACGGGCGTGCGCCAGAGTTGCCGGCCGGTTTCAACGTCAATGGCAAAGCTCCACTTGCCGTTGATGACGTACATAATACCGTTGTAAATCGTCGGCGCCGCCAACTCGCCCAGCTCATTCATGGTGCTCGCGTTCCAGATGGGCACCAGGCGCTCAATATTGGATTTATTGATTTGGTCGAGCGGGCTGTAGCTCTTTCGGTTGTAGCCCATGCTTTGAGTGAGGACGTTTTCCGTATTCTTCCCATCGTTGTTCAGCTCTTCCGTCGTTTGGCTCAGTGCCGGAGCGGCCCAGAAGCCAAGTAGCGCGGCACAGATCAGAATTCTTTTCATAACCTACCTCCGGACTTAACGCTCAACCCACCCACCGGGATAATACGCGCCCGAGCCGTTGCTGGCAAACTATAGCGGTGGTGATTCCAGCGCGTGTTGACGATGACCATGAGCCTCGATGCTTCCGGAGGACAATAGACCCCAAGTCCGAAGGACTTGCATTTCCGTCCTGGGAGCCGGCGCGAGCGCCTGTGCCCCCAAGAACCTTTACGCAAGGCGGCCCTTTTCTGCGGCTTTTATGGGTGTAGCATCTAGCTTGTGAAGACGCGCGCCGCAGCCTCCACGCACAAAAAGGTGATCGTCACTTTTTCCGACCACACCACGCTGCAGGGTTACCTCAACCCTTTGCGCCTTCCCGACGATCCGCTGGATGTGCTCACCACCAACGGCGAGCACCGCGAAGTTCCGTTGAAAGAGATTCGCGCAGTGTACTTCGTGCGCGATTTCACCGAGGACTACAAGCCCGAGCGCAAGGCGTTCTTCAGCCGGCCGAAGCTCGACGGCCTGTGGGTGCGGCTGAAGTTTCGCGATAACGAAACCCTGGAAGGCGTGGTCAGTAACGATTTGCTGGCGTTGCTCGATTCCGGCATACAGATCACCCCGCCGGACCTGAATGGCGCGTCCATGCGCATTTTTGTGCCGCGCAACGCGCTCAGCGAAGTGACCGTGCTCGGCGTGGTCGGCGTGGCGCGCCGCAAACCCGCCGTCGCAGCTCCGGCTCAACCCAAGCTTTTCTCCGAATGACGCTGAAGCGGATGCTCACCCGGCCGTGCAGGCAATCACGCAGCGCGCGCGTGAATTATTCGGCGACATTTTGAGTGAATTCTCCGCTGGTCCGCCCATGGTCAAATTGGGATAAGAACTGATCGAGAACTCGCATCGTTGCGTCGTGATTGTCTTCCAGGAACCAGCCGTGCGAATTGCGCGGATAAATCATCATTCGCTTGTTCGCCGATCCCAGTGCGTTGAATAGTGCCTGCGCGCGCTCCTGGCCGACCAGGAGGTCTCGAGCGCCGTCAACCACCAGGGCCGGGACAGAAATGTTCCCCCAGGCCGGAACGGCATTGAAGAAACCCGGAAATACTTCCTCTATGGCGACCTGCAAACTATCCGGGTCTGAAATCGAAAAGAAAGTAACTTCTGCATCGGGCGACATGGTGGGTTTACCAGTGATGGGATCGGTCCCAAAAACCAGCTCATCGATCTCTGGTTCGGTCGGCAGAAAGGCTTCAGTTACGTCTAAACTCCCCAGCAGTTCCAGCAATGGGCCTGGCACGAAGAAGCCGTCTGGTGCGACCGACAACAATCCCACACCGGAGAGTAATTGCGGAAATCGGGCGGCCAGCAGCCCTGCAATGACGCCGCCTTCACTCCAGCCCATGACCACCGGAGCCCGCCCCGTTTTTGTCTGAATGTAATTCGCCACGGTTACGGCATCATTCAACCGGCCGAGAAGATGGATGGTGGAATAGTCCCCACGGGCGGGCTTATCCGAGCCGCCCACGCCACGAAGATCGACTGCATAAGCGTCATAACCGCGTACCGCGAGATAATCCATCACACTGCGGCCGGGAAAATCCCAGGTCCGGGCGTCGCCCCAGGTTCCGTGTATCAGTAACACAGAAACTCTCTTCGGCTGGGGGCCAACTTTCCGAACCACGTGAATACGGACACGGTCGCTGGTGGCGACGAAAAAATCGGAGCATTGAATAGCCGGCTGTTGCGGTTCGGGCTGTGGTACGCATGGAACCGGCTCTTGCGCTCGGGCCGGCAAGATGCTCATCACAAAAATGGCCAGCGCCAGGAATCTCAGTACACGGCTGGGCAACCTGTACATGGCGACCCTCCTTTTGTGCGTCAGGTTTTGGAAAATTTCCGCGCGATTCTATAACACTCGCTGGCATTGTCATGCGGGAAAAGCGCCAAGTTTTCCTTGGGAGCTACTAGAACGGAATAACTGATTCAGTGCGGTGGCGGCGAGGCCGCACGCGGCCTTCGGGAAGGGCCCCCGCAAAAGGCCCCATAAAAGGTCCCACAAAATACTCCCTTGAAATCCGTTGCCTGGGGAATAGTGCCACGCTAATTTCGTAGATTTAGATGGCCAGAAGGCCGTTCAGGCTATGCCGAATGACGACTTAGCAGGTAACAAAACGACCGATTTTAGGCGACGCCTTTTTCCTGGGTTGATTACGCCTGCGGTAGTATGATCCAGCTTCCCTGCGGGAGCCAACGCCGATGCCCATACTCAAGCCTGTATTACCGCCTGTATTACCGAAAGATACGCAGCCTAGCCTGCGAACACAGGCACACGTGGCGCTTGGCAAGCGCCTCGCGGCGGTCTTGATGCTAATGGTTGGCGCTGCACTCACGGCTTTTGCCACTGGCGCGCTGGCTGCTGCCGCGCAGTCCTACGAACCGCATACTGGGCAGCCCGCCGTGGTCAAGCAGGTCGCCAGCGATCTCTACTTCTTCTACGACTACGACGGCTCGAACTCGGTCTTTCTGGTCACCGACGCGGGCGTGCTGGTGATTGACACCCGCGAACATCCCCGTGCCGCGCAAGATTTGATCGGGCGCATACGCAAAGTCACCGGCAAGCCCATCAAATGGGTGATCAACAGCCATTTTCACGGTGACCATACCTACGGAAACTCGGCCTTCCAGGCAGCGGGCGCAACGTTTGTGGCCCAGCAGGAAACCGCGCGCCTCATGAAACTCGTCCAGCCGAAAGAGATGGCGCGGCGGCAGGATTACTTCAAGGAGCACAACTACGACCCGAACGAAGTGAAGCTGATTCTGCCCGACGTCACCTTCGATGACCAGATGAGCATCTATCTCGGCGGGCGCGAAATTCGCCTCATGTATTTCGGGCCGGGCCAGCAGCCGGGCGACACCTTCGTATTATTTCCGCACGATCGCGCGCTCTTCACGCCGGGCGCGTTTACCAGCCACAGCATGCCGAACATGGCTTTCACGACTTCGGTCGATAATTGGATCAAGCTGCTCAGTCAGGTTGCCGCGCGGGACGATTACAACGTCATCCTGCCGGCCCACGGCGACGTGGCGCATCGCCAGGACATCAAGGAACTCCAGTCCATGCTCGCCGACGAATACGCCACGGTGAAAGACGCCGTCGCCAAGGGCATCACCCTCGAGCAGGCCCAGCAGACCCTCACCTTCCCGCAGTATAAGGACTGGCGCAATTACTCACGGCTGAAGAGCGAGATCCAGAATCTCTACGAATTGATCCAGACCGGCCGCCGCAGCTATTTCAATTAACTCCGCCCGGCTCCCGCTGGGCCCCCAACTTTACATTTTCCGCACCTCGCCGCGAGTGTCATTCTGAGTCCCGAAACCTAGTTGCCTTCCGAACGCGCCACAGATGTCGCGCTGATGTAGAGTGATGGCTCAATATCGCCTACTTTTGCGGGCGGCATAGCGCGCTCATTGAGCCGTCGTTGCCACATGAGGGGGAGCGAGGGATGAAACTGGGAGAAATTGCACGGAAGCTAAATTGCAAGCTGGAGGGCGACGCGCAGACAGAAATTCATGGCGTCGCAGGGATCGAATCGGCCAAAGCCGGGGAGTTGACCTTTGTCTCGAACCCGCGCTATCGCCAGGCCGCCCGAACCACGCGCGCTTCCGCCGTGCTGATTGCGCGTGATATCGCGGTCGAGCGCGAGCCCGGCCTGCCCCCGCTGGCGCTGCTGCGCTCAGAGGATCCGTACCTCGATTTCGCCCGAGCTATCGGCTTTTTCTACGCGCCGCCGCGTTACGCGCCGTCGATTCATCCCACGGCTGTGATCGCCGCGTCGGCGCAGATTGGCGAAGGCGCGCACATCGGCCCCTATTGCTACGTGGACGAAGGCGCCGTGCTCGGCCGCAACGCCGTGCTGCACAGCTTCGTGGCCATCTATCGCGGCGCGCGCATCGGGGACGACTTCTTCGCTCACGCGCATGCGGTCGTGCGCGAAAATTGCCGCATCGGCGATCGCGTGATCCTGCAGAACGGCGTGGTCATCGGCGGTGACGGTTTCGGCTTCGCCAAACAGCGCGACGGCCGCTGGTACAAGATGCTGCAAGCGGGAATCACGGTGATCGGCGATGACGTGGAGATTCAGGCCAACTCCTGCGTCGATCGCGCCACCGTCGGCGAGACGTGCATCGCGAAGGGCGCCAAGCTCGATGACCTGGTGCTCGTCGGGCACGGCGGCAGCGTCGGCGAAAATACGCTGCTCTGCGGGCAGGTTGGCCTCGCCGGCAGCACGAAAATCGGCAACAAATGCGTCCTGGCCGGCCAAGTCGGCTGCTCGGGACACCTTACCGTGGGAGACGGCGCGGTGATCGCGGCGCAGAGCGGCGTGCCCAGCGACGTGCCGCCCGGCGCGTTCTATTCGGGCTATCCCGCGGTCGAGCGCCGGCAGTGGCTCAAGAATGCCGCGGCGATCAGCCGCCTTCCGGAGCTGGCGAAAACCGTGCGCCAACTCGAGGCCGAGATCGCCAAGCTCAAGGCCCATGTCGGGGTGTAGGAAAAAGTGCCGGGCCGGAGCCCGGCGCTACACACCGCCGCGGCGTTCGGCCGATGTAGCGCCGCCCTTCAGGGCGGCATCGGTCCTGGCAGCTAACGATGTTGCCGCGGGTTGCTGATCGGGGGGCAGCGCCGCGGCGATGGCGGCGTGGACGCGCTGGGCCAGTTCGTTGCGGCGGTTCAGCGAATATTCCGCGGCGTCGATGGTAGGACAAAAGCGCACCACGACTTCGCCCGGGCTGATGCGATAGGAATTTTTGGCCACCACGCGATGCGCCCCACTGCACGCCACGGGCACCACCGCCACGCCTGCCTTGATGGCCAGCACGAAGGCGCCGCGCCGGAACGGCAGCAAGCGCCCGTCGGGGCTGCGCGTTCCCTCGGGATAGATCAGAAACGAGACGCCTTTTTTCATCTCCTCGGCGGCAAGCTCGATGCTGGCCGCGGCTTGCTCGGGATGGGCGCGATCTACCGGGACGAATTGCGCCAGCCGAAACGCAGTGCCGACGATGGGAATAGCGAAAACCGATTTCTTGGCCAGAATGGCGATGCGGCGCGGAATGGCGCCAACAATCGCGGGCGGATCAGCGTTGCTGGTGTGGTTCGCGGCGAAAAGACAGGTTCGCGCGGGAATATTCTCCAGCCCTTCGACGCGCATGCGCATGCCGGCGGCGCGGCAGATCAAGAGAACGGCGCTAGCGCCCGTGCGATAGAGCGGATCAATCTTGCCGGTGATGGCCACATAAAGCAAAAGGGGCAGGCCCACCACGATGGTGATGATCGCCAGGGAAAGAGCCACGAATGCGCTGCGAATCATCGCGGCGCGGCGGCCCGGGGGGACTGATCGGTCGTGCCCTGGTACAAGCCGTTGCGGATGCGAAGCTGGCGCTCGCTGGGCCGGGGCATTTCCTCCACGGCGTAGATCTGCGCCGCTTGCTGGCCCAGCGCGAAAGCCACCGCGGCTTCGATCCCGGCGCGGCGGAAGAGCACGCGCACGGTTTCGCCGGGCGAGCGTCCGCGAAGCCAGCGCTCGAGATTGCGCGGCACTTCCGCGCCGTCAATGCTCAAAATGGCATCGCCTTCGCGAAGGCCTGCTTGCGCCGCCGAGCTCGACAGGTCGAGATCGGCGACGAGCGCGATTCCTGCGGAATCGCGCTCGACAGCGAAGCCCAGGGCGGCGCGCTTTTCGCCTTGCGTTTTGAGGCCGAGTCCCGCGCGGGAGAGCAGATCGGCAAAGGGCATTTCGTCGGTGCCGCTGACGTAGCGCGTGAAAAAGCCGGAAAAATCGCCCGCCGCGCCAGCTCCAGCGCCGCGAACGACCTCTTCCACGGCGTCTTCGATACCGGCGCTATCGGCGTAGAAGCGCCCGCGCTGCGCGTATTGCTGATTGAGGCGCCGCAGCACGTCATCGAGGCTGGCGCGATTATCGGTCGCGTCGCGAATCAAGATGTCGAGCGCGAGGCCCAGCAACTGGCCCTTGTTGTAATAGGAGATGCTGAAGTCGGGCCGGCCGTAGAGCGGATATTTGTCAAACCAGGTATCGAGGCTGGACTCCTCGACGCTCTGCCAGTTTCGAGCGGGACGCGATTCGAGCTCCGTGATTTGCGCGCCGAGATCGGCCAGAAATTGCGCGTGGTTCCAAATTCCCGTGCGCACCAGCGTGAAGGCGGCATAGGTGCTGGTGACCCCTTCGGCGAACCAAAGCGCGGGCGTCCACATCTCGCGCGTGTAGTCCACCGGCTCGAGCGATCGCGGGCGGATGCGCTTGACGTTCCAGAGATGGAAAAATTCGTGTGCGCTGACGCTGGCCAGCATGCCGAAAGAACCCACGGAGATGGCCGTGCAGTTGGCATGCTCCATTCCTCCGCCGCCGTAATTTTGGCCCACGTGCAGGAGAAACATGTACTCGGGAAACGGCGCATCGCCCATCAGGCGCGTCTCATAGTTCACGATTTCCGAAAGCATGCGGGTGAGCGCGGCGTGATCCACGGCTTCGCCGTGAAGCACGACGCGGATCTGCCGCTCGGCGGCCGGGAAGCTCCACTCGTCGAAGCGGCCAATCTCCACGGGCGCGTCCACAAGCGCGTCGTAGTTGGCGGCTTGATAGCTTGGTTCCGCAGGCGCTTGGGGTCCCTCGTGGCGCAGTTCCTCGGCAACGCGCCAGCCCAGGGGCAGATCGCGGAATTGCACTGCCGTGTCTTCGCCGCGGCGTTCGGGAATATAGCAGAGGACCATGGCGAGATTTACGAAACCGTGCTCGGCGTTGAGTTGCGTATCGAAAGGGCCGGGATCGTCCCAGAAACTCGCGTACTCGATGCGAATCTCGTCCTGGCCCCCGGCGAGACCTTCGACGCGCCAGGTTTCTTTATCGAGGCGGCGCACCAGCAGCGCGTTGCGGGATGCGTCGGCGGCGCGGAAATCGCTGACGCGATAAGCGAAGTCACGAATCTGGTAAAGCGCGTTCCATGCCGGCATCCGCACCATGACACTGCCCTGCACGCCGGGGACGATCATAGTCACGTGAAACTGGTGCTGCGCGGGATGCGCGAGCGATATTTCGTAGCGAATCGTCGCCCCTGCCGGCGCGGGCCATAAGAACACAAGCGCGGAAAGAATGAAGCAGAACGAGAACAGCAGAGGATCCCACCCTTCGCGGATTCGTTTAAGGCAAAGTCCGCGGTTACCTGCGCGAAGAGTGGGGCACCCGCAAAACCGGCGCACCGAGCTTCGAGGAAATATCGTCATCGGGCGGCGCGCGGGGCGGGCGAGCGCGAATTCAGACGCGCGAGCAGCTTGTCGCATAGTCCGTCAAAACTGCCGTTGGAGAGCACCAGCATAACATCGCCCTCGCGCAATTCACCGGCGAGAAAATCGGCGATCTCGCCGGCCGAATTCAAAGCTTCCGCGCGGCGGCCGGCCGCGCGCACGATTTTCACGACGCGTTCCGGCGAAAGGCGTTCCCCCTCGGATAGCAATTGCGCGCGATTGACGGGTCCCAAAACGGCGCCATCGGCCGTCGCGAGCGCGGCGGCGAGGTCGTCCTCGAAAATGCGGCGGCGCATCGTGTTGGAGCGCGGCTCGAAGGCCACCCACAGGCGGCGCCGGGGCCAGCGCGTGCGCGCGGCCTCGATCGTAGCGCGGATGGCCGTGGGATGATGCGCGAAATCATCAACGATGGTGACGCCGCCAGCTTCGCCGCGATTTTGCATCCGCCGGGCCACGCCGCGGAAGGTGCGCAGCGCCTCTTCGATGGCGCGGCGCGGGATGCCGCGGCCGTCGGCGATGGCGAGCGCGGCGATGGCGTTCAGCACGTTGTGGCGGCCGACCAGCGGAAGCTCGACGCGGGCGCGTTCTTCGGCTTTGCGCGCGACGCGAAAATGCGTGGCGTCGTCGCGAAATTCCAGATCGCCGGCGATCCACAGATTTTCGCCGCCGAAGCCGTAAGTTTCTACCGGGCAGAACGCCTGCGACACCACTCCGCGCACCGTGGCGCTTTCGCCCCAGCAGACGATGCGCCCGCGGCGCGGAACCAGATTGACCAGGCGGCGGAATTGCAGCTCGATGGCGGCGAGATCGGCGTAAATATCGGCGTGGTCGAATTCGAGCGAAGTGATGATCAGATCGTCGGGGCGGTAGTGCAGGAATTTGGGGCCTTTATCGAAGAAGGCGGAGTCGTATTCGTCGCCCTCGATGATAAATTCCCTGCCCCCGCCCAGGCCGTAGCTCTTTCCAAAATTTTCGGCCACGCCGCCGATCAGAAAATCAGGTCGGTGTCCTGCGACGTGGAGAACCCAGGCCAGCAGCGAAGTCGTGGTGGTTTTGCCGTGCGTGCCGGTGACCACCAGCGAATCTGATTCTCAATTTTTCGAGTAGCGTGGAAGCCGGCGGATACACGCCAGTGTCAGAGCCGCTGACGGCATAGCCGCGTTCGGCGAGCATGCCGGCGAGCGGCGCCATGGCCGCGCCGCCGATGCCAATCAGATAGATCGAGTTAACGTTGTGGTCATTCATGCCCATTCATTTTTGTAACGTCACGGCGGGCTCCAGAATCTCGAGCTTCCCTTCGCCCGCGGCGCGCAGTCGGGCGCGCACGCCGAACGGCAGCGTCAGCAGCGGCCGCAACGTGTGGCCGATGGGCGCGCCGAAGACGATGGGCACGCGCAGCGGCGATAGGATTCGCCGGCAGACGTCGCGTACCGAGAAGCTGCCTTCCTGGGGCGGCTCGCAATCCGGGAAGTCGCCTAAAACAATACCGCGCACGCCGCGAAATTTCCCGGCTTGCTGCAAGTGCAACAGCAGGCGATCGAGTTGGTATGGCTTGAGCCCGCGATCTTCGAGAAACAGGATCGCGCCGCGCGTGTCGAATTCCCACGGCGTGCCGAGTGTCGTTTCCAGGAGCGAGATGCAGCCGCCGAGCAAAAAACCCGCTGCTTCGCCGTGCGAGAGCGCCTCGGCATCGAGAGCGAGCGACCAGGCGGTTCGTTTTCCGCCCGAGGCATCGAGGAACGATGCAAGATCATATCCCGAACGATTGCCCGCGCCGTTGTTCCAGCCGGCGGTGACCATCGGTCCGTGGAGCGAAGTCCAGCGCAGGTGAGTCCAAAGGTACGCCTGCAGCATGGTGACGTCGCTATAGCCGACCAGCAGCTTCGGCCGCAGCCCGCGCGGCAGTTGAATTTGATCCAGCAGCGCGGCCGTGCCGTAACCGCCCCGCGCGCAGATCACCGCGGTGACATCGGGATCCCGGAACGCCGATTCCAGCTCGGCCTTGCGACGCAGGAGCGAGCCGGCGAAGTAGCCGTCCGGGCTCATCGTCGCACCCGTGCGCACGTGATAGCCGAGCCGTTCGAGCTCGGCGATGCCGCGGCCGAGGGCGTCGCGGTCGGCGGGACTCGCGGGTGAGATCACGCGAACGAGGCCGCCGGGAACAAGTGCGGGAGGTTTCGTGGCACCGGTCACGGGACGCTTGGCAAGATTCGGCGTGCGCGGCGTAGGCAAGCCGCGAGTATACACTGGCGCTCGCCGCGGCACGCGGGCACGCCGTGCCGCGTGCCGCGATTGCGTTAACGCGAATCGGCGTAAAATCTACAGCCGGAAATGGGTGAGCTTGTAGAAGTGCCTGGCGCGGGCGTCGATTTCGCGGCGGGTGACGTGGCGAATGCGTTCGAGACCAAAGCGCTCGACGGCGAAGCTGCCCATCACCGAGCCATAGACCATGGCGCGGCGCATCACGGCGTCGTTCATGCGCGAAGCGTTGGCCAGATAGCCCATGAAGCCGCCGGCGAAGCTATCGCCGGCGCCGGTGGGATCGTGCACTTCCTCCAGCGGGAAGGCGGGGACGCAAAAGATTCCGCCGTCGTGCACCATCATGGCGCCATACTCGCCGCGCTTGATGACCAGCGCCTGGGGGCCGAGTTTGAAAATATGCCGCGCGGCGCGCAAAAGATTGTGTTCGTTCGAGAGCATGCGCGTCTCGGCGTCGTTGATCATCAGGATTTGCGTGCGCGCCAAAATTTCGCGCAGTTCGGCCGGCGTCTTCTCGATCCAGTAATTCATCGTATCGAGCGCCACCGTGCGCGGCTTCGCTTTGATCTGTTCGAGGACCAGTCGCTGCAGCGTGGGATCGATATTGGCGAGAAAGACGTGTTGCGCCGAACGGAACGATTCGGGCAGCTTCGGCCGAAACGTGGCGAAGACGTTCAGCTCCGTGGCCAGCGTCACGCGTTCGTTGGGGTCGGCGCCGTAACGCCCGGCCCAGAAGAAAGTTTTGCCGGCGGCGCGTTCGAGGCCGCTGATATCGATGCGGCGGTCGCGGAAGATGGCGGCGTCGTGCTCGGTGAAGTCGTCGCCCACCACGCCGACCAGATTGACATGAGTGAAATAGCTGGCCGCCACGGAAAAATATGTGGCCGCGCCGCCCAGCGTGCGTTCCACTTTGCCAAAGGGCGTTTCCAGAGCATCGAACGCGACCGAACCTACAACGAGAAGT
>WNGM01003404.1_pt1 | contig 23176 bp, 24 predicted proteins | sample 5400571 | NCBI WGS metagenome assembly WNGM01 (sample SAMN13153378, study PRJNA577476) | soil metagenome | isolation source: 100 cm soil or saprolite under Garry oak tree replicate 2 | place: USA:California | collected 2016-06-15 | reverse complement strand
TCCGCGAAGCATCTGGAGGCCCATGCAGACAGACCATTCGCTGCGGCTCAGGGTGACACAGTGAGGCAGCTGAGGTTGATGCGTATTGGGCGACCCAAGGGTCGCCCCTACTACGGCTTCGCAAGCCGGTGCGTGCATGGTGGCAATGCCCCGTTTCTTTCCCTTCACCCGGAAATTTCACGCTATGTGTCATTCGCCAACAGTAATTCATGCGCCTGTGGCACACCAGAGTCTATGGAAATAGCGGCATTTAGAGCATGACGTAACATATAAGGCTATTTCCAGGGGAGTCAAAATAGCTTCATACCTCAATCTCCATCCTCAACAGCGCAGATGAGAGCGACTTGCCTAAGGCATCGCTTCTTAGAGAGCGGGAGGCGCCGCCGTTTAGGGCCTCGTGCAGCACAAACTTGAGGGCGAGAAGATTGGGAACCTCGAAACGCTCGACCGTGCCGGTGATAATGCCCTGGAAATGCTGTTTTACACGCACGGCGGTCACTTCTCTCGCTAATAGTTCGTAGGTCTGCTGGTCTGGCGCAAAGAGGCTCAGGTCAGCTTTGTCGCCTTTATCGCCTGAACGGGCATGGGCGAGATGAACCAGTTGCTTTTTCATCTACGATTCCTCTACACTGACACGCACATACTCCTCGATGATGGAACGTGGCGCCAAGGTGGGCCAGATGCCAAGCAGGCCGCGTGGCTCTAGCATGCCAGCAGCGCCACCGATGAACGGCGGGCCACTGAGCGCCAGCGGTGGGAACAGTCGCCCTAGCTTCGCCGCCTCTTTTTTGTCAGCGCAGCGTACGGCAATGCGTACATAGACTTCGTTCAGGTCATTGGCGTGGGTCGAATCGGCCAGGGGGCCATGGAGAGAGTTGTAACCAAGATACTCAACCAACGTTTCTTCCGCTTTGAGACCGATCTCTTGCATCTGCTGCTGGATGATCTGTGCCGCGGCCTGGGCTTTTGCCAGCGCGTCCGGCCAGGCGTAGCCCAGCATCGCCTGGCCCATCACGCCGTCTTCATAGCCAGCTACGATCTTCAAGGTGTCGGGGGCTGGTAGCCCTGTCGCTCCTGTGACGCGAACTTGATCCGGGCCAATCTCTTGCATCTGCAAGGTGGTCATATCCACGTCAACATCCGGAGTCAGATAGTGGCGCGGATCATGGACCTCGTATAACAATTGCTCGCGCAGGGTATCAATACTTACGCGCCCCCCTGTGCCTGGCGCCTTTGTAATGACAGCCTCACCACTCTCCCATACTTCAGCGATGGGGTAGCCGATATGGGCAAGATCGGGGATGGAGCGCCAGTCGCCGCCGAAGTTGCCCCCGGTCGCCTGGCCGCTACACTCGAGCAGGTGTCCAACCACCATACCCTGGGCCAGCTTGTCCCAATCGTCCCAGCGCCAGCCCAGTTCATGGACCATTGGAGCAAGGAAGAGCGCGGCGTCCGCGACACGCCCTGTCAGCACGATATCCGCGCCGCCGTCCAATGCCTCCACCAGTGGGCGCGCTCCCAGGTAGGCGCTGGCAAAGAGCAGGCGTTCGCGTATCGTGGAAATATGCTCTCCGGTGTCCATGTGGGCCAGCGAGACGCCTGCTGCCTGTAGTTCGTCGAGACGTTCATGGACAGAATCCCCCAGTACAACGCCTACCTTGAGCTTTAAGCCAAACTGCTTGAGCGCAGCTACCAGTACCTCTCTTGCTGCCATGGGGTTAAGCCCGCCCGCGTTGAGAATAAACTTCACGCCTCGCGGAATGGCTAGAGGAAGAAGCTCGGCCAGCATGGGCACAAGGTCACGGGTGTAACCCAGGGTAGGGTCGCGCTGGCGGTCTTTCTGTAAGATGGCCAGCGTCAATTCAGCCAGGTGGTCGGAGGCGACGTACCGGACATTGCCTCGTTCTATACTTGCCTTGATGGGCTTCCACGAGTCACCATAGAAACCCAGGCCACCAGCTATACGCACGGATTTCATATAGGATATGCTTCTATCTCATACCAAACAGTTCTCGAGCGATCAGCAGCTGGCGAATTTCGTTGGTACCGGCGCCGATCTCACCTAATTTGGCGTTGCGCCACATGCGTTCGACCTCAAAATCGGTCAGGTAGCCCCAGCCTCCGTGAATCTGCAACGCCTCGTCCGCGGCTCGCATCGATGCTCTAGCGGTGAAAAGCAGGGCAGCTGCAGCCTCTTTACTGACACGTTTTCCCTGCTGTGCCAGCCACATGGAACGGTGCGCCATCAAGCGCGCTGCTTCGAGATCGGTATACATATCGGCTATTTTGGCCTGGATAAGCTGGAAGTTGGCGATAGGCTGTCCAAACTGCTCGCGCTCCTGGGCATACTTTATTGACACTTCGAGGGCAGCTTCTAAGCCGCCGATGGCACTGACCGCGAAAAAGGCACGCTCCAGGTCAAGCCCACTCATTACGACTTTAAATCCATCATTGACTCGACCAAGCACATTTTCCTCTGGCACAAAGGCGTCTTCAAAAACGAGTTCACCCGTGGGGGAGCCGCGCATGCCGACTTTTTGCAGTTTGCGGGCGACATAGTAGCCGGGCGTATTGGTTTCAAAGATGAAGGCGGTGATGCCGCGGCTGCCAGCCTCTGGCTTTGTCTTGGCATAAACGATAATCACATCAGCAATGGGGCCATTGGTGATGAACATTTTCGTGCCGTTGAGTAGGTAGCCACCGCGGGTTTCACGAGCGGTCATCTGGATGCCCATGGCGTCGGAGCCTGCATTCGGCTCGGTGAGACCTAGCGCGCCGATCATTGCGGTGCTGGCCAGTTTGGGTAAGTATTTTTGTTTTTGTTCTTCGTTACCGTTGCGGAGAATATTGTGCGCGCAGAGGTTGAGATGCGCACCAAATGACATGGCGATGGCCCCGTTCGCACGTCCGATGCCACGAGAGACCAGGGCAGCCATCAAGAAATCGCCACCGCTGCCGCCATACTCTTCAGGAATAGCGATTCCTGTATAGCCTTGATCGGCAAGACGCTGCCACATCCAGCGCGGAAAATCGTCGGTACTTTCTATTTCGTCGTTATGAGGCCTAATCTCATCCCTGGCAAAAGCAAAAGCGCTTTCATAGGCGAGTTGATGCTCTTCTGGGAGCTCAAAGTCCATGACTTGATGATCCTTTCTGGCGTTGCAAACATACGTCGGTCCAAGTAAATGGAGAGTGTTCTCTAGAAAACGCTTTTAAGATTCTTGAATTACGGGTAGTGTACGCCGTAACAGGCAGTGGTTACAAGGGGTAACACGTTACCCCAAGTTACTTATGGCTCCGCTTGGATGAGGTGGAGTTATAAAGCTACTTGAGAGATATTAGTTCAATCTGAAGCCCAGGAACTCGTTTATAGTCTGCGTCAGCAGTAACAATAGTCAAGTTCCGTTCCAAAGCGGTTGCAGCAATCAAAGTATCAATATCACCGATAAGCCCTGTACCCTGAGGTGGACGGAGAAGACGTCTAACATCTGCATAACGTTCCAGAATAGAGTAGGTAAGAAAGTAGGGATATACTTCACTAAGAAGGCGTCTGAGGTCGTTATGACGACGAGAATAATCAGAAAGGCTCTTAATATATTCAGTGACCTCAGCGTAGACTAAAATACTGGTAGCAACCTCGCGATGGATAATCCAAGGAGTCACCAGATCAACGACTGACCTTCGACCTTGAAGATAAGCAGCTACAGGCCCACTGTCAAGAAGATAGTGCCTCATAATGTAATCGGAGGAGTAGGATTACTTTCATGCCGAATGCGATGAAGATCCTTTTCCACTTCTTCCCAACTAAGATCGCTCCAAGCACCGGCTAAGCTAAGAGCCTCCTGAATTGTACGTGAAGAACTGGCTGCATCTGCATCTGCTTCCTCAGCAAAGTAATGGACTATTTCCTGGCCTTTTTCACGAAAGATTACACCGATAAGCGGCTGGCTTCTATGAGCCATGAAACTTGTTATCTGATCTAGCTTTTGCTCTGCCATATCTTTCATACCCTTTCTGTAGGGCTATATTAGCCTATATAAGGATACAATGCAAGTAGCTTCTGGATTTGCTCATGATGACAAAATACCGGTCAGCAAGCACAGCAGCATTTCGTGATATACTATCGGCAAGCATAACAAATGTAAACACTCTTAGACAGGGAAGTGGAAGAGACTACCATGCTCAATACGGTTTCTTTAAATGCCGTAAGCAGTTCAAAATTCTCACAGCAATTCGTCAAGCCTCTTTATGATAGCTACTGTTTCTCAAATATTCCGCAAACTATTACACACATCCTCACGGGAGAAGGGGAGAGCGCGCTTCCGCTGGACGTTTTTGGGGGGGTGCCGACAACATATGATAGGGTCATTCTCTTCTTGGTTGATGCTTTCGGCTGGCGATTTTTTGAGCGATACGCGGAAAAATACGAGTTTCTCAAGATTATGCTCAAGCAGGGCGTTGTCTCAAAAATGACTTCGCAATTTCCTTCGACAACGGCCGCTCATGCTACTTGCATCCACACGGGTTTGAACCTGGGACAAAGCGGCGTCTACGAGTGGCAGTACTACGAACCGCTGGTTGATGACGTGATCATGCCACTACTTTTCTCTTATGCAAGGGACAAAGAGCGTAACACCTTGAAGAAAGCTCCGTTTCCCCCAGAAAGATATTATCCTACGCAGTCGCTTTACCAGCAGCTCAAGGCAAAAGGCGTGGTGTCCTACATTTTCCAACACCAGGCGTATACTCCCTCGACGTATTCAGATTGTGTTTTTAAGGGAGCGCAGATTGTTCCTTACAGGTCTCTCGCGGATATGCTTGGCCTTCTCACAGAGGTCGTTCTGGCTCACAAAGCTCCCCCTTACTATTATTATGTCTATTTTGACCGCATCGATACGATGTGCCACCTGTACGGGCCAAACTCAAAACGATTTGAGCAAGGAGTTGAAGACTTTTTCCTGCAGATGGAGCAGTTGTTCTACCAGAAGATTCGCGGCAAAGTCAAGAATACGCTATTGCTTATCACTGCAGATCACGGACAGGTCGAGGTTGATCCCCAGACGACGTTCTATCTCAACCAGCAAGCGCAAGATATCAAAGAGTTGCTGCAAACGAACCAGAGCGGAAGGTTAAAGGTGCCAGCAGGCTCTGCAAGAGATATGTTCTTGCATGTAAAAGCGGAGTTTCTCGACGAGGCCGTGGCTTATCTGCAAGAGCGGCTTGAGGGTAAAGCAGAAGTTTACAGGACTGCGAACCTTATCATGCAACACTTTTTTGGCTCACAAGAGCCATCGCCGGCGTTTTTGAACAGGGTGGGCAATGTCGTGATCTTGCCTTATGCAAACGAGACTACGTGGTGGTATGAAGAGGGTGTATTTGATATGCATTTTTTGGGTCACCATGGAGGGTTGACGCCTCAAGAAATGGAAATCCCTTTTATGGTGTTGCCTATTTAGTCGATGTGCCTGTTTTTTGGAGGCTCATCGCTACGCTCTTCGCGGGGATTTTTGTTGTGATGTTGCGAGTTTGGCAGACGCAGTCTGCCAAACTCGCAACATCACAAGTAAATCAATAAACCCGCGACATCACAAGTAAATTAAAAGGAATGTATGCAATCGTCGGCGTCTGAGATTCAGCCAGATATTACCGGAAGAGGCGGGCGTGAAGGTCGGCCCGTACATATTGGGCGTATTACGCTGGCAGCTTGCCTGACCTTTTGGATATTTGTCTTTTGCGATAGCGGGTGGGGCCCGCAACTGGTGCCACTCTCCACGCAATTGCACATCTCGCTAAGCACCGCGGGATTGCTCTACGTTGCCTGGTCGACCGGTTACCTGCCTGGTGCGATCGTTGGCGGAGCCATGCTCGATCGCTACGGACCCCGGCACGTCCTTTTTGGGGCATCACTGATCGTTCTGGGCGGAATGATGGTGATTTTTTTGGGATTATTTATCCCACGGTTTGTTTCGATCTGGATTTTGCTGATTATTGCAGGGTTGGCTGGCAGCGGCGGCGGAGTAATCGATGCCGCGACAAATGGTCTGATCAGTGCCATCTATTCCGAGAAGCGGGGCATGGCATTGAACTTATTTAACCTGCTCTATCCTCTGGGTGGAGTGCTCATTGCATTGATCGATGCCGTGCTATTACGGATATTTCATAACAACCCACAACCGGCTTTTCTTTTTACTATCTGCTTTATCGTGGGCGCTATGTTTTCGTTGCCGGGTATACCAAAAACATATATGATTGGGCCTGGCAAAAGCAGAGCGAATGAAGAAACGAGGAACGGGATAGATAGGGCTCCGACGTTGCTGGTCACGTTGGTTCCCGTCATCGCGGTGATGGTATTTACATCCGGGATTAGTTCGAGTGTGCGAGCGTGGACTCCTGCCTATTTACATGTAGCTTATGCGCAAACGCCAGCGATTGCCGCAGCCCTTAGCAGCATTATCTGGGTACTGGCTACTCTCAGTCGCCTAGTGGCAGCAGTGTTAATCGTGCGCATTGGCGCCTGGAGAATGGTTATGCTCGGGATCATTGTTGCGTTGATCGGCTTTGTTGCTGTGATGCTGAGTCCGAATGCTTTCGTTGCAACGCTGTCTATTGCGCTCACCAGTATCGGGCTTTCGCCGATCTTTGCAACGTGCCTGGCTATCGGCAGCGAACGGGCAGGCAGGTCGTTCGGCTCGGTAACCGGTATCCTGCTCTTTGTCAGTGGTATCAGCACGGTTTTCTGCGGCTGGTTTTTTGGCTTCCTGCTCAATTCTATTGGGCCGTTATGGAGTATTGGCTTCTGCCTGGGGTTTATTGTGCTGGGGGGGGTGATGGCTTTGAGGTTGAGGCCTTCGCGGGTGATAAAGAGTGAATAAGGTTTTCATTGGGTAACATTACCCCCAATACTATCGATAGAAGCAATTAATCCATCCAAAAGGTGAATAGAGCGATCGGCATGTGAGGCGATTGCCTGGTTATGCGTCGCAATGATAAAAGTTTTCCCTGTCTGCTCGCGCAGGTACGCAATCAGTTTGAGTATATTCTCACCATTTTTCGCATCCAGGTTCCCTGTTGGCTCATCGGCAATGACGAAGGCGGGGTCGGTGGCTAAAGCTCGTGCAATTGCGACACGCTGCTGCTCACCACCAGAGAGCTGATTTGGGCGATGGTTGAGGCGATGCGAAAGGCCCACAAGGTCAAGCAGTTCTTTCGCACGAGCAGAAGGAGCTCCCTTATGCTTGCCAACGTAGAGGGGAATTTCGACATTCTCCTGCGCGGTCAGGGTCGGAATCAAGTTGAAAGCCTGGAAAACCATGCCTATTTTGTTGTTACGGACAGCGGCTAGCTTTCCCTCGGTCATACGAGTAATATCGACGCCATCGATCAATACCTGGCCGCTGGTGGGGTTATCAAGTCCGGCGATGATGCCTAGCAAGGTGCTTTTACCTGAACCGGAGGGTCCTACAATGGATATAAACTCGCCGCTCATGATTTGAAAGCTGATACCTCTGAGGATTTCGATCTTTTCGCGCCCTAAAGGGAGACTTTTGGTTATGTTGCGGACATCCATTACAATTTTATTGTTTGTCTGTTTTTCAGATGTATTTCCCTGTGCATTTTCTATGGTTGTCGCTTCATCCATGGATCTATTTGCTCCTTCTCCCTTTTTGCTTTGCCAAAAAAGGTATGTTTGTTGTTGGCGGCGCTTGACCCCCTGTATGCGGGTATGTTGGGGAGTCGTCATGAACCCCCGCATACATGACGGGGGCTTGTCCCTGCCTTTACGCACCGATCTGATGATATCCAGATCGACTACCGAGCGAGACAATAGGCACCATGACCGATGCCCGAGAGATATTGATCGCGGCATTGATGTCAGCGTTCATCGTATGACCGCACTCGACACAACAGAAGGAGGCTTGACTCTTGCGGTTCGCTTTTGCACAGTGGCCACACGCGCAACACCTACGAGACGTGTTGCGGGGATCAACGGTATGCAACGGTATGCCAGCAAGAGCCGCCTTGTAGGAAAGGAATTGACGGAGTTGTCCAAAGGCCCAGGAAGTCTGGCGATTGCGCTGCGAACGTCTAACCGTGCTATCGGTTCTTTTCCGAATGTGCCTAAGTTCTTCAATCGCTATTCCTTGTCCAGTGGCTTTGGCTTTCTGAACAATCCGTTTGGAGATGACATGGTTGGTGTTTTTGCGGAACCTGGCTTCTTTGCCAGAGAGTTGCTTGAGATGGCGTTTCGCACTCTTTGTCCCCCGCTTCTGCAAGCGTTGGCGCAAGGCATGATGGCGTTGGCGCGTCTTCTCAACGGCTTCTCCGCTAAATGTCTCGCCTTCACTATCGGTGGCAAGGTTGACAATGCCCAAATCCACGCCAAGCGTTCCATCAGAAGTACCAGGAGGAGGGGTGGGAACATCCAGCGTCACCGCAAGAGAGAAGGTACCGTTGCGGTAGAGCAAGTCGGCTTGCCCCTTGATGCTCCCCATCCGGGACGCTTGATAGCTTCCGATCAGGAACGGCACGAGTACACGGCCCGAAAGCGTCAAGAGGGAGACGGTAGTCAGGCCCTTAAAGGACATGACTCGTTCATCGTAGACAAGAGCGCCTTCAGGCTGAAAGGTGGGTTGGATGCTCTTATCGCGTTTGTAGGCTTCACTGGCCTTGCTGATGCATCGGATAGCCAACTGAGCAGCAAGCTTGTAGGTAGTACGCAACTCACCATAGACCAGCTTTTGCAGTTCAAACGTATTGGCCGTCTTTTCCGCAAAGGCGATTTCTGCCACATAGGTAGCTGCCTGGTTAAAGGTGTACATGGTGTCAAGCAAAGCCTGATGCTGTGCAGTTGTTGGGTGAAGCTTCAAGAGCATCGTTTGTTTCATGTCCCAAGTATACATCCATTGATGAAAGCTGTCAGGAGGCACGGTACTTTCTGCCTGCGGGCAGCTTTCTTTCCTCCCCGCCTTAAAAGGACGGGGCTTCCAGAAAGGCCGTTCTGTGATTTTCCAAAGGCGCTATGCTTCTTTATTATACTGAAGCTTTTAAAGAATGCTTTCCTATGTCAACAGTAGTTACGTTGGTTGCTGGCGAAGGTTTTAGAATTCCTGTCAGGCTTTGTATTTTTTTGAATCCTCATCGCTGCGCTCTTCGCAAGGTTTTTTTTGTGCGGTTGTGGGTTTGGCAGACTGCGTCTGCCAAACCCACAACCGCACAAGGAGTTTTTGTGTCGCCTGCGGCGAAATGCGAAGTTTTTGTGTCGCCTGCGGCGAAATGCGAGGTTATCGAGTGTGGGAAAGCATATGTATTGCATGTGACGGAAGTGGTGGGGAAATCGTCAAGCTTTTATTGATTACAATTGAACTGTTGAACTATTGAACTGGTGGGATATGCAAGCTGAGACAACTATGCTATACTGCACAGAAATCAATGCATGAGGGCATATTGCGCCCTGCATAACAAGTTGCTTGCAAATTGTCTATCTGAGCGTGTCTCAATCAAAGATAGAAAAAATGAGGGGATAAACACCTATGCGTCGAGGAACACTGCTACTCCTCCTGGTTATTGTTTTGTTGGCTGTTGGCGCGGCCTTCGTGGATTTCTGGCCACACTCCGACACTGGCCAGAAATGGCATGGTATCAATAATCCATATTCCATCAAGCTCGGACTTGACCTGCAAGGCGGTGTAAGCGTCCTGCTGGTACCCGATCCTGTGCGACACTATACGAAAGCGGAGGTCGACGGCGCGATAGATTCTACGCTTCAGCAGATTAGCAAACGTGTCAACGGTGGGCTTGGCGTGAACGAGCCAAACATTCGCAAATTGACCGATAGTAATGGCAATCAGAGTATTGCCCTTGAACTTCCTGGATTAAATAGTGGTAACCAGGAACAGCAAATCAGGACCATTCTGAAGCCTGGAAACCTGGAGTTCTGGGATACGGGCCAGACGCCCCTGGCAGCAGGGACAACACTGGACCCGGCACAATTTGCCCAGTACAACCCCGGTGGTAAACCCCCATTTACCGGCAAAGACCTCGATCCTAACCAGATTAGCGTCGGCTCAGACTCGCAAACAGGCGCTATCGTCATCAATTTTGAAATGCAAGGTGGCGCCATCGCAGCATTCGGCGAATTTACAGGGAAGCATATTGGCGATCAGTTAACCATCACTCTTGATCGCAAGGTGATCTCCTCGGCGACGATTAACAGCCAGATTAATGGACCCGGCATTATTACAGGCCAGTTCACGCAATCTACGGCACAGGCTATTGTGACTGTGTTGCAGTATGGTGCGCTGCCGCTCTCGCTTTCCATTGCCAGTGAAGAAACCGTCGGAGCGACGCTCGGCTACGATTCAATCATCAAAAGCTTGATTGCGGGAGCTATCGGCTTAACTATCGTCGTCCTCTATATGATTTTGTACTATCGCCTGCCAGGATTGCTGGCTGATATTGCGTTGATACTCTATGCACTTTACACGCTGGCCATCTTTAAAATCTTCGGCTTCACACTGACACTGGCAGGTATTGCCGGTTTCATCCTTTCAATCGGTATGGCAGTAGATGCAAACGTACTGATATTTGAACGGGTCAAGGAGGAGTTGCGAGCAGGTAGAATGCTCTCCTCGGCCATCGATATAGGTTGGAAACGCGCCTGGCCCTCTATTCGCGACTCAAACATCTCAACATTGATCACCAGTGCCGTGCTCTTCTACTTTGGTAGTAACTTTGGCGCGAGCATGATTGTTGGTTTTGCGACAACCCTGTTCCTGGGTGTCTTAGTCAGTATGTTTACAGCCATTGTTGTCACACGCACCTTCCTGAACGTGCTCGTGCCGACAGGTGTTGTTAATCATCCCGCACTGTTTGGACTTCCCGCAGGCAGCATTGCCTCGGCATCCCTGGCGCGGCGGAATAGCACAGTCTAGAGGAGGATGCCGTGTTCGATCTTGTAGGAAAACGTTACCTGTTTCTGATCATTTCGTTGATCGTCATTGTGCCTGGTACACTCTCTTTGCTGGTAAAGGGCCTCAACGTTGGCATAGACTTTAAGGGTGGTGCCAACGTTGAGCTACGCCCAAGCATTTTACTCACTGCCACTCAGGTGAAAAATGCGCTCCAGCCTGTCAGGCTTGAGAATTTACAGGTTCTGACCGGCAACAACGCAAATTTGCCAGGTCCCAATGTCATCTGGGTCCGTCTAAACACCCAGATCGATCCCAATGTGACGCAAAATATTATCAGCACCTTGCAAGCTCAGTACGGGTCTCAGCTCACCGTGCAGGTTGATGACCTGACCATTAATGGCAAAAAGGTGAGCGTACTAGACATCACGAACTTCAAACAGGGCACTACGCCCCCGACGGCAAACGAGATTCGAACAGTATTGAGCAAGATACCCAATACAATCGACCTTTCTAAATCTACAGGCACGCCAACGGTCATACCTACCACTTCGATACAACAAGGACCTGTAGCGACAGCCACGGTAACAGGTAAAGGTACTCCGACTGCTACAGTCGGCAAAGGAACGCCAACGCCTGCTGCTTCGCCAACTGCGAGCGCAACACCCACCACAAATCTTCCAACTATTCCGGTACACGTGGTCGATGTGCAGTCGGGTACTACTACGCAGACTATCATCCTGTTGACAAGTAGTGTCGTGAATAGTGACAAAGTCCCCGCTATCAAAACGGCCATCCTCCAGGGTACTGATGCATATACCTATTTAGTCGCCAATGCCTCGGTATCGCCTTCAGTCGCGAGTGAGACGACGCTGAGAGCTTTTCTGGCCGTTCTTGCGGCGTCGGTCTTTATCCTGCTGTACATCTGGTTCTCGTTCCGCAAGGTAGCAAGACCGTGGCGCTACGGAGCATGTGCGATCATTGCGCTGTTACACGACGTGCTGGTGGTGCTCGGCGTCTTCTCTATCCTGGGATGGCTGCTGAATGTCCAGGTTGACACGCTGTTCATCACGGCCATTCTGACGGTTGTCGGTTTCTCTGTTCACGACACCATTGTGGTCTTCGACAGAATCAGAGAAAACATGCAGCGCCGCACGTCCGAGACATTTGACCAGGTTGTCAATGCCAGCCTGGTGCAAACAATGGCTCGTTCGCTGAACACGTCATTGACCGTAATCTTTACGCTCACTGCTCTGACGCTCTTCGGTGGAGTCAGCATCCGTACTTTTACGCTGGCCCTGCTAATTGGTATCATCAGTGGTACCTACTCTTCTATCTTTAACGCCAGTATGCTGCTGGTCATCTGGGAAAAGGGAGAGCTGGGCTTCAATCGCCTCAGGCGTGGAGGACCAGGTGGGCGCTCGTCCGAGGCTCGCGAGTTAGCAGAGTCGCGCAGGTAGCATTCAGCGGATAAGGCGATGTTGACAGCACTTGACCATATTATCATCGGCGTGAATGATCTAGAACAGGCTACAACCGTTTTCAGTCAGAAGCTCGGGCTGGCCATCAGTGGAGGAGGCATTCACCCTTCTGGTGGTACCGCCAACCGTATTATCGTGGTTGGTGATACCTACCTTGAACTGATTGGCGTGCGTACGCGTGCGGAGGCGCAGCAGAGTATGCTAAAGCGGCTGGCTAAGGGTGATGGATATCTCAATTTCGTCCTCTCTTCTAACGCCCGACCTGACCCAACACTATCCATTCATTATTCAACACGACAGTACTGGCGAAGAACGCCGCTTTCGCCTGGCGGGCTGGTCGGAGCCGCCGAGGCATCCCCTTGGCGTCGTGAAAGTGCTGAGCGCAACCATTGCAGTAGCGGATCTCGCCGAAGCTACCAGGCGTTTTGAACATATCTACGGTTTAGAACCGTCAGTAGCGTTTACTGGAGATGCAGATGCCTGGGAGGCCGTACTGGTGGCCTTTCCCCTTGGTGAGAGCGGGCAGTGCTTCGAACTGGCAGAACCCTTGCCACTTTCGACCGAGGAATCCGACTTAGAAAGCAAGCTGTTGCCAGAGCCAGGGGCACTGTCTACACATTTACACACATTTGGCGAGAGCCTGTGTCGCATGACGCTGGCGGTGGAGAATATGGCGGAGTCGCGTCGCTTCCTGGATGAGCATGAAGTGACGTATATGTATGACGAGCAGCCACGGCCAGTGTTGTGGATACTCTCTGACCAGGCTTGTGGTGCAGCGATTGTGCTGCACCAGGCCACACAGGCCACACAGGCCACACAGGCCACAGAAGCTAGCAACTAAAGCGTATCGTTGATAAGTAAACGCAACTTCCTCTGAAAGACTTTCTCAAAGAGATCAGCCTTTTCATAGGCTTTTTCTATTTCGACATCCAGATCGGAGAGCGGACGGATATCCAGGCCAATGGTCCAGATAGAATCATTGCATAGCTCTGGTTTAGCAGCGAGATGCATAACACGCCCATCATGGCTGTAATCGAGAGCGTCAGCGATGCGCAGCAGGGCAGCAAGAGCGGAAACACGTTTGCGTGCGTCGCGATCCAGTATGGCGTACTCTTCATGGGAGGTGCTGGGCAAGGCGCGGCGGTGATAACGCGCAATGCAGGCTATTTCATGCCGTTCCGCGCCGGTGAAGTCAGGTAACTCAGTTTCTTTGATCAGGCGGAAGGAGTGTTTATGATGACGACGTGCTTCAATCAGCATACCTGTATTGTGCAAAAATGCCGCTCGTTCCAGGAGGCGTAGGCTGTTAGCATCCAGCTGGTGCAATGGCTGCGTGGCCTCAAAAAGCTGTACCGAGAGGCGTTCTACCTGGCGAGCGTGAGGCCAGTCTTCTACATGCAGGCCGCCGCTCAAGCGGAGTTCTTCAGGGGTGGGTTGAGGACGCTGCCACCTGTCCAGATCCTCTATTGAATAAAACTTCATGTGCAATCCTGCCTTTTTGCTTTGAAAGGTTAGTAGGTATTCCTACGCACTTAGTATGCGTCTAAGATGCTGAGAATTTCACGGCGAAAATCTCGTGCTTGCAATTCATACCAATGTTGACGAAAGGCGCTGTATTGCTCCTCACGCTGCTGCTGCTGTTTCAGCAACATCCGTTCCAGACCATAGCGTTCCTCGGCAGTGGGAGCAACACCCGGTTCCAGCAGATCAGTCACTAAATCCGCCGGCAAGGCAAACCCCTTTTTACCTTCATACTTCTTTGTATCCAGCAGCGCTTCCTCGTAGGCCGCTCCACTGTCCTGGCTGCCAAGGCAGAGTCGCAATAGGGCAATCATCACATCGCTGTCATGCAATGCACCTAGCTCGTCCTGTATATGGGTCAATTCCTTGACGATGGCGCGGCTGGCTTCAGGTAATACTTCTTCAAATACCTCAAATGTATAGCGCAGCCGCTTGGCCGCAATACGCATATTATGCAACTCACGCACATTGTATGGGTTGTCAACATATTGACTCCAACTATACAGCTCCTCGAGGCGTATCCTGGCGATAATCCGAGCATTCACGCCTGTAGCAGCCTGGCTATCGAGCCCTGTAATCGGTTTAGCCCTGGCCATTGTGTGTGGCTCCCTTCTGAATGCATGATTCGACTTGCTGGCGCAACGCTGCCTCATCAAGCTTCTCAAAGTACGCTTCTAGCTCCTGTTGCCTCTGTTGACGGTATTCACTTAGACGGCTAATCAGCCACTGCATACCGGCACGTTCTTCAGCCGGCACATGCTCAGACTGTATGCGCAGTCCATCCAACATGACATCTGTGTCGCGAGCGGTGCCGAGGATATCGGCCATTGCTTTGACCTGGCGATAGGCACTCTTAAACTGCTTTGGTTTACAACATGGCTCAAAGGCATCAAGCGTGGCGCGAAGGCGACGCGAGGCGACACGCATCTTATGAATCGCCTCGATATCCTCATTCACGAGTACCTCATCTCGCAATTCTAGCATTTTCTTAACGCGATCACGCAGCATACGCTGCCCAGCTTCCGCAAACGTTTCCTCGCTCACAATATTTTCTGATTGAGTGCCATGCGCAGCAATTTCGCCGACCTGCTCTAACCAGTTTTTACCGTAGCGCGCATAAGCAAGCAAGGCTCCCTCACGAATGCCATGCGGGCTAATAGCAATCTTGTTTAGTTGGAGACGCGACATCATTTCTCGAATAATCAACGCTCCCGCAGGTAAAATGCGTGCACGCGCGATTGGCTGCCCATAGCGTTGAGCTATCTCTTCAGCGGTCAGGGCGGTCAATAAACCCTCACAGCGCAGCAGGTCATCACGGGTCAAATGCTGCGTGGCACTACCCAGCCGGAAAGCTTGTTGCGCAAGCAGTAAAAGCGAATTCGCACTGCCGCCGGTCACAATCAGTTTGGGGGGCTGAAATTTGATGGGCATCCTTCGAATATAGCGTTGTAGAAATGCATGAGCGACGCTCAATTCATCCAGTGCCGGTGGATCTGATTTGAGGTAACGATCATGCAGCCAGCCGGAGCCAATGGGAATGGAGGCGCGCCATGAAATACGCATATTCTTCGAGGTGACAAGTTCAGTGCTGCCGCCGCCAAGGTCCATGACCCCCAGGAGAGCGGGGGTACCGGGTTGCTTTTGTTCCTCGTAGGTTGCGCCATAAAAGGTCAACGTCGCTTCGACTGTGCCGCTGATGAGGTGGATCTTGAGCCCTGTCTTTCGTTGTACATTCTCAAGAAATGTGCTACTATTGCTCGCCTGGCGTATGGCCTCTGTTGCTACCACCAGTATCTTATCGGCTCCATGTTGTTCAGCCAGCGATTTATAGCGGCTGTTCAGCCAGCGATTTATAGCGGCACAGCACATCAATCGTCGCCCGCAGTTTCTGCTGAGAGATCTTACCCGTTGCGGTGACGCTTTCGCCGATACGCACCAATTCAAGCTCGTCCGCGAGAATGTCCAGGTCATCCGGTTTACTACGAGCGACCACGAGATGAATGGTATTGCTGCCGATATCAATAGCGGCATGAACGGGTGCATTTTGCTTTTGCATGGGTCGTTCCTTCTGCCACAATGGCGTAGTTTTTTCTTTTAACCCATCCCATGAGCACAGAGCCAGTAAGAGAGACTTATGCTTGTTGAAAAGAGTGAAGTTATAGAATGTAGTGGTTATTATATCATGTTTAGATTCACGTTTGCCTGATGGGGGATGGGGGAAGTTGACACTATATGGTAGAATTGCGGTAATGCACCCATAGCTCAGCGGATAGAGCATCGGTCTTCGGAACCGAGTGTCGGGGGTTCGAATCCCTCTGGGTGCGCTTTAGATTAAAGGGATAGTCTTCTTCACGCAACAACTCTGCCCTCCTGACCTTGAAACTTTTCCATAGCTAACTGCGTTATACCCATGTGAGAATTTCGTATACTAATTTGGGACGTTGTTATCGTCCAATATATGTAAGATGAGAGCGGCGTTATACGTATTAATGAAGGATATCACTGAAATGTCTCTGTGACTGGTGCAACAAAAATTAATAAGTAGTGAGTGTCGATAATAGAAAGAGACTTTTTATGCAAACAGTAATAAAAGATCTCCAAGCGCTACTTGTTTATAAATCCCGTATTCTTGTACGACCGGGCCTGGGACTCGTTACAGGATTGGCAGGCATAGCCAATATGGTGGCTGCCATCGTTCCCAAGCCAAATTGGGATATGCTCCTGGGTGCATGGCCAGTAGATACCCACCACGGCGCGTATAAACTCACCGTTATGGTTGGCTTCTTGTTGCTCATGCTCTTGCATGGATTGTTGCGTGGGAAGCGTGAGGCCTGGTGCACGGCAGTTATCCTTCTGCTCTTATCTGTTTTTCTTCACATTCTGTGTGGTGGCCAGGTACTTGTGACCGTCATTACGGGAGTGGTGCTTACACTTCTCGTTGTCTTCTCTCGCTCCTTCCGAGCCAGGAGTGACCCCCTTTCGATCTGGCGCGGATACATTGCTCTCCTTGCCGGTTTGGGCATTGTCACCCTGTACACTGTTGGCGGCTTTCTCTTCTTGTATGTTCAACTTGAGCCACTCGTTGATCGTTATGGTATTGAAGAAGTCCTGCTCCGTCTGCTCACCAACTCACACCTGGGCCTCACTCACGGCACCGAGGCCTTTTTCTTTGGACGCGCACTTCCTGTGCTGTGTTTGAGTGCCGTGCTCTACGGTATCGTGATGATTCTGCGTCCTGTGGCGGCAGTGCTTTTTCCTGACGAGCAGGAGTGGCAGGCCGCCTCTACCCTCACACACATCTACGGGAGGAACTCGATCTCCTACTTTGCCCTGAGTGCAGACAAATCGTACTTCTTCTCGGCGTCAAGGAAGTCGGTCATCGCCTACGTTCTGGAAGGCAATGTTGCCGTGGCCGCAGGCGACCCCATTGGACCGGAAGAGGAGATGCTATCGGTCATCCAGCAGTTCACGGCGTTCTGCCATGAGCAGGATTGGACCATAGTCTTCTGGCAGGTACACGATACGTTGGTTGACCTCTATCGCATGGCTGGGTTGCATCTGATGAAAATTGGTGAGGACGCGATCATCACGACGCGCACATTTATCCTCGCAGGGAAAGCCATGGCCAATGTGCGCTCAAGTGCCAAACGCGCCGAAAAAGAGGGCGTACACATCGTGTTCTCCCGCGGGCGAGTACAGGACGCTGAGCACCTGGTACAGATGGAGCAGATTTCACGTGCGTGGCTCACGAGCAAAGGTAGTGCGGAGATGGGATTCAGCATGGGCCATTTTGACCCCAATGGCGATGAGGAACAGGTCTACGCCCTGGCCGTCGATGGCACTAACCAGGTGCATGCCTTTGTGACCTTTGTGCCGATTTATGGACGCAATGGCTGGGGACTCGACCTCATGCGCCGAGCCAAATGGGCCGTTCCTGGCACGATGGAATTCCTCCTGGCTCGGTCTATAGAGTACTTAAAAAGGGAGGGAGCTGACATAGTGAGTCTAGGCCTTGCGCCACGGAGCAATGTCAATAACACAGATCAAACCTTTCTAGGGACGAGTATTGACTTCCTGACCCACCGTTTTGGCAATCCGAGCAAGGATCGCTTACTCTTCGCCTTCAAGAAGAAATTTCAGCCACGTTGGGAGAATCGTTACCTCGTCTACTCCAACACGCTGACACTCCCCAAAGTCGGCTGGGCTCTTTACCATGCCCATCAGCGCGATACATCCTTGCACACCACATGTTACAGATTCCTCAAGGATTGGCAAGCGAAAAATCGAGGAACACGCAGAAGTATAGCCGATCTGTCAGGTGTTCCTTGACATTCAACAAGTGGCGGATTATCGTTATTAAGTAGACGTTTTGGGCGAGACGGCGAACAAAAAAAGTCCATTGAAATGAAAATGCAGCAATACCCATCTTTTCTTCCACACCTCGTGGCACTGCTGATTGCACTGCTCAGTGGCGTATTGCTCTTCAATAATAGCGTAATCAGTGCTCTGGTCTCGACGATCATTACCATTGGTCTTGATCCGCAACGTGCTCAACTGTTAGCTGCGCTCATGATGACAGTTGGAACGGCTCTTCTTGCCGCGATTGGTGGGCGACGAAAGTTAGGAGCTATCCTGGGAGCAGTCGTTATTTTCTGTTTTGGTTACCTCGCAGGTTTTATTCAGCTTGAACAACAACCTGTCCATGATCCCGGAGGGATCCTGGAGCCTCTGAATACTGGCGCGCTGGTTCACACGTCTTGTGTGATGCTTTCTCTTGCCTTCCTCGTTGCTTTTATCGGGGCAGCGGTTGGGGTGGCACTTGGCGAAGTGCTCCTGGACCCTCCCTATCGGCTTGCGCGGCTCATGTGGGCGCGCAGTGCACATGCACGAACGCATGTCAACGCGACATCGCTGTCAAAAGGTGCGACAGGGGATCGCACCTCTAAGGGAGAAACCACGCAAGAGAGGGTTGCCTCCTGGCTGGGTGCAGTCACGATGATTGCCTTCATCGTGCTCGCAAGCAGTGCGAGTGACCTGTTCATTTTCTCCCCCGACATTGGTCTACATATGGAACCAGCTATCCATAACGTGCACGATAACGCGTTCGGGCCGACACATGGTAGTATTGTGCAGGACGAGGTCGTCAGTCCAGCGCTCGGTGGGCAAAAGAGGCCGTTTCTCGTCTACCTGCCACCTTCCTACAATACGCCGACGGGACGAACAAAACGCTACTCCACACTCTATCTGCTACATGGATCACCGGGCAATGATAGCGACTGGTTTACTGGTGGCAAAGCGGATCAATCTGCTGACACCTTGATTTCTCTTGGCAAAATACCCGAACTCATCTTGATTTTGCCCGATGGGAATGGACGTCCAGGGCAAACAAGTGAGTGGGGCAATGCTTTCGATCACCACCAGAACATTGAGACATATATTGCTGTCGACCTGGTCAAATATGTTGATGCAAAATATCGCACTATCGCTGATGCAGCGCATCGGGGAATTGGCGGTCTCTCCATGGGCGGTTTCGGAGCCATAAACATGGCGCTCCATCATCCCAATATATTCGGCACGGTCATCTCGCTTGGGGGCTACTATCGCGCTGAGGGGAGCATTTGGGGAAGAAATGCCGCCTATATTCGAAAGAACAGCCCCATCGATGTGCTCCCAACGGATAAGTCTGCGTGGCGATTACACCTGTATATTGGAGCAGCAACGAAAGATCAGCCATACTATACCGACGCCAGGCAATTTGTGGACGAACTGGTCAAGCTGCATCAATCGTATCAGCTCGATGTGCAGAACGGGTATCACTCGTGGAGGGTCTGGCAAGTGCAAATCTATAATGCTCTGCTCTGGCTCCATTGGGGTTCAAGTTGAAGTAACTGTCTTCATGTGTGAATCGTTCAGCACTCCTCGTCCAGGACCCGGTTCATTGCCCGCAGGCCTTGCAGTAATGCGGCCAGGTCGTCCTCGTCCAGCTTCTGATCCTGGCACTGCTCTCTCAGAAGGGACCGGATGATAACGCGAACGTGGTCATCCTGTCCATGCATACGGAAAGCGACCTTACTTGACGGAGGGAGGGGCCCCGGGAGTGCCTTTCCCCGTTTCCAGGTAGGACTTCAGGCTGGCCAGGAAGTATTCCCAATTCCCTTGCGTCTGTTCATATACCTCATCAATCTGGGCGAACCCATCATGCGTGAAGACCAACGTTGTCCGGTTCTGGACAGGCGTGAGTTGCCAGGTGACGCTGGTCCCTGCCCATTGCGCCATAGGGCTTAGCCTGGAAATCCAGTGCACTTTCGATCCTTCGTCCAGTTCGGCCACCTCAAACCGAAGGACAAAATCCCCCCACTCCCCAAAGCGAAACTCAGCAAGAGAGCCCACCTCTGGTGTGGCATTCAGATCGTTGGTCCACCAGCGAGCGATTTCGTCAGGCTTCGTCAGGGCATTGAAGACGCGCCCTGGGGCTGCTGCGATGGTGAGTTCTTTGACAATGGTTGCCATCGTTGTTCCTTTCCCTTGAACGTCGCCAGGCGACTATACTTAACCTATAGGTTAAGTATAGTGGAAAAGGGGAACGCTGTCAAGGGGGTGCCTCGCCTCCAAACCTTTCTGTTCTGCTTGTGCTTCCCAGAACTGCCGGTAGTGTTCAAGCCAGGCGGCGGCCTCTCACATGAGACGGGCAGCGAGGCGAAACCGGTGAGTCCGTCCCATGCGGTGCAGGATCAGATCAGCAGGTTCCAGGTACTCGAAGAAAAGGACGGCTTCTGGGAAAATTGGTCTTCATCTGCGATGAGTTTGGAGCCAAAGTCGCGTCCTATGAGTGAAAGTTGATCGACCCGGCTGGCACATCACGGTGAGCCGTGGACGGCTCGCGGATCACCAGGAAGCCGTTCTCGCGCAAAGGCGGCAAACCGTCGGGTACCCCGGAGTCTGAGTGAAAGAAGCTCTTTCAGGAGGAACAGGAACAGATGGAGACACCATTGACACACCCATCGCTCTTAACACATAAGCACGCCGTCATTTTTGGCGCAGGTGGTGCCATCGGAACGGCGATGGCCAAAGAGTTTGCGGCCCAAGGGGCCACGGTCTTTCTCTCGGATCGGCGGCTTGCCGCCATTGAGCAGGTGGCTGAGGAGATTCACCAAAACGGCGGTACCGCCTACGCCGCAGGGGTAGACGCGCTTGATGAGCAGGCAGTGCAAGCGTACCTCGATCGCGTGGCACAAGAGGGGGGAAGCATTGATATCCTCTTGAATGTGATGGGTCCACAGGCAAAAGACTATGGCGAGGGGACAAGCACCCTGGAACTCCCCCTTGAGCAGTTCCTGTTGCCGCTCTCCACCCTGGTCCCCTCGCAATTCATCACGGCGCGTGCAGCAGCGCGACACATGGTGCGGCAGCACTCAGGGGTCATCCTGTTTATCACAGCGATCCCCGCGCGGGGGATACCAAACTCCACTGCCATTGGCACGGCCTTTGGGGCCATGGAAGCGCTCTTGAGATGTCTTGCCGCGGATCTGGGTCCTGCTGGAGTCAGAGTGGTTGGCATTCGTTCCGGGGGCATGGTGGATACCAGAACCATCCAGCAAGCGTTTGAGAATGTCGCATACACGCTGGGGGTCTCGAAAGAGCAAGTCGTGGCCAGGTCTGAACAGGCAACGCTTCTGGGGCGCCTCCCGACGGTTGCCGACACGGCACGGGTGGCTGCTTTTCTTGCTTCGGATGGGGCGCGAACCATCACCGGTGCTATTCTTAACGCTTCAAGCGGAAGAGTCATTGATTGATCTGCCCTGAGAGCGTTTCGTAACTCAGATTACCAGAACAGTTCTGAGCTTAAAATCGCCGACGGCTTGAATCCGATCCCTTTCTCATTCGAGGAGCTTGAAGACACCGTCAACCGATTCCGCTCCGCGGCCCAGGCGGCAGGACGCGACCCGTCCACACTCAAGATCATACCGCGCGCGATTTCGTTGGCAATCACAGCGGAACCGCTTCCCGAGAGCAATCGACCGTTCCTGGGTGGCTCACCTGCCCAGATCGCGCCAGACCTGGCCAGGGTAGAGACGCTTGGCGTTGATCCGTTTCCTCTCCATTTGCCCCACTGTCTTGTTGAAGCCGGTTGCGATAGCGTTTACAAGGTGCTTCTTCAAAACGGAAAGCGACCTTACTTGAAGGAAGGAGGGGTTCCGGGAGTGCCTTTCCCCGTTTCCAGGTAGGATTTCAGACTGGCCAGGAAGTATACCCAAGCCCCGCGTGTCCGCTCATCAACCTGGGCGAACCCATCATGCGTGAAGATCAATTTGGTGCCGTTGTGGACAGGCGTGAGTTGCCAGGTGACGCTGGTCCCTTCCCATTGCGGAGGGCTTTTGGAAATCCAGCGAACTTTCTCGTCCTGGTCCAGTTCGGCCACCTCAAACTGCATGACAAACGCCCCCTGCCGAAAGCGAAATTCAGCAAGAGAGCCCACCTCTGGTTTGACTCGCGCCTCGTAGGCCCACCACTGAACGATTTCGTCCTGCTGAGTTATGGCGCGCCAGACGCGCTGCGGGGCGGCTTCTATAGTAAGTTCCTTGACTATAGCTGACATCGTTGTTCCTTTCTGCTTCCACGTCGCTATGCGACTATACTTAACCTATAGGTTAAGTATAGTGGAGAAGGGGAACTTTGTCAAGGGGGTGCCTCCGTGAAGACCTTGCTGCTCTGCCTGTTGTCTCCGCTGTGGAGCGAGAGCGCGAACAGTGCGTCAGAAGTCGAGACGGGGGGAGGAGAGCAGCGAGGCCAGCGCATCGAGCAGGGGTGGCCAGCCAGCTCCAACCCGCGCTCGCATTGCTTCCGTGCTCAGCCCTTCGTGGGTCAGCACGATTTCCGTCACCGGACCCTGGTCGAGAAAGTCCAGTGTGACAACGGTTTCCCGGCCCTGTATTGCTTCGCCTGACCAGGTAAAGACCAGTTGTTCGGGGGGAACGATGTGCAGGTAGGTGCCGACGATGGAACTGCCGTCCTCTACCTCAAAACGGAAGGTCCCACCAACGCGCGCGTCGAGCGAACGCACGGTCACGCTCATGCCCCTGGGTCTCAACCAGTGCTCCAACGCCCGAGGCGTGATCCAGGCGCGGAACACCCGTTGGCGTGAGGCTGTGAACGTCCGTCGCAGCACGAGGGTGGTGCTGGGATCAGATGCTGGAGGGATCAACAACGTCTTGCTCCTCTTCCGATGTTGCCAGCAGGTAGGTGTCCAGGGAATCGAATTGTGCTTCC
>WNGM01001968.1_pt1 | contig 23176 bp, 16 predicted proteins | sample 5400571 | NCBI WGS metagenome assembly WNGM01 (sample SAMN13153378, study PRJNA577476) | soil metagenome | isolation source: 100 cm soil or saprolite under Garry oak tree replicate 2 | place: USA:California | collected 2016-06-15 | reverse complement strand
ATAAGGGCCCCGGCGGACACATTCTCACGGGGCCCATTTTCGTCGAGGGAGCCGATTCGGGCGACGTGCTCGAGGTGCGGATCCTCCGCATCGACCTCGCGCTTCCGTACGGCTACAACGGCTGCGTTGGGTTTCTCCCAACCAATTGCGACAGCACGCAGCGCACCCGGATCATCCCACTCGATCGTCGGCGCATGGTCGCACAGTTCGCCCCGGGAGTCGTGATCCCGCTGCATCCCTTCTTCGGCAGCATGGGCGTGGCGCCGCCGCGCGACTCGGGTCGCGTGAGCTCGAACCCGCCCGGCATTCACGCCGGCAACATGGACAACAAGGAGCTGGTCGCGGGCACCACGCTCTTCATTCCCGTCCACGCCTCGGGCGCGTTGTTCGAGATCGGTGACGGCCACGCGGCGCAGGGGGACGGGGAAGTGGACCAGACCGCCATCGAGACGTCGCTCACCGGCCGCCTGCAACTCATCGTCCGCAAGGACATGCACCTCACCTGGCCCCGCGCCGAGACGCCGACGCACTTCATCGCGATGGGCATGGACAAGGATCTCACGCGAGCGACCGAGATCGCCGTGCAGAACGCCATCGATTTCGTCGCCGCCTACCGCGGCTGGTCGCAGATGGAAGCCTATCGGCTGGTGAGCGTGGCGTGCGATGTGCGCGTCACCGAGCTGGTGGATGGCAATGTCGGGGTGCACGTCATGATTCCGAAATCGATCGTGGGGAAATAATTCATGCGCAGACCGTTCGTCGTCCTCCTCGCCGCCCTTGCCATGCCCGCCGTCGCGACCGCGCAGGGCGACTCGGCCACGGCTCCCGAACCCATTGCCCAGCTCGTCGCCCGCCTCGACCTGGAGCGCTACAAGGTGACGATCAAGGGACTCACCAACTTCGGCGACCGCCGCCAGGGCACCGACCGCAACCGTGCCGCCGTGGACTGGATCGAGGCGCAGCTCCGGAGCTACGGCTGCAGCAACGTGGCGCGCCTCAAGTACGAGTATCAGCCTCCTAGTCCTCCCTCTCCCGCAGGGCGAGGGGGTCAGGGGGTGAGGACTGACGAGAGAGGGGGTCAGGGGGTGAGGCCCGCCTCAGGCGGCGGCCGCTATCGTGGCATCCGCGCCCAGACCGGCGTCAACACCGATTCGACGAAGCAGCCCGACACCCGACTGCGCGCGCTCGACGCACAGGCCAGCACGCCGGGCGGGCGCGAAGAGGTGTACTGCACTAAGATGGGGACGACGCACCCCGGAGAGATGTACATCGTCGGCGGCCACATGGACGGGATCGGGTGGGGCGAGGCGGCGAACGATGACGGCTCGGGGACCGCGCTCGTCATGGAGCTGGCCCGCGTGTTCTCGAGCGCCGACGTGCACACCGATCGCTCGATCCGGTTCATCCTGTGGAACAACGAGGAGACCGGCCTCAACGGCTCACGCGCGTACGTCGAGCAGCGCCGCACGCTGCAGGGCACGAAAGACGAGCCCAAGTGGCTCGGCATGATCCAGCACGACATGATGCTGTTCGACCACGGCATGCCGCGCGCCGACGGCACGCTCGCCGCCGAGCAGCGCCCGGAAGCGGACGTGAACATCGAGTACCAGTCGAGCGCGAAGTTCGCGGCCGAGGCAGCGCAGCTCGCGTGGACGTTCGAGCGGGCCAACGAGCAGTATGCGACCGATTACGCGGCGTCCGTCGGCTCGCACATGACGAACACCGACTCGGCGCCGTTCCAGGACTACGTGCCGGCGATCAGCCTGCGCGAAAACGAGCGCGGCACACAGATCGGGGCTGGCTGGGACCCCAACTGGCACCAGCCCACCGATCTCTACGCCACCTATAGCGACAAGGACTTCCGGCTTGGACTGAATGCGGCGCAGACGACGCTCGGGGCGATTGCGGGGCTGGTGGGAGCGACGATTCACTAGATGGGCAGATGGGCCGTTGGGCCGATGGGCGGTGTTGCCCATCTGCCCCTCCGCCCATCAGCCCATCAGCCCATCCGCCCGTCTGCCCTATTGCGCACTGATCGATAGAGTCCCCATGTCAACCGTCCGGCTCTCTCACGGGCTTGATCGAGGTCACTCCATCTTGTGGGCTCGATGAGGTCGAGATCCTTGACTAGCTGAAAGATGTAGGAGAGTTCGGAAAGCGAACCCAGAGCGATGTCGAGATAACGGGCGTTCATAGCGCTTCATGAAGGGGATGATACGGGAGCTCCGTCAACCGACGCTCAACCGTCCATCCGCCCCTCTGCCCATCCGCCCATCCGCCCATCCTGCCATACATTACATCCCTGTGCGCGACATCCGTGTGGCGACGGTCCAGTTTCAGCACGCGCCGGGCGACAAGGCGTACAATCTCGGCCGCGTCCGGCACTTCGTAACGGAGGCCGCCCGGCGGGGCGTGGAGATCATCGCATTCCCCGAGATGTGCCTCACGGGCTACTGGCACGTGCGCAAGCTCTCGCCTGCAGCGTTCGAGGCGCTCGCGGAGCCGGTCGACGGACCGTGCACGCAGGATCTGCTGCGCCTGGCCCGGGAGCACGGGATGACCGTCGGCGCCGGGCTACTCGAGCGCGCGCCCGCCGATGGGGGCCGCGTCTACAACGCCTATGTCGTCGCTATGCCGGATGGGACGTGGGCCGTGCATCGCAAGCTGCACGTGTTCGAGCATCCGAACATCTGCGCGGGAGATCGCTACACCGTCTTCGACACGCCACACGGCTGCCGCGTGGGCGTGCTGATTTGCTACGACAACAACATCGTCGAGAACGCTCGCGCCACGGCATTGCTTGGCGCCGAGCTGCTGCTCGCGCCCCATCAGACGGGCGGCTGTAACTCGCTGAGCCCGCGCGGCATGAAGCCGATCGACCCGGCCATCTGGGCCCGTCGCCATACAGACTCTGCGGCATGCGAGGCGGAGCTGTGCGGACCCAAGGGGCGGGGCTGGCTCATGCGCTGGCTCCCGAGCCGGGCGCACGACAACGGCATGTTCCTGCTGTTCAGCAACGGCATCGGCCCCGACGACGATGAGATCCGCACCGGGAACGCGATGGTGCTCGACCCCTACGGTGACGTCATCGCCGAGACGCGTGCGTTCGGTGACGACATGGTGGTGGCCGATCTCGACGCGTCCCTCCTCCCCACGTCCTCCGGACGGCGCTGGCTGCGGGCCCGCCGGCCCGACCTGTACGGGTCGCTGACGCGGCCCACGGGCCAGGAGCAGGAGACCCGTCGCGTGCGCTTCGGCGAATGACAACGCTCTTCTTCATCTTCACCCTCGCAACCCGCGCCGCCGCCCAACAGCCGCCGGCGACGTTCACCGCCGAGCAAGACCACCAGAACATGATGGAGCAGCTGGGGATCAAGACCCTGAGGCCGGGCCCGAGCGCCGACGCAGCGGCCGTGAACCACGCGAACTATGACGAGTCGCTGGCGAATCCGTATCCCGTCCTCCCGGACGTCCTCACCCTCAAGAACGGCAAACCGGTGACGACCGCCGGCCAGTGGTGGACGCTGCGGCGTCCCGAGATCGTGGAGGACATGGAGCGTGAGGTGTACGGCCGGCTGCCGCGCGACATCCCCACCGTGACCTGGAGCGTACAGAGCAGCGAGCGGGAGCTCGTGGGCCGAGCCGCGGTGATCGCCAAACAGCTGGTGGGCCACGTGGACAATGCCTCGTATCCCGCGATCGCCGTCGACATCGCCATGACCGTGGTGCTACCGGCCGACGCGAAGGGACCGGTGCCGCTGCTCATGAGGTTCGGCCGCAGGGCGCTCCTGATCAAGACCGCCGAGGAGATGCTTCAAGACGGGTGGGGCTATGCCATGATCGACCCGGCCAGCATCCAGGCCGACAACGGCGCCGGGCTCACACGAGGTATCATCGGTCTCGTCAACAAGGGACACTTTCGCAAGCCGGACGATTGGGGCGCGCTGCGGGCCTGGGCCTGGGGCGCCGCGCGAGGACTGGACTATCTCGAGACCGATCCGGCCGTGGACGCGAGCCACGTGGGGATCGAAGGCGTCTCCCGCTACGGCAAGGCCGCGCTCGTGACCCTCGCGCTCGAGCCCCGCTTCTTCATGGGACTCATCGGCTCCTCCGGCAAAGGGGGCGCCACGCTCCATCGGAGGAGCTTCGGCGAGGCCGTCGAGACCCTGACCGGGGCGGGCGAATACCACTGGATGGCGGGCAACTACCTGAAGTACGGCGGGCCCCAAACGGCCGCCGACCTTCCCGTCGACGCGCACGCGCTGATCGCGCTGTGCGCGCCCCACCTCACCTTCATCAGCTACGGCGTGCCGGAGCAAGGCGACGCGCGCTGGCTGGACCACCGCGGGAGCTACATCGCCGCCGTGGCGGCGGGCGTCGTCTTCAAGCTGCTCGGCGCAAAAGATCTGGGCGTCTCCAACGATTACCGCACGGAGACGATGCCTCCCGTGAACGTCGGGCTCTTGGACGGCCAGCTGGCGTGGCGGCAGCACGATGGAGGCCACACCGACGCCCCCAACGTGCAGTACTTCCTCAAGTGGGCAGACCGGTTTATGGGGCGCTGACCGTCAAGCGTGGCGGGACTGTTCGATGAATGACGACATGAAGGCACCGCGGAGAGCGGCCCAGAGCGGGTTTCTCTTGATGGCGCTGGCCACTCCTGCGTTTGCCCAAACCGTTCGCATCGACGCCACACTGGGCCACGCCATCAATGCGTTCGATCCCGACAGCGCGCTCGGCAGCTCGATCGACGTCCTGTCGCGCACCGACATCAACAAGGTGTATACGCCTCATATCGTCCAGGAAGCGATCTCAGCCGGCTGGGGACCGATCACCTACCGCAATAATACTGAGCTCCGGATGGCCGCCTGGCATTGGACCGAGAATGGCACCTGGAGTGATGCCGCGCATCGCAGCGGATATTTCACCGGCTCGACCGACCTCAAGGAACCCATTCGCTACATCCTCGCCTATGCCCTGCCCCACCGCGGATTCGCGACCAGCGGCGATCGTCCGGTACAGGGTCCTAACCTGACCTACTGGAAGAGCAACCCGTATCTGACGAGCAGATTCACGGGTGAAAGTGATGCACGGCATCCGCAGTGGGTGGTCGTGGACCTGCAAGTGGAGCAGCCAGTGAGCGTCATCCGCATCGCCTGGGCGAGCCCCTATGCAACGACCTACCAGCTGGAATACTGGGTTGGCACGAACGCACTCGACTTTGATGGAGGACCGAAGGGGGAATGGAAGGTTTTTCCCTCAGGTGCTCTGAAGAACGCGCCGGGTGGAACCGTCACGTTGAAGGTCACAGACACTCCGGTCGCAACGCGATACGTGCGGATTCTGATGACGGAGTCTTCCAATACCTGCGATGAGCATGGACCAGCCGACGTGCGGAACTGCGTGGGTTACGCCATCCAGCACATTGCAGCAGGCACGCTGGATGCGAGCGGAGCGTTCCTCGAAGCGACGAAGCATCCCGACGAGCGGCCCACCACGTATTGTGTCTCGTCCATTGATCCCTGGCATTCAGCAGCCGATGTGAACGACGGCGGAGCCTACCAGCACACCGGGTTCGACCTTTTCTTCACCAGCGGGCTGACGAACAACCTGCCGGCCATGATTCCGGTCACCATGCTCTACGGGACGCCCGACGACGCCGCGGCACAGATCGCCTACATCGAGCGGCGCGGCTATTCGATCGGGTACATCGAGATGGGAGAAGAGCCCGACGGCAAGCACGCCATGCCGGAAGACTATGCGGCGCTCTACCTGCAGTGGGCTAGAGCCTTGCACAAGGTTGACCCGAAGCTGAGGCTGGGAGGGCCGATTTTCGAGGGTGTCAACGAAGACATCCGGCTGTGGCCCGATGCGCAAGGCCGCACGTCGTGGATGGGCCGCTTTGTCGACTACCTCAAGGCACACGGTCGGCTCTCCGACCTGGCCTTCGTCTCCTTCGAACATTATCCGTTCGAGCCCTGCGACATCACCTGGAAGAGTCTCTACGGCGAGCCGCGCTTGATGAAGCACATTCTGCAAGTCTGGCGCGAGGACGGGGTCCCGAACAATGTCCCGCTCATCGTGACCGAGAGTCATCTTTCATGGTCCTTGACCGGGCCCATGACCACGATCTTTGGGGGCCTGTGGCTGGCTGATAACATCGGCTCGTTCTTCGAAGGCGGGGGCGCGGCTTTCTACCACTCGCCGATTCAGCCTCAGGGAGTGCGGAACACCTGTCTGGGTTGGTCGTCGTGGTCGAATTTCGTTTCCGACGAGACATACGAGATCAAGGGATATACGTCGACCTACTTCGCCGCTCACATGATCAACCTGGAATGGGTGCAGCACCGCGCCGGCATCCATGAAATGTTCCTCAGCTCCAGCGATATCACTGATGCCGACGGCAACCTTCTCGTTACGTCCTATGCGGTGCGTCGTCCCGACGGAACCTGGTCACTGATGCTGGTCAATCGCGACGAAACCCACCCCCACACCGTGCGGGTGGTATTTCAGGATTCGCAGAGCAAGCGCACTGCGTCCTTTTCAGGGCCGGTCACCTTCGTTTCCTTTGGCAGCGAGCAGTATGTGTGGATCAACGATGGACCGAACAGTCATCCTGATCCCGATCATCCACCGGTAGCCACTCTGCTGCAGGGGCCGCCATCTACGTTTACCCTCCCGAAGGCCTCAATCACCGTGTTGCGAGGCAGAGTGGCGGGTCTCAAAGACTGAAGCGGATCGCCCGCTTCACCCCCGCCGCCACGCCGCGACGATCTCGAGGATTCCCTCCGCCGGCTCCTCCCCCGTCTCCCATTCGACCGGCGAGCCGGCCTCGAGCAGCAGCTTGCCCACGGCGGCGAAGTCGCGGCCATCACGTCCTTGCCTTGATCCCTCCGCCGCCCAGATCAACGGCTGCCCCTTGAACTCCCGATCGCGCACGTGCACCGACGCCCCGTGTGCGAGCAGCACCCGGACCGCGTCGGGCCAGCCTTCCATCGCGGCCGAATGCAGCACCGTCTTGCCGATTCCTGCGTCGGGGCGGTTCGGGTCGAAGCCACAGGCCAGCATCGCTTCGAGCGCGCCAACGTCATTACGCTCGGCCGCCTGATGAAACGCGATGTAATGATCGTCGGTGATCTCGTTGCGCAGCCCGGGATTCGTCGCGAGGAGCGCCTCCGCCGCCTTGCGATCCCCGCATCGGGGCGGTTCGGGTCGAAGCCACAGGCCAGCATCGCTGCGAGCGCTTGGGCGTCCCCGCGCTCAGCCGCCTGGTGAAACGCGATGTAGTGGTCGTCGGTGATCTCGGCGCGCAGACCGGGATTCCCGGCGAGCAGCGCGTCCGCCGCCGCGCGATCGCCCCGACTGCACGCCGCGACGAGTCGGTCGACATCCGACAGCGCCGGCGACGCGCCGTGCGCGAGCAGCCAGTCCGCCACCGCGCGGTTGCCGTTCAGCTCGGCGACGGCGTACGGCGTCCGGCCGTCGGCGCGCGGACGCCCGATCTCGGCCCCATGGGCGACCATCGCCGCGGCCAGCGGCACGTCCCACGCGCGCGCCACCACGTGCAAGGGCGTCTCGCCGTTCTCGGCGAACACGGCGTTCGGATCGGCGCCGTGCTCGAGCAGCCAGACCACCCCTTCGGGCGTGCGGCTCCAGTTGAGGATGGCATACAGCGACGTCGCCCCGTCGCTGGCCCACGGCTGATTCACGTCGGCACCGTGCGCGCGCAGCGCCTCCAGCACCGGGATGTCGCCGGCGCTGGCCGCCAACGGCAGGGTGACGCCGTCGTTGGGATCGGCCCCGGCGTCGAGCAGCGCCTCGACGAGCGGCAGCGACTGCGCGACGCGCGAGGCGCCCCACAGCACCGGGCGGTAGACGTTGTGATGTAGCCACGGAAAGCGCGTGTTAGGATCGACGCCGAGCGCGATGAGCTGGCGCGCGATCGCGGCCAGACCAGTCGCCCGATCTCCCAGTGCCGTGTAGCAGATGTAGTGGATCGGCTGCCAGCCGCGCGGCCCGCCCGGCTTGGTAGCGAGTGAGGGATCTCGCTCGAGCCGAGCCTGCACGGCGTCCGCGTCACCGAGCACGAGGGCGGTTTGGATATTGGCCGCCGCGATCTTCGGATGCAGCGCGAGAATCCGTTCGGCGCGATCGCCGCGGCCGTCCGTCGCTGCTTCGAGGAACTCGTTGACCGCAGCGTCGAACTCGAGCGTCACCGCCTCGACGTGATCGCGCAGCTTGTTCCACGACGCGAACCCGTACTCGCGCGCGATCAGCGTTTGCGCATCGTGCAGGGCGGGCGCCTTGCCCGCCTGGAGAAGCTCCTTCGCCTGACGTTTGAGCTGGTCGAGGTTGGGACGGGGGGGGAGCTGCTTGGCCGCCATAGAGCCTCCATGCTGAACGCCGGCGGTCCGCAAGCCGGCCAGCACGGAGACAGCCGTGCAGGGATCTCGATCAGCAGGGTGGACTCAGTCCTTCGCGCGGACCCGCATGCGCCCCGAGCGCACTGGAACGATGGACAGCGGCGGGCTCGGCGTCAAGCGGTCGATTTAGTGCCCGAGTCGCTTCTGGAACCAATGCGTCGCGTACGGATCGGCGTTGAAGGGCGCCACCGCTCGGTAGCCGGCGCTGCGGTACAATGCGATCGCTTCCTGCAACGTCTTGTTGGTCTCGAGCCGTAGCGTCGTGATCCCGAGCGCGCGCGCCTGATCCTCGAGCGCCGCCAGCATCCGCCGCCCGATCCCGAGCCCACGCGCCGAATCGGCGACCCACATGCGCTTCAAGGAGCCCACCTGCGGGGCTGTAGTCTTGACGCAGCCGCCGGCGATGCTCTCGCCGTCGATTGACGCGACGAGAAATGCGCCGCGCGGCGGGACGAGGTCGCGATCGTCAGCGGGAAGGCTGGCCGCGGGATCGAATCCACCCGCAAACCGTCGATCGAGCTCGGCGAAATACTGTGCCACGCACCACCGCGCGGCCGGACTCGCCGGATGGACGCGCTCGATCACGAGGCCGGCGACTCGAAGCAGGCGGTGTACCTCGGCCATCGCCGCGACCAGCCGCTCCCGGTATTTGGGCGCCACGGCGCCGAGCAGGCGAGCGGCCAGGCGATCGGACCGATCGTTCAACTCCCGGATCTCGCGCCGCCCGCGCGCCGTGAGCCGGGCCCTGCGCACACGCTGATCGCCAGCGGCGGGCGCGAGCTGGATCAACCCCTCCTTCGCAAGCGCCTTCGTGAGACGACTGACGTAGCCCGCGTCGAGCCCGAGCCGCTGGCGCAGAGCGCGCAGATCGGCGCCCCGCGCGCCGATCTCGTACAAGAGGCGCGACGCGCCGAGGGGCCGGCCCCGGCCGAGGAAGTGATCGTCGAGCGCCCCGACGCGCTGGGTCACGAGACGGTTGAACTGCCGCACCTGGGCAATCTGGTCAGCGCGCATTGCTTGACTTTAGTCAAACAACGCGGGAGTGTCAAACGAGATCTATCTTACTCTGAATCATGCGCATTCCCGACCAACGCCACGACGATCTCGGCATGAACGAGCCGATCTCCCGCCGCGACTTCCTCAACGGCGCCCTCCTCGCCGGCGCCGGCCTTCTCCTTCCCGATAAAGCACCAGCAATTTCCCCCGCCGACGCCTTCAACGGCTACGGCGGCGTCGGCGACTACCGTCACTCGAACGGCAACACCTGGGACGTCTTGAGCGCCGGACACGCACTGCGCGACGGCGCGTTCGAGCAGCGCGTCGCCAAGGCCAGCGACACCGGCGAGACGTACGACCTCGTCGCCGTCGGCGGCGGCATCAGCGGACTGGCCGCGGCGATCTTCTTCCAGCAATACCAGGGCGGACGGGCGCTCGTCATCGACAACCACCCCATCTTCGGCGGCGAAGCGAAGCGCAACGAGTTCTTCGTCGACGGACAGCGGCTCACCGCGCACCAGGGCTCGGCGATCTTCCTGGTGCCCAAGAAAGGCGGTTACACCGACCGCTTCTACGAGATGATCGGCATGGATCGCTCCTCGTTCGACTACCAGACGTGGCGCGGACCGTCGCCCGAGATGCCGCTCAGTCACTCGCCGTACGACACGCCGATGAATTACGGATTCTACTTCGGACCGCAGTTCGGCCAGCGACCCGGCGTGTGGGTGATGGATCCGTGGCGCCGACGGCTCGAAGGCGCGCCGATCAGCGAGAGCGTGAAGGCGGAGCTGCTGCGCTGGGGGACGAACCGCGTCGACGTAGCAGGACCCAAGACCGAAGGCGACGCCATCTCGCGACAGCTCGACTCCGTGACGCTCGAAGATCACTTGATGGCGCGATATGACATCAGTCGCGAGACGGTGCGCAGGTTTCTGTCGCCGGTCGAAGGCGGTGGATACGGCCTCGGTCCCGACGTGCTGTCGGCGTACTGCAACTACGCGATCGAGAACCAGTTTCCCGAAGACGGCGACGACAGGCTCGGCGACCAGATGTTCCCCGACGGCAACGGCGGATTCGCGCGACTGATGGTGAAGACGCTCATTCCCGACGCCTTCGCGGGTCCGCGCACCGTCGACGCGGTGTGGCAGAATCGCGTGAACTTCCGCGCGCTCGATCGCGCCGGCCAGCCGACACGGCTGCGGCTCAATGCTACGGTCGTCCGCGTCGAGCACGCGGGAGATCCAGCCAGCGCGCCGCACGTCGTCATAACCTACGTGAAGGGTCGTCGCCTCTACAAAATCCGAGCGCGCGCAGTCGTCATGGCCGGAGGCAGCTGGACGACCCAGCACATCGTCCACGACCTGCCGGCGAGCCACCGCGAAGCGTACGCGCAGTTCTATCGATCGCCGTGTCTGATGGCGAACATCGCCGTGCGCAACTGGCGCTGGCTCTACAAAATGGGATTGTCCGGCTGCCGCTGGTTCGGAGGTCTCGGCGACTATCTCTCCGTGCGCAAGATGGCGCTTATCGGGAACGAGCCCCCGACGATCAGTCCGGACTCACCAACGGTGTTGACCATCAAGGTCCTGTTCGCACAACCCGGACTCCCGATCGCCGAGCAGGGGGCGCGTGGGCGGGCCAAGCTGCTCGGCACGTCGTTCGCGCAATACGAGCGCGCGTTCCGCGAGCAGCTCGGGGACATGTTCGCGCCGGGCGGCTTCGATCCGCGTCGAGACATCGCCGGGATCATTCTCAATCGCTGGGGACACGCGTACGTGAATCCGCAGCCGGGGTTCTTCTTCGGCGTGGGCGGCAACCCCGCGCCGAGGGACATTCTGCGCGGTCGGCCGCACGGTCGGATCGCCTTTGCCAATACCGATCTCGCCGGCGCCAGCGATCACCGCAATTCCATCCGCGAAGCGGATCGCGCGGCGAAGCAGCTCCTGGGTGTCTGACCGACTACTGCAGGTAAAACGCCCACACCGCCCCATCGCCCGCCACCAGCACGTACTGGCGGCCGCCCACCGTGTACGTCTCCGGAGCGTTGTCGATCGAGCCGATCTGGGCGTGCCACAGAGCTGCCGGAGGCTTCTTCCCTGCGAGACCAAACGCAACCAAGCTCCCGGACCCGTCGTTCGCGAACAGGAGCCCGCCCGCCGTCGTGAGTAGACCGGTGCCGCCACCCCAACCTTCAAAGCGGTATTTCCAGGCGAGCTTTCCCGTCCGGTAATCGATCGCCGCGATGTAGGTGCCGAGCGATCCGACGACATCCTGCTCGCTGCCTCCCAACCCCACGAGCATGCGCGGATCCGTGTTCGTCAGGTAATACATCGCATAGAGCTCGCGCACAACGACATAGAACAGTCCCGTCTGGGGATCGAAGCTGGGGGGAAACCAGTTCGTCGCGCCTCCGTTATCCGGCGATACCAGCGAGCCCGGGACGGTATTGTCTTTCTCCGGATTCCGCACCGGCTGTCCCTTGGCGTTGACGCCTGCGGCCCAGTTGGCGGCGGCGGAGTACTTCGCCGTGAGCAGATGATCGCCGTTGGTCCGGTCCAGCACGTAGAAGTACCCGTTGCGCGACGCCTGCAGCGCCAGCTTCCGCGGCTTCCCCGCGAACATGCCGTCGGCCAGCACCACCGGTTGAGTCGAATCCCAGTCGTGCGTGTCATTTGGGGAAGTCTGGAAGTACCACGCCATCTTTCCGGTCTCCACGTTCAGCGCCACCACCGAGCAGGTGAACAGATTGGTGTGGACATCGCTCGGTGCGCGCAGCATGGCGGTGTAGGCCGGCGTCGGATTGCCCGTCCCGAAGATGTACAGATGCGTCTCGGGATCGTACGAGCCCGGAATCCACACCTGCGCGCCTCCGTGGCGCGCCGCGTCCAGGCTCGCCCAGGTTTCCAGCCCGGGATCCCCCTGGTTCATCGGCACCGTGTAGAACTTCCACTGCAGGTCGCCCGTCCTCGGGTCGAAGGACTGCAAAAAGCCCGGCGAGTCCAGGTCGTCACCCGTGCCAACCAGCACATGATTGCCGACGACCACCGGCGCCATGGTCGAGAAGTACTGCTGGCTGAAATCGGCGATCTCCTTGTGCCAGCGCTCCTGGCCGGTCTTCGCCTCCAGCGACACCAGGTAGTCGTCCGGCGTCTCGACGTAGAGCCAGTCACCGTACATCGCCATGCCGCGGTTGCCGATGTGCGTGGCCCCGCGCGACTTCCACCAATAGTGCCAGAGTACATGCCCATCCAGCGCGTCGACCGCCCACGCATTGTCCGGCGCCGAGATGTAGAGGATGCCGTTCACCTGCAGGACCGATCCCGACAGCCGCGGCGATCCGCTCGTGGACCCCGGCATGCTCACCGGGTCCTCGGCCACACCGCCGATGATAGCGGGAGGGCCGGGAGGCGGCCCGAAGAACCCGCCCTCTCCGCCGCCCGGTCCAGCGGTGAGGCGCCGCACCCAGGCGAGGGTGAGCTGCCTGACGTTGTTCGTGTTGATCTGCGTGAGCGTGCTGTACCGACGCTGCGAGTAGTCACCCGCATAGGTCGGCCACGCGTCGGTCGCGGGCTTGGTCAGCGACGTGGGATCGAGACTCTGGCCCGCCAGTGACCCGCGAGGCACACACAACGACGTCAAGAGCAGCAGCGCCGGTGTTCTCGTCATTTCACCGTCACCAGATATGCCGTCAGGTTATGGATATCGGCATCTCGCCACTTCGGGAGCATGTCGACATGCCATTGCACTGGGTTGGTGACGACGACCTTCGGGATCGAGCCGCGTCTGCCGAAGCTGCGGTAGGTCCCGTCCGGCTCTCTCAGCGCAACGACGAAGGCGGAGATGTGATCGAGCTCTCCCTTCACGATCTGCCCCGAGGGGAAGGTGACCGTCACCGTTGGTAGCGGCACTTTAGGTGGCGGCGCAGAGCGGGCCGAGCGGCGACCAAAGCTCCTGCCGCTTCCGCCGGACACGATCAGGTTTTGAATCGACTTCGGTTCGTGCGTGCCGCCGATCCCGGCGAGATCTCCCGTCACCGAGTGGCATTGCGTGCAGTGTCCGGCTCCGTTGAAAAAGGCCTCCCCTTCCTGGGCGTTTCCCACCAGGATATCGAGACTGCTCGGTGTGCCACGATCGGACAGCGGCTGGCCGTGCAACCACGCGGCGATGTCGGCGATGTCCGTCTCGCTGAGCGCGAACTTTGGCATGCCTTGCGCGGGAATGCCGTTCTGCACGATCGGAGTAATGAGCTCTCCGTGTTGATCGTCCAGGACCACCTGCGCGCGGACCAGGTTCGGTCCCTTTTCTCCGCCCCTCGCGTCCGAGCCATGACAAAAACTGCAATTGCCGCTGAAAAGCTGCTGGCCGTGCGCGACCTGTTCCGGAGGAGCCGGAGGACGCTCCGGATAGTCCGGAGCGCGCTCACCGCGGCCGGCTGGCGTCGCTGGCGTCGGGCGCGCGGGAACCTGGGCCGGAGCCTGCCGAGCGCCCAGGGCCGCAGCCAAGACGAGTGCGCGGCAGGCCTTGCTCATTGTCTTGAATGTGGTCCGGCCGACCTCCACGTCAAGTGATCGTCGCGCGGCTGGCTCAGGTGTATCGGCCCGAGTAGCTTGGCAGCGATGAGTCTGCCGCTCGCGCGCCGCTTCACGGACTCCTTCCCCGCCCTGCGGCATCGCGACTTCACGCTGCTCTGGATCGGCCAGCTCCTCTCCTTCGCGGGATCGCGGATGCAGACCGCGGCCATCCTGTGGCACGTGTCGCTCCTCGCCGCGCCCGAGCGCAAAGGACTCGCGCTCGGGCTCGTGGGCGCCGTCCAGGTGGTGCCGATCATCGCGTTCTCGATGCTGAGCGGCGTCGTGGCCGACGCGCTCGATCGCCGCAAGGTGATGCTCGCCACCCAAACCGTCATGGCGCTCTTCGCCGCCGCGCTCGCCGCGCTCACCTTCGCCGGGCTGCACACCGTCTGGCCGATCTACGTGCTCGCCGCGTTGTCGTCAGCCGCCGCCTCCTTCGATGGTCCCGCGCGCCAGGCGCTCATCCCCAACCTGGTGCCGCGCGAGCACCTCGCCAGCGCGATTGGGCTCAACACCCTGATGTTCCAGTTCGCCTCCGTGGCAGGGCCAACCCTCGCCGGCCTCGTGATCGCGGGGCCCGGCATCGCCTGGGTGTATGCCGTCAACGCCGTCTCCTTTCTGATGGTGATCGCGGCCCTGCTGATCATGCGCGCGCGGCCGCGCGCGTCGGGAGGGGGGGGCCCGGCCGCGCGCATCACCTGGGCCGCCGCCCGCGAAGGCCTGCGGTTCGTGTTCGCGCAGCCGATCGTGCGCTCGACCATGTTGCTGGACTTCGTCGCCACGTTCTTCGCCTCGGCCACCGCGCTGCTCCCGATCTTCGCGCAGGACATCCTGCACGTCGGCGCACGCGGCTACGGATGGCTGTACGCGGCGCCGTCCGTCGGCGCCGCCCTGGCAGGCCTCGTGATGGCGTACGCGATCGACCGGTTCGAGCGCCGGGGCGCGGTACTCTTATGGGCCGTGGCGGCCTACGGCGCCGCGACGGTCGTCTTCGGGATCTCGCGGAGCTTCTGGCTCACGCTGCTCTGCCTCGCGGCCGTGGGCGCCGCGGACACCGTGAGCACCGTGATTCGCAACATCGTCCGCCAGCTCGAGACGCCCGACGAGCTACGTGGCAGGATGACCGGGGTCAACATGATCTTCTTCATGGGCGGACCGCAGCTCGGCGAGCTGGAAGCCGGGGTTGCGGCCCAGCTCTTCGGCGCGGTCGCCTCCGTGGTGAGCGGCGGTATCGGCTGCCTGCTCGCGACGGCGGTGGTGGCACGCCGCGAGCAACGCCTGCGGCAGTATCGGCGGTGAAGCCGAAACGATGAGCGTTCTCATTCCATCATCTCCCGGATCTCCACCTCGCAGTCCCAGCCGCGCCCGCGCTCCATTGCCGCTGGGCAGCAGGCCGCCCACGCCCACCATCCGCTTGCCGGCATCCTTGATCAGCTTGTCGATCCCCTCGAGCGCCGACTCGGCGGCCTTACTTCTCCTGGCCTTTCAGAATCCGCACGATCGCGATGATCGTGTTCCAATTGCGTGTCGTCGCCGGCACACCGAACAGTCTGTCGAGCCGGCCAAGATAGCCGATCGTCCCCATGTGACGACGGTACACCCCGAAGACGAAGCGCTTGTTGGACGCGATGACTCGCACGAGCCACTCCCCGCCGGGCGGAAGCTTGATCGGAAGGGAAGCGCGGACGCGGCTGGGTTGCGACAGGATACTGACGAAGCGAACAGTATCGAGGCGTGACGCCTCAGCTCCGAAGGGATTCTCGGTCTCGAGGCGGAGAAGGTCGCGGGCGTCGCAGAGCACAACTGTCGCTTCGAACGGCAGCTTGCGGCGCAATGCAGCACGGAACCTTGCTCGCGATCCAGGCTGGCGAACCACGAACGTGCCCGCGGCACCCACGTTCACGACATCGAAGTGACTCAGCTCTCTTGCGAGGACGCTGGGGCGAAACGTCCTGACTTCGCACTGGTCATGCGGTTCGGCCGCTTGCGTCACCATCAACTCGTTGCCGCCGAGATGCTGTGGGGGCTGTGGCTGTTCCCGATGGGGGCCCTGACGTACAAATCAGGTTTCCTACCACGGTTTATTGGCGTCTGGCTGTTCATCAACGGCGTCGCGTACGTGGTCCTGAGCCTCACGGGGCTGTTCTTTCCAGATTACCAGGACAAGGTGTTTCTCTACTCCCAGCCCGCCCTCTTCGGAGAGCTGGTAATCATGCTGTGGCTCGTCATCAAAGGCGCCAACCCACCGGCGTTGGAATAGCCAGCCTTGAGCGTGAAATCAATAACCAGGATTCTGCGTTATGGTCCCCCCTGATTTGTCAATCTCACCTTGTGGAATTGGATAGACGTAGTTGAAGTCCTGGAAATTTAGATCGTTGAACCGCTGCGATTCGAAACCCAGTTCTACTCTTCGTTCATGCATCAACCAGCCCATGATCTCGTTTTTATCGACCGAGGCAACGCTTCTGTCAGGCAGGGTACCAGGCGGTGGCAAAGCACCGCTCACCGTTACACTCGTCCGCGCGCGGTTTCTGATCGTATTGATGATGGCAATTGCCTGGGGGTAATTGCCGGTTTCATTGTATGCCTCGGCTTTCCAGAGTAATACGTCTGCTAGACGAATATAGATTTTGTTGCTGGGCGCGTCGTCATTCCCTTTATAAATCGTGTTGGTCGCACCCAATAGCTTGTAAACGGCTTTATCAGTGACGTTGACCGTGTACAACAACCTTGGGTCATCAGTTTCGAATTCGGCGAGAAAATTGTCGGTCGGAGCAATGAAGCCCCAGTCCAGCGGGGCGCACAGTCCGTTGCCCTTTCTCGGCGTTTGCAGGGACTGGTGATCGTAGTCGAAAATGACTTCAGTCTCGGTTGCTTCCTTGGTGACATCGAAGCTGTCGAAATAATTGGCGTTCAAACTGTAAAAATTCAGGCCCTCCAATTCGGTCACGATACTGATGACATCGGTCCATTGGTGGTTGTACAGCGCCACTTTGGCCTGCAAGGCCAGCACCGCTCCCTTGGACGCCCGCCACGGTTCCACGGGATCGGAGTATTTGCTGTTGGGCAGTAATGTCTTGGCCTGGGCCAGGTCTGCAGAAACCTGTGCGTACACCTTGTCTGGTGTTTCTCTCTTCGCCACCCTGTAGGCTTCGTCAAAACTTGAAAGTGGCTTCAGCACCAGGGGTACACCACCGAAGTTATTTACCAGATCGAAATAGTAAAAAGCCCGCAGGAAATAGACCTCGCCCAACAGCCGGTCTTTCAAGGCCGGATCGATGCCGATTTTGGCGGTGATGGCGGCATCGGTCAAATAGCTGATGGCCAGATTGGTCCGCGATATCCCCTCGTAGTCGTAGCTCCACTGACCATTGAACGCCTGGTTGGAGGCGGTGAAGTTGAAGCTTTGGACCTGATCCATCCATGCCTGGTCACCATCGGGGTTCCATTTCTTTTTTACATCATCCGAAGCGATGTCGTCCACGATGAAATCGTTTCGGAACACGATGCCCAAATCCCATCTCCATTCGCCCAGGAGATTGAGGGTGCTGGCAAGCATCTGATAGGACGATGTCACCGACACCTTGACGGAGTTCAAGGTCGGGTCGGTGCTGATCTGCCCCGGAGTAAGCAAACCGACAGGATCTTGGTGTAAATCGCAGCTTGCCAGTGAAATTACCAGGACCGATGCAGCTGCCGTGAATCTCGTGTTCATGATGGCTCCCACCGGTTCATGACCTCTGCAATAGATCGATCAAAATGTCGCGTTGATGCCGAACAGGAAGGCCGTCGCCTGTGGATACGTTCCCCTGTCCAGGATATCGGTAGATTCCGGATCCAGTCCCGAATAGTTGGTGATGGTAAAGAGATTCTGGGCGGATACGTACAAGCGCCGGCTCGGTCCCACCGAAAATCCAAGCTCGAGGTTTTTCAGGCGAAAATACGAAGCGTCCTCCACAAAAATGCTCGATTTCTTGCTGCTGCCGTTGTCGTTGAAGGTGGTGCGGGGAATGGTGTTACTGGTGCCTTCGCCATGCCAGGCCCCCAAGACCGCGACGCTATGGTTGAAGGGACGGCTATCGTAATCCGTTATTTGTTTGGCATCGTTGTATTTGTCGACTCCCCCTACGCCTTGAAAGAACACCGACACACTGAGACGGCGATAACCGCCGGATACGTTCACACCGTACGTGAGTTTGGGAATTGAATTGCCGATGAACGTCCGGTCGTTATCGTTGATTTTTCCATCGCCATTCAAGTCCTTGAATCGGATGTCGCCCGGCTGCTCTGCAGGATTCACCGTTCCAAATAAATGCGTGTTGATTTCATTTTGATTCTGATAAATGCCCTCCATCACGTAACCATAGAAGGCGCCGAGCGGATGCCCCACTTCGGTCTTGTACACATCCCCGATGATATTCGGCAAATTGGGGTGTAACTTGTCCACCCGATTCGTTACGGTGCCCGCATTGGCAGTGATGCCGTATTTGAGCGGTCCACGAGTCCCGGTGAAATTGAGAGCGACTTCAAATCCCTTGTTGCTTACTTCACCCGCGTTGACGATCGTGGGAGAAACATTCCCGACGATGGATGGCAACGAAATGGGCAACAGGATGTCGGAAGTCTTTTTCACAAAGTAATCGAGGGAGAGATAGAGCTTGTTGTTCAGCACGCCCACATCGACCCCGATGTCCTTCTGTGCAGTAGTCTCCCATTTCAGATCGGGATTGCCGTAGCGCGAAACGAGAAATTGGTCTCCCTGCCTGCGGAGCAATGTCAGGAAGGCGTAGTTGTCGATCTCCTGGTTGCCCAATGTGCCGGCGCTGGCTCTCAGTTTTAGGTCCGATATCCATCGGACATTCTGCATGAACCGCTCATTGGACATTCTCCAGCCTACGGAAACCGAAGGGAAATACCCCCACTGATGGTTCACTGCGAATCTGGAAGAAGCATCCGCTCTGAGATTGGCCGTAATCATGTACCGCGTATCGAACACGTATGTTGCCGAGCCGAATAGGGAGAACAGTCTCCATTCAGATGCGGAACCTCCGGTGTTTTGATCTAGTGTTCCACCATAGTCGAGATACTGGAAGTTGTCCCTGACATAGTCGAATCGCTGCCTCGATCCAACAATGGAAGAGGAATAGTTGGTGATATACTCGCTGCCTGCCAGCGCACTGATCTCATGCCGTTGAAGTGCCTTGCTGTAGCTCAGGGTGTTGTTCCAGGTGATGGTCGTTTCCTGCCCGCGGTCTTCGTTCAACCCGGTGGGACGATTTTGACGACCGGTCCCCTGGTCTAGCGCACTCCCTCCGCCGTTATCATCGCCGAAATTCTGGTTGAAGGCCTTGTTGTGTCTCAGGTTCAAATCGACCCCGAGGTTGCTCTTGAATCTCAGGACCGATGATACAGCGTATTCTGCGTAAATATTCCCGAACGTTTTGAAGTTATTTCTCTTGTCATTGGTGAAATACGCCAGGGCCACGGGGTTAGCGCTGAACTCGTAGTGATTGTTGTTGTTATCCCAGGGCGTTGCGAAAAACGGTAAATCGGTAAATGGGTCGCTCGCCGAATACGTGGGATCACTGGGATCCTTGTAGACAGGTATGACGGGAGGCCTGATCAGGGCGTGACGGATAATGCCCGGTGCATCTCCCTTTGAGGAAAGCTTGTCCTGCGCGGTATAGGAAAACAGGAGGTTGGTTCCAATGTTGAACCGATCGCTCACGCCGGCATTGATGTTCGTCCTGAAATCGACGCGCTGATACTTGTCATTCGCGTAAACGACGATGCCATCCTGCTGATTGAGTCCCCCGGACAAGAGGTATTGGACCTTGTCAGTACCTCCACTCGCGGTGAGCTGCACGTCTTGCGCTCTTCCCGTGGTGAATAGCGCGTGCAACCAATCGGTATTGGCCAGACCGGTCCGGCTTTTGTCCACCGTATACGGGTTGGTGCCTGTGAACCCTGAGTTGTTCCAGGCTTCCTCCATCTTATTCATGTACTGCGTGCCATTCAGCATGGTCGGGAGGTTGGTCGCCCGCTGAATCCCGGCATAGGAGTTCAGGTCGACGGTGGATTTCCCGCTCGCTCCATGCTTGGTCGTAATCACGATTACGCCTGCGGAAGCCCGGGAGCCATAGATTGCGGCAGCCGAAGCATCCTTGAGCACGGTCATGGACTGCACATCCGCAGGATTCAGAAACGCGATCTCGCGGCTGGGGACTCCGTCCACGATGAAGAGCGGGCTGTTGTTACCGATGGTCCCTTCACCGCGGATACGAATACTGATTTCCTCTCCCGGCGCACCGGTACTCTGTGTCACCGTCAGACCGGCAACTTGCCCCTGTAAGACCTGCGCCACATCGGGAACTCTTCGAGTCTCCACATCTGCCATGTCTACCGTGGCGACGGCGCCCGTGATGTTCGCTCTCCGTTGGGTGGTGTAGCCAACGACCACGATTTCATCGAGCACCGCCGCGCCCTTCTCGAGCGCCAACGTCACCGACACCGTCGCTCCTTCGGACACGTTGACGACGACCGGTACCGACCCGTAGCCGATCCGGCGCGCGCGCAGCGTGTGCGTTCCGGCCGGGACGCCGACGATCGTGAACGTACCGTCCTCACGGGTGATCGCCGCGAGTCCGGTGCCTTCGACCACGACATTGACGCCGACGAGCGGCAGCCGGGTCGCACTGTCGATGACCTGCCCGGTGATCGTACCCGAGGGTTGCTGCGCGCCGACGGGAGTAAGGGACGCTGCGGCGCACAGGAGGGCACTGGCAAGCGGGAGGAGGCGGCGGAGCGCTATCATGAGCGATCCTCTTTCACTGCCAAACGCAAAGGGAGGGACTTGTGACCTGACAGACAATCCACGCCGAAAGATGAAAAGTCAAGCAACGGCAGTCGTCGCTCGCGCGAGGGAACGCGCCCTTGTGGTGACCCCTATTTCGCGAACCGCTCGAACCGGTACGCCAGCTCCGGACCGCCGTCGCCCTCGTACGCGAGTTGTGCGATGAGGAGCGTGAAAGGCTCGGTGTAGCGCGCGATCCGGAGGGGCCCGGCGTCCACAGGCTCGAAACCCACGTCGCGGATCAGCCCGGCGGCAGCCTCCTTGCTGCGCGAATCGTCCCCGCAGTAGACGAGGCTGGGTCTCCTGGCCTTGCGCCGCGCCTCGAAGACTCCAAACAGCACCTCGCTCGGCACCGTGCCGAACGCGGACACGACCCGAGCCTTGGGAACCTTCCTTGCCAGCTCCTCCGCGCCCGACGAGGTGTGTGCGATCACGAGCCCACTGTCGTCCGCATTCATCGGTAGCGAGCACGTGACGATGACCTTGCCCGAGAGCTCGCCGGCCTGCTTCAAGACGTCCTCGACTCGCGACCAGTGCACCGCGAGCAGCAGCGCGTCCGCATCCTGGGCGGCCTCGCGCGGTGTGCCCGCCCGCGCTTTCCCTTTGGCACCCCGCGCGAGCTTCTTCAGCTTCTGCTCGCTGCGGGCGTAGCTGAATACCACCTCATGTCCGGCGCGCGCGAAGAGCGTGCCGAGCTTGCCGCCCATCAGTCCAGAACCGAGAATGCCGATGCGCATGTCAGAGACCAGTCCTTTTCTCCAGGTGCTCGGGGTAGCGCGCCCCTTGAATCGTGATCCGTGAGGCGGCGCTCTCGATCTCGCGAAGATCGTCGGCCGTCAGCCGGATTTCCGCGGCACCGTTGTTCTCGTCCAGGCGCGCCAGCTTCGTCGTGCCGGGGATCGGCACAATCCATGGCTTCTGCGCCAGCAGCCAGGCGAGCGCGATCTGCGCCGGCGTCGCCTGTTTGCGTTGCGCGATCGTGCGCAGCGCATCCACCAGCGCCACATTCGCCTTCCGAGCGTCGGGCGTGAAGCGTGGCACGATGTTGCGGAAATCGGAGCTCACGAACGTCGTCTTCTCGTCGATCGTACCCGTCAGGAAGCCCTTGCCGAGGGGACTGAATGGCACGAATCCGATGCCGAGCTGCTCCAGGGTGGGCAGCAGCTCTTCTTCGGGGCGCCTCCACCACAGTGAATACTCACTCTGCACAGCCGTGATCGGTCGGACGGCGTGGGCGCGGCGGATCGTGCGCACGCCGGCTTCGGACATGCCGAAGTGCTTCACCTTGCCCTGCGCAATCAATTCCTTGACCGTGCCCGCGACGTCCTCGATCGGGACGTTCGGGTCGACCCGATGCTGATAATAGAGATCGATGACGTCGGTCCGGAGCCGTTTCAGCGAGCCCTCGATGCTCTGCTTGATGCGCTCGGGCCGGCTGTCTTGCGCCTGCTGCCCGCCGGCATCACGGCCGACCCCGAACTTCGTGGCGATCACCACCTGTGCGCGCACCGGTGCCAACGCCTCGCCAACCAGCTCTTCGTTGGTATACGGACCGTAAATCTCGGCGGTATCGAAGAATGTGACGCCGCGTTCGACGGCCGTGCGGATGAGCGCGATCATCGCGTGCTTGTCCGGTGGGACTCCGTAGCTCTGGCTCATCCCCATGCAGCCGAGCCCCAGCGCCGAGACCTCCAGAACCCGTTTTCCCAATTTGCGCTTCTGCATGTTGTCTCCTTAGGGCTTCACCATCACCTTGATTGCTGCGCGCTCGTTCATGGCGCGGTACCCGTCGGGAACCGCATCCAGTCCGATGACGCGATCGAATACCCGGCCAGGCTCGATCTTGCCCTCGAGCACATCGGGAAGCAGCTCTTGAATGTACGCGCGTACTGGGGCCGGCCCGCCCCCGATCGTGAGATTGTTGTAGAACGCCGGCTCCGAACCGGGGATCGCCTCGTAGTGGGGGACCCCGACGCGGCCCACGGCCCCACCAGGACGGGCGATGCCGATGGCGGTACGCATGGCCTGGTCGGTGCCGACGCACTCGAGCACGGACTGGACGCCGAGGCCGCCGGCCAGCGCGCGCACGCGCGCGACCGCCTCCTCGCCCCTCTCCTTCACGACGTCGGTCGCGCCGAACTCTTTCGCCAGGGCGATCCGGTCGGGATGGTGGCCCATCATGATGATTCGCTCGGCGCCGAGGCGCCGGGCGGCGATGACGGCGCAGAGGCCGACGGCGCCGTCACCGATGACGGCCGCGGTCCGGCCGCGGCCGACCTTGGCGGCGCGGGCCGCATGATGGCCCGTTCCCATCACATCCGAGAGGGTGAGCA
>WNGM01002323.1_pt1 | contig 23212 bp, 3 predicted proteins | sample 5400571 | NCBI WGS metagenome assembly WNGM01 (sample SAMN13153378, study PRJNA577476) | soil metagenome | isolation source: 100 cm soil or saprolite under Garry oak tree replicate 2 | place: USA:California | collected 2016-06-15 | reverse complement strand
TCTGCGAAGAAGAGAGTAAAGTCACTGAACGCGCAACCCGAGCTTAGCCGAACATACAACAGCTACCAAGCTCCAAGGAGAACGGTGCCTCAGAGGCACCGCAGACGAACATCGACTAACGATGACTAACTACATACTTGAACAGAGGAAACTTTTACTCTGCTATCGTCCTAGAGTCAGCTACGGGTTCGATCTTCTTCTGGGATTCTGGAACCGGCGCAGTAGAAAAGCTACTGAGATGACCGCTATGAATCCTACCACCCCAATTATCGAGTAGGAGACTATCGGCAGACCGGCAGCCTTGCTTACCGGTGATACGTGAATCGTCACCTGGGAACGGGTAGCAGCATGGTTAGTATCAGTCGCGGTGAAAGTAACGGTGTAGTCCCCTGGAGCTTGAGAGTCTGTGGGAGTCCACAGAAAGACGGAGGATGCGGACGCAGCGAAACACTGGGTTGAACCGAAAGTGGCGCCCGGCGGTAGGGTACTGGATGATACCAGAGTCACACCATTGCATCCCCCAGCTCCAGTTGCGTTGACGATGAAACGGATCGTCGAACCAGCGCTTACACTCTGTGCTCCGGGTACAGACAATGTTGGCGGGGTGACAACTGTTAGCGTTTGACAGTTGCCCACTGCAGGATTATTGTTGTTGTCGCCGCTATAGCTCGCAGTCCAGCTGTAGCTTCCTGCTGTGCTGAATTTTTGAGAGGCTGAGTTCGGAACGGAGCCATTCGTGATGGCAACTGGTGAGCCGACAGTAGTCGGGGTTCCCGTACAGGCTATGCCCGAATAGAACTGATAGGTTACGCTGCCTCCGGCTTGATAGCCACCTGTCACCGTACCCGTGTCTGTTACGCTTTCACCGGTGGCAATACTGCTGGATGAGAGATTGGCAACAATTGTCGGACTTGCCCTCTTGACCATCACGGCCACACCGGCTGAACTAACGCTCTGGGAAGGCGAGCCGCTATCGCTCACTTTAAGCTCGAAGGACCAAGAGCCTGCAGTCGACAGGCTCCCACTTGGAGCAGTAGGCTTGTCTCCTGTATTGCAGGAGAACGGACCTCCAAGGTTACTGTAGCTTGCCGCTCCCGGAGCCTTTGCTAGCCACTGACAAACGTACGGAGAAGTACCTCCGCTAAACGCGGTGGTTGTCGTAAGAGTCGACGATTGTCGGAGATCAACGGCAGTCGGATTGACAGAGATCGTGGGCACTGAGAGAGCAGCGTTCACTATGACCGTGGCGGCATTGGATGTGAAGGGGGCGGGCGAACTTGAACTGTCACTCACCTCGAGCTCGAAGGACCAAGACCCGGCGGTCGGCAGAGGCCCCGTCGAAGTCGATGCGGACGACAAACATGTGAAAGGACTACCCAAGTTGATGTAGTTGCTAGTACCCGGGGCCTTCTCGAGCCACTGGCAAGTGTAAGGAGACGTGCCACCGCTGAACGTTGCGAGAACAGTTGACGACTGTGCAGAGTCGATAGCCGAGGGTGTGCTGGAAGGCGCACTTACAGCGAGACCCTGGTTGACAATTACTAAGTCGGTCACGGAAATCGCGGAAGCAGCAGGAGTACCTACGGAGGAATCGGTCAAATTATAGCAGTAGTACGTGTTGGCGGTGGGCGATACGACCTGGGTAGCAGCCGTGCCAAGCGGAGTCGTGTCTGAAGAACAGCTCGCACTGACACCAGAGTACCACTGATAACGGTATGGCACCGTTCCCCGGGACGGATTTGAGATCAAGACGATCGACTGGCCATTATCGATTGCAGCGAGAGAAGGAGCGACTGCGCCGGCTATTAGTTCACCGTTGACGGTCACTATATCGGCGGGCGAACATTTGGAGGCTGGTGGATTCGCGGAATCAGTTACGTTGTACGAGTACGTGGTGGTGGCTGTTGGTGAAGCGGGGTATATCGATGAAGTCGCACCCTCTATGGGCGTTGTACACGCTCCATCAGAGTACCATTGATACGAAAATGCAGGCGTCCCTCCCGAAGCTTGGCTTGTCAAGAAGATTAATTGGCCCCCGTCGATGATGGGATTAGAAGGTGTAATGGATCTGGCAGCAAGGGTGGGATTGACCTTCACTATGTCTCCAGACGAGCACCGTGAAACGGGCAAGTAGGCCGAGTCGGTCACTTTGTATGAGTAGGTCGTCGTAGATGCCGGAGAAGCAACTAGATTGGATGATGTCTCTCCAGAGATCAGGCTCCCACTGGGGCAGCTAGCCGCCGAATACCACTGATATGAATAGGGCGTCGTTCCACCGGAGGCCGTTGCTGTCAACGTGATCGGCTGCCCATTGTTAATTGTCGGATTCGGAGGCGTAATCGGACCCGCCGCTAATGCAAGGTTTACGATGACTGTTTCCGCTGATGAGCACGCCGTTCCTGCTGGACTGCCTTGTGACGAGTCGGTTACCCTGTATGAGAAGATAGTTGTCGACAAGAGTGAAACCGCATAGTTTGACGAAGTTGCCCCTGGGATTGGAGCTGCGCAGGTGCCATCCGAATACCACTGATACGACAGTAGGGGGCTGCCTCCGCTGGCGTGAGTCGTGAGACTGATCGACTGCCCACTGTCAATCGTAGGAGAAAATGGAGTGATAGCCCCCGCTACCAGTTCTGAATTGACTGTCACGGTGTCACTGGGCGAACAAGCTGAAGATTGAGAGTAAGCAGAGTCAGTCACTTTGTAAGAATAGCTAACTGTAGACGCGGGGAAAGCAGCGTAGCTAGGCGAAGTAGCACCTGGGATTAGTGTCGTACAGGATCCGTCTGAGTACCACTGGTAGGAGAGGGATGGTGTGCCGCCCGCTGCGTGGGACGCTAACATGACGCTTTGGCCGGCGTCTATTGTAGGGGAGGATGGGGTCGGTGCTCCGGTCACGAGTGTTGGGTGGACGCTAATAGTATTACCGACTGAACATTGCGACACGGGAGAATTCGCCGAGTCTGTTACTTTGTAGGAGTATGTCGCAGTCGCAGTAGGCGTAACGTTGAGTGTTGACGAGGTTGCAGACTGGATCGCAGTAGCGCATGTGACGTCAGAGTACCACTGGTAGGAGAAGGGCGTGGCTCCACCTGATGGATTTGCCGTCAGCGTAATGCTCTGACCATTGTCAATTGATGGGGCCGAGGGCGTGATGGTGCCTGCTACCAATTCTGGAGCAATTGTAACTGTGTCTCCGACTGAACATTGTGATGCAGGAGAGAGGGCGGAGTCTGTTACTTTGTATGAATAGGTACCAGTTGCAGTTGGCGATGTATTGTATGTTGAAAGGGTTGCGCCTTGAATAGATACGCCACAAGTTCCATCCAAGTACCATTGATACGATAGCGACGCAGTCCCCCCTGACGTATGAGATGTCAAGGTAATCGACTGACCAGTATCAATCGTTGGATTGGATGGTGAGATTTGTCCAGCAATCAGAGTTGGGTTGACAGTAACAGTGTTTCTAGGCGAGCAGACTGAGGCTGGTGAATAGGCAGAATCTGTTACTTTGTAAGCGTATGTGGAAGTCGACGCAGGCGATACGGTGTTAGTTGACGAAGTGGCTGATGGAATTGGGGTTGTGCATGTTCCGTCTGAGTACCACTGGTAAGAATATGGGCTGACTCCGGTTGAAGGCTTGGCTGTAAGTGCAATGGATTGACCATTATCGATTGTTGGAGAGGATGGAGTCATCGCTCCGGCCACTAGTGCCGGGCTTACGACGACAAGATCGGTCACCGAAGTCGCACTGGCACCAGGGGCACCAATCGAGCTGTCGGTTACTCGGTAGCAATAATACGTCGACAAGGTTGGAGGTACCGCCTGCGTCGATGCGGTGCCGAGCAGAATAGTATCAGAGGAGCAGGTTGGACTCAATCCCGAATACCATTGATATTGGTACGGTGCGGTTCCACCCGACGGGTTAGATGTTAGCGTGATCGACTGACCGCTATCGATACTCGGGCCCAACGGTGTGATCGCACCTGCCGTGAGAGCCGGGTTTACTGTAATTAGGAATGCGGCAGAAGTTACACTTACGGTAGGATTGCCGGTCGAACTATCGGTTACAGTATAGCAATAGTAAGTGCTGATTGCGGGAGTTCCAGAGAGGGTAGCTGTTGCCGCTAAAGGTGTGCCCGACGGACATGCCGAGTTCGTGCTCGAGTACCACTGATAGTGGTACGGAGCGGTTCCCCCAGACGGATTCGCCGTCAAGGTGATCGACTGCCCACTGTCGATCGAAGGAGCGGGGGGTGTGACAGTCCCCGCTACCAAATTCGCATTGACCGATACTAGGTCTGTCGAAGATGACTGCGCCGACGAGGTCGCGTCGGTCACTGTGTAGCAGTAGTAAGTGTTCGCCGTCGGGAACACTGTTTGTGTCGCGGCGGTGCCGAGCGCAGTTGTATCGAAGGCGCATGTGGCGCTTGAACCTGAATGCCATTGGTAAGAGTATGGTGTTGCTCCACCTGATGGATGAGCTGTGAGTGTTATGCTTTGACCATTGTCGATGGACGGAGTAGGAGGCGTTATAGCGCCAACGACCAATACAGGAAAGACTGTTATCGTATTTCCAACCGAACATTGTGATACGGACGAGAAGGCAGAGTCTGCAGCCTTGTACGAGTAGGTGGTAGTTGATGTGGGGGTTACGTTGTAGGCTGACAAAGTCGCTCCAGTTATTGATGTTCCGCACGTCCCATCAGAATACCATTGATAGGATATCGGAGGACTGCCACCTGACGCATGAGATGTCAGTGTGATCGATTGACCATTGTCAATGGTCGGATTCGATGGAGTGATTGGGTTGACCACGAGAGCAGAATTGACCGTAACAATGTCGCCTGCCGAACATTGCGCGGTCGCAGGAATGCCCTGCGATGCGTCGCCCAGCCTGTACGCGTAAGTTGTGGTCACCCCAGGTGAGACTGAGAGGACTGAACCAGTCGCACCAGGAACGGCATTGGCACAACTACTGTCAGAGTACCATTGGTAAGAGTAGGGTGCAGTTCCACCCGATGGCCCGGCGGCTAAAGTGACCGACTGGCTACTATCGATCGTAGGCGCAGAAGGAGTAATCGCGCCTGCCACGAGTGCTGAGTTGACCGTCACGGTGTCGCCAGGCGAGCACTGGTGTGCTCCGTTCGAGTCAGTGACATTGTAGGAGTACGTTGCGGTCGTAGTAGGCGAGGCGATGAAAGTTGACATAGTCGCAGAGACGATGGCGGTTGTGCATGAACCGTGTGAGTACCATTGGTAGGAATAGGGCGGGACTCCACCGAATGCGTTCGCCGTCAAGGTGATCGACTGCCCAGCATCGATCGCTGCGGCACCGGGTTCTATTGCACCCGCAGACAGGGCTCCATTCACCGTAACACTAGCGGCACTCGATGTCACAGCTTGGGATGGCGAGCCACGGTCGCTTACTTGTAGTTCGAAGGACCAGATCCCTGAGGTCGACAACGGACCAGTGGAGACAGTTGGCTCGTCCCCTGCAATACAAGCAAATGAGCTTCCAAAGTTCCCAAAGCTCCCATCTAGTGGTCCCTTCTTCAACCACTGACAAGTGTAGGGAGCCGTTCCACTAGTGAAGGAAGCGGTTGTAGAAAGTGTCGAACTCCCTCCGGCGCCAATGGTTGCGGGATTTGCCGTTATTGCGGTCGGTGTGAGGGGTAAATTCACCGTTATGGTGATCGAGTTGGATGTGAGGATCACGGACGGCGACCCGTTGTCGGTGATTTGTAGCTCGAAGGACCAAGACCCTACGGTCGCGAGAACTCCTGTTGAGCTAGATGTCGGTGACGAGCATGTCGAAGAACTTCCTAGGTTGCTGTAGGTTGTCGAACCTGGGGCCTTCTGAAGCCACTGGCATGCATAGGGAAGGGTTCCCCCAGTGAAGGTTGAGGACATGGTTGACTGTTGACCGCTGTCGAGAGCTGATGATGTTGCAGTCGGATTGTTTACTAAGAGAGCTGGGTTGACGACCACGGAGCTGGGTGATGTGGTGCGAATCGTGGCCGGCGAAGAAGCACCGTCAGTGATCGAGGCGCAGTAGCTTGTTGTGGTTGTCGGTGACTGTGTGAAGGATGCAGTGGTTCCAGTTACAGCGGTGTTCTGGCCGACCTGTATTAGACCAGCACAGCTACTCGATGAACTGCTAGTGAAGAGAGTTAGAGTGTAAGGCGAAGTCCCACCAGACCATGAGACTGTGATGGAAGTTGATTGGCCAGAGTCGATCGGTGAGGTCGTTGTTAAGGGGGAAATAGCCAGGACTGGGTTGACTGTAACAAGATCGGTTGGCGAGGTCGCGCTTGTTGCAGGGTTGCCAGGCGAGCTGTCCGTTACTCTGTAACAATAGTACGCCGATGATGATGAAGAAACCACTTGCGTGGAAGATGTGCCTAAGGGTGCTGTATCCGACGAGCAGTCAGGACTGGTTCCGGAATACCACTGGTAGGAGTAAGGTACTGTGCCGCCTGATGGGTTGGCCGTTAAAGTGATGCTCTGACCAATATCAATCGCCGCCCCTAGCGGAGTGATAGGACCCGCAACCAACACCGGATCGATCGTGACCAAGTCTGTAATCGAAGACTGGCTGGCGGGCGAAAAAGCAGAGTCCGTCACATTGTAACAGTAGTATGTGTTGGCGGTGGGCAATACGACCTGAGTGGATGCGGCACCGAGTGGAGTCGTGTCCGAAGAACAGCTCGCACTCGCACCAGAGTACCACTGGTACGTGTATGGTGTAGTGCCCCCCGATGGGCTAGCGATGAGAGTGATACTCTGACCACTGTTTATTTTTGGAGAAGCAGGCGTGATAGCGCCAGCAGCCAACGCCGAATTCACTGTAACTGTGTTGCCGGACGAGCATCGTGAAACTGGCAAGGAGGCCGAGTCAGTCACTCGGTACGAGTACGTCGTTGAGGATGCGGGTGAAGCATTATAAGTCGAAGAAGTCGCGCTGAGAATTGCTGTCGTACAAGTTCCGCCGGTAAACCACTGGTATGAATAGCTCGTCGTTCCGCCAGAAGCGGCTGATGCCAATAGGATCGACTGGCCGTTATCTATAGTTGGACCCGAGGGTGTAATGGCCCCGGCAACCAGTGAAGGACTGACGGTGACCACCTCACCAGATGAGCATGCTGACGCCGCTGGACTACCGATCGAAGAGTCCATCACTCTATAGGAATATGTGGTCGTCGATGAGGGTGAAGCAACAAGCGTCGATGATATCGCTCCAGAAACCTGGGTTCCGCTAGCGCAACTAGCGGCCGCAAACCACTGGTAACTGTAAGGTAGTGTACCAGCAGACGGGGCGGCTGATAGAGTGATCGATTGCCCGCTGTCGAGCGTAGGGGAAGTTGGTGTGATGGGGCCTGCTGCGAGTGTGGGGTTGACGGTGACAATGTCGCCGGGTGAACATTGAGATGCTGACGCGAAGTCGGTGACCTTGTAGGAGTACGTGGCCGTTGCAGTCGGTGAAGTGTTGTACGATGATGATGTCGCAGCTGAGATTGCCGTGGTACAGGTACCGTCGGAGTACCATTGGTAGGAGTAGGGTGCACTTCCACTAGATGGGCTGGCAGTAAGCGCTATCGACTGGCCGGAGTCAATTGTGGGGGCATTCGGCGATATAGCACCGGCGGACAAAACTCCATTGACAGTAACTGTATCGCCAGGCGAGCAAGAAGAAGTTACTGGACTACCCTCGGATGAGTCAGTGGTCTTGTAGGAGTATGTCGTCGTTGATGTCGGGGAAGCAGAATAGGTGGATGAAGATGCTCCGGAGATCAGACTCCCGCTCTGGCAGTTAGCTGCCGAATACCACTGGTACGTGTAGGGTGTAGTGCCACCCGATGGATTGACATTCAGAGCAATCGACTGCCCAGTGTTGATCGTGGGAGCGGAAGGAGTAACGCCCCCAGCCACTAACGCAGAATTAAATGTTGACGATGTTGCTCCAGATATCGCAAGGCTGCAGGTTCCATCTGCATACCATCGATACGATATGGAAGGCGTTCCTCCAGAAGCATGAGACGTGAGAGTAATTGATTGGCCCGCGTCGATCGTAGGCGCTGAAGGTGTGACTGGTCCGGCGGTCAGCGCCGGATTGACAGTTACGGTCTCTGCAGGTGAGCATGCAGAAGCGGGTGACTGAGCCGAGTCGGTAACCTTGTACGAGTAGCTCCCGGTTGCTGAAGTTGAACTTGTGAACGTAGGTGAGGTCGCGCTAGGTATTGCAGTGCCGCATATCCCATCAGAGTACCACTGATATGAAAACGAAGGAGTTCCGCCTGATACATGCGATGTCAACACGATGGACTGGCCGTTATCGATGGTTGGATTTGGTGGCGTAATCGCTCCGGCGACAATTGCAGAATTAACCGTGACGGTATCTCCAGGTGAGCAGCGTGAAACTGGAGAGAAGGCTGCGTCGGTCACCCTGTAAGAATAGGTGGTGGTGACAGTTGGCGAGGCGGAGTAGGTTGAAGAAGTCGCCGATGCGACTAAACTGTTGCATATACCATCAGAATACCATTGGTAGTTGTAAGAGAGGGTTCCGCCCGACGGGTTAGCGGTCAAAGTAATAGACTGACCAGCGTTTATCATCGGACCAGATGGCGTAATACCCCCAGCGACCAGCGCCGGATTGACCGCTACTGTGTCGCCAGTCGAGCACTGAGATGTTGGTGAGAAAGCCGAATCGGTCACCTTGTACGAGTATATGGAAGTAGAGCCTGGAGACGCGGAGAATGTCGATGAGGTCGCGCCAGATATTGCAGTTGTACAAGCTCCATCGGAGTACCACTGGTACGAGAGAGAGGGTGTTCCTCCGGACGCGTGAGACGTAAATGTAATCGCCTGCCCACTATCGATGGTTGGAGCAAAGGGAGTAACCGCTCCAACCACAAGAGCAGGGCTGACGGTAACAAGATCTGCAGGTGAACATTGCGAGGCGCGCGGTGCGCCCTGCGACGAATCGGTCACTTTGTAGGAGTAAGATGTCGTTGATGCGGGCGTCGCCGCGTATGTGGATAATGACGCTCCCGAGATCAAACTCCCGCTAGGGCAACTCGCGGCGGAATACCACTGGTAAGAATAGGGCGCAGTCCCGCCAGATGGGTTGGACGTCAAAGTGACACTCTGGCTGCTGTCGATATTGGGACCTGAAGGTGTGATCGATCCGGATACCAGTGTAGCCTCAACCGTGACGAGGTCTGTAGCTGAAGATTGAGTAGCGGGTGCGAACGCAAAGTCGGTCACAGCGTAACAGTAGTACGTACTAACGGTCGGAGATGTGACTTGGGTGACTGATGTGCCAAGTAGACTAGTGTCCGAAATGCATGCAGCACTCGCACCCGAGTACCACTGGTAATGGTAAGGCGCGGTTCCTCCAGACGGACTCGCCGTCAGTGTAATCGACTGACCACTATCAAGCGTAGGAGCGGACGGAATAACTGCTCCTACTACGAGTGCCGGGTTGACCGTGACAGTGTCACCGGGAGAACACTGTGAAGATGACGCGGAGTCCGTCACCTTGTATGAGTATGTGGAAGTTACAGTAGGCGAAGTAGGATAGCTTGACGAGGTCGCAGATAGGATTGTGGTTGCACACGTCCCATCCGAGTACCACTGGTAAGAGTAGGGCAAAGTTCCACCAGCCGCGTTAGCGTTCAGCGTGATCGACTGACCAGCATCAATAGCCGGCGCACCTGGTGATACAGCACCTGCAGACAACGCTCCATTGACCGTGATATTGGCAGCGTTCGAAGCGACTATCTGGGACGGTAAGCCGCTGTCAGTTATCTGCAGCTCGAAGGACCAGAGCCCTGAAGTAGACAAAGCACCCGTAGATACCGTTGGTTTGTCACCGACATTGCAAGAGAGCGAGCCTCCAAAGTTAGCGTAGCTCGAATCCAAAGGACCCTTCTTTAGCCATTGGCAAGTGTAGGGAGCAGTACCGCCGCTAAACGAAGTAGATGTGGCTAGTGTTGCAATCTGGCCCGTGTTGATAACCGTGGGATTGGCGGATACTACAGCGGCGGTGAGGGGCGGGTTTACCGAAACAGTGACAGCATTAGATGTGAGAAGGACCGAAGGCGAGCCGCTGTCACTCATCTGCAATTCGAACGACCAAGTTCCGACGGTCATCATTGGACCCGATGACATGGACGCTGGTGACGTGCACAACGAAGAACTGCCTAGGCTAGTGTAACTGCTGGCTCCCGGTGTTTTTTGGAGCCACTGGCAAGTGTATGGAGAGCTACCACCGCTGAATGTGGAAGAGAGGGCTGACGACTGGCCGTTGTCGAGGCTTGAGGGTGTTGCAGACGGAGCATTCACGATAAGCATTGGATTGACGACCACGGTACGAGATGAGGTGGTCTGCAATATGACGGGCGAAAAGGCGCTATCAGTTACCGAGGCGCAATAGCTTGTTGTAGCGGTTGGCGACACTGTGAACGAAGTTGTCGCATCGCTGACACCGGTGTTCTGTCCGACCTGGACTAGTCCCGTGCATGTGTTTGATGAGCTGCTTACGTAGAGAGTCACAGCGTAAGGCGAGGTTCCTCCCGACCACGAAACGGCGATAGATGTCGACTGACCAGAGTCTATTGGAGACGCGAGTGTGAGCGATGGAATCGCAAGAGCAGCGTTGACAGTGACAAGATCAGTAGACGAACTCGCGCTAGAGGCAGGATTGCCGCTCGAGCTATCCGTTACCTTGTAACAGTAGTATGCTGAGGATGAGGAAGACACTGTCTGAGTGGACGACGTGCCTAGTGGTGCAGTATCTGAAGAACAGCTGGGGCTTGTGCCGGAGTACCATTGGTAAGAGTAGGGTGCCGTGCCCCCCGATGGGTTGGCTGTCAAGGTGACACTCTGTCCACTATCGATGGCGGGATTGGGCGGTGTGATGATACCGGCAACCAGTGTGGGGTCAACTGTGACGAGGTCGGTAGCTGAGGACTGACTGGCGTGTGTGACCGCAGAGTCGGTAACAGTATAGCAGTAGTATGTACTAGCAGTCGGGGATGTGATTTGGGTAATCGATGTGCCAAGAAGAGTCGTATCCGAAGAGCAAGTGCCGCTAGAGCCGGAAAACCACTGGTATGTGTAGGGAGAAGTACCTGCTGATGGGCTGGCCGTCAGAGTGATGGTCTGGCCGCTGTTTATCTTGGGCGCAGGAGGCGTGATTGCTCCGGCAATCAAAGCTGAATTCACGGTCACGGTATTCCCGGACGAACATACTGAGACAGGCGAGTTGGCCGAATCCGTCACTCTGTAGGAGTAGGTCGTTGCAGATGCTGGCGAAGCAGTGTAGCTAGAAGATGCGGCGGCAGGGGTCAAGGTCGTACAAGCTCCACCCGTAAACCACTGGTACGAATAGGGCGTCGTTCCACCAGAAGCAGCTGAGGCCAAGGTGATTGACTGACCATTATCGATAGTTGGACTCGCGGGTGTAATCGCTCCTGCCACCAACGAAGGACTGACAGTTACCACGATACCGGCTGAGCATGTTGAAGCGGCTGGACTACCCTGGGAAGAGTCCGTCACTCTGTAAGAATATGTCGTCGTCGAGGTGGGTGAAGTAACAAGCGTAGATCCGGTCGCTCCAGAGATCAGATTTCCGCTCGGACAACTAGTCGCCGAATACCACTGGTAAGCGTAAGGGGTGGTACCAGCTGACGGGCTTGCGGTTAGAGTAATTGATTGACCAATATCGATAGTGGGAGAGGATGGTGTTATTGCTCCTGCTGCGAGTGCTGGGTTGACTGTGACGGTGTTGCTTGGTGAGCATTGCGACGCTGATGCGGAGTCGGTCACTTTGACAGAGTATGTGGCGGTTACGGCGGGAGAGGCGTTGTATGCTGACGAAACGGCGGATGGGATTGCCGTAGTGCATGCTCCGTCTGAATACCACTGGTAAGAATAAGGTGCGGTCCCACTAGACGGGTTAGCCGTAAGCGTGATCGACTGCCCCGAGTTAATCGTCGGCGCGCTTGGCGATATCGCCCCTGCAGACAAAGCTCCATTGACTGTAACTGTGTTACCAGGCGAACAAGACGAAGCTATGGGACTGCCCTGGGATGAGTCGGTGGCCTTGTAGGAGTACGTGGTTGTTGATGTTGGGGAAGCGGAATATGCGGCTGAGGTTATTCCAGGGATCAGGCTTCCGGTTTGACAGTTGGCCGCTGAGTACCACTGGTACGAGTATGGCGCAGTGCCGCCTGACGGGTGAGCACTGAGAATAATCGATTGACCATTATTAATTGCAGGAGCAGAAGGAGCGATGGCTCCAGCAACCAACGCAGGGCTGACAGCTATGACATCGGCGGGTGAACATTGCGAGACCGGTGAGTAGGCAGAATCCGTCACCAAGTATGCGTAGGTGGTCGTCACGGAGGGCGCGGTCGCGTATGTTGGTGAAGTCGCTCCCGTTATCGCCAGGCTACAGGTTCCATCTGAGTACCATTGATACGAAATAGAGGGGGTCCCGCCTGAAGCATGAGACGTTAGGGTAATTGATTGACCAGCGTCGATAGTAGGTGCCGAGGGTGTGACTGGTCCCGTGATCAGCGCTGGATCGACGGTGACCGTGTCTACGGGCGAACATGCTGAAGCTGGTGATTGGGCCGAGTCGGTAACCTTGTACGAATAGTTGGTGGTTGCGGAGGATGAAAACGTGAAGGTAGGTGAGGCAGCCCCAGATATTGCCGTCCCGCATATCCCATCAGAGTACCACTGATACGAAAACGAAGGCGTGCCCCCCGATACGTGTGACGTCAACGTAATGGCTTGGCCGCTATCGATAGTCGGGTTGGGTGGCGTAATCGCACCCGCGACAATGGCAGAATTGACCGTGACGGTATCTCCGGACGCGCACTGCGAAACTGTGGAGAAGGCCGAGTCGGTCACCTTGTAAGAATACGTCGTGGTGACACTGGGTGAGGCTGAGTAAGTTGAAGAAGTCGCTGATGAGATTGGATTGCTGCAAGTGCCATCGGAGTACCATCGGTAGTTGTACGGTGTGGTTCCGCCCGATGGGTTAGCGGTCAATGTAATGGTCTGACCACCGTTTATCGCTGGACCGGCCGGAGTAATAGCCCCAGCAACGAGCACAGAACTGACTGCGACTGTGTCCCCAGTCGAGCACTGGGAAGTCGGTGAAAAAGCGGAATCAGTTACCTTGTATGAGTATGTGGAAGAGGAAGTCGGAGACGGAGAATATGTCGGTGAGGTTGCGCCGGATATAGCAGTTGTACAACTTCCATCGGAGTACCATTGGTATGAGACTGAAAGTGTGCCACCTGATGTGTGAGATGTAAGAGTAATCGACTGCCCACTATCGATCGTCGGATTAGAGGGAGTAATCGCTCCAACAACTAGAGCAGGGTTGACCGTGACAAGATCCCCTGGTGAACATTGCGAGGCGCTAGGTGAGCCCTGCGACGAATCAGTAACTTTGTAGAAGTAGTTCGTCGTCGATGGAGGCGACGCAGTGTATGCGGATGATATCGCTCCCGAGATTAAACTTCCACTCGTACAGCTGGCAGCCGCATACCACTGGTAAGAGTAAGGCGAAGTCCCGCCAGATGGGTTCGATATCAAAGCGACGCTCTGGCCGCTGTCGATAGTGGGACCCAAGGGTGAAATCGGTCCAGCGACGAGTGTGGGGTCAACCGTGACGAGGTCTGCCGCTGAAGATTGAGTAGCAGGTGCGAACGCGGAGTCAGTTACAATGTAGCAGAAGTATGTGTTTGCGGCGGGCGATACGACTTGCGTAGCTGTCGTGCCAAGCAAAGTCGTGTCTGAAGAACAACTCACACTCGCACCAGAGTACCACTGGTAATGATAAGGCGCGGTTCCCCCTGACGAATTCGCGCCCAAGGTGATCGACTGGCCGGTATCGATTGTAGGAGCTGAGGGACTAACAGCACCTTGCAAGAGAGCCGGGTTGACTGTGACAGTGTCGCTAGCAGAACACTGCGAGGATGATGCTGAGTCCGCCACCTTGACAGAGTAAATTGAGGTTACACTAGGCGAAGCGGTGAAGGTTGACGTGGTGGCGGTTGCGATGACAGTTATACATGCTCCATCCGAGTACCATTGGTACGAATATGGTGCAGTTCCACCCGACGGGTTAGAGGTAAGAGTGATTGATTGGCCAGCATCTATTGTAGGAGTGCTGGGCGATATTGCGCCCGAAGAGAGCACGCCGTTCACAGTAACTGCGGCTGCATTCGAACTAACGAGCTCAAAGGGGGAGCCGCTGTCATTAACCTGTAGCTCGAACGACCAAGCTCCGGTTGTGGATAAGACACCGGTCGAGGTAGATGGTTTGTCACCTGCGCTGCAGGCGAACGAGGTTCCCAGATTGGCATAGGTGCTAGCGCCTGGAGCCTTTTGGAGCCAGTGGCATACGTACGTCGGAGTACCCGAACCGAATGAGGTCGGGGTTGACAGAGTCACGCTCTGGCCCGCGTTGACTGTCAGAGGATTGGCTGATATCACAGGAGGAGTAAGCGTAGGATTGACGGTTACGGAGACTGCGGCAGACGAAACGAGCTCAGAAGGCGAGCCTGCATCAGTCACTCTAAACTCAAACGACCATGAGCCTGCAGTAGACAGGACTCCCGTCGAAGCGGTCGGTTTGTCGCCTACGATGCATGAGAACGAACTTCCTAGGCTAGTGTAGCTCGTGGCACCCGGAGACTTCTCAAGCCATTGGCAAACGTAGGGAGCCGTACCTCCGCTAAACGAAGTTGTAGTGGCAACTGTCGAGGACTGACCTAGGTCCAACGCGATCGGGCTAGCCGAGATCGTAGGCAATGATAGAGCAGCGTTCACGGCAACGCCGACAGGTCCTGATGTGAGTGAGGATGGCGAACTTGAGCTATCGGTGACTTGGAGCTCGAACGACCAAGACCCTACAGTTGTCAATATTCCTGAGGATATCGACACAGGGGAGGTACAAGGCGAAGAACTGTCTAAGCCAGAGTAGCTGCTAGCACCAGGGGCCTTCTGGAGCCACTGGCATACAAATGGAGAAGTCCCGCCGCTAAAGGTAGTGGAAAGCGTTACTGATTGGCCGCTGTCGATCGCCGAGGGTGTTGCGAATGGAACACTCACAGTAATCAGTTGATTGACTGCGACTTGAGCCGGAGAGCCGCCGTTGCTGCTACCGCTGTGCGTAGAGTCTCCGCTGTACGAGCCGACCATGCTCGCGGTGCCAGGGGCGGAAGGAGTGAATTTCACTCCGCAGCTGACAGTAGAACCCGTTCCGATCAAAGTGCAGGTCGTGACGTTGAAGTTGCCAGTCACCCCGGTCTCCGTGAAACTCACAGAACCGCTTGGTGTCGTCGCGCCGAGCGTGGAAGTATCAGTTACAGTTGCCGTGCAAGTGGAATCTTGATTCACAAGGATCGGACTCGAGCATGAGATACTTGTACTGGTCGAGTGTTTGCCCGGCGATAGTACTACGAAGCCGGCGCTGGTCCCATGCTTATTGTCGCCCGTGTAGGTAGCGGTGATGTTGTGGGCACCGAGAACAAGGGGCGTGTAAGTTACAGTGCAGCTTGCGGAGCTTGTAGTGCCTGAGAGGGTGCACGGGGAGGGCGGGCTGAACGTGCCTGAGCTGTTGGTAGATAGATTAACCGTGCCGGTAGGAGTGAGAGTTCCGGGCGCAACGTCTGACACTATAATAGTGCATGAAGTTGGTACGCCAACTGTGACAGACGAACCGCAAACAATTATTGTGGTAGTTGAAACCAAATTGACAGTCAACAACTCACAACTGCTTGTGACCTGGTTGTTGTTTGAGTCTCCACTGTAAGTTGCGTTGAAGCTGTACTGACCAGCTGCGCTAGGACTCTGTGGATTAGAAGGTGACACTGAGTTTCCGGCGCCGACATTCACCACGTGACTGGACACTGGTGTTCCACTGCAGACACCGTTGCCTGGTCCGAAGAAGCGATACGTGACAGTTCCGCTCACACCCGTTGATGGAAATCCGCCTGTGATTGTAGCCTGATCAGTAGCCGTCGCGCCGACGACTATGCTTGAGGACGGGTTGATTGTTGTGGTTATTGTTGGGGTCTGGTTGTTCACTGTCAGAGGTTCGCAATTGCCAGTGGCAGCAGTATTGTTCCCGTTTCCGTTGTAAACGGCTGAGAAGCCGTAGAAACCAGGTGATTGGGGAGTAATCGGATTGCTAGCAGGGACGGAGTTACCGACGTTCACGTTTACAGTCTGAGGGGTCCCGACTATTGTTCCCCCGGAGCATGGCGCGGTTGCAGAAGGTAGTATTGAGAAGCTGAAGAGGGCATAGGTGACGGTACCGGTCACGCCCGTTGATGGGAATCCGCCGGTAAGAGTAGCTTGATCGGTGATTGAAGCCCCGACGATGATCGTCGAGGACGGGTTGACGGTCGTCGAAATATTCAGAAAGGCCTTGTTTACCGTGAGCGGCTCACAACTGCTCGTCCCGCCGTTGTTGTTATTGTCGCCGGAGTAGATCGCGTTGAAGCTGAATGTGCCACTACTGTTGAAAGTTACGGTTCTAGAATTCGGTACGACTCCGTTACTGACTGTAACAATAGAAACCACTGTTGCTGATGCAGCACAATTACTATTTACGAAGACATTGTACGTGACGGTGCCACCCGCAGCGGACGTCTGGCCGTGAAGTATCGAAGTGTCAGTGACAGTTCCGCCAACAGTAATCGTCGGGGCCGAAAGGCTTGTAGTGATTGTTACGCCGACTGGGGTGACGGCGAGAGGCTCACAGCTACTCGTAACTCCGATATTGTTGGTGTCGCCGGAATAGCTGGCCTGGAAGCTGTAGCCGCCAGGGTTTGTTGAGTTGAAGGTCACGCTCCTCGAGCTAGGAATAGCGCCATTGCTGATCGTCACCGTGGACACTGTAAAACTCGACCCTGCACAAATGCTTGAGCCAACGAAGAGGTTGTAGTTGACTATCCCGCTGGCTTGGAAGAAGCTCGATAGTATTGCGGAGTCAATTACGGATTGGCCTACTTGGATAGAAGTAAGTGAGAGAGAGGTAGCGATCGTCGGGTTGTCCTTCTGGACAACAAGGGGCTCGCATGGCGACGAAGCAGGTTCGTTGTTATTGTCTCCAGAGTAGGTTGCATTGAAACTGTAGGAGCCTGTAGCGTTGAGAACAACTGCTCTAGAGTTTGGAATCAAATTATTTGTTACTGTTACGATGGATATTATGTTTCCCGGAGCAGTGCAAGCTCCGTTCGCAAACAGCAAGTAAGTTACAGTTCCGCTGGCGGTGCTCGTCGCTCCGGTCATGCTTGATGAATCTGTAACAGAAGCCCCGGCGACGATGGTTGTTGAAGAAAGATTGGTTGTAATGCTCGGGTTGTCCTTCGTTACAGTTAGATTAATGATCACCCAATGGGTTAGCGCCGCGTTCGTACCGGTCACATTCAATGTGTAGAGGCCTGCCGTCAGCCCAGCGTTGATGCCCAAGATCGAAGAACCGCACGCGCAACCCGTAGACTTTAGCGTGACACTGCTGGGAGAAAATGTCGCGGATGGCGACGAAGGTGCGATTAACACATTGAGGTTCACGTTTCCGACAAAGCGGTTCGAACCCACCAAGCTGACCGTGGTTTGCTGGCTTTGACCAACAACCAGCGACAATGATGACAAACTCGGTGTGATGGTGAAGTCTACAATGTGGAATAGTATGTTTGCAGTCGTGTGAGAGAGGGTACCATTTGTTCCTGTTACAGTTACTGTATAGTCGTTTGGCGTGGAAGAAAGACAGGAGAGAATCGATGTCGCTGGTGAGGGAGGGAGGTTAAGCTTGGTTGGCGATAACGAGCAAGCGATCTCTGACGGAGCAGAGACACTCAAGTTCACAATCTTGGCGTAGCCGTTGAGTCCAGTTATCGTGATCGTTGAGTTGCCAGTGGAACCGGCGTTGATCGATGTCGGCGTTACCGAGCTAGCCGCTATTGTGAAATCGACGACATTCACGGTTATGTGAATCGTGTGAACGAGTGTGCCACTTGTGCCAGTGATTGTAAGGGTGTAATTTGTTACTGTCGTGCTGAAGACGGTCAGGATGACAGAGGTTGATCCGTTAGGAGAAAGCAAAACGCTGCGCGAAGTGAGAGACGCAATGATCCCAGAGGGGATAGTCGAGTTTGTCAGACTGACAGTGCCAGCGAAACCGTTCAAGCTCGCCAGGTTTATCGTCGTCGAGCCTGAGGATCCAACATTGACCTGGATAGACGCTGCCGACGCGATGCTGAAATCTACGACCTTTACTGTGATTGTGATCTTGTGCGTTAGAGAACCACTCGTTGCCGTGATTGTTATTAGATAGTTTCCAGTCTTGGTGCCGTTGACGGTCACAACGACAGAGGCCGTTGATCCTGGCCCGCTTGCTTGTAACGTTACGGACGGCGCACTCAGGCTACTGCTCAGGTTGGTCGAATTACTCGTGGCTGTTAGTGCAACCGTTCCACTGAATCCATTTACACTGCCCAACGTAATGCTTGTAGCGTTTGAGAATCCAGCATTCAGAGTTAGAACCGACTTGGCGGCATTGGCGGCGAAGTCGACGCTGGTGACCGAGATGGTTGTCGAAGCCGAGAAAGAGATGGTTGGGGCCGTGCCAGTTACGGTAATGACCTCATTACCTGTGGTAGAAGTGGCGTTGACCGTGAGAGCGACGGTCTTCGTTCCCCCGGAGGGGACCACGACGCTGGTGGAGTTCAGCTGACTAGTAAAGCAGCCGCAGCCGCTAACCGCGTTTGCCAAATTCACTGTACCGCTGAAACCGCTAACACTGGTTAGTGTAATGATGGACGCGCTGGTGGAGCCTGCCTGGATTGAAAGGGATGCGGGGCTCGCTGAGATTGTGAATCCCTCGACCAGTGCCGTGACATTTACTGACCTCGCGGCGGCGCCAGTACCTCCGGTAACCGTCACGATGTAGGTCCCAGAATCTGCCTGCGTTGTTGTTATGTTCAATATAGAGAATGCAATCGAGCATTGGTTGCACGACGGAACAGTTGCTGTAGCAGGCGTCATAGTCAGGGTTGGACCCGCAGGGAATACCTTAGCCGTCATGCTAAGCGGAAAACTCTGCCACACGTTGGAGGCGTTTATGGTGATGTTCGATTTGGATGATCCGCCAGGGATAATCGTCAATTTAGCAGGGTTTGCGCTGAGGGTGAAAAATGACGATACCCCGTGCAATCTCCAGCCTGCGAGCGGGTGCAGCTCCCAACCTGAATAGCCATGACTCGCGTCATCCGCGTGTTCAGGGTCCCAGTAGATGAATCCCTGAACATCAAGTAATGTCTTGCCGACAGCACTCTGTGCTGCCATCTGGTAGGGGTCGCATACCGTATTCGGCCCGCAGTACCCTGCTGCCTTCCAATCGTGATCAAACTCTAGGTGAATAGTGTGCATGCAACCTGTGGCGTTGATGTTGGAGCAGCCATGACCGGACGCATCGTTATAACCGGGCGTGAAAATGTTGAAGGTGGTATCTGACGTGTTCATGCCGTTCGGGTAAGGTCCTCCACCGTTTACAGGGTCAAAGTGTACGGAATAGTCCTCGTTGAGGAGAAAACCTCTCTGGACGCCAACGATCTCTACGAACGCGGATACGACTTGTCCGTCCGCGTTAGTCATAGCACACGGAGGCGCAAGCCAGCGCTTTGCGTCTCCAGGGCTTTTGGCCAGAATCCCCGGATTGAAGATGCTACCACTCTCCGTCGCGCCCCCAAAAGAATTGTTTTGATTTCCCAGGATCTGCTCAATAGTCACGACCGACGCAGTGCAGCTCACCCTCGGATTCCAAGAACTGTCGGTCGTTGGAGAACTGAGTGGCCCTACGGTCTCAAGTCCGAAGTTCAGGTTGTACGGGGAGCCAGTCCCATCTATCCACATTATGCCGAACGCGTTCTTGCCGCCAACCGACGTTGAATAGTGATAGCTTCCGATAGTAGACCCCGAGGCTGAGGAATGCGTCGAAAAAGCCCCTTCGGTCTTGAGCCAAGTGGTGTCGGCACCTGAAAATTCATCAATAGTGTTGTTCGCCTGATTATACCAGAACACGTAGAATCGGGAATCGCCTTGGTCATAGGCGGCTGTGAAAGGCAGGGAATAACGTCCGAGGGTGCCCGCTGATTTTGCATCTCCCGGGCTTATGACATTCGATCCCCATCCGCCGAAGGTACCTCTAGAAGAGGAATACAATTTTCCAACGTTTGTATCGTAGTATATCGCCGAGACACCGGATCCGGTTGCGAAGATGAACGAGTTCACATCTGTCGAGGGAGGAGATGACGGCCCCCAAAGGTCCTCCTCCACGCCCCAAACCGTGTTGCTAAATAGTCTACCGAAGATGGGGTTGCCTTCGACCCAATACGCAGCATATACTTGACCTCCGGTTGCGAGAGTCGCAATGTCGACGTGCCAATTGCCTTTGTTGCCCGAAGTCGAGAGGAGAGAGTCTCCGGACCATGAGGGTGAAACATAGATCAAAACCTGTTTCATCACAGACAAGGTAGCGTTGTCTGTTGCGGTGAACGAGATAGGCCAGAACTGGTTCGATTGGTCAGGAGTTGGCGTCCAAGTGAAGAGTCCAGTTCCAGGGTTGAAACTCGCTCCGACGGGTAACGAACTTGAGGAGAGAGTGACTGTGTCTCCGTCATTGTCAGATGATGTGACCGTAAAGGATACAAACGTTCCAGTCTTGATACTCCTCGACACTGGCACCTGAAGTGCAGGAGGCGTGTTCGTCGAAGGAAGTAGCAGCCCCACTGGAACCGTCTGAGCTGAAATGGCTGTCTGCTGTGGGTTGCCACTATCAGCAGTATTGAGAGTCACACTGTAGTTTCCGGGGAAAGTGTATTGATGTGTGACGATTTGGCCGGTGGCGGTTGAACCGTCACCAAAGTTCCAGCTGAACGCGTAACTGGACGTACCTCCCCAGTTCCCACCTGTAGCTGTCGCATTGAACATTACATTCTGAAAAATTGTCGGGTCAGACGCGTTGACGGCCAAGCCAGTGCTGAGCGGCTGCGGAGGCAAAGTACTGTTAGAGTGAACGATGTGCGGAGTCTTTGTTCCCGAGTTATCCTGCTGATAACCTACCCAGACCTGCCCATTCGAGTCAACTCCTATAACATCGTTTGGAAATTTCATTGCAGAACCTGCGCTCAAAACTACCTGCTCAGGCTGCCAGTTGATCACTCCAGTATTGCCCAGCTGCCCCATTCCGAATAGCAAAGCCCGATTAGCAGTAGAGTCGAACGAGGTCTCATTGTATCGAGCATAGTAGGCAGACGTCCCGTCTGTAACAACGGACCAATCGTTATCCGTAACGTGAACTCCCACATTGACAGGGGTTGACCAGAGAGTGGCACCATTCACACTCCACACGTAGAACAAGCATCCAGCCTGATGCTCACATGTGGATGACGAATCCTCGTAGAAAACCCAATATCGTCCTTGCGCATAGAACCCGGGGTTCTGGTAGGATGATTGGTACACACTGTTATCGCCAGTTCTAGCTATCGTTGGTGGGTTGGAATTGCTTGTCACCGCATTTGCTGGTCTCGCCATTTCCGATGCGGCGAGAAGGCTTACAGACAGCGAGAGGAAAAGTAGAGTCACGGATAATCTCTGGCGACGCAAACTTTGGCCTTGTGGTCCAATCTGGTATACCGATAATTAACCATTGACCGCCATGGGATAGCCTAGGATATCCAAGACATCAACAGGCTATCATTTCGAAGAGTTTTCTTACCTAATTCCGGAAAATATCGAAAATTGGCTCCGTATCGTCCGGTGCGGCCCCGCGCGAGGATAAGGGCAAACTTTCAATGATGGGAAGAACCGGGCGACTTCGATGAAGACCGCAGGGCCAACCAGTGTAGGTCGGCGTCAGCCCTCCATAACCCTTGAGTATGTAATAGACGAGATCAAGCGAAGAGGCAGTCCCAAAGCGGTTGCCGGAATGGCACGCTTTGGAATACAGACAGGCACTGCTTTCGGGGTCTCGATTCCACAACTCCGTGATCTAGCGAAGAGAGCGGGAACCGACCATGAGCTTGCTCAAAAACTCTGGAAAACTGGAATCCATGAAGCACGAATACTCGCAAGTATGATCGACGATTCCACGAGAGTATCCGAGGCTCAAATGGAAAAATGGGCTGCAGACTTCGACTCGTGGGACGTGGTGGATGGTTGCTGCGGAAACCTGTTCGATAAGACGAAATTTGCAAACAGAAAAGCAAACGAATGGTCCGCCAGAAAAGAGGAGTTCGTTAAGAGAGCAGGCTTTGTCCTTATGGCTGAACTGGCTGTTCATAACAAAGAGGCTTCGAACAAAACCTTTCTGGATTTTCTTCCCCTGATAATACGAGAAGCATCTGACGAACGTAACTTCGTCAAGAAAGCTGTAAACTGGGCACTAAGACAGATCGGAAAACGCAATACAGTCTTGAATGCAGCAGCGATCAAAACCTGCATAGAGATAAGAGATTCTGATTCTAAGTCGGCGAAATGGATTGCTGCCGATGCTCTTCGTGAACTCGCAAGCGACCCTGTAAGAAAGAAACTTGCGAGGACGGAGGCGTATATGTCCAGTTGATAATATTACGTGGGCTCAGATGCTACAGTTGCCGAATCTCGTCGTAAAAATCCATTAGGTTGCGGGCCGCAGGTTCCTCTTTGTTTAGGGCAAAGATTTTCATTCCTTGTTCATATCTCTCGAACATCAATACTCGGCACTTGACTAGTGGTTCTGCGATCCGCGCGACGGTTGAGGGGGACACGTCCAAGACTCGCGCGAGACCGGCCTGGTTGAAGACCTTGTCCCGGTTCTGCAGCAAGTGTTCTACAAGTCTGACCTGGGCTTTAGACTGAAACAGATCTAACAGTTTCATCAAACAGCCCTCTCAGGAATACGATACAAGGGTTCCAATGTCTCTGCCTCGCAAAGCACTCGTTACGTTCGACGGATCTTCCAATGAGACGAACCTCGTCGGAATCCTCGCCCTCTGCATGATCTTCAACGCAACAATATCCAACAACTCATACTTGCCAGCATAAACATCCCCAGCCATAGCCCAGCTCAACAACTTGTCAACACTCACTGACCTCAACATTTTCGCCTTAGGATCCTTCTTCGGATCCGCAGTATAGA
>WNGM01003645.1_pt1 | contig 23252 bp, 30 predicted proteins | sample 5400571 | NCBI WGS metagenome assembly WNGM01 (sample SAMN13153378, study PRJNA577476) | soil metagenome | isolation source: 100 cm soil or saprolite under Garry oak tree replicate 2 | place: USA:California | collected 2016-06-15 | reverse complement strand
ACCAAGGAGAGTGACCCATGTTTGCACGCAGAGTGTATATGCATCTAAAACCGAATACCGGCGCCGAGTTCACCCAGAGGCTGGAGAAGGAAATCATTCCCCTGCTTCGAAAACAGAAAGGCTTCCAGGACGAGATCTCGTTCGTGGGCCACGGAGGGACGGAGGCGTTCGGAATCAGTCTATGGGATAAGGCCGAGAATGCGGAGGCTTATAACCGCGGAGCCTACCCAGAAGTTACCAAGATCCTTGCGTCGGTGGTTGAAGGACCTACTCAAGTGGAGACCTTTGAAGTTGCCAACTCTACCTTCCACAAGATCGCCGCTGCAGTAACGGCCTGAAGTTGACACGTCCTCGCGTTCATTTAGGGGGCGGAGCAAACCGCCCCTGCGAGAACGTGGGGATTTCCAATGAGCACAGCAATTAGAGAATCCGTGGAATACGTGCCGTCAGAGGGCGGGTCCTTCATGATCGCGCGCTGGAAAGATTCGCAATACTCGCTCGAACTTCACTGGGCTATCCACAGGCAAGGAACTGCCTTTGGGCGAGATCAAAACGCCAAATCTTGAATCCGTACGTATTTGAAGGAGATTTTCAATGCGAACAATGATGCGCAGTCTGGTTGTTTCCTTTGTCATGATCGTCGTGAGCCTGCTTTCAACTCCTCAGGTTCACGCGCAGGATCTTTCCAGGTATCGCAACTTTTCGTTCGGAGTGACTGTGGCCGATCTTTCCAAGCAGATCGACGCAAAGCCAGCCGACGTCACCGTGGTCCACGAACATCCGGCGCTGATTGGAGAATTGACCTGGTGGCCGCCACAGCCTTATAGCTCTTTACGCCCAGCGGAGCCGGTTGATCAGATTCTCTTCTCTTTCTACAACGGGGCACTCTACAGAATGCTGGTGACCTACGACAGTTCCGCCACTAAAGGGCTAACCGACGAAGATATGATACGAGTCGTTTCCGCGAAGTATGGGACCGCAACGAGGCCTGTCGTCGTAGTCAATTTCCCCACGAACCCATCCTATCATGCGACCGAAAAAGTGATCGCACGGTGGGAAGATTCCCAATATTCGCTCAACCTTTTTCGATCCTCCGGGTCGGATACCTTTGCCCTTGTGATGTTTACAAAACAATTGGATGCCCAAGCTGGGGTCTCCATTGCCGAATCGGTGAAGCTGGAACAAGAAGAGGCTCCCCAGAAGCAAGCCGCACGCGTGAAGAAAGCGGCTGACGATTTGGAAGGGGAACGGCAGAAGAACATCAAGACGCTTCGCCCCTAAGATCAGCGTGGCCACAATTGGGTCATAACCGTCGCGGAATGCACGCCGAGGAAGGCACATGAAAAAGAAAGAAGGGAATCGAGAATTTGATATCGGCGCGCGCGTTATCGTCAACGAAAAGGCGCCCGGCGCATATTTCGCGCAGCTTGGAACGGTTCTGGAGATTGTGCTCGGTTCCCGATATGGCATCAAGTTCGACAACCAGAAGGAACTGACGGTCTATTTGGACGCCGAATGCCTTGATCCAGCTCCACGTGCGAACCACATAGTCAGGCCACCACGAGAATCACCCAGAACAAAGCCAAGAACGAATGAACGTTCAAGACTTGCTCATTTGTAGGAGCTGACGCCAGTTGACTGACGTACGACTACGTTTCGGGCACCGTGCAGCTATGGCTAAGAAGAAGAACACCAAGAAAACTGAAAAGGAAGTCTTCCTCGGAAACCTGGAGCGTCTGGGCGGAAAGAAATTGATGCAGCAGGGTGCCGAGGAATCCTCACGAGGAAGGGAATCACGCAAGCACCGCGTGGGCGGCGGGCGCAAGTCCGGCTGAAGCCTAACCTCATACATCCCGGCAGTTCTCAACAATTTAGAAGCGGCGACTTCCAGAACATATCTGCCAATATTCCGAAATCGAGTGAATTTAGCACAGTTTCGGAGGAGGGGCAGGTCGCCGGTGAGGACGAATCGCAAGTTGCGCTAGAATAAGATCTTGTAGATGTCGGGGCGTAGCGCAGCCTGGTAGCGCGCCTGCCTTGGGCGCAGGAGGTCCGCGGTTCAAATCCGCGCGCCCCGACCAACTCTCTTTCGCGCAATGACTTACCGAGCATAATTTTTGCGCTGCTGCATTTTGGTGCAAATTTGGGAACATTTGGGAACGTTCCAGCCAAAAAATAGCATTCAGAGGTCGCGTAGCTCACGCAAGTAACTGGCAAGATTGAGAGGAAGAGCGGGCCGCCTGCGAGAGCCTACGTCCCAAGTAGGCGGCCCTGAGTTCGGGCGCCCCTGCCTGGTGAGCAGACACTACGGTCGGTCGTTCGATTCGAACCACGGATAGAGTCGTTGGAGTTCGCTGCTAACGGAATGGGTGCTTCCCGCGCCGGATTATCAGCGCGCCTGCTTCAGCAGCAGTTTCGTGTAACGCTTTGCCACAATGCTAAGTGTTCTGATTTCTTCTTCCGATCGTTGGCAGGTAAAGGACCGGGCGATGATGTGCCAAAAACGTGCCCAGAATTTCGGCCCCCTAGGGTGGCTGAACGTCGCCGGGTTCAGGTGCCCGGCTTCATTGCCCGTGCCGAAAGCCACAAGACCACCGGGTTCACGCGCTCAGGATAAATCGCGAGCATCTGGCTGTACAGCTCCGACGCGTTCTTTGTATTGGTAGCGATCCTGTCAAAGTCGCGAATGTATTTTCGTGTTTCTTCGATGTTATTCGGCGAATCGGGCGCCCCTGGCCTCTTGTGTCCAGCAATAACGGCCTCAGGCTTGAGCGACTCGATCTTGTCGAGCGCCGCGATCCAATCCTTCCGGGTTTCGGCGTTCGACTCGCCCAGATGAAGATGCACATCGTTGTAGACGGCATCGCCGGCAACGACCAGCCCGATCGAAGGGGCGTGGAGACAGGTTGTGTTGTCCGTATCGGTATGCCCGAGGGGAACGCCCACAAGTTGCTCCCCTTCCAGTTGGATAACGCCTCCCTTCAGTTCGTCCGCGACCACGAGGGTTGAATCGATTTGTCCGAGAAACCGCGGTTGCCAATATGCGTTAACCACGGCAGCCGACGAGCCGACGCCTGCTTTTGCATGACAGCGATGACCTCTCGCGTCGCGACGAACCGCGCATTCGGAAATTTCTTCTGAATTGTGTTTACGCCGAAGAAATGATCGCCATGGCCATGGGTCGCGTAGATCGTCGTCAGATTTTTGCCGCTGGCTGCGATCCAGTCGACAAGTTTATGGTTTTGATCGACCGTGATGGCGGTATCCACCAGCACGGCATCGCGCTTACCCGAGATAAGCGTTGAAGAAATGGGTGACCATTTCATTTCGCTCGCGCCGGGCGGAAAGTCGTCAGTGACTACGGGAATCTGGGCGCTGACAAACACTTCCCACTGCAATCGGCTGGCCATGACTCCTCCTCAGGACAGATGACGAATAATGTTTTCAAGAATCTTTAGTTCGCTCTGAATTTCCTGGCTCTGCACGGGCTGTGGCGGCAATTTCCGCGCCTGTGTTTGCATGACCATTGATCCCCCAACCGCCTTCTGCAGCTTCGGTGATGAGCACCCAGGTTCTGTTCACCAGAGTCGGATCACCAACTGCGGCGCCAACGATGTCGGTCAGTTCGCGAACCACGCCGAGTTGCTTTTCGCGGTTCAGCACGTTGATGGGAGTGAGGACCTGGACGCGCACGTAATTACTGTCGCCGGCCGCATTCGATATCTCTTCGCTCGCCAGTTCATGAATAAAAGCAGCGGTGTTCTTTTTGAAGAGATTAGTGGGCGGGACGTTTTCCCACTTCATAACGGCTTTCGCAAGGTCATGCGCCAGTTTGTGCTTGTCGGCGAATTGCCTGCGGCGGCGTAAACATCAATCATTGGCATGACGGTGTTCCTTTCGGGATGCTTCTATGCCGGGAAGTTCGCGACCCAGTTCAGGGGGTCGCTCAATCTCGATCTTGCTTATCATCGCGACGAGCCTCTTTTTTCTGCCCCGTCGAGATCGCCGAGGATATCGGGCCAGGTTTTCTCGAAGTTGGCGTCGCGCTGCAGTCCACGCTCCAGCACGCCTCCGATGCGGTGCTGGGCTTCGGGCCACGTCAGCGCTGCTCCAAACGAAGTGAAGGCGTCCAGGAGCCGATCGGTTGGGGGCAACGAGACCTGGTTGACGAGATTCTTTGCGGCGGCGAGGGCGCGCCGATCGAAGGAGGCGATCCGGCGCGCGAGGGCGTCGACGAAGCCGTCGAGTTCGGTGTCCGGAAGTGCTCGGTTGACATAACCGTATCGTTCTGCTGTGTCGCCATCAAAGTCGTTAGCGCTGAGAACGATTTCGAGCGCCCGGCCGCGTCCGACTAGATGGGGGAGGCGCTCTGTACCTCCGCCGCCGGGATGCACGCCGACCCCGAGTTCGGGGTGGCCGAGTTTCGTGTTCTCGCGCGACGCGAAGCGCATGTCGCAGGCGAGGACGAACTCGCTGCTCACGCCACGCACGCAGCCCCGGATTTTTGCGAGGCTGACAACCGGCGACTTCGTAAGGCGCACGAACGTATCCATCAGAATAGGGAGGCCCGAGGGGCCCACAGCGGTCATGATGTTTCCGATCTTGCCCGTCAGATCGAAGTGCGCCAGGTAGAAGTCAGGAATCGCGCTCTCGAATACAACGACACGCAGGGTCTCAGTGTTATCCATCCGGACAAGAAGGTCCTGGAGGGCCTGAAAGACATCCGCATCGACGATATTGAAGGGCGGATAGTCGAATACGACCCTCCAGTACGCACGCGTTTCCTCGATCACCCGCATGGGTGCTGTCGTATTCGGTTTGGCCATGGTTCATCCTCCTTGAATTTCAATTGAGCGGGACGGTACGGTGATCCGACGAGGAGTCGGATACTGCGGCGTGCCCTTCATCCCAAATAGCTTGCCCGCCAGTAATAATCGTCGACCGGACTGTGTCAAAACAGTTCCATCGGTCCAAGCCGCCGTGTGCCGTAAGAGCGTTCTGAAGTAGTTCACATGCCACACGTTCTCGCAGTTGCAACATTTGGACCATGTGCAATGCACTGTAACAGAGGGACATAGAGTCACCGCTGGTTCTGATTTTTCGCGAATTCCTCTTTGGTCAGGAAAATGCGCCGGGCGTATAATGCCGCGCATGGCATCTAGACTGGACGCTTCTCGAGTCGGACCGGGGCTAGACTTTCACGTTGCGATTGACGCTATTCCAGCGCTCGCATGGTCGAGCGATCCAGGCGGCTCGGTAGATTACGTTAATCAGCGATGGCGTGAGTATACGGGTCTTTCGCCTGAAGAGTCGTATGGCAGAGGCTGGAAGACCGCGATTCACCCTGACGATCTTGCGACATTAACGGAAAAATGGGAATTACTCGATGACGCTAATGCCGGCCAGGCATGTGAAGTACGGTTGCGACGCTCCGACGGCGTCTTCCGATGGTTTTCGTTTCGCCGTGAACCGCTCCGTGACGAGACTGGGGCGGTGACCCGATGGTACGGAACCGGGATCGATATTGACCGTGCAAAGCAAAAGGAAACGCTACACGCCGCAGGAAAACGGACGCTGGAGATGGTCGCCGATGGGGCGAGCCTCAGGGAAGTGTTGGATCAATTGTGCAGTTCTATCGAGGTTCAAGTTGCGCCGTCGGTCACGACAGTCCTAGTAATGGATCCCGACGGAAAACGGCTTTGGCAAGGCGGCGGCCAACGGGTCCCACAGGAGTGGATTTCGAGGATCGTCCCAGTGCCAGTTGCTTTCGAATCGGGTTTATGCGGGACCGCAGCATTTTTGAAGGAACGGGTGGTTGTCCCCGATGTCGCCACCGAGCCAAACTGGCCCGATCAATACCGCGACCTCGCTATTCGGAACGGGATCCGAGCCGCATGGTCCGAGCCGATCCTGACGAAGGACAACGAGGTGCTGGGCACTTTCGCGCTTTACTCCCATGAGGCGCGAGTTCCTACCGAAGAAGACCTCACGCTCATAAAAGGCGCCGGGCATATCGCCCGCATCGCCATTGAACGCCAGCGGTCGCAGGAAGCGCTCAGAAAGGCGCTTGGCGAACTCCAAACGTCGGAGGCCAGGCTTCGGCAGGTGATTGATACGATTCCCACACTGGCCTGGTGCAATCTGCCGGATGGTCCGAACGAGTTCCTCAACAAAAAATGGCATGAGTACACAGGCCTTTCCCCTGAAGAGTCACATGGTTGGGGTTGGCAAGCTGCGTTCCATCCGGAGGACTTGCCGCCATTGATGGAAAAATGGCGAGAGCTGTTGACTTCAGGAGAACCAGGCGAGATCGACGCGCGTCTTCGCCGCCATGACGGAGTCTTTCGCTGGTTTCTCATTCGCGTCGAGCCATTACGCGATGAAACCGGCAAGATCATCCGTTGGTATGGAACAAGCACCGACATCGAAGCGCTTAAGCAAACCGAAGAGAAACTGCGGGACGATGAACGCGAACTGCGCCGGATTACCGACGCAATTCCGCAGGCGATTGTTGTTCTGGATCCATCCGGCGCGCCACTCTACGCCAACCGGGCGACACTCGATTACACGGGTCTGAGTGCCGACGGCGTAGTCAGCCCGGGCTTTCGGGAACAAATATTCCACCCGGAGGACCTCGAGAGACTGCGGGAGGAGCGACAGACGGCTCTTGAACGCGGCCTCCCGTTTGAAGCGGAAATGCGAGCCTTACGGAACGACGGCGAGTACCGCTGGTTTCTGATTCGTTACAACCCGTTCCGGAACGAGCAAGATCAAGTGACTCGCTGGTATGCGACGGGAACTGATATCGATGATCGCGTCCGAGCCGAAGAGAGGACACGGAACGAAAACCTAGCTTTGCGAGAGCAAATCGATCGTAACTCGATGTTTGAGGATATCGTCGGCTCTTCGGAAGCGTTGCGCAGAGTATTGCGACAAGTCACTAAAGTTGCTCCTTCCGATTCGACAGTTTTGATCTTGGGCGAGACCGGTACGGGAAAGGAGTTGATCGCGCGGGCCATCCACAAACGATCCGGACGGGCGGAGCGGGCGTTCATCGCGGTGAATTGCGCGGCAATCCCACCATCCCTGATTTCGTCCGAGCTTTTCGGTCACGAGAAGGGCGCGTTCACCGGCGCGACGCATCGGCGGCTGGGGCGTTTCGAGGCCGCGAATGGCGGGACTGTATTTCTAGACGAAGTCGGCGACCTGCCACCTGATACTCAAATTGCGCTGCTGCGAGTCCTGCAGGAACGTGAAATCGAGCGCGTCGGCAGCAACAAGCCGATTTCCGTCGACGTTAGAGTGCTGGCAGCGACTCATCGTGATCTAAACACGCTCGTGGCGGAAGGCAAATTTCGCGAGGATCTCTTGTACCGGCTCATTGTCGTACCTATCGAGATACCGCCGTTGCGAGAACGACTCGCTGACGTTCCTTTGCTGGTCGAATACTTCATCGATCGCTTTGCGAAAAGGGCTGGAAAGAAGTTGCGAACGATCGATAAGAAATCTCTCAAACTGTTCGAGGGATACAACTGGCCAGGAAACGTTCGTGAGCTACAAAACGTAATTGAGCGAGCCGTGATCCTGTGCGACGGTGAAACGTTCTCTGTGGAAGAGAGCTGGCTAAAGAGATACTTACCCCCAAAGTTCGCACGCCCTGAGCCGCTCAATGGCGTGCTTGTGAAACAGGAAAAGCAAATGATTGAGGCCGCGCTGGCGGAAAGCAACGGCCGAATCTCAGGGCCCATGGGGGCGGCGGCGAAACTGGGCCTGCCGTCGCGCACGCTCGAGTCAAAAATCAAGCGCCTGAAGATCAACAAGTACCGATTCAAGATCCCTCCTGAGGCCTAGTTCCGCGAACCCGGCTGCACTTTCCCTATCACAGAGGAAATCCTGAATAATCAGGACTCCCGCAGAACCTAAGCACCATCCTTGCAAGCAATTGCGAACGGCCGAACTATTGCTCATTCCAAGGGTGTTACAGCCGACGAAGGTCCATGACACTGAAGATCGAACGGATTTTTGGCGCTCGGGAAACGCGGATTCGCCTTAGCGGTCAGCTTCGATCGGAGCACATTAGCCAAGTAAAGTCCGAGGTCGAAAGTGCTGAACAACCGGCGGTACTTGATTTAGAGGAGGTCGATTTAGTCGATATCGATGGCGTTCGCTTTCTGAACGAATGTGAGTCTGCGGGCATCTCGGTCCTCCGGTGCTCGCCGTATGTCAGGGAGTGGATGCAGCGGGAGCGAAGCCAAACAGAAGCGCCCCCCGAAAAGTAGTCGAAGTTTGGAAAGCTGATGTACAGAAAAAATAAAATCAAGGAGAGAAATATGACAGCTTCGCAAGCAAAACCAAGCATCGTGTTCTGCCACGGGCTCTGGGCCGATGGCTCGTGCTTCAGCAAGCTGATCGTTCCCCTTCAGGCGGAGGGGTACGAATGTATTGCGGCACAGTACGGCCTCAACACGACGGCAGAGGACGTCGCCCTGGTGAAAGCAACGATCGGCCGGGTCAACCGCCCCGTCATCCTCGTCGGCCACTCCTACGGCGGAAGCGTCATCACCGGCGCCGGAACCGACGATCGCGTTGTCGGGCTGGTTTACATCTGCGCGCTCGCTCCGGACGCCGACGAAACGTCTCAGACGCAGCAGTCCAAGTTCCCGACGACCGACGTCTTCTCTGAAATAGAAGTCGTGGATGGACGTATCTGGCTGCGTCGGGAGGGAACAAAGTATTTCTGCGGAGACCTTTCGGAGCAGGAGCAGAAGCTCGTTTGGGCGACTCAGGGCGTGCCGAAACCCGATCTGTTCGAGGCGAAAGTCGGGGGAACTGCCTGGAAGTCGAAGCCGAGTTGGTACATCGTCGGCAAAAAAGACCACACCGTGCATCCCGACCTGCAGCGCTTTTTCGTGAAGCGCATGGGCGCAACCAGCTATGAGCTCGACAGCAGCCACGTGCCGATGCTCTCGCAACCGGAACGGGTCCTCGATGTGATTCGCACCGCGGCAAAAGCTGTTCAGGGAGCCTCAGCGGTGGCGTAAGTACTGAAGCGCTGGCTGCCGGGACCGGGGGCGCGAAGAGTCAGTTGCGGATCGCAAACAAAGGAGAGCAATGAAAATGTGGGAGGCAAGGGCCGCCAGCAACACGAGTGCTCCGACGCAATTCCTTGCGACGGGAAAGGAAAAATACGCGTATCGCCGTTTCGGAGAGGGGCTAGGCCTCCCGCTCGTGTTCCTTCAACACTTCACCGGGACACTAGATAATTGGGATCCCGCGGTCACCGACCCTCTTGCGATGGGGAGAGAAGTCATCCTGTTCGAGAGCGCGGGCCTGGGGCGTTCCAGCGGGAAGGCGGCGAGCGATTCGCGGACCTCAGGGGTATTCGTCAACCCGTGCTCGTGGTGAACGGCGTTCACGACGAGATGATTCCCGTTCGCAATTCCTATTGGCTTGGTGAGAATCTGCCCAATGCGGTTCTCATGACGTATCCGGATTCAGACACGGTTCCTTGTTTCAGTTCCACGACGCGTTCACTGGTCAAGCCGCCGCGTTTCTCGCTTCCGATTTTCCGTATGCGCCTTACTGAATCGAGCTAGAGGAGGTTAAAGATGCCTCAGACGGGGACTAATCCAACAAAGACGGCAGACACCCGAGGGAATCCAAAACCGGCCTTGGCCTGGGAAGTTTTCGTGACGCCGGGCATACCCATCGTCACTCCCGACCGGCCGCCGGGCGTGCGAGAGACATTTTTTCAGGCGATGGCCTCAACGCTGATCTATGGCGCGAGGGACGCTGTCCTGGTGGATGCCTTCATGACGGTCAAGCAGGCTAACGCTCTGGCAGATTGGGTGGCGTCGAAAGATAAAAACCTGATAACCATCTACATTACCCATGGCCATGGAGACCATTGGTTTGGAGTCGGCACGCTCCTGGAGCGATTCCCAAACGCCAAAGCAGTGGCGACGCCCGACACCGTTAAGGTCATGCGGCAGAATGCCTCCCCGCAGGCCCTTGAAGGAGTCTGGAAGGTAAGCTTTCCAGGGCAGATTCCGGACAAGCTGGTGATCGCGGAGGAACTCCAAGGGAAAACAATAGATCTGGAAGGAAATGACTTGGTTCCGGTGGAACTCGGGCATACCGACACCGAAAATACGACCTGTTTGCATGTTCCTTCGGTCGGACTTGTCGTTGCCGGCGACGCCGCCTACAACGACGTTCACCTCTATCTTGCCGAATCGAATCCGCAGAAGCGGCGGGAGTGGATCGCCGCGCTCGACAAAATTGAGTCGCTAAAACCATGCGCAGTTATCGCCTCGCATAAGCGGCCGGGAAACGGCGACAATCCCAGGATCATCGAAGAGACTCGGCAGTACATTCGCGATTTCGACCGCCTGACGGAGACAACGAAGACTGCTCAGGATCTCTACGAAAAGATGCTGGAGCTCTACCCGAACCGGGTCAATCCCGGGTGGGCGCTGTGGAGGTCGGCGCGCGCGGTGAAGTCATAAGCCGGGGGCGGCGATGACAGAAGAACAATTGCTGCGGCGCCATTCGGAGTTCAATCAAGCATTGCTGCACCAGGACTACGATGCATTAGAACGAATCTATTCCGACGCATATATGCTGGTGCGGCCGGATGGCTCGGTCTTGAACAAACAACAAGTGCTCAAAGACCTGCGTGAAAAGGGACTAAAGTTCCACAGCATAGAACTGAAAGACCCCGTTGCGCGGATTTTCGACTCCGTCGGAATCCTGACGGCTGATAGCAAATCGATATCCTCGCGGGACGGGAAAGAAGCCCAAGCGCATTTGCGCTTCATCGCTGTTTATGCCGAAGAGGGCGAGGCAATCCGCCTGGTTCACTTTCAGAGTACGACGCTCAGTTAGGAAGAGAATCCAAGGATCACGCGAGGAGAGAGAAAAACATGGCCATTGCAAAAATCGAAGTGGAACGCTTCAGCGTGATCTCCTCCAAGCCATTCGAGAAAGTGGTCGAGGCGCTGAAAGGATCGGTTGGGCGCCTGAATGTGGGCGAGCTTACGAAATCATCCAACTCGGAGGGCAGTTTCGCCGATCTGGAAAAACTGATTGGTCAAAACATGGGCAGCACGGGGCTGATGCTGTTCGAGGAACTGGACCACGGCGCGGTGTTGCGCAAGGAATCGGGGCTCGACAAGCCGAAAATCCTGCGGTTCCTCATCGGCAATCCGCTGGTCATGAAGGAAATGGCGAAGCATGTGCCCGATGCCGGCTCCTATGCTCCAACCACGGTGCTGGTTGACGAACGCGCCGACGGCGTGCATTTGTCCTACGACAGAATGACCAGCTTTTTAGCTCCGTACGGAAACGCCCAGGCTCTGGCTGTTGCGCGAGACCTGGACGCAAAAGTCGAGCGTGTCCTGCGCGAGGCCGCGGCTTAGTGGAAGAACGAGACGTCCTGGCGAAAGGAAGCTAACCATGCCCATGATCGATATGTATGTTGCCGAGGGAACGTTTTCCGACAAGCATAAGCTGGCACAAGACCTAGGCGTAGTGTGGGAATTGACCGACATGGTTGCTGCCGCGGCGAATGACCCGAGCCTCGCGAACAGAACCTGAGTGCTGATCACGGAGTCTCCCGAGGGCGGTTGGGGCATCAACGGTCATGCAAACACAAGTGCAGAGATGGTTGCTGCCGCACGAGCACAGATAGCTAATCAAGGCCAGAAAAAAGAGAGTAACGTGGCGCAATTGCAACAAGAATTCTCGCTCGTCCTTCGTCTGTTAAAGAAGGTCGAGGAATCTCTGTAGTAAGGGGGATCGGTTGTCTTTTCGCCAGATCAGAGAAAAGGGTACGGGCACTTTGAGGTCTACGATAGGCAACAAAACAACACCTCTTGGGCATTGCCACTTTGCGGAGTCGCTGACCCAAGCGACACCCAACCTGCAGGAGACCAAACTAAGAATCGTGGCATGGTCATAGGCTTCTTGCACAATGCGGGGTGACTTCAAGCCTCCGCGGAAACACGCCTCCATCAGACGGTCATAGGCGGCAGGATTTATCCGGCGGGAAAGCCAAACAAAGGGAACGTCATTCAGGTCCCTCAGTCGGAGCCTCGTCTGTATGGTAAGGGGATACCCTTTTGGCGCAGCGAGCACCACCCTGTGTTGCGCCACCAATCGCTGATCTAATTCCTTGCCCAGTGTGCCCATGCTGACTATGAAGCCGGCGTCAAGTCTGCCCGAGCGGACGGCTTCCACTTGTTCGACGGAGAGCATAGGAACGGGTGTCAGTTCAGCGTCCGGCTGTTTCTCTCTGAACCGGCGAAAAGATTTCGGAACGACGCCGTGCCAGGAAATAGCCTCTACAAATCCCACCCGAAGGGTTCCGGCATTGCCGCTTGCCACGCGTTCGGCGCGTCGCGTGGCCTCCTGAACTTCCGCCAGGATTCGTCGTGCATCTTCCAAAAATAGCTTTCCCGCCGCGCTTAATTTAGCGCCGCGAGGAAGGCGGTCGAACAACGGGAATCCGATCTCCCTCTCCAAATCTTGTATTTGGCGCGAAAGCGCCGGCTGCGCAACGTGGAGCCGCTCGGCTGCTCGCCCGAAATGCTGCTCCTCACCGACACCAACGAAGTAACGCAAATGCCGCAATTCCATATTCATGCCTCCAAGGCATCGAAATCATACCAACGATGTCTTGGACATATGAACCTACATTTCGAATCATAACGCCGCAGAGTAGACAAGAATCAAAGGAGAGGAAAATGAAAAGCATCACTTTTCCCAACGGCCCGATCAAGATGGCCGGCAATCTCCACCTCCCGAAAGATTTCTCGAAAGATCGCAGCTAGGTGGCAATCGTCGTCGTTCATCCCGCGGGCGGTGTCAAGGAACAGACAGCCGGACTCTATGCCGCCAAGCTCGCCGACCAAGGCTTTGTCGCGCTCGCCTACGACGCATCCTATCAGGGCGAGAGCGGCGGCGAGCCCCGCCAAGAGGAGGATCCGTACGCTCGTGTCGAGGACATCCGCACTGCCGTCGACTATCTGACCACGCTTGGATTCGTCGACCAGCAGCGGATTTGTGTCCTCGGGATCTGCTCCGGCGGCGGCTATGCTATCAACGCGGCCATGACCGACCGGCGCATCAAAGCGGTCGGCACCGTGAGTGCGATCAACCTCGGCGCAATGTACCGCGCCGGCTACGAGGGCACCGTCGCGAACATGAGCCAGGCCTTCGCACTTCTGGAAATGGCGGCGCACGCGCGAACAGCCGAGGCCAGGGGGGAACGGATGGCGATGCTGCCGTTTGCGCCGCAGAAGCGCGAAGAGGGGCAGGCACCCGATTACCGCGAGGCCTGGGAGTATTACCACACGCCGCGCGCGCAGCATCCTAACGCGCCGAGCGTCGTTCCCGTTCACAGCCTGGCTCGGCTAGTTGCTTACGACGCCTTTCATCTGGCGGAACAGCTTCTGACGCAGCCGCTCCGGCTCATCGCTGGCAGCAAGGCCGGGTCGCTGTGGTTCAGCCAGGATGCCTTCAGGCGTGCCGGGAGCCGCGACAAGAGCCTGCACATCGTCGAAGGCGCGACCCATATCGCCATGTACGACACGCCCGAATACGTCAAGCAGGCCATGGATCAGCTCGTGCCGCTTTACCAAAACGCAGGCAAGGCTTCGTCGGCGAGCAACTTCGTCGGACCGCTGAGTGCGCACCCGGCAACGGACGTCGCGGCAGCAGCGTCATCAGCTTAAAGGCATGCACGTCTCGTGCCTGCGCGAACAAGGAGACCGCCGGATGAGCAAACATGTGATTATCTCACCCGAAGAAGCCGCGGATCGTCTCGCCATTCGCGAGCTCGTCGAGGCCTACGCGCACTGCGCCGATCGTCGCGATGCGAAAGGTCAGATGGCTCTCTTTACCGCGGACACCCATTTCGTGGTGTATATGAACGCCAAGGATCCGAAGCCTTCACAGGAGTTGCACTCACGCGAGGCGCTCGCTCCGGTCTTCGCGGACCTGAACAGGTACGACGCGACCATGCATTTTGTCGGACAAAGCACGATACTCTCTCTGACCATCAATCGAGCCACGGGAGAGGCGTACACCTTGGCGCACCACCTGACGATCGACGGCGGAAAGAGGCGCCTCATGATTGCCGCTCTTCGCTATTCGGACCAATTCGTGAAGATCGATGGTGCGTGGCTATTTGCCGAGCGCCTGCTCTACGTTGACTGGTTAGAGGAGCGTGTCCTGTCATGACAGGGACTGATGAGGTGGCTTCGGGCGCGTCGATAACCATTCGAACAGTCGGCTAAGCGTCCCGTCATAGTCGACGAGTGCGCGTTGTTTAGGTTTTCTCATTGACTGCGAAACTTCAATCGCGACCGGACTTGTTGCTCCTCCTATCCTTGCTAGTGGCCGTTCTGTTGACTCCGGTGTTGGACCATGGCAATTGGGGGCGACTGGTCCTCGCGGCAGTGACGTTTGTACCGGTAGTCTTATCCACGGTCCGGTTGTCGCAGATCAAAGGCTGGGTCTGGCCGTCGGTTCTTTTGGCGTTGGGAAATGTGATTTTTGTGGTAGCGGGTAATACCTTCCACAGCCGAACACTGACCGGGATTCGATGGGCATTCCTGGCTGCATTCTTCGCGCTCGCGGCCGTAGGTCTTTTCTCCTATCTCAGGAATTCTCGTTCGGTCACTCGGGCTGAGCTCTACACGGCCGTCAACATCTATCTTTTGCTTGGGTTGCTATGGGCGACGCTTTATTTAGCCACGGAAGCCTTCTCTCCGGGTTCAATCCACTTGGGAAGCGACCCAGGCGACCGTGAGACCGAGCTGCTTTATTTCAGCCTGATAACGCTCTCTACCGTTGGCTATGGCGATATTGTGCCGCTTAGCGGAATGGCCCGCATACTAACGGCACTGGAAGGGGTAACTGGGGTTCTCTACATAGCGATTACACTAGCGCTTTTAGTCGCCAGATTCAGGAGCGAGTCGTCGGAGTAGCCTGTTCCTGATCGAGAACCGCGAAAATGTCATGACAACGAATAACCAAGTGTCTTTCGCCGCCTCGACGACCATTCCAACGATCGGCAAGCGCCTTGTCATTGTGGGGGCGACTGGAATGGTCGGAGGATATGCCCTTCGCTATGCGCTCGAAAATCCCGCTGTGAGGCGCGTGACGTCGATCGGACGCAGGAAGCTTGGCATTTCGCACCCCAAGCTGAACGAGGTTGTGCATCGAGACTTCGCGGATTGCTCGACCCTCGCCGAGGTGCTCTCAGGTCAGGACGCAGCGGTCTTTTGCCTGGGGACATACACCGGAACGGTGTCGGATGCGGAGCTCCGCACGATAACCGTGGACTACACGACTGAGTTCGCGCGAGTTCTCCGCGGCAGCAGCCCCGACGCCGAGTTCTCATTCTTGAGCGGCGGCGGCGCAGATCCAACGGGACGCAGCCGGATGGCTTTCGCGCGCTATAAGGGACAGGCCGAGAAGGCGTTACTCGCTGTCGGATTTCCTCACGTCTATCTTTTCCGGCCCGCGTACATCTACCCAGTAGAGCCTCGCAAGGAACCGAATTTCAGCTATCGCCTCTTGCGCGGAATCTATCCAGTGTTTCGGTTGCTGTTCCCGAACCAGGTGATTCGCGCCGACGACTTAGCGCGGGTCATGGTAGATGCCGTCATAAGCGGAACGGGGCAACGCAAAGGTCCGGTTTACGAGAACCGCGATATCCGAGCGATGGCGCTGCGGATGCAACACGATAACCGTGGCGCGGCAGAGTCCAGCTCAGGGTAGCTTATCGAAAAAGAGGTAGACTGCGGCAATCCGGCCATCCCGAGCAATGATGAAATCAGTACCCGCGTAGGCCGGCGCCTTCCCAGGCGGACCCGATACCCATCGTACCCGCCCGGCGTTGCCCAACTCCTCGGGCTCGGCAATTGGCTGATATCGAAAGTCAGGGTGAGTAGCCTTGATGGCGCCCGCGACGCGATCGATCTCGTCGCGTCCACGATGGGCGCCGCTTTTGGGATCGTAGAACACGCTATCTTCGGTGAAGATCTCGTCGATGGCCGCGCGTCGCCGCTTGGGGTTGTTTTCACCGAAGACGTCGCGAAGATTTCGGATCAGTAAGTTCGATATGCTGTTAGACATGGCTCCTCTCCTCAATTCTTTACCAGACCCCGAAAAATCGTCCGACGGGTGGTCATCACTCTCACCACTGACGATTCTTAGGTCCTTCGTCCCGAACCGAGAGGCAATTCGGAGATTCATTTGCTCGGCGCATCCGGCACCGCAACGATCAGGGACATGACAAGGCGCCCGCACCGGCTCATTGCCAATCCGATTTCGGAGCTGTGCGTGAAATCTGATGAAGCGGCAGTTTTCCCAGAATACGCCTTCATGTCGATTACTTCCGAGTTGTTCGTCATCCGAGCACAATCGGATGGAAGCCTACACTCGCTAATGCCCCGGCAGAGGGCAGATTCGGCGGTCCAGTTCTGTCACAGTGTGCCGTGACGCGTGTCTAACTAGATCAGAGGAGACACAACCATGAGCGTGAGTGAACTCCAAGCCCTAACGCAGCAATTCGCCGAGGCATTGAAGGAGAATCCCAATGTCCGCATATATCGTCTTTACACGAACCAAGACTCTTGACCAAAAAGAACTTGAAATCTATTGGGCCGGAATTAGGGACACAATGAAAGGCCACCCGATTGAGGTGCTTGTCGCCTATGGCAAGTTTGAAGTTTTAGAAGGCAGTCCTATTGAAGGGATGGTGATTGCCAAGTTTCCAGACGTGAAATCAGCGAGGGATTGGTATAGCAGCGAGGCCTACCAAAGCGTTGCAAAGCACAGGCAAAAAGGGGCGATTTACCAAGGCCTTATTGTTGAAGGCGTGGCTTAGCCTGAATTTGAAATGGAATTCCCATCAGCACTCCAACGGCATCGATAGATGCGGTGGCCGGCCTAAATCTCACAGTCTCTTGCAAGTTTCAACCCCGACCTCAACGGAGAGATGAGACATGAATACCAATAACCCGCTAGCTGACGACTCACCCGACCACGAGGACCAAAAGCTCGTGCTACGCGCCCGCTCGGGAGATCGCAAGGCGCTCGAAGAGCTAGTCCAGCGGCATCAAGCGTGGATCTACAAGATCGCCATTCGCATGCTCTACCATCCGCAGGATGCTGAGGACGCGACGCAAGAGATACTCATCAAAGTGCTGACCCGGCTCTCGTCGTTTGAGGGCCGGAGCAGCTTCCGCACGTGGCTGTACCGCATCGTAGTCAACCACGTGCTGAACATGAAACGCGGGCGGGTCGAGGTGCAGCATGCGTCCATCGATTTCGCTTCCTACGGCGCTGCGCTCGACGCCACGCCGGACCTCGAGCTGGCCGATCCCAAAGGCACATCGGCGGATACTGACCTGCTAGTGACCGAAGCGATGATCTCCTGCACCTCGGGAATGCTTCTTTGCCTCGACCGTGAGCAACGCTTGACCTTCATCCTCGGTGCGATCTTCGAGGTAAGCGACACCGTTGCCGCTGAGGTATTGGAGATCACTCCCGACAACTTTCGCCAACGCCTGGCCCGTGCGCGGCGAGACCTGCGCAACTTCATGAACGACAAGTGCGGGCTGGTGAACCAAGCGAACCCCTGCCGGTGTGCCAAGAAGACCCGTGGCTTCATACAAGCAGGCTACGTCGATCCCGAGAACCTCCTGTTCGTCCGCGAGCGAGTCCGCGAGGTGCGGGAAGTCGCGCCGAAGGTGCATGAGGCCATCAATACCCTGGACGGAAAATGCGCGGAGATCTTCCGCGGACATCCGTTCTATAAGGCTCCAGACCTCGGGCAAATGCTGCGGCGGCTGGTCGAACGCCCCGATCTAAAACTCAGCATCTAACTGACCCGGCCACTAGGCTCAAACATTTCGAATCATTATTTCTTTTGGGGGGGAACATGACAAACCGCTATCCTTTTGTCGTTTTTGGCGATGAGTTCAAAAGCAAGCGTGTTCTAGTGACCGGTGGCACGAAGGGTGTAGGAGAAGCGATTGTACGTCGTTTTGAATTGAGCGGTGCCTCGATTGCCACCACCGCGCGATCTGAGCCAGCTCAAGGCCAGACTCCTGCCCTCTTCATAAAGGCGGATATCGGAACGGCCCGTGGTGTCCAAAACGTCGTCGATTGCATCCAGCAAAAGTGGGGTGGGCTCGACGTCTTGGTGAATAATGTCGGTGGAACAGAAACAAAACCAGGCGGATTCGAGGTGCTCTCCGACGAGGACTGGCAAAGGATACTGGAGGTCAACCTGCTCGCCGCGGTTCGCCTTGACCGCGCTTTCATTCCCGGCATGATCGAACGCAAGTCAGGAGTCGTCATTCATATCTCTTCCATCGCTCATCGTCTACCGTTCTCCAATTCGACGCTCGCCTACGCGGCGGCCAAGGGAGCCCTTGCTACTTACAGCAAGGGGCTGGCAAAGGGTGTTGGTCCGAGGGGAGTGCGAGTAACGATGATTTCGCCCGGTTTCATCGAGACCTCAGGCGCCCAGGGAATGATCGCCGACATTTCGAGAGGCAGCGGCATCAGCGAGGACGCTGCACGTCAACGGATTATGGACATGCTTGGAGGCATTCCCATCGGCCGGCCAGGCCGACCAGAGGAAGTGGCAGAGCTGGTAGCCTTCCTCGCCTCAGACCGAGGCGCGTTTATCAGCGGCGCTGATTACATTGTCGACGGTGGCACGATGCCCACGACTTGATGCCCTCCTATCACGGGCGGCGGATTAGCTCCGTGGGCTAGCGGATGTTTTCTCGTGGCTGCTCCGGCCGAATCGTCGGCAACCCTTCCTTTACCCGATTACGGAAGAGTTGCCCGTGATCCGACCAGAATCGGTCGCAAGTGTCACAGGAGCTTGCAACTTCCCAGAACGGGACTTCTGGACCGCTTCGCAGAACTGGCAACCCAGTGCCAAGCGAGTATGCCCAACTGGCAGAATAACATCCGACTGCACCGTCCCAAAGGAGCGGCCGGGTGAGCGTCAAAACCTCGTATTTGCTTCCCAGTGTGTTCATGTTACATCGGGTTCTTTGAGAGCGGACTGCGGCAGATAGCCCGTGCCATGGCTGCCCGCTAACCGGTCTTATGCCTCACTCAAGTATTCAGCCGTTCCCCAAGGCTGTTGAGCTCACACGGCTGCGGCGATGTGTTCTCTTCCTTCTCCTACTTGTTGTCTCCACATTGCATAGTAGAGACCTCTCGTCGCGAGCAGTTCGTCGTGCCGGCCACTCTCCGCAATTCGTCCCCGCTCGAGGACGTAAATACAATCTGCGTGCAGGACGGTCGAGAGGCGGTGAGCAATCAATATGGTGATCGCGTCGCGGCTGGCCGCGACATCGCGGATCGTCTGGCTTATTTCTTCCTCGGTCAGCGAGTCCAATGATGAAGTCGCTTCGTCAAATACCAGCAACTCCGGCCGGCGCAGCAGCGCGCGGGCAATGGACAGTCGTTGTTTTTCGCCTCCCGAAACCTTCACGCCACCTTCCCCGATCATCGTGTCCAATCCGCGATCGGCGCGCATCAGCAGGGCGCCGACGGATGCCTGTTGCAACACCTCGAGACATTCCTCGTCAGTTGCATCGGGCCGCACGAAACGCAAGTTCTCCCGGATGGATCCCGAGAACAGCTGCGTATCTTGCGTCACAAATCCAATGCGCTCGCGAAGATCTTCGATCGCGATCTGATCCTCCGAAGTGCCGTTGTAGTAGATGTGGCCCGTTTTCGGTCCGTAGAGACCAACTAACAGTTTCACCAGTGTCGTTTTCCCCGCACCGGACGGCCCGACAAACGCGATAGTCTCGCCGCGAGCGACGCAAAACGAGATGGCGCTGAGAGCGGGAGCGGAGGCGGATGAATGTTGGAAAGAGACATCCTCAAACCGCAGGCTTTCGAGGGAGGTCAATGCAACAGGATGCTCGGGTGTCGATTGCACCGGCAACTTGAGGATGGCCTCAAAATTCTCGAGCGACGCCTCCGTTTCACGATACGCATTGATCATGTTGCCCAGTTCCTGCAAGGGGCCAAAGATGAAGAACGAATAGATGAATAGCGAAAAGAACTGTCCGATCGTGATGCGTTGCGTGAAGATCAGGTAGAGCATCAGAAACATGATCGACGTCCGCAAGAAATTCACGCAGGTGCCTTGTATGAAACTCAAACTGCGTAGATAGCGCACCTTCTCCAGTTCCAACTTGAGAATCTTGTCGGTGGTACCATTCAGCCGCTCAATCTCCTGCTGGGCGAGCCCCAGACTCTTCACAAGCTCGATGTTTCGCAGCGACTCCGTCGTGGCGCCTGCCAGCGCTGTGGTGTCCCGGACGATGCGCCTTTGGACGAGCTTGATCTTTCGGCTCAGCAGGGAACTCAAGCCGCCGAGCAAGGGGACCGTTAGCAGATAGGCTGGGGCCACGGACCAGTGCACGCGGGCCGAATAGATCATCACGAACACCAGACCGATAAGCGTCGTGAACAGAAGATTCACGACCAAAGCGATGAACTTTTCGACATCGGTGCGAACCCGCTGCAGTTTGCCGAGAGTCTCGCCGCTTCGTTGGTCTTCAAACAGGGTGTACGGAAGTTCGAGCGAGTGCCGGATGCCGTCAGTATAGATGCGAGCGCCGACCTTCTGGGTGATCACATTTACGAAGTAGTCTTGGAAATTCTTGGCGATGCGAGATACCAGGGCCACTCCGATGACCCCCGCCAGCAAGACGCTCACACCTCTTACGAATTGTGGGCTCGAGTATTCGCGATACCGGGTCGCGTAGGAATCAATGATGTGTCGGAAGATGAGCGGGTCAAGCAGGGAAAATACCTGGTTGATCGTAGCTAAAACTAGCGCTACGGCTACCAATGACCAATAATTCTTAAGGTACCGATAGAGAATCGCCATGACAGTGAGATCCGCCTCTTCGGACTAATCCCTTCATTCTAGCCTGTTCGGCACATCCAAGGCCCGCAGCTTATCGTCGGCAAGCCGGAAGTAATCCTGGCACACCGAAAACCTGCGAATGATGAAATGTCTCACTTTAGGGTTCACCCCAAACAGTGAGAACGAGGAGAGGGATTCCACAGAGTTAGCTGGGGACGGGGACTCAAACGCTGTCCCTTTCCCGAGACCCCTGTTCCTGCTGAGACTTACGGAGCTGCAAACATGCTTTCGTCGGCCTTGGGTTGAATCAGGGCTTGACAGAATCGATGATCGATCCATCGGGTCATTTGGGATCGTCGGATTCATCCCTCCCATGAACGGGAGTCAAGAAGTTATCGAGAACAACGTCAGCCACTTCACGGCCTAGACGCTGACCGATTGTGAGATCCGTCCGGAAATGAACCCCTGCGAAAATTCGGCTCAATGTTGCTTCCTCCTCTGCGGCCGAAAACCTTGTGAACGAGCGCTGCACTCCCGGCATAACTTCCGAAGTGACGCCGAACTCGAAACGATCTTTGCCGAAGAAGGAAAGGAAATCAACACCGATGCTCCGGCGGCGCTAATAACGGCGTGCGCTCCCGGATAGGATGGGTCTGGTGTGGTGTTGCCGACTTCTGGAAGCCAGTTCGGGTCGGCGGCCGTGTCGGGATTGTTATCTGTGGCGGCGGCATGTATGGCGGTGACTGGCCGCCAGAAATTGTAAGTGTATTTAGCGTCGTAGAAGGCAATCACGTCGTCCGCAAAGGTCAAGTTGAGGAGCGCGAATAGCCGTGCGCTTTCTGCCGTTGTCAGGCGATGTGCAAGGGCCGCTGTCTGGCTGATTTCGTTCCAGTAGTTCTGAATCGCGCCATTCCAAAAGCGGCCAGTTAGCGCTTGATCTGGAGTACTGGCGGTTCCGCCGCCGATACCCAGTAGTTTCACCTCGTTAAAAGCGTCACTGTAGGTATCACTCGTTAATACTGGAGGACCTCCGGGCCGAAACTGGTTCGCGCGCTCCAAGGCAAAAGGGGTGACATGGGACCAGTGAGTGAACTGAGGTTGTTTTGGAAAATTCGGCGGCGTTGACTGGTAATCTCCCGGAGCGTTTCCAAAAACATAGGGAATCGGCGCAGCGTCCGATCCATCATGTTTTCGAAGGAACAGGGCCTGAGCAGCCACCGCACTCCCTACGCTCACACCCTCCGCCTTGTCCGCGCTCTCAGGAATTGGTGCGAGCGACTGCTGGAGTTGCGCGTCCAGCATTGCCTGGAAATTCGGATAGAGAGACGCAAGGATGTCGTGAGCCGCAGCGGCAGCCGCGGCGTCCTGGGAAGCAGATCGAAGAATCCCGCTAAGGCGAACCAAATAAGGCTTGTGAGTACGATCAATCGCATTGACAGCGTCATAGATTGCAGCATGCATAATGGCGAAGCTACGGGTTGGGTGAATGGTTGCTGGCTGCGCGCCCGGCGTCCGCACAACGACGAGAAGTATTCTGTTCCACTGGACAACCGGGTTCAGCGCCTCAGTCGAAGTACCCGCTGTTTCCGGGCCCTTCTCGGCGGGTGAAGCTGCGTTTACGAGACTCGCCTGGGCTGAAAGACAGGCGGACGCGAATAGGAGACTAATCAAGAGTTTTCGCATTTGTATTTCATCCTTTCGTTTTTTCATTGCGGATTACGGATGAAGAGCTGACCCATGCTTTGCCGCCCAGTCCGCGCATCTGTGTAGACTGAACGGTTCGAAAAATATTCCCTTGTGGCACGACGCCCGAGAGGCAATTGCCGATATCGGGCGCCGTTTTGCCCTTTATTACTTCGTGGTGAGGTTTGGCCACCAGCGATACTTCATCCCGCTGGCTCAGAGCCGGCGCTTGGCTTCATCGGCTTCTTCCGCCAAGCGCATGAGCACGTCGACGATCCCCGTATTTCTGTTTGTCGCTGGGTCGAGGAACAGTCCGTCTTGAACAAAGCTGACGACGGAGGCCACCGCGCCCCCCTGCTGTGTGGATGTTGGGCGAATGATGGAGACAGGGCCGAGCTTCTTGCTAAGAAAGAACGTCGGCTCGGGCATGATCAGGTTGGTCTGGAAGTCATCGGCGGCACCCGAGGCACCCTTATTCGGGTCGACGCCACTGTTCAGATCCGGGAACGTAAGATCACCATCCGTAATTTTTGGAGCATTGCCCGCTTTGTCGTGCCAGACCTGAAAGTGCATGATCTCGGATCCGCCGATGCTGAGGAGGATTCTGAGCACTTCCAGATTGGTGACCTTCTGAGCCAGG
>WNGM01000942.1_pt1 | contig 23276 bp, 25 predicted proteins | sample 5400571 | NCBI WGS metagenome assembly WNGM01 (sample SAMN13153378, study PRJNA577476) | soil metagenome | isolation source: 100 cm soil or saprolite under Garry oak tree replicate 2 | place: USA:California | collected 2016-06-15 | reverse complement strand
TGGTACAACCGATATCGGCTGCACTCCACCAACGACTACCTGCCACCCATCGAGTGGGAACAGCAGCACGCTGCCATCAACCCGCTACCATTGACCACGGCCGCATAGCCCCGGTGTCCGCCTCCCGGGGGGAGGTCCAGCTGGTGCTGGTCGCGGCAGCATCGGAGGCCGCCTACTTCGTGTTGCAGCAGCGCTACCTGGCCGTCTACCGGCCGCTGGTGGTGGCCGCGAGCACGACTTGGGCGGCCACGGCGCTGCTCTTGCCTGCGGCACCGGCCGCTGCGGTCCAGCTCGGCAGGGCGGCGCCGCAGGCGACTGCGGCGATGGTCTTCCTGGGGGTGTTCCCGACCGCTGGCGCCTATCTTGCATGGAGCTATGTGCTGGCACGGCAGTCGGCGGTGCACACCACCAGTTCGTTGTACGTGCTGCCAGTCCTGGCGATCGTGATCGCCTGGGCCTGGCTGGGGGAGGTCCCGCAGCCATTGGCGTTGATCGGCGGTGGGCTCGCCTTGCTTGGGGTAGGCATCGCGCAAGCACTGCGATAGGCGCCCGGTGAGTGCGACGCGCCAGCCTGGACGGTGGCCGAATCGGACCTGGAGCGCCTGCGGCGGCTGCTGGGCGCGGAACTCCTCTGGCTTGTCGAGCGCGTCCGGGCGGGCGCTGTTGCATTCGCTGTGACCGCGTTCGAGCGGGGAGACTGCCAGTATGAGAACCCGCCGCCCTCGCGCTGCTCCAGTCCCGCGGTCCGCCTTCGCTAGCTTCCGCTTCCCGTCCGGTGTGATGTGGTTGCCGTTTTGGCGAGTCATCGACGCGTTGTGTCCGCACGCCGCGCCGCCACGGCAGCCCGCCAGTTCTTCCAGCGGGGGCGATTCGCGCGACCATGGTCATGCCCGCTGTGCTCACCACCCCGTACAGAGGAGCGGAGGCGCTGGACAACCTCGGGGTAGGCCCCGGAAGTCACGATTCGTTCCCATTTCTCCGATGACCCCAGGTCGTGGCCCGGCGCCGCGCGACCGCATTGGTCCAGGCCGGGAGCCAGCTTCCAGCGACAGGCATGTTCGGGCGTTTGGTGAAGACTGCGACTTTGCCGGGGCCCTGAAGCTCAGGGTCGGCTACTCGGTGCTGGACACTGGGGCAGCGCCTGGGAGATCTCCAGTAGAGGACCGTCACAGCGCTGAACGCGATCCGCAAGGAGGCCGACGCGACCCAGGAGGATGTCGGCGGCGGCAGGGCCGACCGTGGAAGCGCGGACGGTGTCCGGCTACCGGCCAGTGGGTACCGGATGCTGTCGCAACGTTGTCAGGATTCTGTCGAACAGGCTTCTCTCGAGCGAGACAAGGTCGGCGCCGCTCAAGGTATCGGTGTATCGACCCTCCGACACGAACCATTCGGATACCAGCGCCTCACCACGACTGTGGCCCTCTGAGCAGCGGCGATAGCGGATTCCCTTGGCCGCGTCGTTCAGCACAAGGCCATGGCATGGGCGTTGTGGTGGTTCTCTACCTCTCGTCGAGACGCTCTGACGGCATCGTGACAACGCCTTGACAATGCACGCGTTCTCGTCCCCATCGCGATTTATTATCTGATCTGCCCGACCCGCGCGGTGGCGCGATCGAGCAGCGTTGCATAGTAACGATCCACGGCGAGCGGCGGCCTCTCGTGCTGTCTCAGGTCGCTAAGGGTGGCGGATCAGCTCGCCAATCGCCTGGACTGCTGGCAGATGGCTGAGTGGAGCATCGCGCATGTTGGCGAAGCGGAACGCTCTAGATTCCTGCGATGAGCGGCTGGACGTAGCGGATGCCGTCCCAGAACGGGAGGGTCACGGGTCCGGTGGCGTTGGCTGCGGCTCCGGCGAACACGGCGAGCGCTGCTGGTCCGAGGATCAGCAGGTGCTTGGGGATGCCGCGGTGGTTGAGCTGCTGGAGTTGGTCGGCGCATGCGCGGGCGAGCCCTCGGAGGCCGGCGTCGTCCAGCAGGCCGGGCACGTGGAGTTTGATCAGTTCGCGGGCGCCTACCTCTTCGGCGTAGCGTTCGGCGGCGTGCGCGAGGTCGGTGCGGCAGGAGATCGCGAGCACCGTCGGGCCTGGCGTTGGGAGTGACTTGCGGGTGGGCCGGGGCGGGTCGGTGATCGGGCCGTCGCTTTGGATGGTGGCGAAGGAGACGCCGGTGCGCTGGCGTACGGCGAGCCGCAGGCGGGTGGTGGTTCGCCACTGGTAGCCGGTGAGGAAGGCCAGCGGCAGGGGAAGGTCGAGGTCGAGCAGCAGGGCGGGGGAGGAGGACACTGCCTGGAGCGCGTCGCGTGCCGTGGCGAGCGCGTCGCCGATCAGCTCGGGGGCGCCGGGGGACAGCAGCCGTGCTGTGGGGTCGATGAGCGTCCGCCAGTGAAGGTCAGGTCGTGTTCGCCGGATGGCTCGCTGAGCGTGCGGATCGCGATGGTGACCGGCGTGGAGCCGTGACCGCGGTTGGCCGCGACGGCGTTGACGGCATCGCGGACATAGCGACGTGCGACGCGGCGGCGGAACTGCTCGGCCGGTTCGCGGCGTCGCCGGACGAGCCCGTTGCAGTCGAGGAGGTCGTCGCCCTGCCCGCCGAGCGCGGCCCGGATCGCGGCACGGTCCGCGTTGCTGCCGGGGTCGAGGTCGATGAACAGGGGCACGATTGGGTAGTGCGGTTCGGTGTTCTTGCGCTGGAACGCGGTCGGCAGCTCGATGTTGTTGATGAACCAGGAGGAGAGCGCAGGCCGGGTGCCCCACCACAGCATCCCGCCGGTCTGGGTGAAGATCGCGCGGCGGATGCTCTGGCTGGTTCGGTCGCCCAGACGCAGGTCCTCGGTGTCCTTCCAGCCGCCGGCGCCGTAGAGCTTCAGGGTGTCCCGGAGCTGGCCGACCGTGGCCGCGTTCTCGCGCTTGTGGCTCAGGAATGGCTTGATGGTCACCGCCAGCAGCACCTCTTGGCCTTGCGTTGGGACCCGCAGGTGCAGGGCTGGTTGCGGCTGGGCCTATAGAGGGGGCCCAGCGCCAGCGACGGGTCTCGGGGTGCCGGCTCGGTCTCGCCGTGTGGTGCCTCCTGGACGGGCCAGGCGCCGGTCTGCCGCCAGATGTGCTCGCCGGTGACATGGCGGCGCGCTAGATCGAACAGCCGCCGCAGGCCGTCCTGGGGCCGCCAGCGGCGCTCGGGCGGGTCGCCCTTGTAGTACAGGCACAGCTCGACCTGGCTGGTTCGGTGCTTGGAGGCCGCTTCCCCTCGGGGGCCGTCCAGGCAGAGCACGGCCGGCCGCGCGAGGTCAGGCGGGAGCAGGAACACCGCGGCCAGGCGGTAGCGGCCGAAGCGGCCCTCCGCCCAGGCCAGGTAGGCGAGAAGGTCCTCCGGCTCGATCCCGTTGGCGGCCGCGAAGGCGTGCAGGTCGGGGTCGCGCTCGATCTCCTCGGCATCGAGCCGCCGGATGGTGCGGTCCTCGCGCAGGCCAGCACCCTCAAGCGCCCGCACACGTGCAGGCAGCCGCTCCCACCAGCGGGCCTGCAACCGCCACGGCGACAGCCCGGTCAGCGCCCACGCCATGGTCGGGACCGGATCACCGGGCGGCCCCTTCCCACCCGGAGGCCGGCGCCCACGACGCCGGCGGTCCCAGCGGCGAGCGAGGCCGCCACCCGCTCCGGCGAGGTGCTCGGGGCGGGGAACGCGGGACCGAACACCTCGACCCAGGCGTCCAGCGCGTCGCCGAGGTCCTGCTGCTCGTAGGCGGCGTGGGCGGCCTTGCGGGCGCGGGCGACCGCGTCCCGTGCCTCGCGGCGCTCGTCGTCCTCCAGCCGCTCGTCAACGTAGGTGTCGGGAGCGCCGGGGTCGGGTGTACGGGCGCCGGGCGCCAGCGCGTCATGGGCGGCGTCGAAGAACAGCACCATGGCTTCGGCGTAGTCGACCTTCTCGCTCAGGGCGCCATGGAGCACCGACTCGGCGTGGTAACTGCGGAACGGCTTGTGGCCGTCGCCCCAGACGGTGCCCAGCCAGTACTTGGCCAGCCGCACGGACGGGATGTAGATCCCGCCGCACTGCTCGTTCTTGTCGATGGCGGCCTGGTGCTGGCCCCGCGGGTGCCCCAGCGTCCAGTCGTCCAGGTCCTCCTCGGGGATACGCCGCGCGAGCAGCAGGCCGTCCTCGCCGTCGGTTGGCTCCAGCGCGGCGACGAGGTCGATCGTGAACTCGTAGCCGTGGAGCGTGAGCCGCACGGAGCGGACGCGCTTGCGTGCGCTCTTCACCAGCTCGGAGGTGACCGCGGCCTTGCGGATCGCCTCCAGCGCGGCCGTGGCCGAGGCTGCGAACTTCCCGTCGGGGTCGTCCAGGACGACGATGATGTCGATGTCCTTCAGCTTGACGATCTGGACGCGGCGGCTGTAGGAGCCGGACAGGAAGGTCTCCAGGCACTCGGCCAACTCCTCCTCGAGCACCCCTCGGATCTGCGGGTGGACCAGCTTTGCCGCGTCGTTTTCCTTCTTCGGGGCACGAACCGTGTCGCGTTCGAACTCCTCGAAACCCTCCTGCACGGACTCGATCTGCTCTGTGGCCAAGCCTGGCTCCTTCCACTCCGACGACCGCCGGCTCTGAGGTTCGTCACCGACCCTAGCGGGGGCGATTGTACCAGATGCTCGGCGATCGAGTTCTGTCCTTGACAGAATCTGGAACGGCAGAGTTGTCTGCTGTCAACAGACCTCGTAGCCTCGGGTTCTGACCACGGAGGTGTCCATGACCCACTCGACCCTGGGCAGCCGAGTCCGCGCCCGCCGCCAGCGCCTCGGCCTCACCCTCAAAGACCTGGCCATAAGAAGCAAATTATCTGTTCCGTACCTTTCGGAGATCGAACGCAACGCCACCAACCCCACCGTGGAGCGGCTCGCCACCCTGGCCGACGCGCTGGGTACCACCGCGGCCGACCTCCTCGGCGGCCAACCGGCCGCCACCGACGGCCCTCCGCTGTCAGTCTCGCTCCAGCGGTTCACCCGCAGCGACGACTTCACCCGGCGAGTCCAGCGCCTCGCCGAGATCGCCGGCCGACCCCCGGAGGATATGCGCCAAGAGGTCATCAACTTCCTGGCCACAGCACCCAAGCGCGCCAGCGGCGACCTCACCACCGAGGACTGGCGACGGCTGCTCACCTACTACGCGTCCCTGCTCCAAGACCCGTGAGCGACCGCTACAGCATCCTGGCCCGCCAGCTCGCCGCCACGCTGCGCGATCGCGAGCGTGCCGCGCTCGCCAGCGCACCACGGGCGTTCCTGGAAGCCCACGGCATCCGCGTGCGCCCGCTCCGCGACGCTCCCGCCTCGGAGCTGTGCACCTGCGACGGGGTCTTCTTCGAGCTCCCGATCCCCAACATCGGCTACCTGCCCACCCCCGGCAGCCGGCGCGAACTCTTCACCCTCACCCACGAGTTCTGCCACCACCTGGTTCGCCACAACGACGACGTGCTCAGCGCGCTCCACGACCTCGGCGACGACGCCGGCCTGGTCGCCGAGGAACGCGTCTGCCACGCCTTCGCCGGCCAGATCCTCATCCCCGACCAGGCGATCACCCGCGTGCTGAACGGCGGCCGCCCACGGGCCCGCCACCTCCGCCAGCTCGTCATCGCCTCCACCGGCTCCCTGGAGGCCTGCGCGGTCCGCCTCGCCGAACACCTCCCCACCACCGGCTACGTGGTCCTGGCCGACCCGGCCCGGCGCTGCATCCACTTCGCAAGCCCCTCCCCAGGCGCCCCCTACCGCTGGGGACGGCAGACCGTCCTCCCCAAGGAACACCCCCTATGGCGCGCCCACACCGACGGGCAGTTCCGCGGCCAAGGCCCAGTCATCTGGCCGTCCGGGGGCCGAAAAAACATGTGGCTGGACGCGGTCGCCGACCGCGGGCTCGTCCACGCGATCTTCTCCGAGACCCGCTACTGGGGCGGCGACGGGCTCAGCCTCCTGGACGAGGCTCCAAGCGCCGCACGGCCGATCGCACTCAGCGGCACCTGCAAGCACTGCGGCGCCGACACCTGGGGATACAAGGCCTGCCCTGCCTGCGGTGACGTGCAGTGCCGGTCCTGCCATCGCTGCGGCTGCGGCGCCCCGACCCCAGCCACCCGGATCTGCCCTGGCTGCTGGCTTCAGAAAGGCAAGGCCCAGTTCCGAACGGCCACCTCCAAGGTCTGCCTTGAGTGCGAATGAAGCCGCTGCGGCGGTGTAACCCCAGATCGATGGCACTCACGGCCTACGCATCGCCGAGCCCCGCCCAGACCTCGCCTACCGGGAATCGCGCCCGTACTTCGATGGCAGCGTGACCTCCGCCGTGAGCCGCACAGACGTTCGTTCTAGGGTCTGGTCCGCTTCGCGCCGTCTCCTCGTCCCATCAAACTCTGTCACGCGCTTGTTGGCGGATCCTATCGCTGGTGGTCAGCGGGCGTTGGCGCGAGATTGCCAGGCCCGATGATGGCGGTCGCAGCATCGTCCATCAGCGGGCGGGAGCAGACCTACAACCCCTCCGGCGATGAGCTGATGGAGGGACTGTCAGGATCCCGATGGCAAGCAGTTGCTGGCCGGGCGGTCCGCGCGGTGACTCTGAGGTGGTGCCCCCATTGAATAGCTGGACGTCGTCGGGTGGCGAGAAGCGGCTGAGCATCAGTCTGTCGTATGCCAGGCGCCACAGAGCACGACGTTGTTGGCACGCCTCCAAGCGGTGTGTGGAAGGATCCCGGGGGCCTGCTGTCGGAGGTGGGTATGGCTTGGCGGGCAGTCTAGTAGGGGGTAACGGTGCAGGCTCAGACGCTCTCTCCAGCGGGGATCTTCGGCTACCACATCCGCTACGTCGTGCCGTTGTTCCAGCGGCCGTACGTGTGGAGCCTTGAAGACCAATGGCAGCCGCTGTGGGAGGACGTCCGCACAGTCGCCGAACGCCTGCTCGACGCACCTGTCGGCTACGGTGCCGCACCGGTGCCCCCGCATTTCCTCGGGGCGATCGTCCTTGACCAGCAGTTCATCCCCGCGGGCTTCATCGCCGTCCGCCATATCGTCGATGGCCAGCAGCGACTGACCACGCTCCAACTGCTGCTGGATGCCGCTCAGTACGTTGTCGAGCAGCACGGCGCTCCGATGGATGCCCAGGCGCTGCGGGTTCTCGTGCTGAATGATCCGCAGATCGCGCAGCATCCCGATGAGGTGTTCAAGGTCTGGCCCACTGACCGGGACCAGGCAGCGTTCCGGGTGGTCATGGACAACGACAGCGCGGTCCCGCCGGCGCTGGGTTCCTCCCGGATCGCGCAGGCCCACGCCTTCTTCGTTGAGCAGATCACTGACTGGGCCGAGGTTACCGGCGACCCGGACAAGGTGACCGCCCGGCTTAATGCACTGGTCCGTGTGCTGCGTGAGCATTTGAAGGTTGTCGTCATCGATCTGGAGGCGGGCGATAACGCCCAGGTCATCTTCGAGACGCTCAACCATCGTGGCAGCCCGCTGCTTGCTGCCGATCTTGTCAAGAACCTCGTCTTCCAGATCGCCCATGTGCAGGAGGCGGATGTCGAGAGGCTGTACTGGGACCACTGGGCGCCGCTGGATAGCGACTACTGGCGTCAGCCCGTCGCCCAGGGCCGGCTGTTCCGGCCGCGGATTGACGTGTTCCTCAACTATTGGCTGACGATGAAGCTGCGGCGCGAGATTCAGACCGACCGCGTCTTCAGCGACTTCCGCGACTACGTGCTGACTGTGCACCCGCCGATTCCTAATCTGCTGGCCGAGCTTGCGGCGGACGCCAAGGTGTACGAGCAGATGGAGAAGCTGCCGGCGGCTACCGTCGAGGGCATCTTCTATTACCGCGTCATCAAGGCACTGGATTCGGCGGCTGTCGGTCCGTTTCTGCTGTGGGTGCTGCGCTGGGATGAGATGGCTATGCCCGCCGCTCAGCGCCACAAGGCGCTGCAGGCGCTGGAGAGTTGGATGGTGCGTCGGGCGCTGTGCCGGGCTACCGCGAAGGACGTGAACCGCATGGTGGTCGACCTGCTGCGCGCGATGGATGAAGCCGGACCGGCTGTCGCCGGTGACACCGTCGAGAGGTTGCTGGCCAATCAGCGGGCGGATTCCCGGTACTGGCCTGACGACGCCACCTTGCGCGCGGCCCTTCGCGAGCAGCCGATCTACAAGAACCTGTCCCGCCCTCGGCTGCGCATGGTGCTTGAGGCGATCGAGGACTCACTGCGCGGTCCGTTGGGGGAAGGCCAGGCGTGCCCACGCAACCTCACCGTGGAACATGTCATGCCGCAAAGCTGGCAGGAGCACTGGGGCGCCGACATCGCGAAGGACCCGATCGCGGCGCTGCGCCGCGACGGGCGTGTTCAGGTTCTGGGCAACCTCACTCTAGTCACCGGGAAGCTGAACCCGACCATGTCGAACCGGCCGTGGACCGCGCAGGAGGCTGCGGCACGGGGTCTCGGCGGCAACGGTAAGCGCGACTACCTGCTTCGCCACAGCCAGCTCAAGCTCAACGCCGAGATCGTTGCCCAGCACCAGGATGCGTGGACCGAGGACGACATCCGGGCTCGGACCGATTCCCGCATCGGTCGCGTCGTATCGATCTGGCCCAAGCCAGCGACCGGAGCGCCGCATGCCGGGCCGGTGACCCTCACGACGGACCGGGCACCCAGCACCACCGCCGTTGAGGAAACGGCCGAGGATGCGGAGCACACCGGCAAGTACCGGCTGCTGTGGCGGTGGCTGCAGGAGCAGGGTCGTGACGAGATCAACCTCTCCTTCGCGGACATCGAGCAGGTGCTCGGCATGCCACTGCCACAGTCGGCTCGCCGCCACCTCGCCCACTGGTATGGCTATGAGGGGACCGCACTGGGCCGCGCGATCCGCGATGCCGGATGGCGCGCTCACCAGGTCAACCTGACCGACGAAACCGTGACCTTCATCCGCGAGGAGGCCCAAAGCCTGGTATCGGCGCCGCCCGCGCAGGCGGCAGTACAGGACGCACGGGTGCGGCGGGGTTCGATCCCCGAGCGGCTGGTCGCCCACAGCGTGTTCGAGGTGGGGCAGCGGCTGCGGATCGTTGTGCCGGCAGGGGTCGCCGAGGATCGCGCGCTGATTGCCGCCTGGCTTGGGGAGGACCCGGCGCGGTCGGCGGTGACCTGGCGCCAGGACCCCCAGCAGCCGGTCGTGTGGGCGGTGGACGGCCAGCCCTACAACCTCACCACGCTGATCCGCCACATCATCGAAGAGGCGACGGGCCAGCCGCCCCGCACGCAGATGTGGGGGCCCAACTGGTATCGCGACGAGCACGACCAGACCCTGGCCAAGCTCGCCGAACGGCTACCCGACAGCGCCCAAGAGCAGTGATAGGGACTTTGCCGATGGCTCAACCTGTGATGGTGCCCGGGTCCGGCTGGCTTATCGGGCGATGGGGTGATGGACCGATTGTCAGGGTCCGATGGCGAGCAGGTCTTGAACAGTCGCGTGCGGAGTGACCCTGGGATGGTGTCCCCCACTCGAAGAGCTGGACGGTGACATTGTCGGGTGGGGGAAGCGGTTGAGCATCCAGGCGACGAACGCTGCCCTCGGGGGAGCCGTATTCGAGGGAGATCATCCTTCCGGAGTCGTCCAGGGCGATCTCCATGTTGCGCCCGGCCCGAGCGTCCGGGACGTAGGCAAAGACGCGGAAGGTGCTGCCGGCGAGAGGATAGCCGTCCCGGATGTCGGCCTGGGACCAGTTGGAGGCGATGGCCGCCACGACGGCGTCGAGGTCCTAGGCCCAGTCGGTCTCGCCGACCACCACGAGTGCGAAGTCGTCGCCTGCCACTGCTTCCTCCTACAGGTTGTTCACAACGAAGCCACGCACGCCGCGCGCGCATGCGTTCGGCGAGGGCTCAGAGGATCTCAGGGAGGGCGGTGGGCGATGGTCGTATCCTGCGCGCCCCGGCGGTCCAGCTCCATCCAGCGTCACGCGATCAATCCAGCACCCAAGACCTTTCAAGGTGGATTGATTCCATACCGATTCTGACACCGCGACTCGAGGACAGCGGGCGGACGTCGGCTTGGAGGTGGGCCCGGTAGTGATGGCGGGGCGTGGTTTCCGCATATACGCGGCCTCCGGCGCGGCCATGAGGGTGGGGATCGGTGGGTGTGGCCTGCAGATGCTCGCGTTCGCTCCAGGCGACCATCGGGCGGTTGGTGACGACAGCGTGACCACTGGGAGGGTCGATGTCGTTGGTCAGGGACGTGGCCGCCGGGCTGCCATTGAATCGCAAGGAGCGCTATTACACGGGAACGGTCTTCCCCGCGATTGTGTGCGCCGATGACTTCGCTCACTTCGGCCGGCTCACCAAGGTCATCCCGGGCTGCCCGCCGCTCCACGTGGATGCGCGGCCTGACTGTGCCAACCTCCAGGTGTTCACCGAATACGGGCTACAGGAATCGATCTTCGGCGAGGCGGCAAGGCAAAGGTTCACCGTTCCACCGAAGGCCAGGGACACGCCCGATATCCTGATTTTCGTCGCGGCGCAGGCGCCGGTGCTCATCGCCTTGGAGGCCAAGATGTATGACCGGCCCACAAGGCAGGCGCTTGAGGAGCAGATGCGCCGGCAGCGTGAGGTGGTCGTGGACTATCTGGCGCTCGCGCTGCGCGTGCCGGCCGAGCGGGTCGTTCACGCCTGCCTGCTTCCCGAGCAGCTGCTGGAGGACCCGGGCTACGACGCGCTGTCGTACCCCGTGGTCACCTGGCAGGCCCTCTTGGCCGAGTACTCCAAAAGCCGGGGCGAGGACTACTGGCTTGCCCTTCTGCGGTTGGCGCTTGATTCCTACCCTGACCTGGTGAGCCAGACGGCGCCCAGGCGCGAACATGCCGATGACGTCCTGGCGGGCACGCAGATCTATCAGCGCGCCAAGGCGGGGACGCTTGAGTATGGCCTGATGGGGAGGCAATTCGGGTCCGACGGCGACCCGCTCTTGGAGGATCTTCAGTCCGGCCGCTGGCGCGAGCAACGCTACGAGGTGAGCCGAGCGAAGAGCCCACCGAATCCCAACTGGTTTCCGGTGCACACGTTCGTAGCTCGAGTGGACGAGCTGGGCGATGCCCCGAACTGAATGGGCAGCGGCCGCATGGAAGAGGCCAGCCGAGTACGGTATCGGATATGGATGATTCGAGGCTGCTGCAACGTGTCCGTGAGTCGGCGTGGGGTTCGGCCGACGTCGACGGCCAGTGCGTAGTTTGGGAGCCGGGGTCTTGGCGGCGCGCTTGGAAGAAGGCTGGTCTGGAGCGGTCTTTACCAGTGCTGGAGGAGTTCGCCGCGGCGGTGGACCAGACGGGTCTCACGCGCCGGCTGGTCCGTGGCTTTGGGAAGGATCCCGAACGCCTTCTGATCGCTGCGATGGCGTGGGGCTTTGGCACGACGGGCTACGGAGGGTTTCGCACCGCGGCGATGTTGGGCCATCTGGAGGCTATCGAGGCGATCGTGGCGACAGCCCGCTCCGCGAGCGCGGCGGAGGCCTATCAACGCCTGTGGGACAGGAACCATGCCGCGGTCCCGTACCTTGGTACCGCATTTGGAACGAAGCTCCTGTACTTCGCAGGCGATCGTCCCACCCGACCGCCCAGGCCGTTGATCTATGACGCCAACGTTCGCCTGGGGCTGCGGGCCACGGGGCAGGACTTTCCGCCTGCGTCGTCCCTCACGACCGGGGGTTACATCGCCTACCTGGAGTTGGTCGAGCGCGTTGCGAAGCAGGCGGAGGTCAGCCCCGACGTTGTCGAGTACACGCTGTTCCGCATCGGCAAGCAGGAGCGAAGTCTTCGCCGCGCCTCCGGGTTCAACCGGGATGCACGCTGAGCCGAGGCTTCCGCAGACCGCGCCTGCGGTGCTCGCGTCCCATCAGCGGCGTCGCTGAGGCTTCGGCGCCAATGCGACCTTCGCCGCCAAACGCACGAAGCCCGCCGTTGTACCGTTGGTCTGGCGCGTGCCTCCGCCTCGCCCCATCAACTTCCGTCACGCGCCTGTCAGCGGATTCCATCACTGCTGGTCAGCGGCGTCGTAGGCGCGGCTACCACATCTTGCATGGCTGCGGCGGGCGCATCGTCCATCAAGCGATTGTCAGGGGCCGATGGAGAGCAGGTCCTGGACGGGTTGTGTGCGCGGTGACTCGGGGGGTGATGGCCCCATTCGAAGAGCTGGACGGTGACGTCGTCGGGTGATGGGAAGCGGTTGAGCACCCACGTGACGAACTCGGCGCTGGCCTCCGGCGAGCCGTATTCGAGAGAGAGCATCTGGCCGGACTCTTCGAGTGCGACCGCCATCTTACGGCCGGCCCGTGCGTCGGGGAGATAGACGAGGCGCGGAAGCTGCTGGCCGCAAGCGGGTATCCGTCCCGGATCTGCGCGCCTGGCCCAGGCGGAGGCGACGGCTGCCAGGACGGCGTCGATGTCCCAGGCCCAGTCGGTCGCCGGCGACCACGAGCGCGAAGTGGTCCACGGACACGGGCGGCTCCTATGGGTTAAGCACGACGTAGCTGCGCACGCCGAGGGTGCGCAGCCGTTCGGCGAAGGCCCTGACGACGCGCAGGTCGTTGGTCATGATCTCCAGTGTTCGGGCGGGACTGGCGGGGTCGTCGACGACCAGCTTGTACTTCAGCTACACCTTGTCGATCCGTGCGCGCGCAATAGGGCCTACGCAGCGCTGTGATACCGACCCGCTGACGCAAGGAGCTATGTTCGGTCCTGTTCCTTCAGGACCCGCAGTTCCCGAGTCAGCGTCTCATCGACGTCCTTGATGCGCTTGTACTTCAGGCGGCGCTGCCCTGCACGTCGAATCGGGGGTCCTCAGCGTCGTCGGTGACGAGGATGGTGGGCCGCCGCCCCTTGCCCCAGGCGTATCCGACCTCCAAGTACACGTTAGGGTTGGCTCCGGTCAGCACGGCGATCATCGCTAAGCTTGCGTTTTAACCCCTGGGTACTGGCGGATGGTGGAGGGCCGGCGAGGACGTCGCCCGTGACGTGGCACGGCCACCGTGTGATCCTTCGGACAGAACAGAAGTAGGTCACGAAGGAGACGACGGTGGCCGCACCCTTGAGTGTGCTCCCATCCGCGCTGCCCGCCCACCCCGACCCTCCAGCAGCGCTGGCACGCCTGCAAGCCTTCCGCGCCGGGCTGTACACCTGCTGCACCCAGCGCGCGGATGCGCTACTCGACCTGGCCGATGCGCTGCTCAGCGCCCAAGGGCCGGTCGCATCCCTGCCGCACCTGAGCCTGGAACCAGCCCACCGGCGCGGCTGGGGTAGCACCTATGCCGCGCTGGCCCATGGCCGCATGGATGCCAAGCGGCTCCGTGACCTGCTGGCCGGCCACCCCCTGGCGGGTGGGCAGCCGATCTACGCGGTGGATGTCACCACCTGGCCGCGCTGCGACGCCGAATGCTCGCCCGAGCGCGGCCTGTACTACCACCCCTCCCGCCACTCGGCCGGCCAGCCGATCGTCGCCGGCTGGGCGTTCCAGTGGATCTGCCAGCTCGGCTTCGCCCGTGACTCCTGGACCGCCCCGGTGGACGCGGCCAGGCTGCACCCCTTGAACGACACCGACCAGCAAGCGGCCCGCCAGATCCGCGCGCTGCTGACTCGCCTGCCCGCTGGCGGGCCCGTGCCGTGGTTTGTGTTCGACGCCGGCTACGACTCCGCCCAGCTCACCTTGGACCTGGCCGACGCTGGCATGGTGGTGCTGGTGCGGCTCAGGTCAAACCGCTGCTTCTACCACGACCCGCCGCCACGCCCACCGGGCGCCACCGGCCGGCCGCGCCGCCACGGCGCCAAGTTCGCCTTCGCCGACCCCACCACCTGGCCCACCCCGACCACCACCCACGTGGCCACCGACGACCAGTACGGCACCGTGACCGTGCACGCCTGGGCCGGGCTGCACCCCAAGCAGCACCGCCACCCGGGCCACGGCAGCGGTGGGCCACGGCCGATCGTGCGCGGCACCGTCATCCGCGTGCAGGTCGAGCGCATCCCCGCCAAGACCCGTCCGCCGAAGGTGCTGTGGCTGTGGTGGGCTGGCCCCGGCAAGCCCGATCTCGACGTGGTGTGGCGGGCCTACACCCGCCGGTTCGACTGCGAGCACACCGTACGATTCGCCAAACAGACGCTTGGCTGGACCGTCCCGCGGGTGCGCACGCCCGCCCAGGCTGAGCGGTGGACCTGGCTGGTGCTGGCCGCCTACACCCAGCTGCGCCTGGCCCGCCAGCTCGTGGCCGATCAGCGGCTGGCGTGGGAGCGGCCCCGCCCGCCGGGGCAGCTGTCGCCCTACCGGGTCCGCCGGGGGTTTCCGCGCCTGCTGTGCGCGGTGGGGTCGCCGGCCGCCGCGCCGAAACCCTGTGGGCGCTCGCCAGGCCGCCCCAAAGGGCGCCGCTCCGGCCCCGCCCTTCGCCACCCAGCGATCAAGAAGCCCACCAGCAAGCCCGGCAAGCAGAAGCCCAAGGCCGCCTGACTGACCACCGCCAGTCCCACCCGGCCGTCGACGAAGTCGACAGCCGGTCCGGGATGCCCGCCGGGTCCAAGCATAGCCAAGCTGGTAGAACACATGAACACGCGGCGTCGGCGCCGATCACGGCGCCGGCCTGACAGCTTCGACAGGCCTGCTTTGGTAGGACGCTGCGCGGCATGCGAGGGACTGGGGCTGGAGGGTGCGGCATGACCTGGGAGGTGTTCACCTACAACGTCGAGATCGCAGGCAAACGCCACGACGTGGTGTCGCCCATCGACGGCCGCTGGTTGTTCGAACACGGCTACGGGCTGTCTGAGAGGGCGATCTTTGGTGTCTTGCTGCGGCGCATCGACGATGGTGGCCAGATCACCCCCGAGAACCTCCGGCCGAACCGGTCCTTCGTTGACTTCCTGCACGAGCTGCTCGCCGCTGAGGCACCCAAGACCAAGTCTGCACGCCTGCAAGCCACGCGGCAGCGGGAGGGCTACCGCTATCTGATCGACGGGCGCATACCGGATCCAGGTGGGCGCGTGCCACCCGAGGACATCATCGGCGCGATCGCCATCCAGGCTGGCACCCTCATTCCCACTACCGACCAGCGCAATGATCGTCACCGGCTGTTGACCTCGGACGGGTTCTTCGTCTCGTCGGCGGAGCTAGAAGCCACGCTGATGCACCAGATGCGCGCGGCCTGCGAGCAGCAGCCACCATCCAAGCCACCGGTGCCAAAGCCGGATGGCCCGCTGGGATGAGCAGCCGAGCCTGCGGAGCCGCCCAGAGCGAACACAGTTCGGCCATGACCATGCCGCCTTCGAACCACCCCATCACGAGCAAGTCGACTATTACAAATACGTCACCGGGTTAAAACGCAAGCTAAGTGCGGGCGTCATCGGCGTTGCGGATGGCCTGGGCGACAACTGCGGCCCGCCGGGTCACGTAGCTGCCCCAGCCACCGCACGACCTGCCCGCCATGCGGCCAGCGGTCCTTTTGCTCGTCCGTGCGAGGTGTATCAGACATCTCGCGGCACCTGACGCGATTGCCGGACAAGCCATGGTCAGACTCCCTGCCTACCGAGAGTCCATTATGCGGGAGCTGGGTTTCTTGCTAGACTTGACCGGTTCTTTCGTGCAGTATGACCAAAACGACGCTGTTGGGGCGTGACGACAGGTGCGGGTGAGGATGCTAAGTGAGTCGTTCATCGTCGTGCCAGCGTTGAACGAGGCGCTCCTGATAGGTGCCTGTCTGGAGTCGATCCGACGGTCGGTCGGCGGTATGGGGGCATGGCGGGCGCACGGGGGGGACGTGGACAGCGGCAGGCGCTCGAACGGTGATGGGTGGCATCCGTGACCGACGCTGCGGCATTGCATCGCCGCGCCGTTCATGTTCTTGAAGGGTTGAGTTCCGCGTTCCAAGCGGACCTTCAGGCGACCGCGGCGGTTCGGGCGGAGAGTCGCGAGAGGCTTGATGCGGCCGAGCGGAAAGCCCGGGCACGTGCGGATCGGTTCAATCCCGATCTTGAGGTTGCATGCGATCTTGAGCGCAGAGTCATCGCAGCGTTGGGCGTCTCTCAGCTGCCACGCGAGCCGAGTGACACGACAGTCGCCGTGCCGGGGGACCTCGTATCGGCCCAGGCGGAGTGGTCGGCTGCTGTGGAGTCCGGCACGCGGATCGTCGCCGCCGTTGAGGCTGAACGTGCTGCAGAGCGATCGAAGCTCCGATATCGGCTCACCGGCAAGTCGTCGGTCGAGGTTCCGCGGAGGCTGTGGGAAGAACTCGACCGAATGGATGCGATCGCAGAGGCGGCGCATATGCTTCGCGACGATTATGTCGAGTCCATCACCCGGGTTCCGCAGCTCGGGTCGCGCATAGTCCGCGAATCTGGGCGATGACCAGCGGAGATGGGCGATGGCACGCGCAGATGGCGTGTATCTAGGCGCGAGCGTTCGTCCTGGTCAGGAGCCTGTGGCTCCTGGGGTGAGCTGCCAGACGCGCGGGGGCTCGGGCAGTTGGAGCTTGGCGAGGATGGCGTGCTGGGTGGTGGTGAGCTCGGTGCGCTGGCGGAAGGTCCCTGCTGGGCCGGTGAAGGTGCCGAGCTTGACCCGCTCCAGCTGGTGGCGAAGGTTTGGCCAGGTGTCGCCGCAGGTGGTCTCGATGGTGCGGGTCAGCAGCAGCGCCAGCCAGCACAGCAGCACGTGGGCGCGGATGCGCTCTTCCTTGCGGTGGTAGACCGGGCGCAGGTCGATCACCTGTTTCATGTCGCGCCAGCCGCGTTCGACCTGCAGCAGCTGCTTGTAGCCCAGCGCGATGTCCTCGGCGGACAGGTGGGGGTCGCTGGTGCGCAGCAGGTACTTGCCGTCCAGGCCTTGCTCGGCCTTGATCGCCCGCTGGTCGGTGCGCAGCAGTCCGCCGGGGGTGACGCGCAGGTAGCGGTTGAGTCCCGGCTTGGTCGACAGCACCCCGCGGAGCTCGGCCCGCTTGGTCACGCTCAGCTTGTCCGAGGCGGCGATCGTTTCCTGCAGCTGGGCCAGCAGTCGGGTGCGGACGGCGGCGTCACGGTCGGCCTGCTCGGGGTTGTGGCAGATCACGAACCGCTCGTGGTCGGAGATCCGGACCTCCTTGACCCGCAGGTTGTCGGCGACCTGCTGGTAGCGGCCCTGCCGCGACAGCGCGGCGGTGGCCTCGGCCGAGCCCGAGCGTAGCCGCTCGCCGATGATGTAGTGGTGGTCGCCGCGGCGGAGGTAGCGGCGGTTCTCGGCCGAGGCGAAGCCACGGTCGGCGACCCACACGACCTTGGCCAGGGTCCAGTCCCGCAGGTCGTGCTTGACCTGGCGGATCAAGGCGGAGTCGGTGGTGTTGCCGGGCCAGCACCACACCCTGACCGGGATCCCCCGGCGGGTGACCGCCATCCCGACCACCACCTGCGGCAGGTCGTCGCGGTGGTCTTTGGAGTGGCCGTAGCTGCGGAACCCCGCCGTGTCCGCACCGTCATCGCCACCTTGACTGTTGCCGTGGCTGGGTTGGGGCAGGGGCAGCCCGCTTGGGTCCCGAGCGATGGGCGTGTCCGGCTCATCCAGCTCGAAGTAGGTGGAGGTGGTGTCGAAGAACAGGAGGTCGACCTCAAGGTCCAGCAGCGTGGCGAGGTGGCCGAAGATCTCTTGTTCCAGCTCGTGGTGGATCTCCAGCAGCCAATCCATCGCCCGGTAGCAGGCATCGTCGCTGGTGCGCTCCAGCCCCGGGATGGCCACGTCGTCGTTGGTCCAGTGCGCGGCGGCCAGCTTCGACGAGGGCGCCAACGCCCGGTTGGCCACCAGCGCGAACAGCACCCGCTCGGCGGAGGGGTCCAGCCGCCGTCCGGTGAGCAGCCGCCGCATCGTCTGATCGATGCCAAGGCGGCGCCACAGCCCGTCCAGTGCCCAGACCCCGCCGAGCGGGCGCGACTCGACGAACGCCAGGCCCTCCCCGGCGGTGGCGGCCAGCGTCTGGTCGGGGTCCAGGAACCGGGAGACCGAGGCGACCAGGCGTTGCAGCGCGGCGCGGTTGTGGTGGTCTTCGCGGCCGAAGTTGTAGATCACCTGCACGCGGGAGCGTTTGGCCTTGGGGTCCCAGTTGTTGTGGGCCAGCTGCAGGTAGCGCACCACCGAGCCGTCGTTGTTGCGCCGTGGGGTCGTCCGCAAGTACATGGACTAGAGCTTTTCACATATTCCGAGGCAGATCAACACGTCTAGGTGCTGGCGTGTATCTATGCGAAATCGGGATTCGTACCAGATCGCAGGCCGCCTACCTGCGCCTTCAGCGCCAGCCGTAGCCCAGAACCCTGATTAGCTGCGGAACGCGGGCATCATGCGCCCGATCAGGGAGCAGGTCGAAGCTGACGTTGCGGCCGAGTCAGGTCGCCGCCTCAAGCTGTTGTGCCAGCACACCGAGCGAGCTCGTCGCGACCTTGAAGAGGTCGAGGCTGAGGCGGGCGTTGCCGGGAGTTCATGGAGTGACAGCCGTTGGGGAGCGGGTGCTATCGCGACGGAGGTGCGGCGGTACGTCCGGCTTGGCGTCTTTGAAGCACGAGTTCCTCAATGGGTCGGACCTCTTGCCGCCCCTGCGCTTCTTGCCTTCCCGTTCGAGGCCGGACTCGCGATTGACGCGGGGCCTGGCGACCGAGAGCGTGCCGTGGCGCTCGCGCGGTCTCTCATGCTGCGCTTGCTGGCGTCGGTCCCACCCGGGTCCCTGCACTTCGTGTTCATAGACCCGGTCGCCCTCGGCCAGTCCGCGGCGGAGTTCCTCCACCTGGGTGACTTCGATCCGTTGCTTGTTGACACGAAGCCGTGGACCTCGCAGACGGAGATCGAGCGCCGCTTGGATGAACTGGCGCTGCATCTCGAGACCGTGATCTCCAAGTACCTTCGAGGCCAGTTTGAGTCAATCGACGCCTATAACGTGGCAGCGGGGGAGGTCGCGGAGCCGTACCGCGTCGTCGTCGTGTTCGACTTCCCAGAGCAGTTCTCGGAGAAGTCGGTGCGGCAACTGCTGAGCATCATTGAGAACGGGCCTCGCTGCGGCGTTCACACCGTCTTGCTGCACGATCCGTCGCGGGAACTGCCCCACGGTGTGGACCACGAGCGCCTGCTGCATTGCATGCAGCGTCTGTCATGGAGGGGGCCGAGAGCTCACCTGCGGAGGCCACCACCCATGGGGGATGTGCCCTTTGACCTGCTCCCAGACGCGGCGCCGCCGATCTCGTTCGACGCGTCGGGCAAGGCGACCAGCATCTGCGCCGGCCTCATGACGGCGGTAGGAGATCGCGCCCGGACGCTCAAGTCAGGCCCTGTGACCTATGACAGGATGCTGCCGGTCCTGAATCGCTTGATCACAAGCGGTCGCGCCATGCGGGTACCTGACCTCGTGCCCGGGGCTCCTGACATCGACGTATCCGACCCAAGCACATGGTGGACTGGCACCTCCATCTCCGGCGTGACGGCGCCGATCGGGCGGGCTGGGGCTCACGACGTGGCTTCGCTCTACTTCTCATCGACTGAGGTCGCCGGCGGCGCCATCGTCGTGGGTCTGCCACGCTCAGGGAAGACGACTGCGCTGCACGCCGCTGTGCTGTCCATGTGCATGCTCTACGGGCCGGACGAGGTAGAGCTGTACCTCGTCGACGCCAAGCATGGCGTCGAGTTCAAGGTTTATGAGCACCTGCCGCATGCCCGCATGGTATCGATCAACAGCGAGCGAGAGTTCGCCGTCGCGGTGCTGCAAAGCCTTGACGCCGAGATCGCGCGTCGGGGCGAGCTCATGAAGGCCTCAAGTGCCGGTCGCGCAAACCTCGCGGAGTTCAGGGCGGCAACCGGAACGTTGCTGCCGCGCATCGTGATGATCATGGATGAGTTCCATGAGGTCTTTGAAGAGGACGACAGGCTTGGTGAGTCCGCTTTCCGAGCGTTCAGCAACATCGTGCGACAAGGGCCCTTCGCTGGTGTGCACATGGTTGTCTCGTCGCAGACGCTGTCGAGCATGCCCGCACTTGATCGTGGCACGCTGCTCTTGCTGCCGACCCGCGTGGCATTCATATGCAACGAATCTGACGCCGACCTCGTCATGGGCGACAGTAACAAGGAAGTCCGGTACTTAGGCCGTCAGGGCGTGGGAGTCCTCAACCCGGCTCGCGGTAACCCCTCGTCCAACAAGCGATTCCAGGGTGTGTACGCCTCGCCGGACGAGAGGCAGCGGATACTTCACTCCCTTCGAGAGAAGGCCGCCGATGACGGCTGGAACCGGTCGCCCCGGGTCTTTGACGGGGACTCGCTGGCCCAGCGTCCCCACCCCCCAATCGCGCGCAGCCGAACCTCGACCGGCCGGCTTGTTCTCGCTCTCGGCGAGCCGTTCGACCTCAACCCGAGGGTTGAGGTGCAGCTGCGAAGATCGCGTGGAAGCAACCTTCTCCTTATCGGCCGGACAGACGATGAGGACGATCTCGACGCCGCAGTCCTCGGAGCACTGCACTCGTGCGTCATGGATGCGCGAGTGGTTGGCGACGCTGAGGTCGCCGTTGTGGACTTGCTGGGCGACGATGGCGGGGACGCCCGTGTGTCGCTTGCCGAGCTCTGCGACCGGACGAGCGCTACGTACGGACGCCGTCGATTGCTGGTATCAGCCATTGACCGGTGTTTTGGAGTGGTCGGCGAGCGCCTCGCCCTTGAGGACTACAGGAGTCGACCTCACCTGCTCGTCCTCTATGGCATTCAGCGCGCGACGGAGTTGACTGAAGCATCGGATTATGCGGTCTACGACGAGGGTGATGCCGGAGCAGATCCAGGCCGTCGGCTTGCGGAGGTCATTCGCAACGGGCCCGAGGTTGGGGTCCACTGCCTTGCGGCCGTTGACATCCTTAGCAACCTCGAACGCCGATTTGGCCGGGCTCTTCTGGCGGAATTTGAACTGCGGGTGCTCGGCAGCTCGGCAAGCGACCCCGACGTGCAGCAGTTGGCAGCGGTGCATTCGAGCATGGAGATCCGACCTCATCAGCTGCTGCTGGTCGATCACGCTCACGGCAAGAGACGCCTGATGCGAGGCTTTGCGCCATTTGGTGAGCAGTCTCCCGCGGTTGTCCTGGACGAAAGAAGCGCACGATGAGCGATGTTGCAGCTAGAGCGGACGACGTCCGGAAGCTGGCGAGTGCCTTGCAGCGCTACCAGCAGGACGTCAAGCAAGCAAGTCGCACGGTCGAAGGCGCCCTTCGGTCTGCGAACTGGAAGGACCGGAAGAAGGAGCAGTTCGAGATCCGCTTCCGGGATTTCCAGAAGCAGATGGACCGATTCATGTCGGCCGAAGTAACCGACATGGTGCGGTCGCTGAATGAGCTCGCCCGGAAGATCGACGAGATCACCAGGATGCGCATGTGATGGGCTCCTCCCTAGAGGTCGACGCGCGAGCTTCCGCGGTCGAAGCCTTAGCCCGCCACGTTGCCCGCTACGGCGAGACCACGCTGGCGACGATCGACGCCGTGCGGCGCACTCTGCGAGAGGTCGGCGTGCGAGCCGACGAGGCGGTGCGCGAGGGCCGTGACGAGCTACGCCGAGCGCAGAACGCAACGGCCGCAGCCGAAGCGGCGCTGTCGCGTTGCGACCGCAACTGCGATCAGCTTGTCGCAGCTGCCGCGCGATGCCGCCAGGCGGAGCAAGAGGCGGACCGGCGCCTCGAGCGACGACGGCAAGGTGCCGCGTTGGTCCACAGCGCTTCCTCGGACGTCCTCGTAAGCCTGCGGAGCGCGAGCCTGGGTGTGCAGACCAACGTCGATACAGCAGTTGCGCATATCCGGGACTACGCGGCGGGACTAGGGCGCTACCTCAACACGCGAGTCGGCGCGGTTGGCCGTGCGCCTGCGGGCCGATTAAGCGCTTCGATCGGCTCAGGTCGCGAAGGACCTAGCGCAGCGGCGCTCCCCGCTGGCTTCGTCATGGTACGCCTCGACGACATCGACCTATCGGACTCGGGCATGCACGGAAGCACCGACTTCCAGAAGGTGACCTACGACGACATGGCCTGGGGTGTCGAGGCCCTCGCCCGGATGGTGCTTCCCGCACTGGAGCGAGGCAAGAGCAGTGACTATTTCGCGGAGCGTGACCACACGGAGCAGCTCACCGGGGACCGGTCGTATTCTGCTGTTTACCATGCCTTTTTCTCGCCAGACTATGCAATCAAGCTCGCGCTAGGTGCCTCAGGCCGGTACGAGGTAATCAACGGCTACCACCGGCTCTTTCTCGCCCAACAGCTGCACCTCCAGAGCGTCCCTTGTCAGGTTCGACGATGACCACGCCACTGGGGGACGCCATCTCGCGCCAGCAGCAAGCCCTCTCTGGCCTGCGAGCGGGGCGATCCGAGACAGCCGCTTGGCGCGACGAGCAGCGCGACAGCTTGGATCGTAGCCGTCTTGATCCGCTGGAGTCTGACGGGCAGCGACTGCTCGAGGCGCTGCAGCGAACCGACGCCGAGCTCGCACGAGCTGAACAGCTCCTCCGCTGATAGCAGAAAGGGAGGTTCGCCTCATGTTCCGCAGGAAGCAACCGGCCGCAGCGCCGACATCCCGGACCGAGCCGAAACCGTGGCCACCCGTGCGCGATGGCGCACAACTTGACCGCTTGGACCACCTGCTCGACGCCTTCTTCGCCTCAAGAGCGGTCGGTGACGCGTGGGAAGTTGCCCGGCAGCTCCTTGAGGTCATGCCGCAGGAGCCACACGCAAGAGGTTCAGCCCTGCATATGCCTTGGGAGATCTGGGGTTGGCTCGCCCACGTCGCTGAACAGGTTTCGGCGATTGGGGAGCCGCTTCTGGCTGCGAAGCTGGCTGTGTTCGTCGGAGACTGGCACGACCGGTTCGTCCCGAACTCCGACAATGCATGGATGATCCTGTCGAAGGCAGAGGAAAAACAGCGCCGCGCCATTGAGGAGGCCGCCTGCGAGGCGTGCTATCAGCTCGAACCCACAAGGATCGTGCGTTCGCCTCACGACGTATCAGCGGGCGAGCTGCACCAACAGCTCTCGGCGCGACTGGGCCGACCGATCGATCTCGCCGGGCGAACACGCGTACACCAGGACGCCGCCAGCTCTGCGCGTGTCGACAAGACGCTGGATGAGGCGCTATCCGGCGACGAAGCGGAACAGTTCTTAGCGCGGATTTCCACGCAACTGGTTCGGCGCAAGGTTCAGGCGAGCTCGTAGCGCAGGGTGCGGTTGCCCCACCAGGGGACGGTGGTGTGGGCGGGCAGGTTGGCTTTGCGTAGGACGGGTGCGTAGGCGCGTCGTT
>WNGM01003603.1_pt1 | contig 23313 bp, 19 predicted proteins | sample 5400571 | NCBI WGS metagenome assembly WNGM01 (sample SAMN13153378, study PRJNA577476) | soil metagenome | isolation source: 100 cm soil or saprolite under Garry oak tree replicate 2 | place: USA:California | collected 2016-06-15 | reverse complement strand
GTCGAAGCGGAAACCGCTTGCGAGTATGCTGTGGCCCTGGCGCCAAGCGACCAGGATCACCAACCGCGCCTTGTCACTCCGCGTGACATCGAGATTGAGATACGTGGAGGTGATAATGCCACACGGCAGATCAACAACATTATCCCGCCAGGTTTCCCGTGCCAGCACCTGGTCGTTGTGGAAGTCTACACACCCGGTGGGAACTGGTCCAGTTATCCTCCACACAAGCATGATATCCATAAGACAGATCGGGCTGGAAAGATAGTGGAAGCTGACCTTGAGGAGGTCTACTTCTACAAGCTGGATCGCCCGGAGGGATTCGCCTTCCAACGTATCTACACAGAACCTGAGTCCCCGCTACACAAGGCGGGTTTCCCCATCGATGCGGTGTTGTTAGCGCGAAACAATGACATCGTACTCGTGCCCGAAGGCTACCATCCTGTGACCAGCGCTCCTGGTTATACTACTTACTATCTCAATGTGCTGGCCGGGAGCGCTCAATCGCTCGCGAACAGTGAAGATCAACGCTATGCCTGGGTCAAAGAGCGCTACCGGTCGCGCGATCCGCGAGTGCCAATCTACGATGTAGAGCAGCGTTTGTGACAGAGCAGGAGTCTCAGACATGGATGTGACCCGCAAGACATACGATGTAATCACGATGGGGCGCTCTTCAATTGATCTCTACTCCAATGATATTGGCGTGCCATTCGAAAAGATCACCAGTTTTGCAGCCTATGTTGGCGGCTGCCCGACCAATATCAGCGTCGGCACACGGCGTCTGGGCTTGCAGCCTGCGCTTCTGACAGCAATAGGTGACGACCAGGTAGGCGACTTTATCCTACACTTTTTACGCCGCGAAGCGGTAGAAACACGGTTCATCCCACGCAAGCCGGGGCGACGCTCAAGCGCCGTCGTGCTGGGTATTGAACCGCCAGACCGCTTCCCATTGACATATTATCGTGATAACTGCGCCGACATCGAACTTACCATCGATGATGTGCTGGTGGTGCCTTTTGCTGAAAGCCATGCCTTGCTGATCACTGGGACTGGCCTGAGTAAGGAGCCGAGCCGCAGTGCAACGCTTTTCGCAGCAGAGATGGCACGCCAGGCGGGCACGACGATTTTGCTGGATATCGATTATCGCCCCGACCAATGGCACGACCAGCGTGCTTTCGGTGTGACACTCCGCTCGGCGCTGCGCCTGGTCGATATCGTGGTGGGTACAGAAGACGAAATCAACGCAGCCATGCTCACCGATCCCAGTCAGATCAGCGTCGCTCATTCCCAGATTTCAGACGCGCGAGTGCGCGGTGACACCGATGCTGCAATCCAGCAACTATTGAACCTGGGCCCGCGTGCGCTTGTGCAGAAACGCGGTGCAGAAGGCTCCAGGGTTCATCTTGCACCAGGTGAAGGCGACGCGAAACGCATCGACGTGCCTGGCTTCCCGGTGGAGGTGCAGAATATTCTCGGTGCGGGCGATGCTTTTGCTTCGGGTTTCCTATATGGCCTTGTCAGTGGGTGGGACTGGTATAAAGCCGCGCGACTGGGCAATGCCTGCGGCGCTATCCTGGTTACCAAGCATGGCTGTGCCAATTTCATGCCTACTTATGATGAAGTGATGACATTCATTCAAGATCGCGGTGGGTTGTAGGGACTCGATTGTGGTAATTGACAAATTATGCGGATGATCGAGGGACGTAGTAGCGCAATTATGAGTTGTAACGACCAAAGCTGGTCGTGTCATGCTGAGCGCAGCGAAGCATCTGTGTGCCCCGAAAGCGAGACCCTTCGCTTCGCTCAGGGTGACACATATTCCCGATGGCGCTTGTGAAATTTCATTATCACGCGCACGATGCATGTTCGAAATGAGGGGGATAGCAAGCATGAGCAACCAGACAACCAGGCGGATGACGATGGCCCAGGCCGTCATCGCCTTTCTCAAAAACCAGTATGTAGAGCGCGACGGCGTTGAGCAGGCGTTTTTCGCCGGGTGCTTTGGCATCTTTGGTCATGGCAATATTGCGGGAATCGGCCAGGCGCTGCAGCAAATGCCGGAATTCCGTTACTACCAGGCGCGCAATGAGCAGGCGATGGTACATATTGCCATAGCATATGCTAAAACCAGGAATCGCTTACAGACGTTTGCCTGTACTTCGTCCATCGGCCCTGGTGCAACCAATATGGTGACGGGAGCTGCTACGGCCACGATCAACCGCCTGCCAGTGCTGCTGCTGCCAGGGGATATTTTCGCCCGCCGCAACGTGGCGCCCGTGCTGCAACAGCTTGAGTCAGAACACACCCAGGATATTTCGGTCAATGATTGCTTCAAGCCGGTGAGCCGTTACTGGGATCGCATCACGCGCCCGGAGCAATTACTGACCTCGCTGCCGGAGGCGATGCGCGTGCTGACCAGCCCCGCGGAAACCGGTGCAGTCACACTGGCTTTGCCCCAGGATGTGCAGGCAGAGGCGTATGACTATCCAGAAGCTTTTTTTCACAAACGTGTGTGGCATATTATGCGCAATCGCCCGGACCGCAAAGCGTTGGAGCAGGCGGCAGCCTGGATACGTGCAAGCCAGAGGCCTTTAATTGTTGCGGGTGGTGGCGTGATTTACTCCGGGGCCACCGATCTATTACAGCGTTTCGTTGACCAGACTGGTGTCCCTGTAGGCGAGACAATGGCAGGTAAGGGCAGCCTGCGCTATGACCATCCGCTTAACCTCGGCGCAATAGGTGCTACTGGCACCTTCGCCGCCAATCGTATCGCGAGAGAGGCTGACCTGGTAATCGGCATTGGCACACGTTACAGTGACTTTACTACCTCTTCTAAGACTGCGTTTCAACACCCCGAAGTACGCTTTATCAATCTGAACGCGGCCGAGTTCGACGCCTCTAAGCACCTGGCCATGCCGCTAGTCGGTGATGCGCAGGCGACGCTGGAAGAGTTGCTCGAACTGCTCGAACCACTCGATAAATCGGGGGCATACAGTGTCGAAGCGAGCTACCGCTCTCAGGCCGCACAGCTCCATGCTGCATGGGATGCCGAAGTCGAGCGTATCTATGCAATCCGTCACACGCCATTGCCCAGCCAGGGTGAGCTTATCGGCGCTGTGAACGAGCGCAGTGCCCCCGGTGCTATCATGGTGTGCGCCGCAGGCAGTTTACCTGGAGACCTGCATAAGCTATGGCGTGCTCGCCACCCCAAGAATTATCACATGGAATATGGCTATAGCTGCATGGGCTATGAGATCGCCGGTGGACTGGGAGCAAAGATGGCCGCCCCAGACCGGGATGTGTATGTGATGGTCGGGGATGGCTCCTATCTGATGATGAACAGTGAGATTGTTACTTCGATCCAGGAAAACTACAAGGTTATTCTTGTTTTACTGGACAATCAGGGTTTTAAAAGCATTGGTAGTCTTAGCCGATCACTCGGACAGAACGGCTTCGGTACACGCTATGCCTACCCGCGCAATGGCAATTTGCCAGGTGACGAAATGGGGCCTGTTGTGCAGGCCTTACCCGTTGACCTGGCGGCAAACGCGCGCAGCCTGGGGGCGCATGTAATCGAATGCAAGTCCCACGATGAATCGGGGACCTACGCTGATTTCGTGGATGCCCTCGAGGCGGTACGCTCAACCGACCGCACGTCGGTTATCTACATTCAGAACGATCGCTACGAGGGCGTACCCGGCTATGAGAGCTGGTGGGATGTGCCCGTCGCTGAAGTCAGCGAGATGCCCCAGGTTCAAGCAGCCCGCGCAGAATGGGAAATGATGCGGGCCCAGGAACGCTATTTTCTGGGGCAGGAGGGCGGTATTCCTGCCAGCACCGGACAATAAAAGGAGGCATAATCACTTGCCAGGAAAGGAGGAAGCTAGCAGAAAAACGCTCCCCCGCAAGGGGCAAATTCTAACACAGAGAGGAAAAAAAGGAGAACAAAATGCAACGTATCTTCAAACTCATTGCTACGTTAGTGATGCTGCTTGTCGTCCTTGCCGCCTGCGGTGGAGGGACATCCAACAACACCACCAACACCGGCCCGTCGTCGTCGGGCAATCCGGCACGCGCGAACATCAAGTTCTACGTCATCACACATGGTCAAGCTTCAGACCCATTCTGGTCGGTGGTCAAGAAGGGTGTAGACCAGGCGGCCCACGACATGGGTGTCCAGGCGATCTATGAAGCGCCGCCCACCTTCGATATGGTAGCGATGTCGCATCTCATCGATTCTGCGGTGGCAGCCCACCCGGATGGACTGGTCGTCTCGATCCCCGATCCCAATGCACTGGGTCCCTCGATTAAAGCAGCTGTTGCTGCCGGTATCCCGGTCATCTCGATCAACTCTGGCTCCGATGTCGCCAAGAGCCTGGGAGTGCTGCTTCACATCGGGCAGACCGAGGAACAGGCTGGCATTGGGGGTGGTCAGAAAATGGGCGCTGCCGGTGTCAAACATGCCCTCTGCGTCAACCAGGAGGTCGGTAACGCCGCTCTTGAACTGCGCTGCAAGGGCTTTAAGGAAGGTCTGGCGCAGACAGGCGGCACGATTACTGAGTTAGGCGTCAACCTGAGCAACCCGACTCAGACCCAGCAGACCATCGAGGCTGCACTCCAGCATGATCCCAGTATCGATGGCATCCTGACGCTTGGTCCCACGGGCGCCAGCCCGGCCATCAAAGCGCTGCAGGACCTGAACAAGCTCGGGAAGATCAAGCTGGCTACCTTCGACCTGTCGTCTGACGTGCTGAACGCGATCAAGGCTGGTCAAATGCTGTTTGCCATTGACCAGCAGCAGTACGAGCAGGGATACCTGCCCATCGTCTTCTTGACGCTTTACAAGACGAACCTGAATACCGTCGCGAACGATATCATCCAGACCGGCCCCGGCTTCGTCACATCGGCCAACGTAAGCCAGGTCATCCAGTTAACGGCGCAGGGCACGCGCTAGCCATATAGCAGGTTGGAGTCAACGAGGACGTGTTGGGGCGAGGACGTGCTCGATAAATCGGCACTCTACAGCCCTCGCCCACCATTCAATCTGCTATGGCTCCAACCCCGCTTTATGATTGGAGGAAAATATGAGTGTAACCCAGGGAAGCCCAGGCAGCGCTGCCGCCAGCGAGCGTATGCTGCGCGTCAATCCGCTGCGCCGGCTCCTGGTTCGACCGGAAACGGGAGCTGTCGCTGGTTCAATTGCTGTGTGGATTTTTTTCGCAATTGTTGCCGGAAACAGTGGTTTTCTTACCATTAGAGGAACATCGAGCTATCTGAGTGTCTCGGCTGAACTGGCCATCCAGGCAGTACCAGTGGCTCTGCTCATGATCGGCGGGGAATTCGACCTGTCGGTAGGTTCGACGGTTGGCGCATGCGGTATGATCATTGCCCTCTTAAGCGCTCAGTACGGCTGGAACATCTGGGCATCAATCGTCGTAGCACTGATCTTTGCGGTGCTTGTCGGTATGATGAACGGCTACCTGGTCATGCGCACCCGCCTGCCGTCGTTCATTGTCACGCTGGGCACCTCGTACATTCTCCTCGGTGTGACGACAGGTGTCACTACCCTTGTGGCCAATGGACTGACCGTGGTGAGCGGCATCGACCAGGCGCCAGGATATAGCGCCGCCAAGGCGATTTTCGCCACCAAGTTCAATTTCGGCATCCAGGATTTTTCAGGTTTTCCCATCGAAATTCTCTGGGCGCTGGCGCTGGTGGCGCTGGCGACATGGCTGCTCCTGGGCACCTCGTTCGGCAACTGGATCTTCGGCGTGGGTGGGGATGCCAATGCAGCGCGCAACATTGGCGTACCAGTCGCGCGGGTGAAGATCCTCCTGTTCATAGGCACAGCCCTTGCTTCCTGCCTGCTGGCGATTATCCTGGCTGTGTCCACTACCGACGCGGATGTCCTGCGTGGCCAGAACAACGAGTTCTATGCAATCGTAGCAGCGGTCGTCGGAGGAGTATTGCTCACGGGTGGCTACGGTTCGGCCATCGGCGCCATGTTTGGAGCGCTGGTCTTTGGTATAGTAGAGGAGGGCATCGTCTTCGCTGGCGTAAATGCTGACTGGTATAAGGCTTTCATCGGCTTAATACTGCTGCTCGCTGTGCTGCTCAACAGCTACGTGCGCAGATTGGCAATGGAGGTGCGACGATGAGTACGGAGATAACCACGGAAACCGTTCCCTTGCTCCAGGTGCAAGATGTCTCGAAGTACTTCGGCAGCGTGATCGCGTTGAAAGGCATCTCTATGACCCTGCACGCGGGCGAGGTGATGTGCCTGCTCGGCGACAATGGCGCGGGCAAATCCACGCTGATCAAAATCCTGTCCGGCGTGTACCAGCCCAGCGAGGGCCACTACCTGTTTGAGGGGAAAGAAGTGCGTTTTTCCTCCCCGCGTGATGCGTTGAGTGTGGGTATCGCTACCGTCTACCAGGACCTGGCGATGATCCCCCTGATGGGCATTTCGCGCAACTTCTTTCTGGGGTCGGAGCCGACACAGGGCTGGGGGCCGTTTCGCCGCTTCAATACGAATTTTGCTGACCGCGTGACCCGCGAGGAACTGGCGCAGATCGGCATCCAGGTGCGAGATACAGCGCAGCCTGTCGGCACCCTGTCCGGCGGTGAGCGCCAGTCCGTTGCGATTGCGCGAGCGGTCTACTTTGGAGCCAAGGCCTTGATTCTCGACGAGCCGACGGCGGCTCTGGGCGTCAAAGAGGCTGGCATCGTCCTGCGCTACATAGCACAGGCGCGAGCGCGTAACCTGGGGGTGATTTTTATCACGCACAACCCGCATCATGCCTATCCAATCGGCGATCGCTTCACATTGCTCAATCGCGGGCGCAGCCTCGGCACATTTGCCAAGTCTGAAATCAGCCGCGAAGAACTCACCTCGATGATGGCGGGAGGCGAAGAACTGGAGACCTTGAGCCACGAACTAGCCGAGTTCGCGCGTACCGACCAGGTTGCTGGCGCAAAGCTGGCCGAGGCCGCTCGTGAGCTTGAGGAGGAGGTTGTAGAGTTCCACGAGGCTGAGCACCAGCCAACCTCAGAACGGGAAGGGTGACCTATGATCCAAGATGGACAACTGCTCAATTATGTCGGAGGTACGTGGAAGCGCTCGCGCGCCAGTGACTATCTGGATGTTAGGAACCCCGCGACCGCCGAGACGATAGTACAGGTACCACTCTCATCACGCGACGAGGTCGACGAAGCTGTGCGCGCAGCACAAGCTGCCTTCGTCGACTGGCGGAGAACACCACCAACGGAGCGTATCCAGTACCTCTTCAAACTCAAAAAATTGCTAGAGTATCACTTCGATGAGATTGCGCGCCTGACGACCCAGGAGTGCGGCAAGACGTTGTCCGAGTCGCAGGGCGAACTGCAGCGTGGTCTTGAGAACGTCGAGGTCGCTACTGGCATCCCGTCGTTAATGATGGGCTACAATGTCGAAGATATCGCGCGCGGCATTGATGAACATATGCTGCGGCAGCCGGTCGGGGTTGTTGCAGCAATCACGCCGTTCAATTTTCCTGGCATGATCCCGCTCTGGTTCATGCCCTATGCCATTGCCTGCGGCAATTGTTTTATCCTCAAACCATCCGAGAAGGTGCCCATGACGATGAGCCGGGTTTTTGAGTTGATCGATCAGTTGGGACTTCCTCCTGGCGTGCTCAGCCTGGTTAACGGCGCGAGAGAGACAGTCGATGCCCTGCTCGATCACCCGGATGTGCGCGCCATTTCCTTCGTTGGCTCTTCTCCGGTGGCAAAGTACATCTACAGCCGCGCGGCAGCCAATGGGAAGCGCGTGCAGTGTCAAGGAGGTGCGAAAAACACGGTCGTCGTCTTGCCTGACGCTGACATGGAGATGGCTACGCGCATTGTTGCCGACTCATCCTTTGGGTGTGCCGGTCAGCGCTGCCTGGCGACATCGGTGGCGATTACGGTAGGTGAGGCCCGCTCGCCCTTCACAGAGCAAATCGCTCACGTAGCGGCGGAACGCAAGGTTGGTTACGGCTTAGATGCCGGGGTCGAGATGGGACCGGTGATCACTCCTGAAAGCAGGCAACGGATCGAGTCGCTAATCGGGAAGGGAGTGAGCGAGGGAGCGAAGGTGCTCGTTGATGGGCGCGGCGCGTCAATTCCTGGCTATGAGCGCGGCTATTTCGTCCTCCCGACCATCCTGGACGATGTTGATCCGCGCGGGGAGACTGCCCGTACGGAGATTTTCGGCCCGGTACTCAGCCTTATGCACGCGCAGACGATTGATGAAGCCATTGAGCTGGTGAATGCCACTTCCTACGGCAACATGGCCTGCCTGTTCACGAGCAGTGGCGCCGCCGCCAGGAAGTTTCGCTACGAGGCGCAGGCTGGGAATATAGGCATCAATATTGGTGTGGCGGCGCCGATGGCTTTCTTCCCCTTTTCCGGCTGGAAGGAAAGCTTCTTCGGTGATATGCATGCCCAGGGGCGCGATGCTGTCGAATTTTACACGCAAAAGAAGGTAGTCGTTGAGCGCTGGCCCAGGGAGTGGTCGCGCAAGTTTTAGCTGGCCTGAAATGTAGGGGCGGGGACGTGCTCGATAGATCGGCACTCTACAGCCCCCGCCCTTGAGAGGGACCGCATGACAGATATCCGTATTGCCAACGCACCATGCTCCTGGGGAGCGCTCGAATTTGAAGGTTTGAAGAGCGAGGAGATCCCCTACGGGCAGATGCTCGACGAGTTAAGTGATACCGGCTATGCCGGTACCGAGCTTGGGGACCTGGGCTACATGCCTACCGAGCCTGGGGCTCTCAGGCAGGAACTTGAGCGGCGAAACCTGGCGATGGTCGGCGCATTCGTGCCAGTGGCATTGAAGAACCCGGATGCACATGCCAGGGGAGAGGCTCACGCTTTGAAGGTGGCACAATTGCTTGCAGGAGTAATGGACAGCAGGGGCGGGAAGCCGGCGCCCCTGGTCATTCTTGCCGATGACAATGGCACCGACCCGGTACGCACACAGCATGCCGGGCACGTCACATCACAAATGGGTTTGAGCGCTGCGGAGTGGGATACCTTTGCTCGTGGAGCCGAGCGTATTGCGCGAACTGTGCGCAGGGAAACCGGCTTGCAGATGGCTTTTCATCACCATTGCGCCGGATATGTCGAGACACCGGAAGAGATTGCTCGTTTCCTGGACATGACCGACCCGGACCTGCTGGGGCTGGTGTTCGATACCGGGCACTTCCTATATGGCACTGGCAGCAATGATGGCTTGCGCGTCGAGGATGGACTGAAGCGTTTCGGCGAGCGCATCCGGCATGTTCATTTCAAGGATTGCCAGCCGCAGGTTGCACAGGAAGCCCGCAGTGCTGGCTGGGACTATTTTACGGCGCTGCGACACGGGGTTTTTTGTGAACTTGGCAAGGGCAATGTGCCTTTTGCAGCCGTCGCAGATTGGCTGCGCAAGCACAACTATCGTGGGTGGATCGTCGTTGAGCAAGATATCCTTCCTGGCATGGGTAGCCCAAAAGCAAGTGCTCAGCGCAACCGCGACTATTTGAGAACCATTGGGCTGTAGCACACAGGCATATATCCGTCTTGCCAGAGACGCTGGCGCGTTGTAGGAGCGGGGATACCTATCCCGGATAGGCGTCAGGATAAGGGTGGTCGAAATTGGCCTCCCGCCCCCTCCCGGGCGACCGCAAGGGTCGCCCCTACTTGGTAGGACGCAAGGAGAAGGAAGGGAGACGAGATGCCAATATCTGCACATTCGTTGAAAATTGGCCTGATCGGTGCTGGACGTATTGGTCGCCTGCATACTGAGCATCTAACCTCGCGTATTCCCTCGGCTGACCTGGTTATGGTGGCGGATGTGTTCGAGGAAGCGGCCAGGGAGTGCGCAGAACGCTACGCGATTCCCTCCTTCACCCAGGATTACCGGGCGATTCTGGATCGTCCAGATATCCAGGCGGTGGTGATCTGTTCGTCCACCAGCACGCACGCGGAGATCATCGAGGAAGCTGCGCATGTTGGCAAACATATCTTTTGCGAGAAACCGATTGCGCTTGACTTACCATCAATTGATAGGGCTCTGGAAGCTGTGAAACGCGCTGGTGTCGAGTTGCAGATCGGCTTCAACCGGCGCTTTGACGCCAATTTTCGCCGCGTGCGACAGGCCGTGGAAGAGGGAGAGGTCGGCCAACCGCTGTTAATTCATATCATCAGCCGTGACCCTGCCCCACCACCAATTGAGTATATTCGAGTCTCTGGTGGCATCTTCCTCGACATGACGATCCATGACTTCGATATGGCCCGTTTCTTGATTGGAAACGAAGTAGAGGAGGTCTTTGCCCAGGCCAGTGCTATAAGCGACCCGGACATCGCCGCAGTCGGCGATGCAGACAATGCAGTTGTCATGCTGCGATTTGCGAACGGCGTCATTGGTACAATCAGCAACAGCCGCCATGCTGTCTATGGCTATGACCAGCGTGTGGAGCTGTTTGGTAGTGCTGGGGCTGTCAGAAGCGAGAACAACTACCCGAACAACGCAATCATTAGTAATTCCCGCAGCGTACAGCGTGATCTCCCACTTCATTTCTTCGTCGAACGTTATAGCGAGAGCTTTGTTGCTGAGATAGAGGCCTTTGTAAATGCCGTACTCCATGATGAGCCTGTTCCTGTCACTGGAAATGATGGACGCATCCCAGTGGTCATGGCTCTGGCGGCGTATAGGTCTCTGGTCGAACATCGTCCAGTTCGTCTCAGTGAAATTGAGTCATGAGTAGAGGATGTAATAATGAAAGTTAAGATCACCCGGGGTAAATTTGAAGGAATGAACACCTGCGCTAACGAGCGAGGGGTAATCGCAGCCCTGGCGGTGGATCATCGCGGGAATCTCATGCAGGCCATTGCGGAGTCACGAGGCCCGGATGGCCAGGCAACAGCGGCAGATATGCTTGCATTCAAAACTACAGTCACGAATGTACTCACGCCTTATGCCAGCGCCGTTCTTTTGGATGCGGAATACGGCCTCGGCGCGATTGCCAGTCGTGCGCCGGGTACCGGGGTGATGCTTGCCTACGAAAAGTCGGGCTACGATATTAACGCAAAGGGCCGCCTGCCTGATCTACTGCCAGAGCAAAGCGTACGACGCCTGGTTGAGGCCGGTGCGCAGGCCATCAAAATTCTGCTGTACTATAACCCATTTGATGACGCGTGGATCAACCGGGTCAAGCAGGCCTATGTCGAACGTATCGGAGCTGAGTGTATTGCCCTGGACGTACCATTCTTCCTTGAGCCGCTGGTGTATGACGACGCATTTGGAGATGAGAAGAGACTGGCGTTTGCCAGGAAGAAGCCGGAATATGTTTTCCGCGCAATAGAAGAATTTTCCAGAGCACGTTACGGTGTGGATGTGCTCAAGGTCGAGATTCCGGTCAATCCCGCGTTTGTGGGCGGTACCCGTGCTTTTGCCAGCGAGCAAGCAGCTTACTCGCGCCAGGAGGCAATGGAGCACTTTCGCACCTCAGCCAGTGCAGCTTCCAGGCCCTTGATTTACCTTAGTGCGGGCACTACAGACGAGGTGTTCTGTGAAATGCTGGAGTTAGCTGCTGAAGCCGGGGTAAAGTTCTCCGGGGTGCTGTGCGGCCGCGCAACCTGGCAGGGAGGCATCCCGGTTTATGCGAATGAAGGGGTCATGGCATTGACGCGCTGGCTTGAAGAGCGTGGTGTGCAAAATATCCAGGCCATCAACAATGTACTGGCGCGCTGCGCGATACCCTGGTGGGAAATATATGGTGGCAAGGACAACTTCGAGGTCACCAGGTAAGAAATAGAGGAAAATGCTTGACAACTTGATGTTGTTCATGTTATACATTGGACAGTCACAACTACATAAAGCAAAAGCTGAGAAGGGTCGAGTAACAGTTGTTTATTGCGGCCAGAGAATGGGCGGATGGTGGAAAGCCCATACGTCGATACGCTGTGAAGAAAAACCCGGAGTTGCGAGAAGAAATCGCCAGTTGCGAAAGTAGACCTCTGCCGGATGCCCCCGATAGCGGGCTGGAGTATGTTCGTACTCGACAAGGTTGATGTCGCGAGGCATCAACGAATGAAGGTGGTACCACGAGAGCTGCGTGAAACGCTCTTCGTAAGGGCCGAGTAGTGGTTTCTGGCTGCATGCAGAGAGCGGGCAATTGGTGGAAAGCCCGTATGTCAGCCGACCGCGAAAAAAACCCCGGAGTTGCGAGAAGAAATCGCTAGTTGCGAAAGTAGACCTCTGCCGGATGCCCCCGATAGCGGGCTGGAGTATGTTCGTACTCGACAAGGTTGATGTCGCGAGGCATCAATGAATGAAGGTGGTACCACGAGAGCTGCGTGAAACGCTCTTCGTCCTTCCTGCGATGGAGGATGAAGAGCGTTTTTGTTTATCTGACACGATGTAATCGAATTCAAAGGAGGAACACAACAAATGGCACGCTGTTCAGAATGCGAAGCTGAAATTACTGTGCAAGGTCTCATGATTGGAGAGATCATCTACTGCCCTGATTGTAACGCTGAACTGGAAGTGCTGGGCCTGGAGCCGCCAACTGTAGCCCTGGCACCCCAACTGGAAGAGGATTGGGGGGAATAAGACCATGCGACTGGCTATGATCACGTCACGAATTCGCGTCGAAGAAAAGCTGCTGATCGATGCACTGAGACGGCGTGCGATTGCATTTGACATCATTGATGATGAGGAACTGCTGCTCGATCTATCACGCCCTGATGAGCGATGGTGCAAATATGATGCCGTCCTTTGTCGCAGCCTGAGTCAATCGCGCGGTCTGGCAGCGCTCCATGTGCTGGAGCATTGGGGCATACGTGTGTATAACTCGGCGGCGGTGGCTGCTACATGTAACGATAAGCTACTAACGACACTAGCGCTGGTCCGCTCGGGTATCCCGACCCCGCGCACGCTAGTAGCCTTTGATCCCCAGGTGACCATGCGTGGTATTGAGATGCTCGGCTATCCGGTAGTACTGAAGCCGATAACTGGTTCATGGGGTCGTTTGCTGGCAAGGATTAATGATCACGATGCAGCGGAGGCAGTACTCGAACACAAGGAGATGCTAGGCTCGTACCAGCACCACATCCACTATATGCAGGAGCATATTGCAAAGCCGCAGCGTGATATACGTGCGTTCGTCGTTGGGGAGCGAACCATCTGCGCCATCTATCGCAGCAGCGCACACTGGGTGACAAATACCGCCCGCGGAGCAGTTGCCAGTAACTGCCCGGTCACCCCTGAACTTGATAGTATATGCGTTCGCGCGGCTCAAGCGGTAGGTAGTGGCATTCTGGCAATCGATATACTGGAAGATCCTGAACGTGGTCTGCTGGTCAATGAAATCAATGCCACGATGGAGTTTCGCAACAGCATAGCTCCTACGGGTGTTGATATTCCCAATGCGATGCTTGACTATGTACTCAGCATACAGGAGGCGGTAGTGTGGTGAACCGATTACGTGTTGCCATAGCCGGTGGGTCTGGCTATACCGGTGGAGAACTGGCGCGGCTCCTGCTCTTTCATCCCCAGGTTGAGTTGACGCAGGTTGCATCCAGCAGTCATACGGGTCACTACTTGCATAGTGTGCATCCAAATTTGCGCAAACTCAGTTCTCAACGATTCTGTCATCCCGATGACTTGACATCATGCGATATTCTATTCCTCTGCCTCCCGCATGGCCGGTCTTCAAGGGAGATAGAACGTTACCGGAGAATTGCGCCAAGGATCATCGATCTTGCAGCGGATTTTCGACTGCGTTCTGCAACACTCTATGAACGATGGTACGGTGAGGCTCATTGTGCCTCGCATCTCCTGGGGGAGGCCGTCTACGGTTTACCTGAATTGCACCGCGAGGAATTACCCGCTGCAACCCTCGTAAGCGGCGCCGGCTGCATGGCGACTGCAGCCATCCTGGGATTGACTCCACTCTATCGCGCAGGCCTGGTGAATAGCGCCATTCCGCTGGTGGTAGAAGCTAAAGTTGGCTCGTCGGCTGCGGGAGCGACACCGGGTATAAGTAGCCATCATCCCGAAAGAAGCGGAGCCGTACGTTCATTTCAACCCACGGGGCATCGTCATACTGCCGAACTCATGCAAGAGCTTGGGCGAATCACAGACTTGAATCGGATTCCTGCAAGTGGGCTTCACCAGCAGATTGCCTTTTCTGCTACGGCGGTCGAACTGGTACGAGGGGTGTTGATCACAGCCCATGTCTTTGTAAATGAGGCGATTGACGAACGCGTTTTGTGGAGACTTTATCGCGAAGCCTACCAGCGTGAGCCTTTCGTTCGCCTGGTTAAGGAACACAATGGCATCTACCGCTATCCTGAGCCGAAGATTTTGGCGGGGAGCAACTATTGCGATATTGGCTTTGAACTCGAAGCCCTCGATAAATCGGGCGCTCTCGATAAATCGGGGAGCTACAGGGTGGTAGTCATCGCTGCCCTGGATAACCTGATGAAGGGTGCTGCTGGAAATGCTGTGCAGGTACTCAACTGTATGTGCGGCTGGGACGAGTCGTTGGGATTGGGCTTTCCCGGACTACACCCGGTGTAGGCACAGAAGAAGAGAGTTTTGTCATGATGCTGGTAATAAAGATTGGCGGTAGCGCTGGTATCGCCACGGAAAACATCGTACGAGAACTAGCCCGCTATGTCGCTGACGGGCAGCAGATCGTGCTGCTGCATGGGGGATCTGATCTCACGAACACCCTCTGTGGCCGTTTAGGGCAGCCGGTATGCATGGTAACTTCGCCAAACGGAATGGTCAGCCGCCACACGAATAGTGAAACTTTGCGCATCTACGCAATGGCTGTTGCTGGTCAGATCAATACCGAACTGGTGGCATGTTTGCAGCAACATGGAGTCAATGCCCTTGGCCTGGCTGGGGTTGATGGGCGCTTGCTGCTGGCAAGGCGCAAATCCGTCGTGCGCTCACTAACTCCAGGAGGCCACGTACAAATATTACGCGGCGACTACACTGGACAGATCGAGCAAGTGAATGCTGCGCTACTCAGGCAATTGCTCACTGCTGCCTATACCCCTGTAATCGCTCCCCTGGCATTAAGCCGGGATGGAGAGCGCTTGAATGTCGATGGAGACCGCGCTGCCGCTGCCGTTGCCGCAGCACTCCAGGCGGATGCCATGGTCATTATGACAAACGTTCCCGGGTTACTCAGCGATCCAGGAGACGATACAACGCTTATGCGTACTATCCAGGCTGATTCGCTTACTGACCACATGAAATACGCCAGGGGGGGCATGCGTAAAAAATTGCTTGGAGCTAAAGAAGCCCTTCAGGGTGGCGTGCCACGAGTGTATATCGGTAGTACCTCGTTGGTGGGTGTACTCAATGGAGTGGGTACGACGATTACCGGTGTGAGCGCAGAGTTGGGTGTGGAGGGAGCGCTTGCGCTTGCACAAAACACCCCAAGAGAAGGAGGCTTGATATGATTGGCACAATTGACCTGGAAAACACCTACACCAGCGGCGTCTATAGTAAGCGCCCTGTGGTGATCGTATGTGGGAATGGTGCTTTAGTTTGGGATGCAGAGGGGCGCGAATACATAGATTGTACGGCCGGCTATGGAGTAGCAAGTATTGGACACGGGCGGCCAGAGCTGGCTGCTGCCCTCGCCGCGCAGGCACAACGTCTTGTCACCTGTCCTGAGATTGTGTACAACGACGTACGTGCGCGGCTGCTTGAACGTCTTGCACGTCTCACACCAGGAGGGCTCTCACGTATCTTCCTCTGCAATAGTGGCGCCGAGGCCGTGGAAGGCGCCTTTAAATTTGCGCGTGTCGCCACCGGGCGCAGTGGTATAATTGCCACGCTGCGTGGATTTCATGGCCGCACGATGGGTGCCCTTTCGGCAACATGGGAACCGCACTACCGCGAACCCTTCGCACCGCTCGTCCCTGGCATCAGCCATATCCGTTATAATGACCTCGCGGTGGCAGAGGAAGCAATAAACAAGCAGACTGCAGCGGTGATTATCGAACTCGTACAGGGTGAAGGAGGAGTGCATGTGGCTTCTGACGAGTATGTACATGGCCTTGCATCGCTCTGTCGCGAACGTGGAGCCTTGCTTATTGTTGACGAGGTACAGACAGGCCTGGGGCGTACAGGACGTCTCTTTGCATGTCAACACTACGATCTGCAGCCTGATATCCTCTGCCTCGCAAAGTCCCTGGCTGGCGGCGTTCCAATGGGAGCAGTTTGCCTGGGTCAGCGCGTGATGGAGAGTGGGCGTATCACCAGGGGCATCCACGGCAGCAGTTTTGGAGGCAATCCATTAGCCTGTGCCGCCGCGCTGGCAGCACTGGATATCCTTGAGCGCGAAGCACTACCAGAGCGTGCCGCTACTCTTGGCGCTCGTGCCCTGGAGCGACTCAGGGCAGTGCGCATCCCGCTTATTCGCGCAGTGCGTGGGAGAGGACTGTTACTTGGCATTGAGCTTAACCAGCGCGCACAGCCGTACCTCGAGGCTTTATGTGAACGGGGCGTACTCGCACTCCAGGCTGGACCGAACGTCATTCGCCTGTTACCTCCTCTGGTGATTACAGAAGAACAGCTAGAGCGGGTGCTGGATGCGATAGAAGAGGTATTGTCGGGTCAGAGTGGAGCTGGGCAAATGCAAGGCGGGCGATTGCGAGGCGGGCGACCGCAAGTGGGGCGACCGCAAGGGTCGCCCCTACGTTACGCATCCGATACCTGGTCAACCGGTGCCGATTCAAGCAATCAAGCTGAATTGAGGCATCAAGACGAGGTGGTTCTGCTCCAGGATATGCTCACCATCCCCAGCTATTCTGGTCAAGAACGGCCACTGGCCCAGTACCTGGTTGAGCAAGCGCAACAAATGGGTTTACTTGCCTGGATAGATGCTGCCGGGAATTTCATCGCCAGCACTCATCCTGCTGCAGCGAATACAGGATCGCGACCCATTATCTTACTCGGCCATATGGATACCGTGCGTGGATACATTCCCGTGAGATTGGAAAATGGAGTGCTCTACGGCCGGGGCGCAGTAGATGCGAAAGGCCCGTTGGCAGCTTTTCTTTGTGCCGCTGCCAGGCTTGTACATGATGCAGGCTGCTTCGAGCATCCGGTGATGGTGATCGGAGCCGTTGAAGAGGAAGCTGCTACCTCGCGTGGTGCGCGCACTGTCCTGGAATGCTACCAGCCTTTTGCTTGCATCATCGGAGAACCCAGTGGAAGTCAGGCTGTGGCGATTGGCTACAAAGGCAGATTGCTGGTGGAGTACTGCCTGACGCATCCGGTGAGCCATAGCGCGGGTCCGCAGCAAAACAGTAGCGAAATAGCTGTCTCCTTCTGGAATCGGGTTTATCAACAAGCCTCTGTATGGAACGAGCAGCACGCGGCAAACTCTACATTTGCTGCTCTCGTGCCATCGCTGCGCAGCATCAACAGCAGTCAGGATGGGTTGGAAGAACAAACGCGACTCTTGATTGGTTACCGTTTGCCACCGGGCTACGACGCAGCAGAGCTGCGCTCACAATTGGAGCGTTGGGCCTCTGAAGATAGTGCGCAACTGTGTTTTTCGGGTGAGGAGGTGGCCTTCCAGGCGACACGCACAACGCCCCTGGCTCGATCTTTCGTGGCTGCTATTCGTGCGAAGGGGGGACAACCTTCCTTCAAACGTAAAACAGGCACAGCGGATATGAACGTTGTAGGGCCGGTATGGGGACAGAATATCGCAGCGTATGGCCCTGGTGACTCGCGCCTGGATCATACGCCCCAGGAGCGTGTACACATCACTGAATACATCAATGCCATCGATGTACTTGAACTGGTACTGCGGGGACTCGCGCCACAAGGGGAGATGAGACCATGAGATCAGTTGCTATTCTTGACTCGACCTTGCGCGAGGGAGAGCAGTTTGCCGGGGCCTTCTTTACTCATGAGCAAAGGCTGGCGATAGCGCGTATGCTGGATGCTACTGGCGTAATGTTCATTGAGATTCCCTCGCCTATCATCTCGCCGGAGACACAGCGCACGGCTTATGCATTGAATGGACTTGGCCTGCATGCGCATATCGTGGCACACGTGCGCTGCGTGGCAGACGATGTACAGGCTGCACTGGACACTCCCGTTTTCGGACTGAATCTTTTCTATGGGACATCGACGGAGCTGCGCACATTTAGTCACGGTCGTCGTGTCGACCAGATACTCTCTGAAGCTGTACCGCTGATCCGCCAGATTCGAGCTGCCGGACGCTACGTGCGCTTCTCGGCGGAAGACGCATTTCGTAGTGACCTCATTGATCTTTTGACGATCTTTGATGCCGTTGTTGACGCAGGCGTCCAGCGCATTGGTCTACCTGATACCGTTGGCATCGCCAAACCTCGCCAGGTAGAACACCTGGTAGGCCTCTGTGCTGAACGCTATCCACAGGTGGGCATTGAGTTTCACGGTCACAATGATACCGGGTGCGCCATCGCTAATACAATTGCTGCGTTGGAGGCTGGTGCGGATTGTCTTGACGTTACAGTGCTGGGTATCGGGGAACGCAACGGTATCGCCTCACTCAGCGGGGTGTTCGCGCATCTCTATGTTCATCACCCGGAACTGGTAGTAGAGCACGATCTCACCCAACTTGCCCCACTCGACCAGTTTGTAGCAGCGTGTCTCAAATTCCCCATCCCTTTCAATACGCCGATAACTGCGCGAGGCGCTTTTACGCACAGGGCCGGTGTGCATACAAAGGCTGTGCTGCAGAACCCTCGCTCATATGAAGCGCTTGATCCAACTGACTTTGGGTTGATGCGTCACATCGATGTTGGTTCGCGCTTCACGGGTAGGCATGCTGTTGGGCACCGCGCCGCAATGCTGGGATTGTGTCTCAGCAAGAGTGAGATTTCTCATCTTACACAGGCTCTGAGAGCGCGAGCCGAACAAGGGCCGCTAAATCAGGAAGAAGCGGATGCATTTATTCATGCATGGTACCAGGAGAAAGGAAGTGTTACATGGGAACGTTAACCGAGGAAATCTTTAGTCACAAGCTGGGTCGAGCTGTAAAGGAGGGCGAGACGGTCGTGGTGGATGTTGATCGTGTGATGAGTCATGATACCACGACCCCACTGGCAATTCAGGCATTTCGCAAGTTGACCCATCAGAGTGGTGGGCGCGTTTTCAATCCACACAGGTCGCATATTGTCTTCGATCATATCGTGCCTGCGGCGACTATTGCAGCAGCAACACTGCAGCGCGATATCCGCGCTTTTGCTCATGAGCAAGATATCAGCATTTTGCAAGAAGGCATCTGCCACCAGGTGATGCCAGAACGCGGTTACGTAATCCCTGGCGATATCATTGTTGGGGCTGATAGCCATACCTGTACTTATGGCGCCCTTGGAGCCTTTGCGACCGGCATGGGTTCTACCGACATCGGGGTAGCCTATGCCACAGGACGGGCCTGGTTTCGTGTTCCTCAAACCATCAACGTTTGCCTGACGGGAACACTTCCTTCTGGCGTCTATACAAAGGATGTGACGCTTGAAATGGTGCGCAGGGTTGGCGTTGATGGCGCTAACTATCGCGCTATCGAGTACACCGGAACGCTGGTTGAGCAGATGCCGGTGAGTGAACGCTTCACGCTCTGCAACATGGCGATTGAAATGGGCGGCAAAGCGGGACTTGTTGCCCCTGATGCAACCGTGCAAACATGGCTGCGCGGTCGTACCGACCGCGACTATCCGCTGCTCAGGCCGCGTGATCCGTACTATGAACGGGTTGTGGAGATTGATGTATCACATCTACAGCCGCTAATTGCCTGTCCTCCTGATGTCAACAACGTCGTTCCCATTGAGGAAGTCGAGCAGGTGAAGATCGACCAGGTATTTCTCGGCACCTGCACAAACGGCAGGCTCGACGATCTTGCTATCGCAGCGAGCATGCTGCGTGGAAAGTTCATTCACCCCCAAATCCGTATGGTGGTTGTACCCGCTTCTCGCGAGATTTACCTGGAAGCGATGCGCCTCGGTTACCTGGAAACCTTTGTGCAGGCAGGCGCTTCGGTTGGCACACCTGGCTGCGGCCCCTGTATTGGCCGGCATTATGGTGTCCTGGCCCCCGGTGAGCGTGCGCTGACGACGATGAACCGCAATTTTACAGGACGCATGGGTGATCCCAGCGCAGAAATTTACCTCGGTAGTCCAGCTACCGTCGCGGCAACTGCCCTGACCGGGTATATCACCGACCCCAGGAATTTCTTATAGCCTGAGAATATTAATAAGATATCCTCAAGCGAAAGTATGGAAAGGAACAAACCATAATGGGCCGTATATGGATGCTTGGCGACAACATAAACACCGATGTGATCATTCCGGGACGTTACAACGTGACCACTGATCGAACGCAGCTGGCACAGTATTGTCTGTGCGAAGTGCTGCCAGTATTTGTGCAACAGGTGCGGGCGGGTGATGTGGTCATGGCTGGCCACAACTTTGGTTGTGGCTCGTCACGCGAACATGCTCCAGCCGCTTTACAGGCGTGCGGTATTCACGTTGTCATTGCGCGCAGTTTCGCCCGCATCTTCTACCGCAATGCTGTTAATATTGGCCTGCCTGTACTTGTCTGTGAGGAGGCAGTACTGGGCAGCGCCGATGGGCAGGAGATGGAAGTAGACCTGACGGGTGGTGTCATTCGCAATATGACGACGGGGCGAGTGTTCCATTCTGAGCCCTTAGACCCCTTTGTGGCCCGTATCGTGGCGGCAGGTGGTATCATCGAATACATTCGCCGGGAAGGGAAGCTGCAATGAACACCCTTGACTTTTCCTCTTCTCCGCTGTATATTTCTGATAGATAGTTCCTTGACCAGATCAACTTAAATAGTCATTTGCCTGATTGCAGAGGAGAAAGACTTTGGGACAGCAGAGTCAGGCAGCGAGCACACGCGAACCTGAAGTCTCCAGGCGCGAGGTTCGGGCACAGCGCATTCTGGATGCGGCCTCCGCGTTGATCCTGCGCTGGGGCTACCACAAGATCACCCTCGACGATGTCTCCAGGCAGGCTGGAGTAGCCAAAGGCACCATGTATCTGCATTGGAAAACGCGAGAAGAGCTGTTCGCAGCGCTCGTGAAACGTGAAAAAGTAGAGCTGGCAGAGGATCTCAAGCAGCGCATCGAGCGCGATCCGGCGGGTGCAACGCTGCGAGGGCTCCTCAAACACTCAGCTCTCGCTTTAATGAAACGCCCATTGATGAAGGCGGTTCTCCTGCGCGATATGGACGTGATAGGGAAGTTGGCACACCGCGAGCAGAGCAGTGCTGCCTACGCAGAGAGGCTAATGGGCTTCAAAACCTACCTCGAATTTCTGCGCGAACATGACCTGGTGCGTACTGATCTCAGCCTGCGAGCGCAGATGTATATGCTCTCCGCCATTTTTGCAGGATTTTTCCTCGTAGTGCCATTGATGCCAGACGAGTTCATACTTTCCGACGAGGAGCTTGCAGAGCTGATGGCCGAGACGGTGCACTGCACACTTGAGCCTGGTCGCTCTGTTCCATCCGATGAATTACAAACCGTCTCCCACATCTTTATGCAGTACCTGGATCGTGATATGGCAATTAGACAAGAACAGTTTCAGCAAGAAGTAATATCATGACCCTTCAGGAGAATTCGCAATGAGCAATGAACCATCTATCCCTCTCGTTTTAGCGCTGGATGATGCCTCTGCCACGCTGGAGCAGGTGGGAGGAAAAGGCGCTTCGCTGGCACGTATGGCGGCGGCTGGCCTGCCTGTGCCCCCTGGTTTCCACATCACCACGGCCGCCTATCGCCGCTTTGTGACCGAGAATGGGCTGCAAGAGGAGATTCTGGCGGCTGTCGCCCCGGTTGCCGCCGATCAGCCTGCTGCGCTCGAAGAGGCATCAAGGCAGATAGGACAGCTTTTCGCCAGGAGTGTGATGCCCGATGATATTGCCGGGGCGATTCGCCAGGCGTATAGGGAAATCCCCACGATAAACAAGGAGTCTCCCACGATAAATCGGGCTCCCACGATGAATCGGGGAGCTACGGGGGGTGACCTGCCCGTCGCGGTGCGTTCCTCTGCTACTGCCGAAGACCTGCCTGAAATGTCGTTTGCCGGTCAGCAGGAGACGTATCTCAACATGCGCGGCGAAGCGATGGTGCTCGATGCCGTCAAACGCTGCTGGGCTTCGCTCTGGACCGCGCGGGCGATTGGCTACCGCGCCCGCCAGGGCATCGCGCAAGAGGAGGTGAGTCTGGCGGTGGTGGTACAGGAACTGGTGCCCGCCGATGCAGCAGGCATCCTCTTCACCGCGAATCCGCTGACCGGGGCACGTGACCAGGTGATGATCAACGCTGCCTGGGGGCTGGGTGAGGCCATTGTCGGGGGGCAGGTCACGCCCGATTCTTTTGTCGTTAGCAAAGCAAGTGGGAAGATCATTGAACAGGAGATCACCGAGAAGGACGTGATGACCGTGCTTACCCTCGAAGGCACGCGCGAGGAAGCGGTGCCAGCAGACCGGCGCGCCAGGGCGGTGCTCAGCCCGGCGCAAGCTGCTGAACTTGCCCGCGTTGGTGTGCAGATCGAGGACCTCTATGGCCGGCCAATGGATATCGAGTGGGCGCTGCATAATGGCCACGTCTCCGTCGTGCAGGCCCGCCCGATCACCGCCTTGCCCGAACCAGCCGCCGGGTCCCAGGAGACACGAGCAGCGGAATGGAAACTTCCCCAACCCAAGGGACACTACATGCGTGGAAGCGTGCTCGAACTTCTGCCTGATCCACTTTCACCCCTGTTCGCCACGCTCGGACTCCCTGCATTTTCCAGGGCTACAAGTGCGCTCCTGAGTAGCATGGGGGTAGCAAACATGTTTCCTACTGGTGAGCTGCTGACTACCATCAACGGGTACGGCTACTATGACCTCACCTTCACGCCTGCGCAGACGGTAAAGGTGGCGCTCGCCATGCCACGCCTCTTTGCTCTTATGCCGCGCCTGTTTCGTACCTCGCAGCCGCGCTGGCAGGAGGAGCGTTCCCGGTACGCGGAGGTTGTCAAGCATTGGGAAGCAGCGGACCTGGCCGCCACACCAGCCGGAGCTCTGCTGGCTGGGGTATGCGACATCGCTGACGAAGCTGGTATGTACTATCTCTCTGTACAGAGTGGCATCCTGCCGGCAGCGTATATGAGCGAGTCGTTCTTTACCCTGGTGTACAACAGGTTCCTCAAGGGGCGCAATGCTCCCCCTGCTCTGACTTTTGTGCTGGGCTTTGACAGCGCACCGATGCAGGCCGAGAG
>WNGM01000935.1_pt1 | contig 23339 bp, 26 predicted proteins | sample 5400571 | NCBI WGS metagenome assembly WNGM01 (sample SAMN13153378, study PRJNA577476) | soil metagenome | isolation source: 100 cm soil or saprolite under Garry oak tree replicate 2 | place: USA:California | collected 2016-06-15 | reverse complement strand
GGTGACAGCCGAATCCCCACGCGATTCAACCCGAAAACCTCGCCCACCGCATCGAGTACTTCGAGAAGCAACCGCGCCCGATTCTCGAACGAACCGCCGTAACGGTCGGTGCGCCTGTTCGTGCCGTCTCGCAGAAATTGATCCAGAAGGTAGCCATTTGCTGCGTGAAGTTCGACTCCATCGAAGCCGGCCGCAAGCGCGTTACTCGCGGCGCCGCGATATTCGCCGACCAAGGAAGGAATCTCGTCGAGGCCGACTTCACGCGGAGTTTCAAAAGGCGCCTTTTCCCAGGAGGCGGTAAGCGCGTCGCCCGCGGGTTTAACCGCCGATGGCGCCAGCGGCAAACGTCCATCCGGCTGATGCGAACGATGTGAGATGCGGCCTACATGCCAAAGCTGAAGAAAAATCAAACCACCCTTTGCATGGACTCCGTCTGTGACCAAGCGCCAGCCTGCGATTTGCTCGGATGAATGTATGCCGGGAGTAGCCGGATAACCCTGGCCCCTCTGCGAGATTTGTGTTGCCTCGGTGACGAGAAGCCCGCCTACGCTTGCGCGCTGCGCGTAGTAACGCGCGTTCACTTCGCCGGGAATGTTGCCCGGCTGTTGAGCTCGCATTCGCGTAAGCGGAGCCATCACGACGCGATGGCTGAGTTGGTGAGCTCCTAGACGAAGTGGGGAAAACAGAGAAAAGTGTGGCACGGTGAAAAACCTCCGAGCAGTTGGCTCAGGCCGAATAGATGAAAACCATCGATAAGACGTTTCATGGAAATACATGGCATGTTCAGACTACCTGGTATAGTATTAGAAACTAGGTGGGGAAAGAGTTAGTGTCACAAAAACCCGTGGCTGGTTCTGTGGAAACTACGATACGCATCCTTGGCGGACGCTGGAAGCCGGCGCTTCTCGAACATCTGTTTCAGAGCGAAAAGCGCTTTTCCGAATTGAAGCGATGTGTGCCGGGAATCACGCAAAAGACGTTGTCAGAACAGCTGCGGGAACTCCGATGCTCGGGAATCGTGGCGCGTAGAGTTTATCCCGACACGCCTCCACGCGTGGTCTATAGCGTCACGCCGCTCGGAGAAACGCTGCGTCCGTTGCTGGACGCCATGTGCAAATGGGGCAAATCCCACTCTGCAGCCATGGCCCTCAAGAAATTAGAAGCGTCCGAGGAGGAACAATAAGCCTCGAGGAGTCGCGCTTGCCCCTGGAACGGAGAGTCGAAATCCACGATCTTAGCCATGGCGAAGACGCAAGTTTCCCAACTCCCATCGGATGCCATCTGTCATCAACGACTAAAGTATGACCGTTGATGAATCCACTCGCCCTTTGGTCGGAAAGAAACGCAATTGCCTTGGCGAAAGTCATCTGCTGAGGCAATGGGCGCGGCTTAGGCCCAGGGCCGAAGAAGAAGGTTCCGCAAGGTGATTCAGGGTGCGTCGGTTGGTCATTTGCCTGAGGCCATGGCCGGGGTTTGCTCGCCAATTTTGGCGGAGTAAAGAATGTATTTGAAAGGGTCCGTGTTTTGATATTTTTCCATCAGCTTGAGGTAGACGAGCCGCTCGGCTTTGGCGATCGATTCGGTGCGGCCGAACCTGGCGCTGGACGATTCGAGGAGCGACGCCGCAAGTTCGTATTTGCCATCGGCGGCCATTTTTTCCACGGCCCTCACAAGCTGTTTTTCTGAGAGGCCAAGGTAATCCACCAAGAGTTCCGCGCGGTCGGAATCGCCAAGATGGTCAAGGCCTTCGAGGTCGGCCTGCCAATAGCCGACGTTCTGGTGATACAGCCGGTCAATCCCGTGTTCGCGCAGGATCAGGTAAGGCAAGAGCGCGTCGGGACGGCCGTTGAGAAGGCTGGGCGGAATGAGATTCGCCTGATGGATTCGAGTGTGTGTGTCACCGCGGCGGATTGCGGTCAGCACTTGATCGCGCAGCCAACCGAGGTTTGTCTTCAACTGGGCCAACATATCGGGAGAGGAGAAGTTCCGCGTAAGCGGTTCATGACCGTGCAGCATATAGCGAGGATTTTTCTGAACCACAATGTCGATCGCGTCGAGCAGGCCCTGAAGGTCGCCCTCCACAACAAACGGCGCGCCGAGGTAGGGCATGATGAAATCTCCGACAAAGAGCACTCCCAAATCAGGAAGATGGATGAACATGGCGTCGCGCGTTTCTCCCCCGTGAACCGGAATCAACTCCATGCGCGTTCCACCGATTTTTAGCGCGGTGGTACGGTCTACGGTTGCGTCCGGCTTAAAATTGCGGACATCTTCGAGATTGAAGCGCTCGCCGAAGAAGTGTTTGCCGATGGACTCAGGTGCGTTGATCTCCCCGGCTATTTCTTCTTGATAGTTGCTTCTGGCATAGAAGCGAGGTTTCGGGTTCAGGCCGCGAAAATAGGTTTGTCCGCCGATGTGGTCCCAATGCGAATGTGTGACGAAGATGGTGGTGAGCGCAGGCAGATTCGGCGCATAGGCGCGCAGCGCCTCGTATGCGGTTTTGGCGGACTCGGCTCGGGTTCCCGCGTCGATCCCGATCAACTGCCGCCGATCGTCGGAAACGACGAAATAGTATTCGGTGAACTCGAAACCGGAGAGCGCATAGACGCGGCCCGGAACAATTTCGGCAATGCGGCGCGCCGCAAAAGCATGACCGGACAATGGGTCTTCTGTAAATGGGGTGATGAGCGCCACCGGCATGTCGAAGCTCTTGTAGCCGCTTCGGCGGAGGAAATCGTGGGCTTTGGCTTGGTCGCCATCGGCGAGAGCGAGCTTTCCCAGACGAAAGTCCACTTCCCGTAGCCAGCCGATGTGGGGCGCTTTGGCGATATTCGCGGCGCACCATGTCAAATCGTCCTGAGCGGCCTGCTTCTGGTGGAAGAAACCCGGCAGTTGGGAACGGACAACGCCGGAAATCCAGTTCACGACAAAGATCTGACCTCCGGAGAGCCGCTGGGCTTGATCGAGTATTGCGATGGTGTCTTTCACGTAGCCGATACGGTGGAGCAGGGAGACCGAGGAGGCATGTTGGGCTCGCAGCAAACCGATGGCGCTCAGGTAGAGCGACTTTTGCGCGTCGGTGAGGCGAGGTCCGAATTCGTTCAGCCGTGCGGAGAGGAACTCGGCGCCTTCCGCCTGCTGGTTGGCATTGGCGTACGCGCCCATGAGAAGAAACAGCAATTGCGGATCTTGTGGAGGCGCGGCGCTGTTTACCGCTTTCAGGTATTCGAGCTCCGGGCGGGAAGAGCTGGATTGATTCTGGATGGTGCCACCTCCAACCGTTCTATTTGTTCCGGCGCAAGCCAGGAAGCCCGCGCCGAGCGCCAGTGCTGTCAACAAAGAAACGACCTTTCGCATGGGAGCAATCCTTTCCGAGAGTTTTTTATGCGCACGATATATGTATATACATCTAATATCGAGTACAAAAATCAGCCCGCTGCCGCCGCGTTCGTGACGCGGGCGATGGTGGCCTGCATTTGCTTCCAACCTGGGGGTCCCAACGTCTTGCGCAAGCGACGTTCCGCCGCCTGCCAATGTGGCTGAGCCATCGCGATTTGCCTCTTTCCTGCCTCCGTTAGGCGAAATACCCGCTCGCGTCGATCCTTCCCGGGCCTGACATGGATCCAGCCCTGCTTGCGCAGCAGGCCCAAGGTCCGTGTGAGCGTCGTGCTGTCCATGGCAAAGCCAGCACTGAGGGCCTTCTGATTCGCCTGGCCCACAATGGCAAGTGCGGTCAGCAGGCCGAACTGGGTGATTTCGATGTCGGCGTTGCGGAGCTCTTGGTCATAAATGCGGGTCACAAGCCGGGTGGCGCGCCGAAGGTTCTGACAAGCGCAAGGGAGAGCAAAGAGCGCGTTCGAGGGATGATCGTCGTGAATCCGCATATTCACAATAAGATGTATATACATGTTTTCTTTGCTGGTGTCAACTGAAAACGAAACTCGCGTGCGCTGGCGCCCTTAGAAAGCAAAGCATCCTGTTAGACAGCCGTCGGCTTGCCGCGAAATTGGGCCCCAAGCCGACGTTCTATCCCAGCCTAAGTTAGCAACAACTTTGGTAACAGCTACGCCTAAAACCGCACATTTCCCCCAGATTCTCGAAACCAGGAAATTGCTTGGAAGATTGAGTACTTAGCGTTTCGGGATGCAATCAACGGGTTGGAGGCTCGAGTGCTCCTCGGTTCACCAAATGCGAGCTAAACGCGTCCTCTGGATTGTTCCGTTAGCGTTAAAGGTTTCACTTGAACGATTTATTTCGCTGAAGCTGCAGCCTACTAACGGTTACGAACTGGAACGGCACGCGTGTTCAGTATTTCGATTTTCTTGCCTGAACGCCAAGAAACCCGCAGAATAGTGGTTCTGCTGTGGGGAATATAAGTGGTTTGTTGAGGTGCGCGCTGTGCCCGGCGCCGCCGTCCATGCGATGAGGGAAGAGTTGACGCCGCAAAAACGTCTGGTTGCCTATTTCACAATGGAAATTGCGCTGGAGAACGCCATGCCGAGTTACTCGGGCGGCCTGGGTGTCCTTGCAGGAGACACGATTCGCGCCGCGGCTGATATTCGTTTGCCGATGGTTGCGGTGAGTCTGCTGTATCGCAAGGGGTACTTCACGCAAGTGCTGGCGGAGGATGGTTTGCAGCGCGAAGAGCCAGTCGAGTGGAAAGTGGAGGATTTTCTCCATGAAGAACCGGCGCGTGTCACGGTGCCGCTCGAAGATCGTCGAGTGGAGCTGCGCGCCTGGCGCTATGATGCCAAGGGCGTGCGTGGATTCGATGTACCGGTATATTTTCTGGATGCGGGCCTGCCGTCGAACGACGAGCGCGACCGCAATCTTACGGGTAGCCTCTATGGCGGCGATCCGTACTACCGTTTGTGCCAGGAGGTGTTGCTCGGCATCGGCGGAGTGCGGATGTTGCGCGCGCTGGGACACACGGATTTGGCGCGATATCACATGAACGAAGGCCATGCGGCGTTGCTCACACTGGAATTGCTCGGCGAAGAAGCGGAAAAGGCCGGCAGAGGATCGATTCGCGGCGAAGATATCGAAAAGGTGCGCAGCAAGTGCGTGTTCACCACGCACACGCCGGTGCCGGCAGGACACGATCGATTTCCAATGGAATTTCTGACGCGAGCTTTTCCAGAGCGGCAGGGTTTTCTGGATTTGAAAGACGCCTCTTCGGCGGAGTTGTTGCGACGCGTATTGCAGGCCGAGACGAATTTTCCGGATTTGCAGGAAGCGGCCAAGCGCGGCGCTTCGCTCAACATGACGCATCTCGCGCTGAACATGAGCACGTACGTGAACGGCGTGGCGAAGATGCACGGGGAAGTGTCGCGGCGAATGTTTCCGCAAGTGCCGATCGAAGCGATCACGAATGGCGTGCATGCGGTAACGTGGACAGCGCAGGCCTTCCAGCAAATGTTCGATCGGTATATTCCCACGTGGCGCGAAGACAATTACAGCCTGCGCGGAGCGCTTGGTTTGCCGCAGGAAGAAGTGTGGTCCTCTCACCTGCTGACGAAACATGAATTGTTTGGCGTGGTGCAGCAGAAGACTGGATTGCGGCTGGACAGTGACGTGTTCACGATTGGATTTGCGCGGCGCGCGACGGGATACAAGCGCGCCGATCTGATTTTGTCCGACCTCGACCGGTTGCGCGAGATTGCGAAGAACGCCGGGAAATTTCAAATCGTATTCGCAGGAAAAGCGCACCCAAAAGACGGCGGCGGAAAAGAGTTGATCCGGAAAATTTTCCGTGCAAAGAAAGCGCTGAAGAAAGCCGTGCAGGTGGTCTTCCTGGATAACTACAACATGGAAGTCGGCGGAAAAATTACGGCCGGCGTTGATTTGTGGCTGAACACGCCGCAATTTCCGCTGGAGGCGTCGGGCACCAGCGGAATGAAAGCGGCGTTGAACGGAGTGCCGAGCCTGAGCATTTTGGATGGCTGGTGGGTGGAGGGTCACATCGAGGGCGTGACCGGATGGGCCATCGGACCGTTGCGTCACAGTGGTGACGAGGCGCTGAATAATCACGAGGATGCGGAATCGCTCTATGACAAACTCGAGCATGTGATTTTGCCGATGTACTACAACGAGCAGCACAAATATTTGAGTGTGATGCAGCACGCGATTGCCATTAATGGATCGTTTTTCAATACCCAGCGCATGGTGCAGCAGTACATTACGGATGCTTATATCCGGTAGATTCGGCTGAACAAACGGCCATTGAACACATTGGACGTATCGGAAAAAGAGGAACGATCGTTCCTCTTTTGTGACCAAGCCCGGGGGCCAAACAGCACAGGCTAAAGCCCATGCCTCTGGAAGGACCGGGCGAATTCCGCCCGGCGCGACAAGAAAGGCACCGGCCTTCGCCGTGAAATGGCGGGCTAAAAAGACCGGCCACCACAACTGCAAGACGATGCGCTAGGGTTGTGCGGGCGGGATGCGTTTGGTGCCGTTCAATTCGGCTTCGACGTCGGCAATGTTGCGTTTCGCGAAATATTCAAATAATTGCCATGTGCCGTATTTTTGTTTGAGCTGAGGAAGCACGGCGTCGACGAGCGCTGTTCCGGTTTTGGCATCCTTTTTTGCGGCAGAAACCCATTCACGCAAATCGGAAAGGTAGCCACGAAAGGCCGCGACGTCAGATGCATTGCCAGGATCGCCGTGGCCGGGCACGAATACGATTGGCGACTCCGCAGAAAATTTTGTGAAGGTGGAAAGCGTTTCCTTCCAGGGAAGAGTGGACGCGTCAATCAGATTGGGTAACGTTTGCCGCCAGAAAAGATCGCCGCAGAAGACTACGGCGGATTTGTCCTGCTGTACAACCACGATCGAGTCGCCGCCGGTGTGGCCGGGGAAAAATTCGACGCGAAGCGCGACGGAGCCGAGACGAAGCTCGGTGCTCGAATCGAAAAGCATATTCGGAGCGGCGAGATTTTCGACCTGGTTTTTTTGTTCCGGCGTAATATTCTTACCGAAAAATTTCAGATTTTCGGTGCGAATCCATGCGGGCACGTTGCGGTGCGCGACAATGACCGCGCCTTCTTTCGCAAAAACAGCATTGCCTGCGACATGATCGAGATGGTAGTGCGTGTTCACAACGAATCTAATGGGAAGCTTGGTGACCATACGAATCTCGCCGAGCAGAGCCTGGGCAGCGGGCGCGTTTTCGAAAGTATCGATTACCGCGACGCCGTCGTCGCCGACCACGAAGCCAGCGTTGGCGCCGGCTTCACCTTTGGGATTGTCGATGGCGGCATAGATACCGTGGTCGAGGGGTTTGAGCGTGAAGGGGAGAGCCGCGTCGGGTTTAGGCGCCGGAGGCGCCTGCGCATGCAGAGCTGGGGAGCTACTGCAAGCCAGTACAAGCAGAAGAAGAATCGGAGTTCGCATGGAGGGTTATCGTAGCCCAAGAAACCCGAAATTGACCACAGGGTATGACGAACAAATATTACTGGCAGCAGCGCGACGCGGGATGGACGGGACCTGCGAGACTGATTCTCAGGACTGTCAAGTGTTCAAGTTACGTGCCAGGCGGCCGCGGTGCTTGCCTACCGCCGAACGTTCCAAAGCATCTCTGCCTCTTCGGCGATCAGATCCGGCATCTCTTCCGGGAAAAAGAGGTTCGCTTCTTCCAGGCGCCGCACACCGCGCGAACCCGGAAGTGTGCGATCCAACCACTCCGCCCATTGGACTCCGAACAGAGTGTCCTTGAGGCCCCATATCATTCGCGCGGGACCTTTCCATCGATGCAGATCGTCACGGATCGGGGCCAACAAATTCGTTCCCATCGAGACCGCATATTGGCTCACCTGAGCCCTCTTGCGTGGAGTTTCCACGAGCGGCCGGAAGTAGGTTTCGATCGTCTCGTCCTCAAGCTTTTCCGGATTCGTATAGGCTAAACCGCCGATTCCCTTGGCCGACCGCGCAAGTTGTTTGTCATTCAGTTGAGGGACGATGAACCGCTCCACAAAGGTTCCTTTTTTGGCTTCCGCGATGAACGGCAGGAATTGCGGAGGCGGGCTGTTTTCGTCCACGTCGCAGTTGGTCAGCAGCAACGTGCGCACGCGCTGCGGATATTTGGCCAGAAACAGCTGCGAGACCAAGCCTCCGCTATCGTTTGCGACCAGGTCCACGGAATCGATATGCAGCGCGTCCAGCAGCATTGCCAGCATCGTGGCCTGTGTGGATGGTGAAATTGCCTGCGTTTCGGGAGTTTGCGTGAAGCCCATACCCATCACGTCCGGGGCGATGCATCTGCGGTGTTTGTGCAGCCTCTCGAGCGCTCCGCGCCACTGGAACCCGTTCAACGGGTAGCCGTGTACAAACAGCGCTGCCGGCCCGCGACCACGCTCTACATAGGCGACACGGCTCACGCAGTTGAATGAAGCGTCTCGAGCGGTGATACCACGCCGCATCGATTCTTTCTGGCGCGTTTGCAAATCCTCGCCGATCGAAGGCCACAGTTGCCATGATTCCCGAAGAAATTGCCAAAAAGTCTCTGCGTCTCATGGGGCCAGGATAATTCCCGGCGGTGCGAATTGCGCGCACGTTCCGACGCTTTGAGCACAATCAGCGGAAAAAATCAGTGGGAGGATAAAGATTGGGCAAGCAGGCGCTTCAGTGCCCGCGGCGTAAAGCCCAGCACATGCCGCATTTGCCGCGCCATATGGCTTTGGTGTGCGAAGCCTGAGGCCAGCGCTATTTCTGCCATCGAAAGCCCGTTGCGCATCAGCAGAGTCTTCGCGCGATCCACGCGGCGTTGGATTACATATTGATGTATCGGCACTCCCATGGATATTCGGAAGAGGGTATTGAGATGCGAAGCGCTTATCCCCCGCGACTGCCGCAATCTGTTCTGCCGATAGATCCTCTGCAAGCTGATCTTCGATGAAGGACAGCACTTGTTTGAGCCTGCGGCCACCGAGACCCCGGTTCTGTTCTTCTGCTTGCTTCGCAACAGAGCTGTGCCGTGCCACCAGGCGTGAAGCCACGGCCAACGCCAGGCCATCCAAATAAAGACGCCCGGACGGATACGCCGACTCCATCTCGCGTTTCATGGCCCAGCTGAGCGCTTCCAGCTCGGTGTCGCGTATTTGGAACCGGTTGCGGATCTCGAGCCGTGCCGAGTCCAGACCGGAGCTATTCGCGACGGTATGCAGCAGAGTTTTTGGCAGACTCAGAAGCAGAGCGGTGTCATTTTCATCTTGCATCTCCCAACGGCTCGGGGTGTTCGCGGGAATGATGTCAATGTCTCCGTGCACAGCCGTGCCGGCATGCCGCTTGCCGTCCCGCCGGCATGTAAGTTTGGCCGGAGCGCCCACATGAATGCTGATGAGCAGGTTCGCAACCCGGGCACTTCCAACACGCCCTTGGAATCCCTGCGTAATTGAAAGGCCGCGCCCTCGGTGGTCCTTGCCTGCGCTAGCACGATTGGCGATGTGGTTTCCTGCCGCATGGCCTCCCCCATTTGTCGGGTCAGACGGAAATACAAAATACAGTCTTACAGCGGTTTCGAAGCTTAGCAAGAGAGAGTCACCGTAGCTCCGGTAAGTTCGTTTACTCTGTAAAGCAGAACCGGACAAAAGCCATGCCCACGGCAAAGGTGAATCCGTACCAAAAACTCTCAATTCGAATGACCTTCTTGTTTCTCGTCCGCAAGAGCGAACCGACTTGCCACATTGCCAAGCCGGTGAGAATCGGGCTGACTACGAGGCTGATTCCGTGAAGGCGAGAGGGATAGAAAAGCGGGTGTGGCAGAAGAACAAGACTTAGACCACCGGTTGCGGCGCCGAGCAGAACGTAGCCTACGCAGGCAAGCAGGGGATTCTTGAATTCGGAGATTTCAGAGACTTCTGCCATTGCGCGAACGATGAGATCAAATGCTGCTTCCAGCGCGAACTCGAAGAGCGCTTCGAAGATTACCTCAGCGAATAAGAACAACAGTTCCAGAAGGAATTCGCCCATTTTTGGCAAATCTTGAATTGGAACCTTTCAGTCCCATCAAGCTTCCAATTTTTCCGCGATTTCGAGCATTTTGGTGACGGAGTTCCAGTTGCGGCCGGTGCCTGGTGTTTGCAGAATTTTGTCGAGGCGGGGCCAGGGAAGTCTAGATTTGCCGATGCCGTTGGGGAAGTAAATGTAGAGTTCGCGATCGGCGACGTGGAGTTCCTCGGGCGCGAATTTTTGTTTGCGGAGATTTTCGCGGGCTTCATTGCCCGGATCGGAAGCGAGAAACGTGACGAGAAGTTTATTGGGCTCGATGTTGGCACGTTTGGCAAAGGGATTTTTCGCGATGACACTACGAAGTTCTGCCGCGGTGCGAAGAATCACTTCGGGGCGGCAGGCGAATTTCTTTTCGATGGATTGCTGGATGCGTTTTGCGATGAGAGCGAGATCGCGTTCATTTGTTTTGAAAATGACATTCCCGCTTTGCACGTAGGTTTGCGGATTTTCGAATTTGAGCGAGGAATAGAGCGCCCGCAGCGCCTCCATTTTGATCTGGCTGCGGCCGCCGACGTTGACGGCGCGAAGCATGGAGATGAGCACTGGCATGAGAGATCACTGACCGGCGACCCGTGAAAAGATCAGTAGATCAGAGTATATCGAGGCGGGGACGCTCGGAAAGCATGATTTCGTAAATGGCACGAGAGACGTGGAGCGAGAGAAGCGTGGCGACACGGCACGTTTCCGTGAGGGAGGTAACTTTTTGCGCTCGCCAGTTCGGTGTCAGATTGTCGGAAGCTCGGTGTCAGACAGTCGACAGTTCTCTCGGCGCGCATACTAGAATCTGTGGAGTTTAAGCGGGCAAATACGGGATGTCGTTCGTTGGATTCCGATCAGTACGGAGTTCGCAATGCGAGTACGCACGGCGTGAAATGTAGGTAAGTGGAAGGAATGAATCAGCTTCTGGAAATATTACATGGCTGAGCCCTGCCTATGCAGGCGGCTTCTCGCATGCCTTTCGTCCTACATCGTTTAGCCATGAATACTTTGGTATGTGCCGTGCAACCCTACGATTTGTCCGCGCTCGAGCAGGTTGGAAGATGGAGAACCGGTGCAACGGCGATGCGGGAAAGTTCAAACCCGCCGAACTCTTGCCAACCAAACTCATCCTTAGCGTGATGCTGAAGAAGAGTTACCTAGGGCGAGAACCCCTTCGTAACTCTGACCAAAACGGCCACCCCGATCAGCCCTCGAAAGCTAATTGGCGATTTGTTTTCGCCAACGGAGAAATTCCCAAGCTGCTCTGAAGCTCTCGTTCAAGACTGGCAACGTCTTTGTCTGCGTTTCAGCACTCGGCAATTCGAGGAGAGTACCTTTCGCTCGTGCGTTGAAAGGCCTGTATGTGCAACGAACAACGAAGAGTTGCGTCGAGGCGAAAGCTGAGCTGCATTGCCTTAGTGTTTGCGAATTTTGCATGGATAGCGGTTTGGGCTCCAAGCGCCAATGCGCAAATTTCCAATTTCGCGCCGACGAGGAAAACTTCGACGGTGTCAGTGCGAGAGTTGCGGATACCATCCAAAGCACGGGACGAATTTGAGAGAGGGTTGCGGCGACTAGAAAAACGAGATCCCGCAGGGAGCTTGAAGCACTTTGATGCGGCAATTCACATTTCTGGGGATTATTACGAGGTGTATTACCACCGAGGCGTAGCCGAAATGCAACTGGGCAAGAGCGACGAGGCTTTGGAGTCATTCCAAAAGGCCATTGACTTGAGCGACGGGCATTATGCCAGGGCGCAGTTTGGTTATGGCCTGATTCTGTGCAGGCAAGGCAAACTAGACGAGGCGGAACGCATCGTTCGCCAAGGACTGGAAACGGACTCGAACATTGCAGACGGGCATGTTGTGCTTGGGTTTGTGTTGCTAAAACTCAACCGCAGCGATGACGCCGAGAAAAGCGCCCGCAAAGCTCTTCGATTGAACGACCCTTACGCTGCGAAAGGTTACCTGGTGCTTGCCGACGTTGATGCCGCAAGGGGCGATTATCAGGCGCAGGTTCGGGATCTGAACGCTTATCTGAAAATTCATCGCAACGACGCACACAAAGCGTTTCTGCAAGCCGCGCGAGACACAGCGAAAAGACTCGCGGCCAGAACTGCTGCTAACTCCCCATCAGAGCGACCATCAATCGAGGTGCGATATACCTCTGCGAATTAGTGCAGAAGATTTTTGTAGAGAGCCATTCCGACGGCGGCATCCATTTTAAGTTTTGCGAGCGCGGCGATTTCGCGGCGGGTTTTGATGCCTCCGGCGGCAATGATGGGGTGAGTTGTGGCCGCTCGGAGCGATGCGAAGTAGTCGAGATTGACGCCGGAGAGCGTGCCTTCGCGGTCGACGTCGGTGCAGAGAAAAGCAGCGCAGAAGGGTTCGAGAGCCGGCATCACGTCTTGAACATGCTGTGCGACGGATTTGCGCCAGCCGTGCGTGCTGATTTTTCCTCGATAGGTATCGAGCGCGATGACGACGCGTTTACGGCGGACAGCGCGGGTCAGCGAACGAAGAAAACGAACATTTATCTTGCCGCGATGGAATACGGCGCTTCCGATGATGATTTGCATTGCGCCGATCTGGGCGAGTTCCTTTGCGCGCGCGACCGTGCGAACGCCGCCGCCGACGCGAACTTTCATTTTGTATTTGCCGAGAGCGTGTTTACAGAGCGATTCGACGAGAGCGTTGTTGTTTCCTTTGTTCATGGCGGCATCGAGATCGATGATGTGCAGCCAGGGGTAACGGCGGAATTTTTCGAGCTGGCTTGCGACATCGGGGACGGCGAGTTCGCGTCGTCGTCCGTGGACCAGTTGGACGGCCTGGCCGGATTGAAGATCGATGCAGGGGATTAGCACAGGAAGCGGACCTCGATGTTTTGGGAGGCGAGAAATTGTTTGAGGGCGCGGATGGATTGAACGTTGTCGTGGAAGATGGAGGCGGCCAGTGCGGCGTCGGCAGCGCCTTCGGCGAAGATTTTGGCAAAGTGATCGGGAGTCTTTGCGCCGCCGCTGGCGATGACGGGAACGGAGACGGCTCGGGAAATGGTGGAAGTGAGAGTTACGTCGAAGCCGGACTGTGTGCCGTCGCGGTCCATGCTGGTGAGGAGGATTTCACCGGCGCCGAGTTCGACGGCGCGTTGCGCCCAGGCGAGTACGTCGAGGTGAGCGGAGTCGCGGCCGCCGCGGATGCGGACGTCCCAGTGAGCAGGAGAAGCCCCACCTTCGAAAACCGAGAGGGGGGCACCCGAAGAAGCTCCAAGCGAGGTATGTGTGGGCCGCGGCGATTCGAGTTGGGCGTCGATAGCGAGGACTACGGCTTGCGCGCCGAATTCGCCCGAGAGTTCGGTAATCAGTTCGGGCCGTTCGACGGCGGCGGTGTTGACAGTGACTTTGTCAGCGCCGGCGCGGACAACGAGGCGAGCGTCTTCGAGAGAGCGGATGCCGCCGCCGGCGGTGAGCGGAATGGCGAGTTCCGCGGCAACGCGGCGAATGGTTTCAAGAAAGGTTGGGCGGCGATCACGCGAGGCGGCGATGTCGAGCACGACGAGTTCGTCGGCACCTTCGGCATTGTAGCGAGCAGCGAGTGCGGCGGGATCGCCTGCATCGCGCAGGCCGACGAAGTTGACGCCTTTGACGACGCGTGAGCCGTCGGTATCGAGGCACGGAATGATGCGGTGGGCGAGAGTCATGCCAATGGGCTCATGCGGCGAGGCCCACAAAATTCTGGAGCAGACGTGCGCCGGCTGCGGCGCTTTTTTCTGGATGAAATTGCGTAGCGAAAATGTTTCCGCGTTCGATGACGGCAGTAAAATTTGCGCCGTGATCGCAAGTGGCGACGACTTCGCTGGAGGAAGTCGCCGCCGCGAAGGTATGCGCAAAATAAAAATAGTCGGATTCGGATAGACCCGCGAGCAGACGCGAAGGGCGTTGGATGCGGAGACGATTCCAGCCCATGTGTGGGAGCTTGACAGACGCGGGAAGGGAACGGACGGAGCCTTCGAATAAGGCGAGGCCGCACAGCGCGGGGGCCTCTTCGCTTGAGGCATAAAGCGCCTGGAGTCCGAGACAGATGCCGAGAAATGGAGTGCCGCGCGCGATCTGTTCAAGGAGCGCGGAGCGGAGATTGCGCTCATCCAGCGCGCGAATGATGGCGGCGTAGTGGCCGACTCCGGGGAGAATGATCGCTCTTGCGCCTGTCAGTTCGCTCGATTGAGTGACGCGGCGTGATGTTGCGCGGAGTTTTTGAAGCGCGCGTTCGACCGAAGGGACGTTGCCTGCCCCGTAATCGATGAGGGCAATTGGGAAAGTGGTGGTCACAGAAGCTCCTTGGTGCTGGGGAGGACATTTTTCAGGCGGCGATCGCGGCTGACGGCGAAACGAAGCGCGCGGGCGAAGGCTTTGAACAGCGCTTCAATCTGATGATGCGAAGAGCGGCCATAGAGGCAGCGCATGTGAACATTGGCGCGGGCGGCCTGCGCGAATCCCTGGAAGAAATCTTCGAGGAGTTCAACGGTGAAATCGCCGACGCGCGCGGCTTTGATTTTTGCTTGGATGACGCAATGCGGGCGGCCACTGAGGTCGATTGCCGCGGCCGCGAGGGTTTCGTCCATGGGCATCAGGAAATATCCGGCGCGGAGGATTCCTTTTTTAGAGCCCAGCGCTTTTTGTACGGCCTCGCCGAGCGCGATGCCGACGTCTTCGACGGTGTGGTGCTGGTCGACGTCGAGGTCGCCCTTGGCGGCGATGGCGAGATCGAACGCACCGTGACGCGCAACGAGATCGAGCATGTGATCGAAAAAACGGATTCCGGTAGAAACTTTGGATTTGCCGCGGCCGTCGAGCAAGAGCCGCAGGCGGATGTCGGTTTCCGTGGTTTTGCGATGGATGGAGGCCGAGCGGCTCATACGTCCTTTTTCCAGAAGCGTCGGATTTCGCGGAGCAGAGTTTTCATTTCGGCGGGGGTGCCGATGGTGATGCGGACGAAGCCGGGGCCCATGTCTTTTGAGCGGTCGCGAAGGAGGATGCCTTTATGTTCGAGCTTGGCAAAAAGAGCGGGGCCAGTGGGACCGAAGTTGGCGAGGAGAAAATTTCCGCCAGTCGGAAAAGTATGGACGCCAAGTTGACGCAATGCGTTGGCGAAGGAGTCGCGAGCTCGCTGGATTCTATTCACGTAGCTGCGGATGGTTTTGCGATCGCGAAGAGCGGATTCGGCGGCGATCAGCGCGGCGAGATTTACCGGGAATGGCGGCATGGCGCGGCGAACGAAGGCGAGTGATTCTCTTGCGGCGATGACAGCGCCAAGGCGAAGAGCGGCGAGACCCGCGGCTTTCGAAAACGTGCGCGCGATGAAGAGATTCGGATGACGGCGAATCCATGGGATGGCGGAGAAGCCCGAAAATTCGGCGTAGGCCTCGTCGAAGACGACCACCGTGTTGCGAGCGGCGCGCAGAATTTTGCGGAGCGCGTCAGGTTCGACCAGCGTGCCGGTGGGATTGTTGGGATTCGCTAGAAAGAAGACGCGCGGATTTTTGCCGAGCGCGGCGAGAACATCGTTGAGAGGAAAGCGCTGCTGCGCGTCGTAGCGGCGCGTTTCGATGCGTGCGCCGGCAATTTCGGCGTAGTAACGGTACATGGGGAAAGTGGGTTCGCAGATGAGGATGTGCGTGCGCGGTTCGACGAAAGTGTCGAAGAAAACGCGGAGAGCGTCGTCGCCGCCGTTGGTAAGAAGGAGTTCCTCGGGGTGGACACCGAGATAGCGAGCAATGCGCGCGGTGGGTTTTTGGTATTCGGGATACATCGCGAATTGCTGTGATGTGATTTTTGCGAGCGCTCGGAGAACAGCCGGACCGCAACCCGCCGTGTTTTCGTTGAAGTCGAGTCGGATTTTTCCGGCGCGGCCTTCGGGCGGCGCTTCGTACGTTTCGCGCTTGAGGATTGCGGCGCGAACCGGTAAGCGGGATTTCATCGGCGAATCCTCACGGCGTTGCGATGGGCCAGCAAGTGTTCGGCTTCAGCGAGCGATTCAACGGAATTGGCAAGGCGGAGAAATCCTTTGCGTGAAACGGATTGCACGCTGACACATTTTACAAAATCGGCGGCGGAGAGACCGCCGCGGCGACCAGCCCATCCCGTGGTTGGAAGAACGTGGTTGCTGCCCGTGGCGTAATCGCCTAGAGGCTGAGCGGCCCACGGACCGAGGAAAATTGTACCGGACGAGCGAATTTGTTGAAGAAGAGAAGCTGAACTTGACGGAAGACTAAGATGTTCTGGCGCGAACCTGTTGACGAATTGACAGGCGGCGTTAAGCGATGGTGCGATGAGAATTGCGCCTGAGAGTGCTGTGGAAATATTCGCTGCTCCAAACGGCAATTCACCGAGCTGCCATTTCAGTTCGCGCTGAACTTCGCGGGCGAGGGCAGTCGAAGTGGTGATGAAAAAGCTGGCGGCATCGGGCGCATGTTCTGCTTGTGCTAGAAGATCGGCAGCGATCCAACGGGCGTTGCCGCGGTCGGCGAGAACGATGGCTTCAGTGGGTCCGGCGGGCAGGTCGATAGCGCAGTCGGCGGATACGAGTTGTTTTGCGGCGGTGACGTATTTGTTGCCGGGGCCGAAGATTTTTTCGACGCGTGGAATGGATTTTGTGCCGTAAGCGAGCGCGGCGATGGCTTGCGCACCACCGATGCGAGCGAGTTTGTCGATGCCAAGAAAGTTAGCTGTGGCGAGAAGTTCGTTGTTCGGCTTGGGACAGACGGCGATGATGCTCGGCACGCTGGCGACTTGCGCGGGAACCGCGGTCATGAGCAGAGTCGAGACGAGTGATGCGTGGCCGCCGGGAATGTAGCAGCCGATGGATTCGATCGGAACGACGCGCTGGCGGATTCGGACGCCGGGTTCGACTTCGAGCGACCACGAGCGGGGAAGCTGTTGTTCGGCGACGAGACGGATATTCCGTGCAGCGTGGCGAATCGCGCTGAGAAAATCCGCGCTGACGTTGCGTTCGGCTGCACGGATTTCTTTTTGCGAAAACCAAAGATCTTTCGGGCGCAATTCAGCGTGATCGAGTTTATTTGCCCATGTGAGGAGTGCGGCTTCGCCGCGGCGCCGGACGTCAGACACGATTTCCGAAGCTACACTGTGCGCCTCGGCGTCGGATTGTGCGCGACGCGAGAGAAGGTGTTTTTCCAGTTGAGACGTGAGTTTGCGGATGCGCATCAGAGCACGATCTTGTTCAAAGGATATTCGACAATGCCCTGAGCGTTGGCGGCTTTGAGTTTGGGCAGAAGCTGGCGGACCACGGCTTCTTCGATGATGGTGTTGACGGCGACCCAATCGGGATCACTGAGATTGGAAATCGTGGGATTTTTCAATGCGGGAAGAACGGCGAGGACCGCGGGTAGATCGTCGCGGCGAACATTGAGCAGAAGACCGACTTTGCTGGCGGCAGCGATGGCGCCCTTAAGCATTAAGATAAGATTTTCGGCTTTTTCGCGTTTCCACACGTCGGCGGCCGCTTCGCGATTCATGATGAAGACGGTGGCGGATTCAAGAACGGTGTCCACAATGCGCAGGCGATTGGCGCGAAGCGATGAGCCGGTTTCAGTGACTTCGACGATGGCATCGGCGAGTTGCGGGACTTTTACTTCTGTGGCGCCCCAGGAGAATTCGACGCGGGCATTGACGCCAAACCGCTGAAGATATTTTTCGGTAAGATGAACGACTTCAGTGGCGATGACTTTTCCTTCGAGGTCGCGCGGCTCGCGGATCGGTGAATCTTCCGGCACGGCGAGAACCCAGCGAACGCGGGCGAGGCGCTGCTTAGCATAGACAAGTTCGGCAAGTTCTTCCACATCAGCAGCGGTTTCCACAACCCAATCGTGCCCGGTGATTCCAGCGTCGAGAGCGCCTGACTGAACGTAACGCGCCATTTCCTGCGCGCGAACGAGGAGGCATTCGATTTCGGGATCGTCGATGGCAGGAACGTAGCTGCGCGAACCGAGCGTGATTTTCCATCCGGCGCGAGAAAAGAGATCGATCGTGGCGTCCTGCAGGCTGCCTTTGGGAATGCCGAGTTTCAGGCGCGAAGACGGTGTGGTCACTTGGCCTCTTTTGTGGACCGCGAGTCTCTAGACGCGTAGACCGACTCGGGAGCAAAGCTGCGCTCAGCGATGATGCGCGCGGCGCCTTCGTTATTCAGGCTGCGAAAGAAACAGCTGCGATAGCCTTCGTGGCAAACGCCGGGACCAACGGGATTCACGCGAATGAGGAGCGAGTCGGCATCGCAATCGATGCGAATGTCGCGGACTTTGAGGACATGACCGCTGGATTCTCCTTTTTTCCAAAGTTTGTTGCGCGAGCGCGAGAAGAAAACTACTTCACCGCTGCGACGGGTGAGTTCAACTGACTCGGCATTCATGAAGCCTAGCATGAGAACGTCGCCGGACGTTTCATCCTGAATGATGGCGGGAACGAGGCCGCCTGATTTATCGAACGCGATCTCCACAATGACTCCTTTTCAAAAAAATGCCACCAAAGGCTGGTGCAAAAACAAAAAACCCGCTGGGCTTGCTGCGCCAGCGGGCTAAAGAGTGTTTTGATTAGCGATCTGCTATCCACACCCCAGAGCACGCGGCGAATTGCCGTGATGATGATGGCGATGGGTGTGGCGAACGAGAATCATGAATGAAAAGAATAGAGGAGATACGCGGCACGTGTCAACGAAGAAGAAACGGAGCGAGGAATCGTAGCGAGAGATCAGGCGCGGGCGCCGGGTCTGAAACTAGAGGACATGTTGACAGTCATTTTGAGGTCGACGGCAATGCCGAATTTGTCCTTCGGAAGAATATCGATGCGCACGACTTCAGCGAGGTACTCTGAGGTCATGGGGTCGTGCGCGGAGGTGTAGGGGAAGGTGACAAAAACGCGCATGCCTTTGTAATAGTTCGAGCGGCGGGAAAGAAAGTAGATGCCGTGTTTTGAAGCGTTTACACTGGTGGGCAGATCTTCAAAATGGTCATCGCGAGGCTCCGAAGGGCGCACGCGCATGGGCCGGGCAAGTTTGGCGCGGCGGGCGCGCCGAAGCTCCGAATAAGGAATCTCGACGGCCGGGCCGGAACCTGAGTTGGAGCCAGAATCTTGCATTTCTCTTAGACTGCGGAATATACGCTGTAACGTCAATGGTACACACCGAATCGGATAACAGACTGGAACGGGATGGAAGGAATGGGAGGAGTGCGATGGCGGAGGAAAAAGTCAAGAAAGCAGACGCCGAGTGGAAAAAGCAGCTTACGGAGAATCAGTACTACGTGACCAGGCAGAAGGGAACGGAGCCTCCGTACACGGGGGAATATGAGGAGACGCGGACGCCGGGAACTTACAAATGCGTTTGTTGCGGACAACCGTTATTCCGTTCGGAGACAAAGTTTAATTCAGGATGCGGATGGCCGAGCTTCTATGCTCCGGCGAAGGAAGAACTCGTGGAAACCGAAGAGGATCGTAGCCACGGAATGCGCCGGACCGAAGTGAGGTGCAGCCGATGCGAAGCGCATCTAGGGCACGTTTTCGAGGATGGTCCGCAGCCAACGGGGCTGAGATATTGCATCAACTCCGTTGCGTTGAACCTGGACAAAGATTAGGGATTATGACTGGATTAGAATCTTGCTGAACGATATTAAGCGGCGGTGCAGGAGCAGGCTACCGCCTCTGCAACCGGGTCGCGGTCCCAAACACCGAGCAAAAGAACCTTGCTGCCATTGGGATATTTGAAGATGTAGTAGACGCGATCGATGCCAGTGACTTCAAAGAAGCCGGGACGCCGAGGGTCGGGACGCATATCCGCGTCCACGTTCAGGAGAACGCGCAGTTCGGCGAGCTCTTCCGGAGAATGGTTTCTCAGGTCTTCCAAAATGGGCGGTTGTTTCGAATAATTCATAATCATGGTCTGTTTTCCGCCTGCCAGCGAATCTCCTCACATAGATAAAGACGTTAGAATTCTTAAAATGTTTCATGCTTTTCTGCTCGAAACAGCGTATTTTACTATGCAAGGTTGTCCATCTATAACCCTGGATCCTGCACAAGAATCGTCTTATTTGAATAGGCCGACAGGAAGAAGTGCTTGCGCTTTGGGCCTTTTCCTTGCGATAGTTCAGGGACGTTTTTCAAGCGGAGCGTGGGAACGTGCCTAAAACAACCAAGACTGCCAAGAGGGGCAAAGCGCCGTTTAACAAAGATAAGCGGAGGCGCCATCACCACTTTTTGGTGACTGTTTATTACGCCGACGGTGAGAAATTCGGCCGCGTGTACACCGATAAGGAAAAGGCCACGCGGTTTGCGGAGCGCCAGCGCCGGTCGCCGGTCGTGAAATCCGTTCGCGTCTCGCAAGTCTCGTAGATTTCAAATAGAATGATTTCAGCAGGAACATTTTCGGAAACACAGAAAATGCGTGGACTTGTCGGTTTCCGCGAAGGCGTGTTATAAATAATTGCCACCGGGCGGCCTTAGTATAATGGTAGTACGGAACCTTGCCAAGGTTCAGGCGTGAGTTCGATTCTCATAGGCCGCTCCATAAAATCAAGCACTTACAGACTCTGCTTCCTGAGCGTGGGAACACAAAGGAACAGAAGCTGTTCCCGCCGCTGGCCGGATCATCTCAACCACTTTCAGATGTGCTGCACGTTTCGCGGGCGTTAGAGCCTGTGCGTACAGGTTCATGGTGATTCCGGCGTTCGCGTGCCGCATTAGCTCCTGAGTGGTCTTGGTGTTCTCATTGCTTCCGGTGAGAAGGGTTGCGAAACTTCTGCGGAAGGTGTGCCAGCCTATCTTCTTCGTGATACCCAGCTGTTTGGCGATGGGCTGCACGTAGCACTTCAGCAGCGTTTCCGGCCAGTAGGGCTGCTTGCCATTCATCTTCGGGCTGGCGATAAGGCGTTTGTCCGCTCCATTCAAGGAGTGCATTGGCCAGCGCGCCAGCCATTGGAACTGGTTTCTGAGACGCTTCCGTTTTCATTTCGCCAACGTGCTGATGAACTACTGCGCGGCTCAGGTTGATCATCCATGTGCCAAATTCAACATCAGACCACTTCAGGCCAAGAGCCTCAGACACTCTCAATCCCGTGGCGGCGGTCAGAAAGACCAGCGCGCGGGCGGGGTTCTGAAGTTCCGCAAGAAGTTTTCTTAGTTCTTCGGCATCCAAAACATCAGGCGCCTTTTCCCGTTTCGCGCCCTGCCGCACAAGGCTGATGGGATTCTTTTGCAGCCATTCGTGACGGCAAGCGTGAGCAAAAATGCCGTGCATGACATTTCTGACCTTGGCCTTTGTTGCATTCGCCAGCGAGAGCCCGTGCAACCAGCTCTCAACTTCAACCGTTCGGACATCCGAGAGTCTTTGTTCGCCCCATTTAGGTGTGACCCAGATATTCAGAGATGTCTCGACAGTTCGCTGCGTGGAGTGAGCTTTGCTGGGGAGTTCGTTGTCTGTGTAGTGCTTGACCAACTGCTTGACGGTCACTGGCACTGCGGGGTTATCCGCGATGGCGTTAGTGCGAAGTGGTTCGGCAGCCTTGCGCGCTGCCGTTTTGGTAGGGAATTGTTCCACCGTACCCACAACCACCTTTCGATTAACCCTGCGATCTGGAGTATTCTCGCGCCATCTGAAAATCCAGACTGCCGGGCCAGCCTTTCGCTTCTCTTTGGTCAGACTTCCTGATTGATACCGTTGACGTATGAATCTACTGGGTTTTCTCCTGTGTGAAATCCACGCGGTCAGCGGGTTGGCGCTCCGAGTTTGCACCAGTCCGCAACCACATTTCAAGATCTGAAGCGCGATAGCGCCAGAATCTGCCGATTCGGTAAGCAGGAATCTGGCCGACTCGTGCCAGTTTTTGCAACGTCTTGGGATGAAGGCCCAGCAATGCGGACGCTTGTGTGTCGTCCAGCAAACGCTCAAATTCTTGGCGGCTCGTGCTCACGGGAGGCCCATTTCTAACTCACTTCGATGGCACGATCCAAACTTGAATCCTGGTGGAGCCGTTTGTCTAATACTTTGTCGGCCGTGCCTTATAACCTCGCGCTATTGGTTGTATGGAAGTGCAGTCGAATTAATAAAAGCAATGCCGTGACTAGGTCGGGTAAAGATGTTTGATGAGTCCCGACGTCTTACGCAATTACTGGGTACAAATCTTTACACTCAAGACGTGGCACATTCGGGCGCAGGACAGCCTGGTCGGAATAACAATCATAGACTTAACTTGATGGTGCTCTACCCAAACGAACGCCTACAATTCTATTTCGGAATTAACCGGCTCCGGAAAGGGGACAAGCATGGCTCCGGGGAACGAAGCGAGAATCCGAGGTTTTGTAAGGTGGTTTGATAAGGCAAAAGGCTGCGGATTCATCGGGCGCGATAATGGCTCGGACATATTTGTTTATTTCTCCGACATCATCGGAGAGGGCGCCAAAATGCTTCGCGAAGGCGATCCGGTTGAATTTGACATTGTGAAGGATCTTACAGGTCCCCAGGCCGCCAATGTGACGAAGCCTCACGATCGCTAAGCGAGCCGCCCGAGAATTCGTCCGTGCCATTGCTGTGGGTGAAGCGGACCTCTCGGTAGACGAGACCGAACATATCGTCGAAGGTATGGTTCTGCTGCTTGAAATCGACGAAAGCTGCAGCGGGAAAGCGCCAGGCGCGGAACTGATCGGCGGAAAAAACGTGAAGCTCGCGAGGCGCTCTGCGTTCTTGTAGGGATACGGAGAGAGTAGCGCGCCGTGAATGACGCTAAAGATGGCGGTTGTCGCGCCGATGCCCAGAGCGAGAGTGAAGATGGAGACCAAGGCGAAGCGGCGATCTTTGCGGAGATTGCGGAAGGCGTAGCGAAAATCGCGGAAGAGATTGTCGAGATGTGTTTCCCAGCGGGTGTCGCGGACCTCTTCTCTAACGCGTTCGAGGCCACCGAATTCTTGTTGGGAGCGTCGCCGCGCCTCTTCAGGACTTAAGCCCTTGGCGACGCCGTCGGCAATTTGCTGCTCAAGGTGAAACCGTAGTTCCTTGTCGAGTTCGCTTTCGGCGGGGAATTTATGCAGGAGGCGACCGAGCCAGTTCATTTTCTTTCCTCCCACGGTTGTAGCGTCACAAACCATGGATTCTGTGGTGCGCTCACTCGTAGCGCAGCGCGACGAGCGGGTCGACGTTAGCGGCGCGTCGCGCGGGAATCACGCAAGCGGCCATGCCTACGAATACGACGATTGTCACGACCACAGCGAACGTCCACGGGTCCGTGGGTGAAACACCGGATAATTGGCTGGAGAGGAAGCGTGTGAACGCCAAGCTGGCGGCGAGGCCAGTTAAAAT
>WNGM01002984.1_pt1 | contig 23391 bp, 10 predicted proteins | sample 5400571 | NCBI WGS metagenome assembly WNGM01 (sample SAMN13153378, study PRJNA577476) | soil metagenome | isolation source: 100 cm soil or saprolite under Garry oak tree replicate 2 | place: USA:California | collected 2016-06-15 | reverse complement strand
CTCTTGCAGGCATTGAGTACCACGAGTCGCACCCCGCTATCCTTTAACACTTTTGCAAAATCACTCGCCTTGACAGGGGCGAGTTTGCACGCTTTGGTTTCAAAGGCTAGAATCCCCTGCTTAGAGATCTCTTGATCAAATACTCCGTGTCCATCGAAATGCAGTATATGAATGGGACATTCAGCCTTTCTCAGGCGAGCGCAGAATGCTGACCACGTAGGAGGGCGAAGAAATTCTAGTTCAATGGTGCCTGCTTCCATGTGCTTTCGCACCTCGTCCACCAGTTCGCGGGCAATACTATGGGGGTCGATAAATCCTGCTCCCTCCGGACGTGCGGTAACTAACAGTATTCTCAATGGTGCTTCAAAGGGAGTAGCGTGGGGTGCTTGCTCAGAGCTCCACAAGCGACGCACGACCGACACGGGGTGACTGGGATGCAACACCAGGAAACCGTGCTCATCATGGAGCAGCTCCCAGGGCAAGCTGAGGATGTGCGGTAGTTCGCTCACAATGCTGATTTGATGTTGCACATCCGGTTGCCTTTGCCATTGCTCTAGGAGCGTCTGGGCCTCGCTGTTTCCAAAGACTGCCTGATACAATTGCTCGCCTACCTCTCGCAGCAACGCTTCGACTTGCTTGCCTCGCGTGGCAAACTCCAGGTAGGGCCACTTCCAGTATTCTTCAAGATACCAGTGTAGGTCGTCGCGATCTTGTTGTGTCAGCGGATCGTGCAACAGATCGCCAATATGGACAAATCCTAGCGCATCACAATGTAAAGTGATACTGGCAGTAATCTCTGGTGGCGAGCCTTGTGGAGGTAATGTGAGTGTGATAGTCAGATCAAGTGGTTGTGACATACTGGCTCTCCTCCTACATAGCAGCAATCTGATAGGCCTATATTCCCTACGCTACAAGATATGCACATCCTCTTGATCCCTACCTAGTCATGTCCCCTTGAAGAGGAACTATCTCCGTGTCGAGAGGGGTTAGGATACACGTTCTGCTTGAAATCTATCGTACTTGTGCTTGAACGTCAAGGCACAACAGTACAGTGTTAAGCAAGACCCCTGCCTGGCCTCCTCTCTCTTCTTGCGCTAGCTGTGTTTCTAGCACACTCAGCGCCAGCAGAGCATTTGAGCCATCCAATTTTTCCCACTTTATAAATCGGAGCTAGCTCCACTGGGACAGGTTCCCAGCTTGACTCCCTATTTATGACCAAGTCCCAAGTATTCAAGGAATCTGATAACCACCCAGTAGCCTAATGGGCTGGCTGTGTTATATATGCCGGATCACATACTCTATTCTATTTCGTATTATGAGTCAGCTTGTTCCATCCTAGCAGTATTTATCTTTCGTAAGAGTTCAGTATAGCGATTCAAGGCTCTTTCAGTATTGGGATGCTGAGAGCCTAAGGTCTGTTCCATGAACAATAAGGCGCGCTTGAGTAGATGTTCAGCCTGCTCATACTTACTCTGGTTCTCATAAACCCATGATAGGTTATAGAGACATTGAGCCGTTTCGGGATGTTGTAAGCCTAGTTCTTGCTCATAAATCATCAGGGCACGTTCGTAGAGTGGCTCAGCTTGCTCGTATTTGCTCTGCTCGTGGTAGAATAGCGCCAAATTGTTGAGACTCTGAGCTGTTTCGGGGTGATTTGGTCCAAGCACCTGTTGACTGATTGCCAGAGCACGCTCTAAAAACCCCAAGGCTTGTTCATACTTTTTCTGATCGCAATAGAGCAACCCCAGGTAATTGAAACATCGAGCCGTATCAGGGTGATTCAGGCCCTGCTTCTGCTCATAAATCGCCAGGGCCCGCTCGTAGAAGGGCTGAGCCTGCTCGTACTTTTTCTGTTCGCGGTAGACTTCTGCCAGGTTATTGAGGCACCGAGCCGTGTCGAGGTGATCTGCGCCCAGCTCTTGCTCGCGGATCGCCAAAGCGCGTTCCAAGAGTCCCGCCGCCTGCTCGTATCTGCCCTGACTATAGTGGCGATAGGCCATGCTATCGAGGCTCTCGGGCGTGGTGGCCCGATCATCTTCCATCTGTGGCAGAGCTTGGTTGACCATAAAATCTATGATGCCCAACCATTCATCTCTGTCCTTTCCTTTCTCCTCCTCCTGATCTGTTGAAGAGGATGGGAAATGAACTATGTAAACTCCTGGATTTTCTTCTGCTTTCAAAAGGCCCTCGGCCAGTGAACTACCTTCTTGTATGATATACTTCTGTTGTGCTTCAGTGGGTTCGGCCAGCGTTTCCAGTACACGTAGTAAAAACAAGGCATCATAACGATCCAAATCTTCGACCAGCGAGTGCCAGTCCCGTTCGCCTGCCCAGATACGATGCACCGCTTCGGCAATGTGCCAGCCCTGCTTTTCTATACGAGGCAGCGCCCCCTCTACTGCTACCCTCTGCTGTGCGTCACCTTTCGCTGCTTTAACGATGGCAGAGATGACCGACCCGTACTGATGGTCAGTCTCGTAGCGGTTACCATCAAAGGCGGCATACGTCTCGCGTTCGCGACGACGATAGACTCGTGCCGCTTCTGACATACCTTCCAAATCAGCAATTGAAGCAAGTATGTTCAGCGAGTTCCAAACTCCATCTGAGGGATCGAGTCTCTCCTTGATGGCTAGCGCTTGCTTTGCATAGCGCCGGGCCTCTGCCAAAAAGGGATCGGGTATACAGGTTGTTCGGGCTTTACCCACTAGCAGAGTAGCAAGATTATCCAAATAGAGAGCATGTGTCGATCCCCCAGCATCGACCTGTTCAATTCGTTCCAAAGCCGCCTGGGACCAGCCTACTGCTTCGTCAAGGCGATTGGCGCGTTGTGAGATATTTGCGAGTTGGCTGCAGGTTCGGGCGGCTTCTGCTGTATGGCCAAAGCGTTCACTGATGGCTAGACTCTCACGAGAATACTGCTCAGCTTCGGCGCATTTCGCCTGTTTCAATGAGAGCATACTCAGTTGGTATAACACAGCCGCTATCCCTGGAGGCTCTTCTAGTCTTCTCCAACGATCAAGACTCTCCACATAACGTAATTTCGCCTCGGTGTAGAGGTGCTGCTCCAACGCAAGGTTGCCGAGTCGTTCTAGTACGACACCTTGAGATCGCAAGTCTCCAATTTGATTGGAGACTGCGAGAGCCTGCTCATACTTCTGTTGTGCCAATACGTACTGACCTTGAGCAACCAGGACATCGGCTAGGTCTCCCAGCACCCCTCCACGGATGTTATTGGCACTTTGATTCTCAGGGTGCTGTTTGATGAAGGCATTAATGATCGATAATGCCTCGCGGAGCTTCGTCTCTGCAGCCTCTGACCGCCCATCTGCTTCAAGACAGCGGGCTAATATATAGAGCGTCAAGCAGTGTTCCAGTGAACCGCGACCCAAAGCCTCCCCCTCCGTTTGCATTTCGATGCGAGAAAGTAGTGATTCCAGTCTGGCGAAGGCAGCTTGCAGGTTCCCCCTGCTCAACTCATCCTCACTTAAATCCAGCTCACGCCGCCACTCCGCGTGCGAGCTTGCCCTCTTGTAGTAGCAGTTCTAGCGCTCGCCGTAGATTGGGTAACTCCCGGCGTACTATCGCCCGTGTCTGCTGTGGGTAACGGCTATCAATGTGTTCCAAGTAGCTTGATAGTTGATGGTACTGCTGAATGTAACGTATGCGGAGCAATTCGTCCTCAGCTCCTGGTTGGCTGCGTAGGTAAGGGATGAGTACCGGGTGGAAGCGAAGGAATCGGACAGGATTGCCCTCGTGGTGTATCTTCTCGACAGTCATGAGAGCGACTTGCTCCAGTGTTGGACGCAACTTGACCCACATGGAATTAGGAATCTCGGTGATCTCTTGTATCATGCTTTCCATAGCTCCACCTTCAAAGAGGGCAAGACGGCGCAGCACTGCTTGTTGCTCTTTGCTCAATCGTTGCAAGGAGTATTCCAGGGAGGCAAGCAGTGAACGATTACGACCCGTTTCTGTATCATCAACGAATGTATGAAGCAGCTTCTCAAATCCAGCCTGGATGAGTGCCAGTGGCTGTTCACGCAGCACTGGTAACACAAGCTGGATTGCGAGTGGATGGTGATCCAACTTGGTCAGCAAGTCGCGTACCTGTCGATAGCGGACGCGGGCACGATCAATTCCTAGATCAGTCAGCAGGCAGGTAGCAAGAGCATAGGCATCGTCGGGATATAAACCTTTCAATAGCAAATGCATAGTCTGATGCCCTGGTGCTAATCGCTCATCACCAAAGGCACTATCACGACTCGTGAGCAGCACTCCTGCACCCATTTGGGCCAGTTCTAGCAGAACGTCCCATATTATGGGACGTTCTGCTTCTCCCAAAGGGGCATCTTCCGCGGCTAAGATGCTCTCTAGATTGTCTACTATTATAAGCACTCGTCGCTCCTTCAATGTAGGATCGAGCCGTTTAAGAACTGCCTTCGTGTCGTTCGGGTGATAATGACTGTCGTAGACACCTAAATATGTGCCGATGGCGCTTAAAAGCATAGCTACATCGCCACCGTGGCTAAAAGAGATAAAACATGCCCCATCGTACATCTTGGTGCGCGTCAGCCAGTCGGCTGCCTCGCGGGCCAAAGCCGTCTTGCCGATACCTCCAAAGCCAGAAATGATCACCAACTTTCCTCGTAGGAGTGAGCGTGCAATCCGATGCAATTCACGGGCACGGCCACTGAAACCATAGCGTGGTTTGGGAGGCATTTGCTCGCTGAAACGGGGAGCGAGGAGCTTCTGCTCGGGTTCCTTGCGTTCGCCTGTTGGCTTCAGGGACTGCAGTACAAGAGGGCGCCGTTGGTAGAAGTGAGGAAGCCACCAGTCATATAGATTGACTGATATTCCTTCCTCATCCCTGTATCGGTGCCTCGGCTCACGATACGGGTCATCATATAAGGCTTGTCGGGCTCGCTGTTGAGCCATTGGTACAGAAAAAGTGGCGACCAATGCCCGATAGAAGGCTTCAACATAACGTGTGGCGCTTGTTACGAGTATGCTAGCACTCATTGCGACGACAGCATCGATGCGGCTACGAAGTAGCCGTGCCGCGACACTACTGAATGCGTCATCCTCAGCCCCTTGAGCGCTTTGACAAGCGTTGAGGATCACAACCTGGATGCCCCTTTCCTGCAAAACTTGCGCCAGGTCCTGTGCCTTCACCCTATCGAGCAGCCCGTCCTCATCCTCGAAGGCGAGCATTCCCTGCTTCTCTCGCTCATCGAAATGCCCGTGCCCATCGAAATGCAATATGTGAATAGGCCGGGCAGTCTTTTTAAGACGTTCCTTCAAAGCTGACATGGTAGCTGGGCGAAGAAACTCTAGCTCGATCATGCCAGCTGCGATATGCTCCTCCAGTGCGTCCAGCAACCCATGAGCTATGCTACGTGGGTCAACAAATCCGACATCTTCAGGTCTGGCAGTGACGAGCAGTATCCGCAGGGGCAGTTCAAATGCAGCAACTTCTGCAGGGGGTCCACTCTGTGGTAGGCGGCGTACAATTGAGACGGGAACGGGTTTGCGCAGTGCCAGGAAGCCGTCTGCATCGTGCAGCAGTTCCCAGGGAAGGCTGAGCACACCTGGAATATCGCTGGTAATGCTGATCTGCCGTTGTCCATCTGGCTGCTGTTGCCACGCTTGCACGATACCATTAGCACTATTACTGCGAAAGACTACCTCATATAGCCGCTTACCCACCTCGACCAACAAGTCCTCGACCTGCTTGCCTCGCAGGGCGAACCCCTCGTAGGGCCATTTCCAGTACTCCTCGAGATACCAGCGCAGATCGTCGCGTTCTTGTTGCGTTAATGGATCACGTAGTAGATCACCAAAGTGACTGAGTCCTAACCCATCGCAACGTAAGGTAATGCCAGCGATGACGTCAGTGGGCGAGCCTGGTGGTGGTTGCATCAGCATGATGGACAGATCAAGTGGCTGGTTCATTTGGCCTTTTCCTCCTGCTTCTATTGATTTTGCAGTTCCTCCAACATGCGCAGAAGCAACAATGCGTCTCGGCCTCCTAAGTTCTCAGTTAGGGAATGCTTATCGCGCTCACCTTTCAAGAGGCGCCGTATTGCCCCTATCATAGGCTGGGTCTTCAACTCTGCCTCAATTTGTTGCAGAAATCTCTCGCTCGCTTCTCGTGCCTGCTTGTTACCCCGGGCAGCAGAAGCGATGATAGCAATAAATTCTCCGAACTGATGATCAATGGAGTGATGGTTGCCCTCAAAGGCGATGTAGGTTTCCCGCTCACGACGGCGATAGTCCCGCGCTGCCTCCGTCCTTCCCTCCTTTTCGGCAATATCAACGAGGATACTGAAAGTTTTCCAGGTATTTGCTGACACAGCTTGTGTTTCTTGGATTGCCTGTGCCTGCTCTGCGTAACCCCGTGCCTCGATGAGGCGGTTCATAGAAGTGCGACCTATCTGAACTTCCCGTACAAGAAGCGAGGCCAGATTATAGAGATAGAGAGCATAAGTAGTTTTGCGAGGGTACACTTGCTTCTCTAACTCCAATGCTCGCCTAAACCAACCTTCAGCTTCTGCAGGACGTTCATTCTCCTCGGCAAGGACCCCAAGTTGCCCGCATGTCATTGCTGCACGTTCTACATGGCCCAATCGTTCTCTGATGATCAGACACTCCCGGTAGCATCGCTCGGCCTCTGCCCATTCTTTCTGTTTCTGCGCAATTAAACCTAGTTGGTGCCAGGCGTCTGCTTCCGGTGCTGGCTCATTGAGTGTATGGAAGATAGTACGAGCCTTAGTAGTGTATGATCGTGCTCTAGCATAGTCTTGTTGCATGAAGGCGAGCGTGCCCAGTTGCTCGAAGACAACAGCTTGGTGCTGAAGATCGGCAGAGTGTTGTGTCATTTGTAAGGCCTTCTCGTACATTCCTTGGGCCTGCAAGTACCGACCCTGAAAAAGCTGTACTGCGCCAAGATCAGTCAGGAGCACAGCGTAGGCATGAACATCACCTTCACTACGAGATTTCTGCTTGAAGAGTGCCTCGTGGATAATCAATGCCTCACGAAGTCTGTCTTCAGCAGCAGTGAGCTCCCCCTGCTCTCTATGGCAGCGAGCCAAACTAACGAGTGTCATAGCATGTTCAGAGGATCCACGACCAAATGACGTTCCTACTGGTAATGCCTCGATGCGTTCTAGCAAGGACATGAAACGAGAAAAGGCTGCGCGTAAGTTGCCTTTTCGAAATTCCTCCTCACCCAAATCGCTTTCACGTAGATACTCTGTTAGCGCCAATCCCTCACCTACTCGAGTACTCCTAGTCGTGCTCATCTGAACTACGCGCTTCCACAGGGTATTGCGTTCATGCGTTAATCCAAACCTGTTTAGAAAGTGAGCGATACCACTAGCCATAAGAGTAGCTTCTTCATCGCCCTCTTCCAACAGCACTTCCAATGCTCGCTGAAGATTGGGCAATTCTCGTTGTACGAGTGCCCGCACAGGCTGCGGGTATTGCTGGTCTTGACCGCGTAGTGTGCCGACCAGTACAAGGTAGCATTGCGCATAAAACGCCCGCAACTCCTTGTTGTCCGCATTTGGTTGACTGCGCAAGAAAGGGATCAGGACAGGATGGAAGTGGAGGAATGGTGCTTCGACAAACTCATGAACTCGCTCTACTGTCAAAAGTGCCGCTTGCTCAAGAGCTACGCACAGTTGCACCCAATCGGCTTCTGGAATTCCCAAGACGTTCAGCAGGACTTCTTCGTATGCTCCACCTTCGAAAGGAGACAGACGGGGTAGCAGTTCTTTCTGCTCCTTGCTCAGCCGTTGTAACGAGTATTCTAGGGAGGCTAATAGCGAACGATTGTGTCCTGTCTCGGTGTCGTCCACAAATTTAGATAACAGTGTGGCGAAGTTTGTCATAATTGTCCTGATCGATAATTCGCGCAAGGTAGGTAGTACCAGTTGAATTGCTAGAGGGTGATGATCAAGTTGTTCGAGCAGAATACGTAGCTCCTCATAAGGGATGTGAACGCGATTAATTCCTAGGTCAGCCAGGAGACGGCTGGCGAGAGCATAGGCATCTTCAGGGTGCAGACCACGGAGGGCAAGATACGCTACACGAATTCCTGGTGCCAGTTGCGCATCACCAAAAGTGGCATCACGGCTGGTCAGGAGCATGCCTGCGCCAGCGTTTGCAAGCGCGAGCAAGACATTCCATAACTCACTGCGTATGCCCGCCTCTAGGGGAGCCACTCCCGCAGGGAGGATGCTTTCCATATTGTCAGAAATCACCAGCACACGTTTCTCTTTGAGGGCAGGTATCAACTTTGCTAATGCGGCCTTCGTGTCAGTGGGATCGTAGTGCCCATCGTAGACGTCCAGGAAGGTACCGAGCACACTCAGCAGCATTGCTGCGTCGCCACCGTGCTCGAAGGAGACAAAGCATGCGTCCTCATACATATTTGTGCGTGTCAGCCAATCGGCTGCCTCACGAGCAAGTGCTGTTTTGCCAACGCCTCCAAAGCCATGAATCACCACAATTTTTCCTTGTAAGAGATGGCGCTCGATTTGTAACAACTCGTGCGCTCGTCCGCTAAAGCCATGGCGGGGTTGAGGAGGCATCCCCGGGCCGAGTCGTTGCGAAGTTGAACGCACTGGTGTTTTTTTGCGTTTTCGCGTAGACTGTTTCTGCAACACGACAGGACGTTGTTGGTAGTAGTGAGGCACCCACCAATCCTGCAACATCACCAGTGTCCCCTCATCGTCCTTGTGGCGATAATGTACATCTCGGCGGGGATCGTCATGAAGTGCCTGCCGTGCTCGCTCTTGCGCTAATGGCACTGGGATGTTACTTGCCAGGGAACGGTAATAGGATTCAACATAACGCGTTGCAGTCGCAGTAAGCATGCTTGTGCTCATAGCCGTTACGGCATCGATGCCACTGCGGATCAACTGTGCTGCCACGCTGCTAAAGGCATCCTCCTCATTACTTTTTGCACTCTGGCAGGCTGTCAGCACGGCCAGCTTCACTCCACTGTCTTGCAATACCTGGGCGACACGCTTGGCCGCTACGAGATCAAGTTTGCCATCCTCATCCTCAAAGGCGAGCATTCCTTGTTTTCTGTTACTAGGATATTGTTGCTCCTCTCCATCGCTCTCCTCGCCGAACGCTCCATGCCCATCAAAATGCAAGATATGGATTGGGGGACGCTTCGTGTCACCGAGGCGTTCGCGAAGCGCACGGAGGGTTGAGGGTCGCAGAAACTCCACTGCAATCGTTCCTGCATCCAGCTGTCCCTGTACTGCATCAAGCAGCTCGCGGGCAATACTGCGGGGGTCCACGAAGCCTGCATTTTCAGATCGAGTTCCCAACTGATCACGTAACGCGAATACCGCAATACTGCGGGGGTCCACGAAGCCTGCATTTTCAGGGCGGGCCGTGACGAGCAGGATGCGAAGCGGGGGTTGAAAGGGCATGGGGAACGCACTGAGTTCCTGCTGTGGCAAGCGGCGGATGAGGGCAACAGGGTTACGTGTGCGCAAGACGAGGAAACCATGTTCATCGTGGAGCAACTCCCAGGGGAGGCTCAAGGCTCTCGGTATCTCACTCACAACGCTGATCTGTCGCTGAACCTCTGGCTGCAAACGCCAGGGCTGAACAACACTCATAGCTGCAGCACTTCCAAACACAGCATAGTACAGTCGCCTCCCTAATTCAACCAAGAACGCTTCGATCTTCTTGCCACGCTCTAAAAACTGCTCATAGGGCCATTCTGGATATTCTTCGAGGTACCAGCGTAGGTTCTCACGCTCCGATGGTGTAAGCGGGTCGATCAAAACATCTCTGTTAAGAGTGTAATACTCAGGTCGAGTGGCTGCTCCATAATGTCTATCCCTCACAAATAGCTACACTTCATCATTGAAGAGCTCAATCACTATAAGACCAGTGCCTAGTGGCTGTAGGAAAAGACCTGTGAGGTCGAACGTCTATGATGTATAGTCGGCTTGTCAGGCGCGTGGAGCCACAGATGGCTCATGGTTCTATTCATCATGATCTTCGAAGTGGTCTAGGGGACCAAACGAAGCTTAACAATGAGCAGTAGCTTCTCTGGCCTTTTCGTACAGCCTCTAGATTTTTATGGTTTCCACATGAAGCGCTCTCGGTATATCTTACTACACATGAGCATATTCTAACAAATAAAGGACAACTCACGTACTCATTGAGCAAGTTCTGCATTTATCTGTACTAACACATATGCGGCCAACGAGTGCCACATTGGTTCATAGAATACAGACACTTAGAGCGAGGAAAGGCGTTATACGACAATATTGTTGCTCGCTCGCAGTGGTATCCAAGGACCGCGCTTATCAGTTTGTAAGTTAATCTTTATGGCCATTAGTAGTTGACATACAACAGTTTCAATGGTCAAATAAGGGTGTAGAGAAGTGAACAGCAGCAGATAGCTCTTCTCTTTTTCAAACATGTTTTCACAACACGTCTATTTCCTGTGAGGTGGGAAACCTCTTTTCTAAAGAACGGTGAGTGGGAGAACTACGAGGTATGCAACAAGAGGTATATTCTAGCCAGTCAGCACCGACCAACGATATGAGCGAGTACGATGATGAAACCGACTATGATGATGAAGAGGAGGAAGAAGAGGCCGATTCGCAAACGTTCGGCCTGGATGACATTGGAGAGCCGTGCGGAAACTGCCGGCGTAGAACTCTCATAGAAAAAGTCCTCGATGGGTTTGTCGTCTTGTACTGTACTCATTGCAAAATGTTTGTGTGTCCTGTGTGCAAATATCCCGAACTCAAACCTTATAAAGCAAATGGAGAGTCTGGCTTGCATTGCACCAAACTTCCCGACAAGACAAATCCGAACTGTGGGAAATATTTCATCCGCAGTCAGAAGAAGAAGTAGCAGGAGCCGTTTCAACTCGTAGCGGTAGAAAGGAGGTGGTGATGCAACAGCAGAGGCTGAACGATACGTCTTTCTACGACAACAAGCACACCTTGCCTATTGCATCTCGGCAGGAATATAGCTATATTTTGGTCTTCTTGATCCTCCTCACGCTTGCTGGCCTTCGGCTATTCATGCGTGGTGTTTGCCGCCATTATTGGTCTCAAAAAACGCAGATGCAGAGATCACCACAGGAAAAACTTAATGCTGGACCGTCTACCAACCCCTCGCCTCCTCAAGCCAGAGAGGCATCTTTACCTTCAGGAGACAAGTCAATGGATGCAGCTCTCTCACAGCTGCAACCGCCTGGATCAAGCATTCGTGCAACCCAGAACTCGGGTAACTCTATTTGGCGCGCACTCAAGCATCTTCTCCGTATAGAGGATCCCATTCCGGTGGAGGCGCAGGGCATCTCGCTCTATGCTCTCTGGGATGGTCGTTATCCGCTGGCAAGGCCTCCAATGGAAGTGTCAGAGGGCATCGGAGCAAGGGCGACCAGTGTTGGCCTCTGGAAAGTAATCCACTTGATATGGCTGAGCGTACCTGCAGTGACGGCGACAGAGACCGGCGACATAGTGAAAGCGTTGTGCCATCGCCTGGACGAACTGTATCCATCTACACCCCCAACTTACCTCATTTTTCATATCGACAAGTTGTCTGCACCGAAACCACTGTTCTTTCCCTTTTTGAGAAAAAAGGCCAAGATTGGTATCGAGAGAGCGATAGTTGATGTGAAAGCGGCGTTTGTCGAGGACATACAACTGCTGTGCGATCTTGGGCCGGAACACCTCGTCAACGGTTGGCTGCCGAATCGGTTCCGTCACTATGACCCGGAGACCCAGCAGCGTGGCTGGCTTGTCGTCTCTCCCACCCGTGCGCTCCTGGTTGATGTGAGTAGTGGACAGGTACGCCTTCTTGCAAATCTGCTTCAGCCATACGATACCGATGGGAATCGTGGGCCTGGTATTCTCTCCGAGCGATATCGCGAACTGCTCGCACTCGTGATGCAGTGGGTTAGCAACCAGGATAGTTTTCAAGCGGTCGACCAGCTCAAGAATCTGGTTGAGAGTGGAACGAAAGCGATTGATGGGCAGGTCCTGCTGAACTTTGCCGTCGCCGGTATAGCCATCCTCATCGCGTTCTTGCTCGCCCCCGGCCAAACGCACTCAGATCAGTTGATAGCATCGGTGGGATGCCTTGCCGTGGCCTCGCTCTGGTTCTGGTTCTATGCCCGAAGTGGACGTGTAGGCTTTCAATTTATCGGCTGGCTCTTCGTTCTTGCCATCATTCCATGCTTCCTTGCCTGGTCACAGCTCGTGTTGCTCTTTCAAGCCGTCGTGAAGTTCTTCTCGCACCTGTAGCATGGGCAGCATCCTTGATTGCCGATATCGATCATCAAAGTTCATCAATATTCGAAGTCTCATCCGCTTGAGTTTTCGTTGAGTAGCCTGCTAACCGTTGTTGCACCATATCGCGTTCCCATAAGCGCCCAAATTTCTTGAGAAACCAGCAGATTGATATAGCCACATCAGAGGCTCTACCCCACTCGCCTAGATTCAGCAACACTTCCAGGGTGTGCTTTAGATTCGGCAATTCTCGCCGCACGAATGCTCGCACATACTCCAGATCACGTCTGTCCTCCCTGTAAGCATCCATCGCCAGCTTGTGATAGTGTAGAGCGTAGCGCTCGTGCAGCGTTTCATTGCCTGTACCAAACTGGCTACGCAGGTAAGGGATCAACACAGGATGAAAATGAAGGAACACAGTATCACTTTCTGGCTGAATTCGCTCTACCACTAGCAACTGCACACGCTCTAGCGATCCTTGCAAGGCAGACCACCCCGCTTCAGAAAATCCTGTAATTTCTAACAAACTATCTTTGCTCGTTCCACTTTCGAAGGGTGTCAAGCGGGAGAGCGATGATTGCTCTTCTTCACTTAGCCATCGCAGAGGGCCACTTTCTAACGAGGATGTGAGTGAGCGCTGCCGTTCTTCTGTGATAGTATTATCTTCATATTTTGCTAACAGCGTCACGAAATCACTTCTAACCTTGGATAACGTCGATTCACGGAGCCGGGGAAGCACGAGTTGGATCGCCAATGGATGATGATCCAGATAGGCCAGAAGCTCGATCAATGCCGGATAGACTATCTGCTTTGGATTGATTGATAAGGTCGTGAGTACCTGCGACGCTAGTAAATAAGCGTCTTCTGCACGCAGGCCCCCAAGTAGCAGGTGTCTTACTTTATTCCCTTGTTCGAGTCTCCCTTCTCCGAAGGCAAGGTTGGAAGTGGTGAGTACAATCCCAGCTCTCTTATCTGCCAAGTTTAGCAGGGTGTTCCACAGACGGGTACGTTCGGCTGAATCCAATGGATGATCGCCATCGGGCAGAACACTCTCCAGGCTATCGGCGATCACCAATATACTCTTTTTCTCGCTGCGCCACCGCTCCTCCTGGATTAGTCCAAGGCTCGCGAGGTCCGATAGGATCGCATTGCCGTCACGCTCACAGGAGATAAAATTCGCCTGCGCGTACATATTTGTTTGCGTCAGCCAGTCCGCCGCCTCCCTGACAAATGCCGTCTTACCAACACCGCAGAAGCCATGCACGACCACTAACTTCCCCTGTTTCAAGAGGCGCTCCAGTTGTAACAACTCGCGGGAGCGCCCACAGAAGCCATATCGCGGCTCGGGAGGCATTTCTTTACTGAGACGAGGAATAGACGTACTCTGCTGTTGAAGCTTGCCGTGACGCTTAGCGGGTTGGAGTACCAGGGGACGCTGCTGGTAATAGTGTGGCACCCACCAGTCGTAGAGTTCTATGCGCACCCCTTCTTTCTGTCGACGTCGCAGAAGTGAACGATACCTGTTGGAGTACAAAGATTGCCGCGCCTGCCCCTGTGCGATTGGTACCGAGGAATTGGCAAACAGAGCGCGGTAGAACTCTTCGGCATAGCGTGAAGCGCTGGCAACCAGTACACTCGCGCTCATCGCTACGACCGCATCGACTCCTCCCTTGATCAATCGCGCCGCCACACTGCTGAAGGCACTCTCTAGCGACCCCACAGCACTCTTGCAGGCTGTCATCACCACCAGCTGCGTGCTGCTGCCTTGCAAGACCTGCGCTATTTCCTCTGAGGTGACCGCGTAAAGCTGACTATCTTCATCCTCGAAGGATAGCGTTCCTTGCCCGTCCTTCTCATTGAACGTGCCATGTCCATCGAAGTGCAACACATGTATTGGCGGCTCGCTGTTCAGGCGGCGCCTCAGGGCGTCTAAAGTGGGCGGGCGTAGAAATTCGAGTTCAATATCGCCCGCGCGGATATCACCCCTATCAATGAGGTTGTGTACTTCGTCTAATAATTCAAGAGCGATGCTGCGGGGATCCACGAAACCTACATCTTTGGGACGCGCTGTGACAAGTAATACTCGTAGGGGTGGGACGAACGGTGTGGGGAATGCAAGCAGTTCATGTTGCGGTAAGCGGCGGACTATCGAGACGGGGTTGCGGGCGCGTAGAGCAAGAAATCCCTGCTCGTCATGCAGCAGTTCCCACGGGAGGTTGAGCGCTACCGGGATGTCTCCAACGATACTGATCTGGCATTGTGGTGCTTGATCCAACTGCCAGGCGAGCAACACGCCGTGAATGTCGGCTATCTGCTGTATCTGCTTGTACAGCCGCTTCCCTATATCTGGTAAGAGTGTCTCGACCTCTTTCCCTTGTTGGGCGACTGATTCCTCATCGGACTTCTTCCAGTAATCCTCGACGTACCAACGCAACTTCTCCCGTTCCCCTGGGGCAAAAGGATCCTTCAGCAGACCATACACAGGACCAAGAACAGGATTAGAGCAGCGTATGGCTATACTAGCAACGATATCAGGGGCTGAGCCTTGCGATGGTACGTTAAGCTCAATGCTCAGATCAAACAGCAGCCCTATACTCGGCCGCTTCTTGTGTAGTTTTCGATGTGCAGAATGAGGTGCGTGTGGCGCTACTGTTGGAGTCGCTGATACTGCTGGCGGCACAACATCTGTCTTTGAGGATAGTTGAGAATCGGCCTTTCTCGTGAAAACCTCTTTATAGATGTGGTTGCGGATAACAAGGGCATTGTCTTCTAGTTTCATAGCGCCCGTCAAGTACAGTTCATTGAGAATATCGTCGTTGCATTCTCTTTCCGAGACGCTTTCTCCTATTTGGAGCCGTGACCATAGTTTTTTCGCTGAATCGGATAAAGTATTCAACCTCTCAGCTACGTGTTTAATGCTACTATCCTGCTTAAGCCTATTCGAGAAAGTCCTCTTGACCATTTGGGCTAAGTTCTCGGTTGTGATAGCCGTCACTATCCCTTGTTTTGCGGAGATCTCTAGTTCATAGCAGAGACGCTGGGTCAGGTATGGTTGTCCCTGTGTCCAATAGTAAATAGCCTGGTGGACGTCATCATCCACTGGTATACCAAGCTCCGCCAGATGCAAAGTCAATCGTTTCGCCTCAGTGAATGTAAAATCATCCAGGCTGATTTTCTGTCCCACATTGAAGGGAGAGATATCTGGGTTTTTCACGAGATTTTTAGGATCGGTAGCTCCAGCCAGCGCAACAACAAACGTTCCATTATAGCTATCTCGCTCATTGTAAAGGGCACGCAGCATCATGAAAAAATCTTCGTGGAAAGGCTCGCCTCGCTCATCTCGTGGTATGCATGCGCCTTCCACCTCATCCAACAAGAGAGCGATACGCGGCTCCCCTTCAGACAGTGAAGCGGGTGGGTCAAGTAAGTCGAAGAGATAGGTACGCAGATCGATCTGATCAGCCAATTGTGGATCTGAGCGACTTGCAGTCAGTTGCCGGGCAAGTTCTTTGCCTAAATTTTTATACCAGGCCGACCTGGTACATTTCATGCAATTTGTGAGATCTACGTAGGCGCAATACCATCCATCTTCTTCCAAAATCCCTTTCAGGTACTTAAGCAGCGAAGTTTTGCCATACTGGCGCGGAGCGATAATGTGAAGATACTCTCCATTCCATACGGTGCGCAGCGCATCACCATCTGTCTGTCGCTCTGTATAGCTGGGGCTATTATGAAGTAGAGCACCTCCGGCTTGGAAGATGGAACTCATTGTGCTCCTCGCTTCGCATGAGTGGCACCTTTACTATCAAGCTTATATTTTTCACAAGTAAGGGCAATAAGATCATCGAGCTTACTGGTTTTGGAGATGACCTCGGGAAAGGCTGTGACCGCGAACTCATAGCCGTCGTCAGTACGTTGCAGAATATTACGCAGATCGACCAAACTTTCCAGGGCATCATTCACTTGATTCAGTAAGGGATGTAGATTGAGGTCGGCTAGGGCACTGTGAGCCGCTGAAAGTGTACGTATGCTATCGTCCCTGGCCATTAGTAAAGAACAAAGGCGTTCTATCGTGGTGGCCTGCTCCCAGTAGGTATCGAGGAAGTCTTTGCGCAGAAAGTCAGGGTCCTTAATTACTTCTTCGACGTCTTCGATGCTTAAGCGAAACGGTTGCCCCCGGTTAAGTCTGGTGATGAGACGTTGGCAGAGGCGTTGAACGACGTTTGGATGCCCAGAAGTAAAGCTCCAAATCCGCTGGGCTATGGCTTCTTCGCCAATCAATTCAATTTCTAATTCCTTCATTGGTTGAATGATGAGTTCCCATACAGCGTGAAAGCCCAAACGGCCAATGAGCACCTCATTGGCAAAATTGTAGAGCGGTGACTTTGGGTCCACCATATCACTTCGAAGTGAGTATTCACCGCCAAAAACGAATTGACAGCGTCCGGCATTGGCTAATGCTCGCAGGGTATTGAACAGTGGATAACCTGCAGGCTGATCAGATGGAATCAGTTTATCAACCTCATCGAGCAGTATGACAAGTGGCTTATCGCCGGGCAGTGATTGTATGACGTCGGCAAAAGAGGTAATTTGAGCGGAGGGGGCATTTGGAAACCAAGCCTTGTTGCGAACCACAGCTTGTACTAATGCTGCCTGCGTCGGAGTATACGAGCAGTCTTGATAGAAAGCGTTGAAACCAGCTTCGGGTAAGCTAAAACGCGCCAGACGCCTTAGAATCGATGTTTTTCCTATACGACGCCCACCTATAAGAGCATAGCTGGCAGAGTCAGCCCGTTTGCTAATTGCGTGAAGCTCAGGTTCACGGCCGAAGAACATCGAGTCGGGTGTTGGTCCGGTTGTGATAAATGGTGAGATCACGGTCAGGTCAACTTTAGAAAGGACGTGTTGGCGGAAAGCCTTTCCTGGATCCCTCGCATCAATGATCCTGAGGAAATCCTCGTAGGCTAAAGGAACAATATCGTAGGCGTACACGTGCTGGAGTGTGTTTTTAAGTATCTTCGAAGCATCTTCGATTTGTTCTGGCGTGAGAAAAAATAATACAAGAGCTAACCGTGATGTGGGAGCGATTTCTTTTACGAGGGAACGAAGCTCAGAAGCATCGCTCTTATCAAAGTGAGGGTGTGTGTATAAAAAGATAGGAATTTGCTGCGGCAGGCGTAGGTGTGTATTCTCGAAGAGTCGCTGCACATCTAAGGGTGCCCAGAAAAAAGGATCATTGTCACGCAACGAAATCTGCGTGGTGGTGCTGTTAAGAAGCGACGAAGTGAGGATCTGAACAATTTCTTCTAGGAGAGCTATTGGTAAAGTTCTCTTGCCGGAAGACACAAGTGAGGTGAGTGTCTGCCAGCGCTGCCAGGTATAAGCAACTTGCACAAAGTTCTCAAAATACAAGATTCCCCTGTTTGATAACATCAACCTATCATCTGGATGTTCCTTGCAATATTGCTCTAATCCACGCTTCAGAGCTGGCGTGTCGCCCCGTTTCACCGCTTCATGAATAGCTTTGGGCAAAGAAGCTACAACTTGTTCCGGAGTTCTATCTCTGAATCGGGGTGCTTCCGATGGACCTGGAAGCATACTTTGGACGGCTTTTCGGATTCCTGTGGCAATGTTTAAAAATGCCTCATCCTGATTAGGCCATGTGGTTACGGGTTTCCCATCTGTTGGCAATGCCTTGAGTTGGCCGAAAGGGCTATTCTTCCAATCAACCGGACGAAGGATGATCGGAATAACACGAGCTTCCCCAGTTTTGTGTCGCTCCATCGCTCGCATCATCTCAATGCTGTAACAATATTCTGAAGCCATAAAGTTAGCAGTGACGAGCAGTAAAATAATATCTGCTGTATTGAGATAGGTATCAATCTCTTGTGCCCATTCTGCCCCCGCGCTGATATTTTGATCATGCCAGCTAGCAATGATCCCCTGCCGTTTCAACAAACTCAGGTGCGTTTCTAGCTCATCACGGAAACGTTCATCTTTATGTGAGTATGATAGATAGATATTGACATTGGTTTTCACACAAGCCTCCCTTTATATTGACTTTCTCTGCTCACTTCAGTATATCTAAGCTATAGGTTTCTATCAAGTAGAAAGAACATTTTCTCTTCAAGGTTTTGTTCAACGCTTTTCAAGCTTGGTCAAACGGCAGTTTTACAGATGGTCCTTGAGTATACAACTGTAGAAATAAAGTAAACAATGTGTTCGTTCCGGCGAAAACAGCGGTAAAACTGATGTGAATTCTGTACGCTTATATCCAGTTGTGTCCTAAAGTCTTGGCTTTTCATACTCCTCCTAGTACTAGTATCCATTGCGAAATAGGGCCTGTGAAGCCCCTCCAGAAGCCAATCGTCTACCTGAGAAGGTGACGACATGTAGCTCAAGCATTGTGACCCACTCCAGAGGCCTTTCCAGACGTGCACGGTCGGTGATAGAATCGGACCGAGAGAGAGAAGGAGCGTGAGCCATGAAAGGGAACCCTTCGCCGGCAGACAAGATGCCGGCCCAGGCGGCAGAGACCGACCCGGTCTTGTGTGAGTTGGAGGGGGTCTTGGATGCGGATCCGCTTTATCAGCAGGTCTGCGCGAAGCTGGATCGGCTGACAGGAGAGGCAATGCTGGGGGAAGTGCTGCTGCGTATGCTGCTGGTCAAGTACTTGTACGGGTGGAGCGAGCAGCAAACGGCCGAGCAGGTGGCCGATAGCTTGGTGCTGCGCTGGTTCTGTCGACTGGGGATGCAGCCGGCGCCCCAAGCCAAAAGCGTGGGGCAGGGGCAGGATCAGGTGTCGGTGGTGGAACTGGAGGCGCTGGCGAACCGGGTGGAACAAGCAACAGAGCGGGCAAAAACGAGCGAGGGCCGGTTGCGGCCGACGTACCGAGAGCGCTGGAGGTGACAGTCATGTTAGTGGACAACTATGAGCGCGAAGATGTGTTCGCGCCAGTGCCCAAGCTGGCGCAAGAGATCGACCCAGTCCTCAGAAAGCTGGACGGCTTGCTTGACGATGACGCGTTGTATCAGCAGGTGCGCAGCGACTTTGGCAAGCGCTACCGGTATAGCCTGGTGCATGGACGACACTCGACGCCGGTGGAAGTGCTCCTGCGCATACTGATCCTCAAGCACCTCTACCAGTGGAGCTACAAAGAAACGGAAGGAAGAGTGGCGGACAGTCTGGTGCTGCGCTGGTTCTGCCGGGTGGCCTTCCATGGGGTGCCCGATGCCAGTACACTCTGGCGCTGGGAACAGACCCTGCGACCGGAGACGGTGCATGCGCTCAACGATCGAGTGGTGCAATTAGCCCGGCAGGCCAAGGTGACCAAAGGGCGTAAGCTGCGGCTGGACGCGACCTGCGTGCAGACGAACATCCATCACCCCACCGATAGTGGCTTGCTCGTGGACAGTGTGCGTGTGCTCTCCCGCTTCGTGCAGCGTGCCAAAGGACTGGTCAAAGATCAGCTGAGTAACGTCCAGCAAGCCTGCCGCTCGCGGCTGCGTACGGCACGGCAGGTGGCCCAAACCCTGCATCGGCAACTGCGACGCCAAGCCGAGGACAAAGAAGCGCAGCAAAAGGAACTCTATCAGAAGCTCATCCAGACGACCGAGCACATGATGCGCCAAAGTCAGCAGGTCGTCGAGGCGCTGACGCAGCAGACGGGACAACAGGCCAGGCGTCTGCTCCGCCAGGCTCAAGAAGTGCTGCCGCTGGTACAGCGGGTGATCGCTCAGACGCGCAGGCGCGTGTTGGAGGGCAAGAAGGTGGCTTCCGATCAGAAAGTCCTGAGCTTATTCGAACCGCACACGCGCGCCATTCCCCGCCATAAAGGCGGCGCGCTGGTCGAATTTGGTCGCCACGTCATCCTCGATGAAGTGGACGGGGGCATCGTGACCCGGTTTGAGATCCTGGAGCATCCGACTGAGCATGGACAAGCCGTGGAAGCGGTCGCACATCATCAGGCGCTCTTTGAGCACCCGCCCAACCTGGTGGCAGGCGACCGGGGGGTACATTCGGCGGAGACCGAGGAGCGCCTCAAGGCCGTCGGAGTCAAGCGCGTGGCCATCCCGGCCGCCGGCAAGCTCTCGCCGGAACGCCAAGCCCTGGAGCGGTCGCGCCCCTGGAGACGGGGCTATCGCTGGCGCGCGGGCATCGAGGGGCGCATTGCCAGTCTCAGGCGCGACTTCGGCTGGCGCAAAAGCGCCTATCACGGGCAAGAGGGGATGGAACGCTGGCTGGGTCTGGGGGTCATCGCCTCGAACCTACGCCGCATCGCCCTGGCGAAGTAAGTCCAACCTCCCATCAGAAGAAAGCTCATCTATTCTATCACCGTTTGCTTGCCATGAACCCCCTTCTCAAGCCTACTTATCCATTTCGCAATGGATACTAGTACTATTTATGGGAATACCTCAAGTGCAGGTGGTGGCATCTTCGTTGATCCGGCAGGCAGCAGTCAAGTGATGATAAGCAGCAGTATCGTTGCTGCGAATAGCGCTTCTGACGGCCCAGATATTTCAGGGGCGCTGATCTCAGATGGCTATAATCTGATCGAGAACGTTGCCGGAGCAAAAGGACTGAATTCTACTATTGATAGACAAGTGAACCTGGCTAACCTCAAGATAGATCCTACGTTAGGCAACAATGGCGGACCTGCCCAGACTCTCGTTTTGCTGCCGGGGAGTCCGGCTATCGATGTCGTTCCTCTGCAAGCATGCAGCATCACCATCATTGATGCCTCTGGCCACGCTGTAATGATCACCACAGACCAGCGCGGCGAGCCCCGACCAGATGGACCGGAGAATACGTGTGATATCGGGGCATATGAATCGTCATATTAGGGACTTCCCAACTGTTGTGTAAGTTAAGCGGTTTTTAAGGCACATTAAATTTGTCAGTCAACAAGGCCCAGGGGAAAGACAAAAGACCTCATAGGCGTTAACTTAAGCACTTGAACAAAAGAAGACGAGAGACGAGCCCGGAGCCGGTAGCCCGAGTTGGGCAACGAGCCTGCATCGGAGGTCAGCGCCGTCTTACCGCGCAGTTGGGCCAAGCGCAGCACTTGCTTCATGCGTTTGATGACCAGTTCGACTTGCCATCTGGCCCGATAGAGGGCGAGTACCTGCTCATTGGGCCAACTGCTCGTCGGTAGCGAACAGAAGACCAGGAGCCAGCCAGAAACAGGGTCTCCTCTTTGAGCTCACGTTGCTGTTTGCTGGCCTACAAATAATCGGAGGCTAGGTGCCAGGACTGGGGCAAGCCCAGCTATGCCCTGTGCTCCCCAAATGCAAAAAGCGTACGTGCACCCAATCAGGATTCTCTCCTTGACATGATTATGCTCATCTTTTACAATAAGACCCACTGTACTACTGGTTCAAGATTTCGCTTGGAACTATCGAGTAGATGAGGCAAATGGCAGAGGAGGATTGCGAGATGGGAGATCGTGTAGGGGAGCAACTCGGCAACTATCGGGTCACCGCCAAGCTAGGTGAGGGAGGGTTCGCGGAAGTCTATCTGGGGGAGCATATTCACCTGGGCACGCAAGCGGCCCTCAAAGTGCTGCATACGCAGTTGACCGCAGAAGACGGTGACGCCTTTCGGGTGGAGGCGCGCACCATCGCCCGCCTGCTGCACCCTCACATCGTGCGTATCCTCGATTTCGGCGTGGAAGGCAAGTTGCCCTTTCTGGTGATGGACTATGCCCCTAACGGTACTTTGCGGCAGCGTCACCCCAGAGGGACGCGTCTGCCACTAGACCTCATCGTCTCCTACGTGAAGCAGGCGGCTGATGCCTTACAGTATGCCCATCATGAAAAACTGATCCACCGCGACATCAAGCCGGAGAATATGCTGGTAGGTCGGCGCAACGACATCCTGCTGAGCGACTTTGGTATTGCCCTGGTGGCCCAGAGTTCGCGCTATCAAAGTACGCAGGATGTAGTCGGGACTGTGGCCTATATGTCGCCTGAGCAGATCCAAGGCAAGCCGCGTCCGGCCAGTGACCAATATTCATTAGGGATTGTGGTGTATGAGTGGCTCTGTGGAGACCGCCCGTTTCAAGGGAGTTTCATTGAGCTATGCACTCAACAAGTGGTTGCGCCACCTCCGCCCTTGCGCGAGAAGATGGCAAAGATTCCGCATGACGTGGAACAAGTCGTGATGACGGCGCTCGCCAAGGACTCGCACAAGCGGTTCCTGAATATACAGGCCTTTGCTCGTGCCCTGGAACAGGCTACGCAGGCAGCCTACCCTCCAACAGTTCTTATGAAGCCAACTAAACCAACTTTCGTGCCTACTATCACATCAACCCCACCACTAAAGACTACTTCAGTTCCTCACAAGCCCAGCAAGCTATGGCTGGAAGAAGGGAACGCTCATTCCGACGCTGGCAGATATAAAGAAGCACTACTAGCCTATAATGAGGTCCTTATTCTCTCTCCTCAGGATGCCATCACCTACAATAACCGAGGTCTCGCTTACAATGCCCTTGAAGAATACGAGAAGGCGATAGCCGACTTTGACCGAGCCATTGATCTCAACTCCTGGTTTGTTGCTGCCTACTACAATCGAGGTCTCACTTACAATGATCTCATGGAATACGAGAAGGCGATAGCCGACTTTAACTACGTTCTTTCTCTTGATCCTAACGTGACTCCTGCCTATTGCAGCAGGGGTGACGCTTACTTTGAGCTCGAGAACTATCACCAGGCGATCTCCGACTACAACCGCGCCCTTTCTCTTGATCCTGAGTATACTGAGGCTTATGCTTGCCGGGGTAACACCTATTGTAAACTGAGCGACTTTCGAAGGGCCATTCAGGACTTTGACAGGGCCATTGAATTTGATCCTGAGTACGTTTGGGCTTATGTAGACAGAGGGATCGCTTACCGAAACCTCAAAAAGTACCAGCGAGCTATTGCTGACTATGACCGCGCTATCGAGCTTGACACCGAGGATGCAACTGCTTACGGTGAGCGAGGTCTCGCCTACTATGATCTTAAAGAGTACTCACAAGCTATTCAAGACTTTGATCATGCACTTAGCTTAGATCCAACTATTACCTGGCTTGAATCCGAAAGAGAAGAAGCCTATCTTGCCCTCAAAAAT
>WNGM01000929.1_pt1 | contig 23409 bp, 19 predicted proteins | sample 5400571 | NCBI WGS metagenome assembly WNGM01 (sample SAMN13153378, study PRJNA577476) | soil metagenome | isolation source: 100 cm soil or saprolite under Garry oak tree replicate 2 | place: USA:California | collected 2016-06-15 | reverse complement strand
AAGAGTGGGGTACGCTGGTCTTCGACTACGGGCGCAGTGAGGTGCGCAATTTTTTGATAGCCAATGCCCTGTTCTGGTTGAGGGAGTACCATATCGATGGTTTGCGTGTAGATGCTGTGGCTTCCATGCTCTATCTTGATTATCAACGCAAACAAGGGGAATGGATTACTAACCAGTACGGGGGCCGAGAACACCTGGAAGCGATAGATTTTCTGCGCCAACTGAATGAAGCGGTTTACGCAGAAGAACCTGGAACGCTGACTATTGCAGAAGAGTCTACGGCCTGGCCGCTGGTAACCCGCCCTACATATGTAGGTGGATTGGGTTTCAGCCTTAAATGGAATATGGGCTGGATGCACGATATGTTAGATTACATGCATTTAGATCCCATCTTTCGTCGCTATCATCACAACAATATCACTTTCAGCCTGATGTATGCATACAGTGAAAATTACGTGCTGCCGCTCTCACATGATGAAGTAGTTCATCTTAAAGGCTCGTTGATCAACAAGATGCCTGGCGACCTATGGCAGCGTTTCGCAAATTTACGCGCTTTTTACGGGTATATGTGGGGACATCCAGGTAAAAAGCTGCTCTTTATGGGAGGAGAGTTTGGCCAGTGGCATGAATGGAACTTCGCAGAGAGCCTGGATTGGCACCTGGTCGAGCCCCCAAGTGATCCCCGTCACGCTCAACTACGTAATTTTTTGCGCGACCTGTGCATCATCTACCAGCATGAGCCAGCTCTCAGTGAGTTAGACTACGATCCAGCAGGGTTTGCCTGGATTGACTGTTACGATTCGGATAACAGCGTCGTGTCATTTATACGTCGCACTAAAAATGAAGAAGATACTCTTGTGCTTGTCTGTAACTTTACTCCGGTACCCCGGCACGGTTACCGCTTAGGGGTACCGCTTGCAGGAGAATATTATGAATTACTCAATAGTGATGCTGATCGTTATGGTGGTAGTGGGCTGGAGAACCTGCAACCTATGCCCAGCGGGCCGATTTACTGGCAATCCTGTCCTCACTCAATACTCTTAACGCTGCCGCCTCTCAGCACAGTAATTCTCAAGCGACGGCTGAACGTTATAGAGGAAGGGAATAGAGAAAATGAGTCGCAATAATAACCGGAGAAATGGGAAAGCAGGATCGCGTTTTCGCCCAGGGAGAAATAATGGGCAAATCACAGAGGATGAGCGCTTGCTACAGCGGCCGGCTCAGCCACTTATCAGTCCAACCGAGCCAGTACCCACAGAACATGTGAAAGAAGATGAACATGCGCTTGAACGTTCCATGCAATTTGACTTCACTAATACTGACCCGTGGCGCGTTTTCCGTATCATGAGCGAATTTGTCGAAGGTTTCGACACACTCTCACATATTCCTCCCGCGGTCGCCGTTTTCGGTTCCGCTCGTGTGAAGCCAGAAGATCCTGCCTATGCCGCTGCTGTAGAGACAGCGCGCTTGCTTGCCAAAGCAGGCTTTGGCATTATAACCGGCGGCGGTCCTGGCATAATGGAAGCTGCCAACAAAGGAGCGCAGGAAGGTGGAAATATCTCTATAGGCTGCAATATAGAACTCCCCTTTGAACAAAAACCGAATCCATACCTTGACATCTCACTTGATTTCCGCTACTTCTTTGTGCGCAAAACCATGTTCGTAAAATATGCCGAAGCGTTTGTCATCTTCCCAGGTGGTTTTGGAACCATGGATGAACTCTTTGAGGCACTGACGCTCATTCAGACCAGAAAAGTGAACCATTTCCCCGTCATCCTTTATGACTCAAAGTACTGGGGCGGGTTAATTGCCTGGATCCGCGACTGCATGTTAGCCAGCGAAAAAATTATCCCAGAGGATGCTGGACTGTTACGCCTATCTGACGATCCGCAGGAGATTTGTAAAATCGTCATTGAGGCCTATCAAGAGGATTATATCCAGGAACGAGCAAACCTCGCCGATCACCGCGAGCAATTGATCCGCTGATCTTCATCCCAGCTTCTCATATTGCAAAATGGCCACGCCAACCATCACACATAAGCAACCCGTCAACTGCCAGGCATCAAGGTGTTGGCCGAGCCAGAAGTAGGCAATGATGCCAGCCGCCACGAGTTCTAGCATACTGACAATACCGACGCGCGTGGCATCGATACGGCGCAGGGAACCAAGAACAAGAGAGAAGGGTATAGCCATACCGATAGTGCCCACTAGGAAGATCAGCAAAATATGATGGGGCGTCCAGGTGGCAGGTGGAATAGACCAGGGTGGCTGGACTACCAACCAGAACGCCCCGGCTACCAGTGCCCCGAAGCTGGTAGAGGTGAGAGGAGGGATGTTTCGCCCGACGCGCCGCCCCAGCAACAGGTAGGCAATGTAGGCCACGATGGCAAGGCTGGCAAAGAGTAGACCAGTGCTGTTCAAGCCATTGAGGCTGAAGCGCCAGATACCTGTCAGGAGAATGATACCACCAAAGGTCAGTCCTAAGGCCATTAGCACATATGATGATGGTATGCGCCTGCGCCAGATGGCCTCCCCCAGAACCATCCATGCCGAGGAACTGAATTGTATCACCAGAGCTACCGCTATGGGTAAGAGGCTGATCGATACAAAGTAGGTGTAAGTGACTAAAGCCAGGGATAGCCCAAAGGCGAAAATCCAACCCAGGGATCGACGTGGAACTTTTAGCTCCTTGCGCCGTCCAACGATGAGCACAGTCAACAGGCACACCCCGCCAATGAGCATACGCAACTCAACAAGCGTGACCGGCGAAATCCCATCATCAAAGAGGAGACGCGACAGATTCCCATTGAAACCAAACAGCAGCGAGGCCGTCGCTATCATCAGATAGCCAACCAGGCGATAGGTAGCGCTTCGCCTCTCACCACTCACGAGATCGCTCCACCACACAGGCTACAGAAGCGCCTGTTCCTTTGTTCACGCCCACAATGCGGGCATTTTATAAGCCCTGACGCTGATGTAGGAGGCGTCGTCGATGTATTACTCCTGGAAGCGCCATTCCTGTTCGGATTAGGCCCCCCCCTCTCACTACTCCTCACACGTGCATAGCGGCCATCAAGAATATCTTTATATTCGCTACTCTCCGACCAATTCATAATTTCGCGGGCACGTACAATGGTCAAGGGGTGATTTACCGGCGTCACCAGCATCATTTTGTAAATGCGGTCAAGGATATTGGCATCTACCTCTTCATAGAGATCGGCCTGCTTCAAGAACTCCTGGGTATCCATCTGGTTGCGCTGAAAGAGTGTACCGCCTGCAAACTTCATCATCAATGAGAGCAAGACTTGAGGGTCTTGTACCACAAGCAGGCTGGAGCGATCCGCCGTAAATTCTGATTTACGATACCACTCCAATAATGTTGCTTCCAGAGAACGTCCGATCAAGCGACCAATACCAAGCGTCATATCGCCAACAATGGTGAGCAAGAGTGTAATACCAAGAGCCATGGTTCTATAAAGGACATGCCCCGATTTAATGTGGCCGAGTTCGTGACCAATGACGGCCATTACTTCATCTTCACTCATCAGATCAAGCAATCCGCTGGTGACAATAATGTAGGGATGATCATGGCCGCTGGTCCACGCATTAGGCAGGGGATTATGCGCCACATAGAGTTCTGGCTCACGCATATCAAGAATAGCACAGGCCTCACGCAGTTGTGCATACAATTGAGGGCATTGCGTTTTAGTCACGCGTACTGTCTGGGCAACATTCTGAATGTAGGCGACACGCTCCGGGAAGAGTTCAATAAACTTCCGTACAATGATATCCAGTCCAGGTACCCTTTGGAGTGTATTCAAGGCGGCACGATCATAGGGATGTTGCAGAGCTGCGGGATCCAGGCCAGGAAAACGTCGCCGCGCCTTAGGTTGAGCAGCAGACATGAAGGTCTCCTTCTAAGCTCCAGGGATTACAGTTCAAAGCTGATGGTCACACGCGGCAATTTCAACTGCGCCGCACTGTGCGCCCATAACCGTATTGCCTGGGCCACAATTTCATTATCACGAGGCTGACGCAGCTTATCATGCTGCACCACGCGTTTTATCATCACTTGTATATGCCAGTTACCATTTCTACGTTTTAGACCGGACGGAGTTGCTAACTGTAGGAGTGCCGCCACGCGGGGAGATTGCCGGTGAATAATCTGGAGAATGTCTGCCCAATGCTCATACATGATAGAGGTGAACTGATCTGAAAATTCATCATAGCGGGCGTGCGGTTTATGCTCCATGGGATGCCTCCTCGTCTCACTCAAGGTTACTGGCATATCCCAAGTATACCACATTTTTGCGCAAGCAGGATTGTTGGCGAAGCTTTTCGCGGCTCGCGCCGCTCCCCCGCCCGCTTCTCTCCCTGGAAAGCGGAGGTCAGCCGTTCAGGCATGTTCAGATTGGTACAGCTTCGTTCACCCGATATGGTGTCAACTTTGGTGTCAGTTCCGTCCTCTCTCGAAACGCCCGAGATCGCCTTGATTGGCCCGATCATGAGGTCCGATAAGGCATGTCATTCCGCGCAGAATGGCCATAGTGTGTGGTCGAATTGCGGTGGGATTTGTGAAGCGAGTAACTATAGGAAATATCTATTCACCTGGTTCAAAGGCATCCGGTTTCCATCCTCACAAGGTGTATTTGGTCATTTATCTGCATGCTGATCAAGCGCGAAGCAAAGAAGTGGCAACAAATGCTGCAATTCTACATTATGCCTCAACGATAGGGATCGAAGGGGGGACTCCTGCTCTTTCCTTATTGAGCAAGGATGCTACATCGTCTTTCTACCTCGATCAAAGGAAGATCTGCGGCTAAGTACAATCAAGCAACTTTCGCGGCATTGTACACTCTTGGTGAGCAGACTCAATCCCACAGAAGTTGCCTGATTGCACTTAGAACATGAGCCGGTTGACAGTTCCCCTGACAGTTTATCGCTGGAGTGCCCCCAAGAAATCCATACCACTGCTACATTAACACCTGAGGTATTGCGCATCAAACTCATTAGGAGGCACATAGCCTAAAGATGAAGGGAGGCGTTTGGCATTCTACACGTTCTCTAGAAAGATCTGCAAATGAGCTTGAGCCTCCTCGAAGGTTCGATACTGATACAGGTAAATCTCAAGAAAGGCAGGGCAATCGCATCTAAATTTTCAAACAGCTTGTAGAAGGCATTTGCACAGCAGAGTTTTGAAGGCGGGTTTATTGTGACGCGGCCTGTAGAGCCAGTTCCAAAAATGAGATGCGATCGCCCTGTCAAGAAAGGAAGAAAGGTCCTTGATTTGACATCTACATCTTTCTATGTTATACATATGTATATATCACCAAACTTTTGATAGATTATAGATATAATACAGGCAAACGAGAACGGTGTAACACGTGAGCGTGTCATGGATGTAGCAGAATAGCTTTTTGGAATGTGTTGCGCGCGCGTTCGAGGACTCGAACGGGCAGGCGTGGCTAACGTGTAGCCAGGAGTAGCGAGAAGCATGAGCGCGGAAGAATTGTTGCGTCTTGCTGACGAGGCCGGATTCATCTTCAAGGGCAAGGTTGTTCGCCATGGGCCGTCCGACGCCGAGCCCGCCTCCAAGGCGGCAGGCGAGACCCTCATCGTCGAGGTGCAGGAGATCCTGCGCAGCACCGATGTTCTACGTGGCCTGGTCGGCACCGAGGTGATCGTCATGAGCCAGCATGCCGCAGCGCTCGCAGATGGCGCTGTGGGCGTGTTCTTCACCAACTGTGTATCACTAGGAGACCACGTGTTGGTGCGCGAGGTTGGATATCGAGAGGCCTCGCATGAGTCGGTCCGCGAGACCGCCGAGACGCTGAGAATCGCCGATCAGCGCCCACTCGCCGAGCGCGTCGCGGGCGCGGATATGATCGGCACTGGCCAGGTCGTCAGCGTCAGGCCACTGGAGCGGCCGTTCCCGCCTAGATCCGAACACGATCCGGATTGGTCAATCGCTCGAGTCACCCTGGACTCCGTGCTCAAAGGTTCCCGCTCGAGAAAGACAATCGAGGTCTTGTTCGCGAGCAGCGATGACATTGTTTGGTACAAGTCCCCCAAGCTGCATGAAGGCGCGAGCGGTGTCTTCCTTCTGCGGACCAGGGACGAGAACGAGGCGCCACGCGAGCTGGCTCCCACTGTCTATCAGGCCACGCATCCGCTCGACTTCCTCTCCGACGAGCGACTCCCCGATGTGCAGCGTGTGCTTGAGCAGGACACGGGAGAGCGCTGAGATGTCCGACATAATCACTGTCGTCAACATGATCCCCAAACTCTCGAGCGGGGAGACAAACCAGGATAGTGAGACCAACCTTGCTGTCAATCCGGCCAATCCCCTCGAGATCGCGGGGACCGCGTTCACCCCAAGCCCGAATGCCAGTAACAAGAACTCCCCGATCTTCTATTCCAACGACGGCGGAAATACGTGGAGCCTCAAGGACATCATCGCTGGCACACCGGTGCGCGATCAGACACTCCGCTTCGCCACGACCAGCGGGATCCTCTATGCGGGCGTGCTTTGGGGCGGCGGCGGTAACATCGCCCTGATCAACTTCGATATCCTCAGGACAAGCGACTTCTCGGGTCTCACCACGATGGCCCGACTCGCCGAGCGCACGAACGACGACCAGCCGTTCGTGCAGGCGGCCACGGTGACGAGCGGACCGGACGCCGGGAAGGACCGGGTCTACGTTGGTAGCAACGATCACGCGCCCGCCAACGTCCCCGCGACCATCGATCTCTCGCTCGATGCAGCCGTGGCGTCGCCTGCCACCAGCACCTCCGTCATCGAAAGCCGCAGCATTTCGCGCGACGGCTTCCAAACGCGGCCTGCCGTTCATCCGAACGGGACCGTCTACGCCATCTACTACGCCCGTCTGAGCGACGGTTCGTGCGACGTGGTGATCGTTCGCGACGACAACTGGGGTAGCGGCGCCACGCCGTTCAACGCGCTCGTCGACACCGGCGACAGCAAGCAGGGCGTGCGGATTGTTACCGGCGTGAACAATCCGTTCTCGTCGCTTTTCCTCGGACAGCAGCGAATCGGTGGGGACCTGTCAATCGCGGTCGATCCGAATGACAGCTCCACGGTTTACGTCTGCTGGGGGGATCAGCAGGGTGGCACCTACACGCTCTATGTCCGCAAGTCGACCGACTCGGGAGTGAGCTGGTCCGGGAACCTCCGCACGATCGCCAACGCGACCAACCCGGCGCTGGCGATCAACAGCAAGGGCCGGCTGGGCTTCCTGTATCAGCAGGTCACGGGGCTTGCTCCCAATCAGCGCTGGGAGACGATCCTGGAGCTCACGACCAACGACTTTGCCGCGAGCACGGCCTATGTGCTTGCTAACACTCCGGCAGCCACGCCTGTGAGAAGCTTTAGCCCATATCTAGGTGACTACCTCTACATGATGGCCGTAGGGACTTCGTTCTACGGAATCTTCTCGGCCAACAACACGCCCGACATCGCCAACTTCCCGAACGGGGTGACCTATCAGCGCAAAGCCAACTTCGGGACAAAGTCGCTGCTTGCGGTGGACAACGTCACGCCCGTCTCGATTTCGATCGATCCGTTCTTCTTCAAGGTCGTGCCCGCCACCGGCAGGGTCGTAACGGCCATCGCGAATGCCGGAAGCTTCGGCGACGCCTGCGTTGGCTCGTTCGTGGACGAGGAGCTGACGATCAATAACGGGGGCGAGGGGCCCCTTTCGATCACCAATATCACGTCCTCCTCGCCGGAGTTCCTGGTCCCCAGCGTCTTGTCCTATCCGATCAAGCTGGGCGTTGGCGACTCCGTCAATGTAGCCATCCGCTTCGAGCCAACGAGCGTAGGCACCAAATCTGCGACGATTACGGTGTTTAGCGACGATCCGGCCGGGCCGCACAAGGTTCACGTCAAGGGTGTGGCGGGCGCGCCACGGTTGAGCCTGGTGATCGTCGGCGGTGGCGATTTCGGGAAGGTTTGCGTTGGCTCGTACGCTGACGAGCCGTTGGTTCTGAACAACAGTGGACGCTGCCCGCTGACCGTGTCCGGAATCAGTTCATCCTCGGGCGAGTTCATCGTCCCGGAGGTTCTGGCCTTCCCGCTGCTGATCGGTCCGGGTGACTCGCTGCCGGTGCCAATTCGTTTCGCGCCGAGCAGTTTCGGCAGCAAGTCCACCACGATCACTGTGACGAGCAACGATCCCAGCGGTGCGCATCAGGTCACATTTAAAGGCGAGACGCCCTCCGGCAAGCTCGCGGTCACCGGGTCGCTCTGCTTCGGTGGCGTGAAAGCCTGCTGCCGCGCCGAGCGGACGATCTCCATCTGCAACGTTGGTGCCTGCGCCTTGCAGGTGACCAGCGTGGCGTTCAAGCGCAAGAACCCTCACTGGAAATTGGTGAACAACCCCTTCCCTGCAACGCTGGCTCCAGGATCTTGCCTGGGTCTCGTCGTTCGTTACAAGGCGACTGAGAAATCCCCCATCGCCTCTGAGCTGATCATCACCAGCGACGATCCCACTATGCCGGTCAAGACGCTCGACGCGATGGCGTACACTATTTGGAACGAGGGTGGCTACAAACACGGCTGCGACGAGTGCCGAAAGTGCGGATGCGAACACTGCCCTGAGGGGGAAGCCGACGATTGCTACAGCGATGAGGACGACGAGCACTAGAGCAGTGACTCCACCAGCGCTGGCGATCGAGTACGAAAGAGAGCCTGTACTTTCCAGGTCCGATGGGAATGTCGGCGCTACTCGAGTCGATCGGGATGAGCAGGGCTGCTGTCTGGTCACCATTGCCCAGGATCAGCATCGAAACTGGCCTCGCAAGCGTACGCCTCCGACCTCAGCCCGTGGTGCATCGTATACTGGCCTATTAGTTCTTTAGAGAGTCGTTCTCTCTGAAAATAACGATAACAACGTTGCGCATCAGAGGAATTTGGTGACATCAGTATCATGTTCTTTAGAAGCTCCAGTAGCAACGAAGAAACGAAAAGAATGGGGGTGGAGATGGTCACGTGGAAGAGGCAAGCAACCCCCTCAGAATGATAGCCGCCGATGCACCAGATCGGCGGCGCATGTATTACCTGATCGACAACAACTACGATTTCATTCCTGACGTCAAAGAGTTTCTCGATTGGAAAGCGGCAACGAACCGCGCTCCGGCGACGATGAAGGCATATTGTTCCCGGCTGTTGTGGTATTACCGCTTTCTTGCACAGCGCAAGCTGGGCGCTCTGGAAGCAACGCCGTCCGACCTCACGGAATTCGTGATCTGGCTTTGCAATCCCTACCGGGATGCAACTACGGTTTCCGTTATTCATCAAGCCAGCCCGTTGACAGCGGCGAGCGTGAATCTCATTCTCCAAGTGATTGGAGCTTTCTACCACTTTCTCGTGCGTCGTGGGAAGCTCTCGGAATCCCCTGTCCGCTATGCAGATGTTCCCAGAGGGAAATGGCTGACAGAACGTGATCTGCTGGCTCATACTCGTCGAGGGCGAGCAGTAGTCCAACGGATGGAGTTGAAGCTCAAAGAACCAGATCGGCTTCCTCCTACCATCTCAGAGCCAGATTTCCAGACCTTCATTGACTGTATTTACCTGGGGAAGAACCCGAATGGTGATCCTTCTGGCTTTCGTGATCGCCTGTTGTGCCTCATGCTCAAAGAGGGGGGCTTCCGCATCGGGGAGTTCCTCGGGATGAAAATGGAAGACCTCGAATTTGGCAAACAAGGCGTGCATATTCGTTTTCGTCCAGACAACGAGAATGGGGCGCGGGCCAAGGCTGGATATGGCAATGACCGCTTTGTCCATTTACCGACCGATGTGTTGGGCCTGCTTGATGTGTACATTACGGAAGTCTGGGTTGAGGCAAATCCCTGTACCGATCATCTCTGGATTGTACTCAACAAATCTGCAAAGAGCAGTGAAAGGCGGTCAACCTACGGGACTGCGCTGAGCGTAGCCGCAGTAGAGAAGGTCTTCCAGCATTACTCCAAGAAATCCGGAGTGACCCTGCATCCACACGTTTTGAGGCACACACACGCTACGGCCCTTGTTCGCTCTTACCTGCAAGATGGGGAGTCAGTTGATTGGAAGTTTGTGCAGGAACGGCTCGGACATGCCAGTGTGGTCACAACGATGCAAACCTACACCCATTTGACAAACGAAGATCGCAAATATGCATACGAGCGATATCAGCAGAAGAGGAGCAGCGCACATGTCCAACAACGCCCTGGCACAGAAGCATGAAGAATCGTTTTCTGATCAGCCTCTTGAACAAGCCATGGTAGCAGGACCGTGGACACTCCCACAGCAGCAGTTACTCGCCATCCTTCAGCATCCTGAATATCAGAATACCTCAATTACGGAAATCTGTCGAGCTGCAGGCTTTTCGTCACGAGTCCCCTGGTATCAAGCTCTCAAAGATGAGTATTTTGCTGAAGCTGTCGAGGCCCTTGGTATTACGCTCACCCGTCATGATGGCAAGATCCCGGATCTGCGGAGCATTCATTCCCAACAGCAACTGTTGGCGGTTCTTCAGCATCCGGAGAATCGAAAGAAACCCATCAAAGAGATTTGTCAGCTGGCTGGATTTGCTTCAAAAGTCCCGTGGATGAACGCCATCAAGGATGAGTTATTCGTTGCAAAAGTGGAAGCCCTCGGTATCTGCATCAAACATCCCCACCTGGCCTCTCATCTTGAGGTGAAGCCAGCCACCAATATCGAGGAAGAACTGGCAAAGGATGTCTGGGATATTCGACGGTTCAAATCTGAGTACCCCAAACATCGAGAACCTGCTCAATATGTGATCGATTTCAGCTGGATCAGTAACCTGGTCCTGCGTGAGCAGGTGAAATGCTACTTCCGGCGACGCATCACGCGATGGGGGGCAGCAACCTTCAAAAGAAATTTAGCTCACTTAAAGACGGTCTTAATGCTTCTTCCATCAGACGTCCATATCGGAACGGTACAAAGAAGCCACATCGAAATGATGCTTCCAGTTCTGAGCCAGTTGAGCCCAAATCAGGCATGCAGAGGGTTGCGAGAGGCAAGAATCATGTTTGAGTACATGGCAACCTCACCTGCATGGAATGGTCCTCGGCCACCTCGTTTTCTCATCTGGCAGGAAGACATTCCGCCTCGGCCTGAAGCGCTCCCTCGTCCCATTCCTCCCGATGTTCTTGACCAGCTTGATCCGATGCTAAAGCTCGCTGAGAAAGCCATGCAGCAAGGTCAAGAACCCGGTATCCTTGCCCCGATGTTGTGGGATGTGCTGCTCATTCTGCGCCAGACCGGGATGCGTTTTGAGGATTTGGCTCATCTCAAGGCCCCGGATGGGCAGGGAAGAAAGGGATGTCTCGACCAGGATTCAGAGGGGTATTGGTGGATTTGTATTGACCACACCAACACAAAAATGGCGCGTGAGCACCGTATCCCAACCCGGGAAGCCGACGGCGTGGTTGCTGCCATTCGTCGCCAACAGCAGCGGATCAAGTTACTTCCTGATCACTTTGAAGCGCACTACCTGTTTCGGACCGAGAAAGGCGTCATCATGAGTGGACAGATCCAGGAAGCGTTCAAGAAACTGGCTGGCCATCTCACGCATGAAGAGCAACCGTATGTACTGACGGGGCACCAGTTCAGGCATACCCTGTCCACCGATATGATCGAACAGGGAGTAGACATCTACACCGTGAAAGAGTTTCTGGGTCACAAAACGCTTGCCATGACAGAGCGCTAGGTGTGCTGAAATGATGAGTCAAGTCCAGATAGTCCAGCCAGAGAGCGACACCGACGGGGGATGGGTCGAGAACAAGGTGGGCAAGCTGTATGTATCTCCGCTTCCTGACGGCATTGGCAACTGCGTGCATCTGCCCATGCATGATGGGTGTCCTGACTCGCCGCATTGCCCCACCTGCCCCAAGCTGCGTGCCAACAAACGCCATCTGCCGGTTTGGGAGAACAAAGCCACAAACTTGCTCATTACCGTCGAAGCGTTGCGTGCCAATCCTGCGTATGCGCGAGCACGGCAAAAACATGAGCAGGAGCTAGCCCATGCTGAAAGGGTGATCAAAACCATCAAAGAGGAGGGCTTCTGGGATGGACGTATCCACAACAGCAAAGCACACGAGAAGTGAGCAGTGCCGGAAAAATGCGCAGGCGAAGTCTGAGCAAAAGCGCCAGGCTACCTTCGCCGCAATTCGAGAGCTTCAGCAGGAAAAACATCCCATCACCAGATCGGCGGTGGCCAGGCGAGCTGGGGTATCGGTGGTGTTTCTCCGGAGCCACCCAGATCTGCTTCAAGCTCTTGAGGAGGCAGAGCAACAGCATCGACTCGCTCCTTCAATGGGTACAGCCGACAAAGCGAAAGACCAGGTGATCGCTGCCCTCCGACGGCGGCTGGATGAGATGAAGCAGCAGCTTGCAGCCAAAGACCAGGAGTTGCGCGGGAAGCAACGAGAAATAGATCGGCTCTATGGGAAACTTGCTGCTGGAAGCCAGCTCTCCGATCCTGAACTCCGATCTGCCCTGGTTACAGCTCTCGAACGACTAGCAACAGGTTAGGTGATCCTTCCGAAGAAAGAGCATACAGCAGCTTTAGTTCTGCTTCAGATCACGCACCAACCGCTCAAAAGCCTTCTGGTATGCCTGTGCATCAGACCAGTTGGTGAAGTCGCCGATGTGGCGGGTGCGGCGCAACTTGGCTGCCCAGGCTTTAGGAGTATCTATTACAGTGTTGTCCAGGCGGATTGGAAAAAGCACTTCACGGTGTTGTCGGTTCTCTTTCTCTACTGCCGCTTCAACTTCATCCTTGACCCAGGGACTTTTTATGCTGTCCTTCGAGAGCAGCAGGAGCAGTTTGTCTTGCAGGTGAATGGCTTCGTCGATGCGCTGGCGGAACTCCTCCCCGATTTTGAGGTCTTCAGGAGCAAACCAGCAACGCACGCCCTGAACTTGGAGATCTGCGTACAGCCGTTGTGCAAGTAGGTCATCTTTACTGGAATACGAGATGAAGACCGAGTGGTACTGAATGGGATGCATCATCTCGGCTTGGTAGAGCGCGATCCAGTGGTCAGGGATACCTGTGCCTCGCAAGAAGTGGAGAGCGCTACCGTCCTGGGGAAGTTGCACGCTGTGCAACTGAACAATCGATGAAGCATAATGTCGGATTCCGATTAATCCTTTCGCCAGTCGGAGATCAACGTAGGTAAAAATCGTCCCGTCTAGGATAGCTCCACTCAAGTTAGTATCACGCAGGTTAGCGCTGCTCAAGTTGGTGCCATGCAGATAGGCACCACCTAGATTGGCATCGCTCAGATTGGCTCCGCTTAGGTTGGCATCGCGCAGGTTAGCACTGCTCAGATTGGCCCCGCTCAGGTTGGCACTGCTCAGATCGGTATCACGCAGGTTAGCACTCCTCAGATCAGCGCCGCTTAGGTCGAGGCTGATTAGGCTGGCATTTCTCAGTTCTGGCTTTATTTCGGGATACTCTTTTCTCCAAGCGTTCCAGCCTGTGACACTTTGCTTGAGTCGATAGATTTGGGGTTGACTTGCCACTGATTGCCTCCTTGTACTAAAGGAAACGCGCAGAGAGCAAGGGTTTCGCACAGGCGCTGGCCGTTCACGTTGAGAGATGCGAAAAAGAGACCAAAGACTGAATACATCCAGCAATGCAAACGTTCTTTCTCGCAGAAAAAACCATCATCGCGCTTGCTAGAAGGGATGATGGTTTTTATCTCAAAAGAACTATTAGGCCCGCCGACGAAATTTACAACGCTAAGCCCAAAAACGCGGCAATTTGGACACTTTTTAGGATGGACAAAATCGGCATCTATTGTGCATAATTATTATCAAGGGGAGCCATAAAAAATCTGCAAAAGCGGTTCTACCTACCCCTCGCTCAGATACTGTTTTTCAAGCAGGGTAGGTAACATAATGCAGTTTCTAGAGCAAACCTGGCAAGCAGTCGGTTGGAATGGCATCACTGCTATTGCATCTTTGCTTACTGCGCTTGCAAGTCTTATCCTCGTTATTAAAGACCATAACCGGCAGATCCATCAACAACCTTTCCCTCCACAAATGCAGCGGCTATCCCTTAAGCCAGCACCAAAAACACGAAAACACAAAAGAGGCAAAAGAAAGCAAAAGCGGAGACAGTAACCATAACTCTTTTCTTTTTTTATAAAATACAAAGAGCCAGTATCCCCACCTGACTCTTTGTGGCAAAACTTGATTAGGAAGTAAAGCGTTACAAGGTATAAGCTAAACCATCAAGCGGGATTGTCCTACGAGCGGCTGTGAACTATGAAACTAGCCTCCATTTCTGAGCGGTATGACCGCAGGTCTTTACCACAATACATCACACAAACGACCTTCAAACAGGACAATCCTTCTATGTACCTCCACCACCGGCCTAGGTGTTGTTTCTCAGGTACTCCTTGTCAGTCATCCAGTTCATGAGCTTTGTATCACTCACAGTATTTCCGGCGTACGCTCTATTGTTCATCTATTTCTCTGATAGGCATTAATCATATCCGTTCAAACATCGAATTGTTCCATGCTCTATATCCAGCCTGAGAAACTTCTATCAATCAGTTTTGCCTATCTGGTAGTAATGACGACACCCAAAAAAGAAGTTAAAAAGATTTTTCAATTATTACATGTAAAGAGAAGGATGCATGTTTTAAGAAGGATGCATGTTTTAATGGTATAGTGAGGATATGAAAATGGTCTTCCTTCGTTGTTAAGCATAGGAAACGCAATAGAATGGCCAAGAAGTAGCCTGATTGGTGCAAAAGGTCATACGATACTGAGCGATCATTTTTAAGCACCTTCTTTGCCGTTTCAGAAATTCCTATGGCAATCTATGGCAATTTATCGTATTTGATGGTATAGTATTTTTATTCCCGAAAAGGGGAGGGCTTTATGCAAGAAAAACAGTGGTATAGCCCCGAAGAAGCAGCGGAAATTCTTGAGGTTGATCCGGACACGATCAGAAGACTCTGCAGGCAAGGAAAAATCCCAGGAGCGAAACAAATCGGCAGGCAATGGAGAATACCGCGAAATTATGTCGAGGCACCTCCCCCACAATTTGATGAGGAACGGCAAAGAGGACATGAGTCGTAAAAGGGGTTTGTCCACAGTTGGAACAAAAAGTTGGAATAAGAAGCTAGCCTAAATAGGCCTATCGAAAGTCGAGTAGGACTTCTATTTCTCGTAATCAGCACTCATTTGAGTGAAAATCTATACATTGCGCTACACTTCTGCTAAAATACCTGAGCAGACACCCACTGTCCATATCTGAGCATACCAACCAGGATGTAAATATGATTACTGTAAATGAGGGAGCCGGAGATGAAAGTTGCACGTAGAAGTTTTCTCGGAGTGTTGGTAGGAGTGTTGCTGCTCACGATATTCTTTACCCTGCACATACAGGCGGCTTCACAGGTTTCGCCGAAGACGTCCATTAATTCACTTTCGCCTGCGACGTCCGTTCACGAGAAGGTCGTCAACGCCGATAGCATTGTTTATTGGCGCTCTGATCCTGATCGGAATACGCCGCTCACAATGGCGCAACAGGGAGTCTATACGGGTGATACAGTGGCACTGGCATGTTATACGCGTGGCAGTACGATCCCGCCCAACAACGATCCGTTGTGGTATTGGGCTGAAATCGTTTCTGGACACGGCCAGGGCGCAGGATGGGTAAATAATTACTTTCTCAACACAGGGACAAACCAGCCGAATATCCCGGTAAACAAGGTCATTGCCTGTCCAAAAGATCCCTATGTATGGTCCAATACAGGCACAGCTAATATCCGTGCTCTCCCTGAAGACAACAGTATGGTGCTTGACCCCCCATCCCCAGCGAATAGCACTCAGATCGGACCTTTCTGTTGGCTTGATGGCGCATGGGCAAATGGTAATTACTGGACGAATCGCTGGTTTCAGGTCCAAACCACCGATGAGTTCGACGCCTATCATGGCTATATCCATGCTTCGCTTCTTGCGAATCAGCACACAACTCCTCACTGTGATGCGAGCCTAGATTCGCAGCCGGGGATGGTTTCGATAGTCACTCTTGCTCGGGGTCCACTCTATTCTGGGAACGCCTATCGCTATGCGATTACCTTGTCTGGCTTCCCGAAAAATGCGACGATCTCCGTGGAATGCTATGACTCGGTAAGCCCTTCTGGTTTCGGTAGTCCCTTCACGATGAGAACCGATGCCAATGGCTATAGCTTCTTGCTAAGCGAATGTTATTCCGGCGATGGCCCTGATCACTGGGTTATCGCCGGATCTATAACCTCCAACTACGTCCAATGGGGGGGCGGCGGCAACCCGAATCCGCCCTCAGCGAATCCTACGGTTACTCTTGCTCAGGGACCATCTGTCTCCAGTGGCGTTTATCGTTACGTTGTGACCCTATCTGGCTTCCCAGCAAATATCTCGGTCTCCGTAGAATGCTATGACTCGGTAAGCCCTTCTGGTTTCTTTCACTTCACAATGACTACTGATGGTTCCGGCAACGCGTCGACTCAGAGTGAGTGTTATTCGGGGGATGGGCCCGATCACTGGGTTGTCGCAGGAGGAGTGACCTCCAACCACGTCCAATGGGGGGGCGGGAGTACTAACAACCCACCGACGCCAACACCAACGCCGACTCTGATGCCCACGCCATCACCGACACCAACAACGCCACCTTCTCATCCCGTCGATGCATATTCCAACTATGGTCCGGCGAATACAGGTTATCCAATTTGTCGCGGGAACCCGAACGATTCCCTGTCAATGCCTGGTGGAACGGTTTCACAGACGTTTACCGTGCCAGCCGGGGTAGCCTCGTTGAGTAGTGCTCTTGTACAGATAGACCCGGACTCGACAGTGACTGCCCACATGAGCCTTGCAGTAAACGGCAGCGTCGTTGTGACTGCGGATGCAGTTGCAGCTGGCGATACGCAGTTCTGGTTCGGGCCAGTCTCTGTGAGCGAAGGTGATGTGATTACGCTTTCGATTTCATTCACCGCCACTTACGGGAAGATCATTACCGTGTACACGGCGGGTTCCCCCGGTGGGACGTTCACTACCTCGGATAGTTGTCCGGACGGGGCGTCGAATGTCTCGCTCACAAACACCGGGTTGCGAGCCAGAGTTTCTGGCATGAGTTAGCACTATGCAGCACTTGAAATCACAGGGGGATGGTTAAACAGTGAGAGTCCTCTCCTAGCCCCAGGACTTTGCCAGCCTCGTCTTGGCCGAGTGTACTACAGTGTTCGACGAGCGCAGGACCTGGCTGCGGCTTGAATCACTTGCCAGCATGGACAAGGAAGGTTCGGCTAAGTGAACGCTGGTAAGCCGCCCCGGCTTGTGATTCATCTAAAGACAACATGAGCCAGGCTGCCAAAGGAAGAATGCAATAATGGCTAATACGCGCATATTAGCTAATGGAGCATGTGATGAAGGTTGACATTGCTATTATGACGATTCGCGAGGACGAATTTACAGCTGTACGTAGGCACTTTCAGACAGAACGGCGGCGAATCCCTGATGGGCGAACCTACCTGATAGGCGATGTCAAGACGAAGAAGCAAACGTACACCATTGCCATTGCACGATGCAGTGAGCAGGGAAATGACGCATCTCAAAGATTGGCTCACTATATTATTCAGAACCTTCATCCCCGACTCATTCTTGTGGTGGGTATTGCTGGTGGGGTGCCACGTGACGAGTTTACCCTGGGCGATGTGGTTGTTTCTTCTCGTATTGTCAATCCCAATGTGGATGCATGGCATTCAGATGGGACAACAGACTACACGACAAGAGGAGGCCCATCTCATCCTTTGGTTGACGATATTATCAGTCTGTTGCCAGGTGAGCCTCTACTGGCAGGCTGGATAGACTGCATTCAACTGGAACGACCCAGCCTGGATCCAGAGCAGATGAACATCACAGGAGATGATGAGTGGCGCGAGAAGGTACGTCAGTCCCTCAACTGGCATTTTGGCGAAGAACAAAATCGGAGCCGACCACCTATCTTCACTACAGGTCCTATTCTTTCCAGTAATCACCTCATGAAAGACTTTGCCAGACTCAGAGAGATTCTCACGACCCACCGATCTATTTTCGCTGCGGAAATGGAGGTCGCGGGTGTATATGAAGCGGCACAAGGGATCGATCATCAATACCCTGTCATGGCAATCCGCGGTATCAGCGATATCATTGGATTGCAACGTGATCGCAGGTGGACAGAGTATGCCTGTCAGACTGCTGCTGCTTTTACCTATGCCTTTATCATGACTGATCCGCTCCCGCCATTGAATTCGGCCAGTTTCCAAAGGCCCGCTGTCCCCTCCACACCATCCTCTGCTCAGCTTCTAGGTTCCCAGCCGTCCTTAGATACACAAATGTTGCAATGGCAGCCGAGCATCCGTCGACCGGAAAAGAAGAAAAAACCTCTCTCACTTGTGCTGGTCGTGTCAGCGGTCTTGCTTCTTGTGGTCTTTGGAGGGGTTATTCTTGCACTTCATGTGATGGCAGGAGGGGGAACATTCTCTGAAACGACTGGCGGCAACGCGAATACATGGACCGATTACTCAAATGCTGGTGGCAATCCAGGTCCAGTCATACCATCTCATTCAACGGTACAGATCACCTGTAAGGTTACTGGACACAAGGTACAAGACGGCGATACGTGGTGGTACCGTATTGCTTCTAGTCCCTGGGACAATAAGTATTATGTCTCTGCTGATGCTTTCTACAATAACGGACACACTACAGGGCCTTTTACGACTTCGCTGTTCGTAGACAATAAGGTGCCAAACTGTTAAGAACCAGGTGATTATGCACAGCTCACGTGGCCTGCCCAGCGATGGCTCTGCTCGATGTAACTGTTCAAGGAGATCATGCAAATTCGGGCGCTGAAACTCTACTTTGTTAGGTAGGTAAATTATGCATAGGAGGACAAAACAGCATAATGGGTACCTGAAAATGAATAGTCTCAATAAGTCCTAAGCTTCGGATACCTGTAAAAGTCGCTCCCACGATTCGGAACCTACTTCATATTTGTTGTCAGGCTGGTTTAGCCTTTTTGGGCCAGGTTCCTACTCCGACTTTCTGCTCCAATCATGGGCAACCCCCATAATGCCCAGGATAGCTTGCATTCATTTCAGTATAGTTTTTGACTATATGAAAGGAGAGTGTATATGCACGCCCCCTTCTAAGGTGGCAAGGGAACTCTCGGAGCGGCGTTGCGTATTGGGACCATACACCTCAAAGCGCAGTTCATCACATGCCCAGGCAGCGCACAATTCTTCCTGGGTGACCGTGAATTGTCCCCCAAAGCTCTGGTTTTCGACGAGGAGCCGATTATCAACGAGCACCTGGCGGACGATGTAGACCTGCCCTTGCAGCACGTATCGCGTTCCAAGAGTAAAGCGCATGCGGGCCATGAGAACCTCCTAAAAAGGGCTGATCGGCAGCTGCAGCTGCACGCAAGTCCTGAGTGAAAGCGGTTGTGTGAGGTCAGTATGAAGGATGTGTTCAAATAATAAGCGGTAGAGATAGGGAAGAAGCTCGAAGGAGGAGGACGTGTTAGAGTGTGCTGCCGCGAGGGCTTCCAGAGAGAGGCCATCCGGCTGCGCGATGAGGATGCTCCGGCATCGCTCGATAAAGGGGGGAGGGACACAGAGCCGACTGTAGCGCCAAAGCAATTTGAGGTTTGCCAGGCGATGGCCGGTACGCAGGTCGGTATCGGTGATGACGACGAAGAGATGCTGGTTGACATCGGCCCATGCCTGGCCGAGCGACAACTGCTGTTGCGCGTGCGCCTCGTTCAGATGCGCTGTCGGCTTGCACTCGACGATTTCCTTGCTGTCGGTGCGGATCACCTGAAAGTCGGGAATATAGCTGTGCGCAGTGCCATCGGCGGACGAACCGGCGATCACAAAGGGCTGCGCCTGATAGCGCACGACGCTCGCATCGTACTCCAGGAAGAAGAGTAGATCGCGCTCGATCGTGGATTCGTAGGGGATCTGCTCGCGCATCTTGAGACTGGGGAAGGTACCAATCACATTTCCCCCGCCATTCCTCACCCGTCGAACACCCATGCATCGCCTCCTGTTTTATCGACACATCCTTGACCAGAACAAACCAAAAAGCTATGATACAGGATAAGCAGCGTGCAACAAAGTGACACGAATTCTGCCACGCCTTGTCTCAATTATAGTACATGGGTTCTAAAAAATCAAGAGATGTCTCTCTAAATACGATGTTAAAGGAGACTGCTCATGCCCACGGTTGTAGAGCGATTGCAGCAGCGCAACCAGGAAATCGCTCTGTTCTTGGTTCAGGCGCGGAAGCTGCAACATCGGTCAGTGACAGAATGCGCTGAGCGTCTTGCCACGTCTCGCCGCCGCTATAGCGCAATTGAACGAGGAGAAGCAGCAGTAAGCGTCGCCGAATTAGAACTACTCATGGACTATCTGGAAATTCCTGCTCACATGCTCTGGAAGGGGGCAGACTCGCAGGCGGAAGTTCAGCATGTTGTCGTGCAAGCAGCGCCAGGAAAAATCGTGCAGGTGGTGGTTGAGGTACAGGGTTAAAGCCCAGCATTGTGCAGCGTCCGTACGTGACGAGGAACGATGCTGGGGAGTTCATCTCGGTCGGCAATTCTTGCTTCCTGCTCAGGAGAAGGCTCTCCAACATAGCGCCCGTAGCGCTGCCTTTGTTCCTCCGTCAGGAAATCAATGGGCATGATTCAATCCCCTCGATGAATCCATTGCTAAGGTGATTGATTTCTGCTACTATAGCAATGTGGAAGTCGATAAGGCAATTTCCCAGGACTTTTTTCTGCTAACGTTCCGAATATCCCTCGTAGAGCATTTCTGCTAAGGTCTTTTCACAGATGAGGTAGGTATGAAGCGGCAAGCTAACCCTCCCCTCTCACCTTCTGGCGAGTTCGCACTGGCGCAGTACGAGCAGACCCTCCGTGAGCAGAAAGACCTCACAGGTGCTTCCGTGCGCAATTATCTGAGCGACATTCGTCACTTCATCGCCTGGTACGAGGCATGCCGAGCCGAGCGTGAAGCTTCTGCCCAAACCAACGGCAGCTTTGACCCACAAGCCATCACTACACCTGCGCTTACAGGCTATCGTTGCTACCTTCAAACGATCCAGCGACAGAAACCAGCCTCTGTCAATCGCTCACTGATCAGTTTGAAGCGGTACTTTGGGTGGGCGAAACACCATCACCTCATTACCTACGACCCCTCTGTTCCAGTGAAGTTGGTGGGACAAGAAGAAACCAGTCCCCGGCATTTAGACGATCAAGAAGAACAGGCGCTGGTAGCTGCCGTGACAAAAGAAGGAAAGCTTCGAGATCGTGTCCTGATTATCCTGCTGTTGCATACCGGTTTACGCGCACGAGAAATCTGCCAGCTTCGACAGGCTCAGGTCAAGCTCGGCAAACGGAGCGGCTTTCTCGAAATTACTGGCAAACGCAATAAGTATCGCAAGGTTCCACTCAACGCGACCGCGCGCCTAGTGCTAGAGGAATATCTTCCAACTCTTCCTCCTGATGGAGCATTTTTGTTCCCGTCAGGCAAAACGAAGCAGGCGTTGTCAGAACGTGCCCTGGGCTATCTCGTCAAAAAATATGCGAGCGCCGCAAAACTCCCCGATGTGAGGCCCCACGATCTGCGCCATCGATTTGGCTATCGAATGGCTGGGTCCGTGCCGTTGCATCGATTAGCACAGATCATGGGGCATGATTCTTTGGACACGACCAAATTGTATATTCAAGGCACCAAGCATGATTTGCAACAGGCCGTCGAGACCATCGCCTGGACATGAGAGGAGAGAGAAACCTATGCAGGACAACATCATCGTCTTTCCGGAGCCCCCTCCAGGTGAAACAGCCCGGCTTGTCACGCCTGCCCTCCCTGTCCCGCTCACAAAGCTCGTTGGCCGTGAGCACGAGGTGCAGGCGCTCCAGGCACTGCTCTTGCGCCCAGACGTCCGCCTGCTCACCCTCTGCGGCACGGCTGGCGTGGGCAAAACGCGCCTCGCGCTCGAGGTCGCACGTTTACTGGTAGGTGACTTCGTCGATGGCGTTCACGTTGTCTCCCTGGCTCCCGTCAGCGATCCCACCTTCGTGATTCCTACCATCGCGCACAGTATGGGACTCACGGAAAGCGGACTGCTGCCGCTGCTGGACCTACTCAAGACCTCGCAACGTGACAAGCAACGGCTGGTGCTCCTGGACAATTTTGAACAGGTCATCACGGCGGCGACACTGCTGGTCGAGCTGTTGGAAGCCTGCCCGGATGTCAAGATCCTCGTCACGAGCCGCGAGGTGTTGCGCCTGCGGGCCGAACACCAATTCGCCGTCCCACCCCTGGCGCTCCCAGACCCTCAGCACCTCCCCGATGAGCGATCGCTCGCCCATATTCCGGCGGTAAACCTGTTCATCCAACGGACACAGGCCATCAAATCTGATTTTCACGTGACGACGGACAATGCTGCGACCATCGCCGAGATCTGTCTCCGACTCGATGGGCTGCCGCTGGCCATCGAACTAGCGGCAGCCCGCATCAACTTGCTCCCACCACAGGCACTCCTGGCCCGGCTGACGTCTCGCTTGAGCGTCTTGACCAGCGGCGCACGGGATGTGCCAGAGCGACAGCGAACCTTACGCAATACCCTTGCGTGGAGCTATCAGCTCTTACCTCCCCAGGAGCAACGCCTCTTCCAGCGCCTCTCCGTCTTCGTAGGCGGCTGCACCTTAGAGGCGGCCTGTGCCGCTCTTGATGCCGAGACCACAGCGGTCTCGGTGTTAGATGGAGTGGCCTCCCTCGTTGACAAGAGTTTGCTGCACCAAACGGAGCAAGTGGATGGCGAGCCACGCTACCTCATGTTGGAGACGATCCGCGAGTATGGATTAGAGTGCCTGCAAGCGTGTGGGGAGCTGGAGGCAGTGCGTCGTGCACATGCGGCCTATTATCTGCGACTTGCAGAAGCGGCGGAACCGTTGATCAGGGCAGAACAGGGACAGTGGCTGGACCAGTTCGAGCGAGAGCATGGGAACTTGCAGGCCGCACTGAGCTGGTTGATCACGTCTGAAGAGAGGGAGCTCGCTTTGCGGTTCGGCGGGGCCTTGTGGCAGTTCTGGCGGAGACATGGACATTTGAGCGAGGGGTACGGCTTCCTGGAGCGCACGCTCGCGGGCTCCGAAGCAACTGCGGCACCCATACGGGCGAAGGCGCTCATCGGTGCCGGCGTGCTCGCCGGTGAGCTAGGGAACTATGCGCAGGCAGAGCTACTCTGTGAAGAAGGCTTGAGGCTCTCTCGGGATCTCGAGGACCTTCGGAGCATTACCACCTCTCTCTGGATGCTGGGACGTGCGGCCTACCATAAGA
>WNGM01007534.1_pt1 | contig 23437 bp, 20 predicted proteins | sample 5400571 | NCBI WGS metagenome assembly WNGM01 (sample SAMN13153378, study PRJNA577476) | soil metagenome | isolation source: 100 cm soil or saprolite under Garry oak tree replicate 2 | place: USA:California | collected 2016-06-15 | reverse complement strand
GATAGCAGAGGCGCGGGAATCCCCGCGCCTCCCATTTTCCAGAACGCACCAGGAGAACGCATAAGATCTGGACCACCAGTTTAGTTACAGCACGCTTAAAACCCGACAGGCAGAGCCAACAGTACCGTACTGAGATCTGTATAGGTCCACTTGCCACCCTTGGGGAACCAGAGCTCACGAATTTGTCGATCATCGCCGACGTACGCCACCTGTTTTGCTTCGCCCGCCGACCAGGCAAATCCATCAATAGCCACAACCGGGGTGGTCGGCGCATTTGCCTGCTGTGTCAGGTCCACACGTTGCCACGTTTTGCCAGCTTCGACAAACAACTCGTGAATATGGTTGTCTAGACCGACATAGGCAACTTGTTTTGTATGACCTTCCGGCCAGGCATAACCAGTGATAACGTCGGTAGCAAGAGGAGCACCCGTGAGCATACTCAGGTCCGTATGTGTCCATCTATTGCCTGCTACCAGGGACATTTCATGGATATGGCGATCTTCACTGGTGAACGCTATTTGCTTGCAGCGTCCCTCCTGCCATTCGTACGCTACCATGATATCTACTGCTCGCGGGCCGTTCGTCATGGCTGTCAGATCCGCGTGTTCCCACGACTTGCCAATTTCCATATACATCTCATGGATATGGCCATCCTGACTAACGTATGCCACTTGCTTACTGCGTCCCTCTTTCCATCCGTAGCCGACCATAAAGCGGCTCCCAGGCAGAGGGGCAGCTGTGATAGCAGTGAGGTCTACGTGCCGCCACTGTCCCCCCATCTCCACGTATAACTCGTGGATATGACCATCATCCCCTATAAACACGACCTGTTTTGAGTGTCCCTCTGACCAGCTGTAGCCTGCAGTCACCAGTCGAGCTGGAGGAGCACCCGTAATCGCGCTTACATCCGCGTGCTGCCACCTTCCTTCTGGCTGTACCCACAATTCATGAATGTGACCATCCATGCTAAGATAAGCCACCTGCTTCGTACTAGATTCCGGCCAGGCATAGCCAGTGATAAATCGACTGCTCGCGGGAGGAGCGCCAGCAAGCGTCGTCAGGTCTGCATGCTCCCACCTTCCCCCCATGCCAACAAAAAATTCGTGAACGTGGTGATCCTGACTCACATAGACAACCTGTTTCGAGCGACCTTCAGGCCAGTCAAACCCAACTAGTGCCTTCATTCTATGTTCCTTCTTTCCACCGTGATATAGTGTTGAGGTAATGCAGTTTAACAAAATAATCCGGGCATCCGTAGGGGCTGATTTATCGTGCCCATCGCCGATTTATCGGCCCTCGGTGGCTGTTCCAAAATCCAGCTTAAAAAGTTAAATCCCATTATCCCAACATTGCTTCTTTATTAAAGGTTTGAAGAGTTCCCCACACAAATTTAGTGTATATTCGATCTGCAAAATACATATTTCCACTTTCAAATGTACCTTGACCAGAGCGAGGAGTTCAAAAGTTATCCCACTTGCGCTGGCTCGTAAGAACAGGTAAAATCGATAGTATTCAAACCATCGAGAAATTGGAGTAGATAGCTATGAATACACCCCTACCGAAGACGACTTCACCAATGACTTCGCAGCTTACTCACGATGCCATCCCCCGGCGTTTGATCGTTACCGCTAGCGTAGTTATTTTCGCGATACGCGATTGGTCGCTGTGGATCCTTTTGCGCCATGGTCCATGGGGGCCGCCTATGCGGCTGGTACTTGGCTCAGAATCGGTTACGGACTCGGTGGAGCGTACGATGGAGGTGTTATTGATGTGGCCAATTGAGGCTTCGATGCTGCATGTGAAGGCGGGCTGGCTGGAGCAGCAGGTCTACGTGTGGGGAAGCATGGAGCAGGGCGCTGCCGTTTCTCTCATTCATACTCTTCTCCTACGCGCGAATCGTGATGAATTGCGTCCTAATCTACATACACAACCCGTGCCAAGCTTACAGGTTGAGTGGGCAGCGGTGGAAGAGATCGAATCTGGCCGCCACGTACTTGATCCAGAGGCTCGCCCGGTGCTAGAGATGGCGCTGCATACCCTGCGCTCCCAGGTACAGCGAGACCCTGAAATTGTCTTGAGGTACCTGGCCGATATGGGCAATATGAGCATCATGCCTGATCGCGGCATAGATTGGTGGCGGCAGGATACAAATGGCTCTCCGGGTAAGGATACCCGGCCCATAGGAGTGCTTAGAGAACCTGTCATAGGCGATGGCGTGCTGACATTGGCGGAGGCGACGTTACTGTATCGTGCGTTCTTCCCCCTGGATGAGCAGATTGACCTCTCGAATTTGCGACGGCGCTTTCTCGCGACGAATCGGCTTGAAGCATTGGATGAAGAGCGCCCGGTGCGCGGGAGAGAGCTGGACTGGCGGCGCATCAGCCGGGCATATCACTATCGAAGCTCGTCTACATGAGCATATCAGGGGTGCAGGCTGGAGACGCGCGGTCTCCTTTTGCTTTTTCGTCCTATCGAAGTTCGTCTGCATGGGAATATCAGGGGTGCAGAGGGCTTTGCCCCCTGCCGGACACGTTGTTCTACTTTAGCACTTGGAAAACTAAAAGTAAATCAGGGGTGCAGGGGGCGAAGCCTCCTGCCGGGGTACGGGGAACGCTGTCTGGGTGAGCATATCAGGGGTGCAGGGGGCGAAGCCTCCTGCCGGGGTACGGGGTGCCCCCGTTCCTTTCCTTCCCTCTCAGCGGGCCGCAGGCCCGCCAAAAGCAGTATGAGTGGATCTCAAAGGAGATACTATGGCAAAAGTGACAACAGGTACCGGCGATACTGGCTATACCGGGCTGATCGGAGAGCAGCGAGTTCCAAAATACGATCCACGCCCGGATACCTTTGGGACCGTCGACGAGGCGACATCAGCTCTGGGATTGGCCCGCGCTGCAACTAAAGACCAGAAAGTAAAAGATTTAATCCTGGGTATCCAGCAAGATCTCTATCTCTTGATGGCAGAGTTGGCAACTCCACCTGAGAACTACGAAAAGATGGGTTTCCGCGTGACGGCTGAACATGTACACCGCCTGGAGCAGCAGGAGGAGGCGCTCAAACGCGAGGTAGAGATTCCCAACAAATTCGTTATACCTGGTGATACGCCCGATGGAGCGGCACTTGACCTCGCTCGCACCATCATTCGACGTGCCGAACGTATGGCCGTGAAATTGCTTCATGATGGCGTTATCGAGAACAAAGAGCTGGTGGTCTATCTCAACCGCCTTTCCGACCTCGTCTTTATCACCGCTCGTTACGTGGAGGTGAAATCGTCGCTGGCACACCTGCCAGATTGACTGCATAAGCGAAACCGAAATCCACTCCTAAAGCAGGGGTGCAGGGCCCGATACATTCCTGGGCATGGCGCAGCTTATCAGGCGAAACCGAGATCCACTCCTAAAGCAGGGGTGCAGGATGCAAAACACAACCTATCCCGGGCTCACGGCTCAGGCGAAACCGAAATCCACTCCCCAAGCAGGGGTGCAGGGGACGCAGTCCCTTGCCGGAGCGCGAGGTGTCCTCGCTCACGCTCTCCTCCCCAAGCAGGGGTGCAGGGGACGCAGTCTCCTGCCGGAGCGCGAGGTGTCCTCGCTCACTCTCCCCTCCCCCAAGCGGGCCGCAGGCCCGCCAGAAGCATGAGGAGTTGATGTCAGATGTGAAACCTTCGACAGGGGTTCCTGGCAACTCCCCTTTGTTATACGCTAAACTATAGGGTTAGAAAGGCAACAGCGCAGCACGCAATGAAAAAAGATTCGAAGCCAGTTCCTAATCAGCGGCTGAGAGAGGAGCGTGAAATCCGTGGATGGTCGCAGAAATACGTAACAGACCAGATAGGCGTTGATCCCTACTACCTTAGTCGCTGGGAGCGCGGCACGGCGACCCCCAGCCCTCACTACCGCCAGAAGCTCTGCGCTCTCTTTGGCAAGAATGCCAAGGAATTAGGCCTGCTGCAAGACGAGCGCAGCTCAAGCAGCGAGCAGTTGACCAGTGAAGCTGCTGTAGAAGGCATTGCCCAGGTAAAAGGGTTATCACTGTCGGCTGCTTTGTCTGCCATTCCTGCTTCGAAGACGGCGGTGCGCGACCCGGCTATTCCCCTTCCTGCCGCAGAAATTTCACAACTCGTCGGTCGCGATGAAGTGCTTTCTCAGCTCAAAGCGCGTTTGTGCAGTGGAGAGAACTCGTTGTCCACGGCGCTCAACGGCTTGCCAGGAGTTGGCAAAACTGCGTTAGCGACAACACTGGTTCATGACCCCGAGGTCTCGCATCACTTTCGCGATGGTATCCTCTGGTCGGGGCTTGGACCGCAACCTGATGTACTGGCACTGCTGGGCCGTTGGGCCAGATTGCTTGGTATTAATCCCACTCAAGTAGCTGGCCTGACCAGCATTGAAAACTTGACAACGGTGCTGCGCATTGCTACTGGCATGCGCAGCATGTTGCTGGTGATCGATGATGCCTGGTATATCGACCAGGCATTGGATTTCAGGGTGGGCGGACCTCACTGCTCTTACCTGCTGACGACCCGCTTTCCGTACGTTGCGCTGCAATTCGCGGCTGAAGGGGCAAAGGTAATCCAGGAATTGAGTGAACATGACGGCACAAGGTTATTGGCACAACTGGCGCCAAAGAGTGTCATCAACAACCCACCAGCAGCCCGATCCCTGGTACGCTCGGTTGGTGGTCTTCCACTGGCCCTCACTATTATCGGTAAACACCTGCGGGCACAGTCCCTGAGTGGTCAACCACGCCGGCTGCAGGCCGCCATGGAGCGATTGCGCAGTGCCGCAGAACGCCTGCGCTTGAGCGAGCCACAAGCGGTGCTGGAACGCTCGCCCAATTTGCCTAAGGGCATTCCCGTATCGCTGCAGGCAGTTATTGGGATCAGCGATCAGCAGTTGGATGATCAGGCAAGGCGGACATTATATACATTAGCGGTCTTTCCTGCCAAGCCGAACAGCTTCTCTGAAGAGGCTGCGCTGGCAGTATGCCAGGAACCTGTTGAAGTGCTCGACACATTAAGCGATGCAGGCTTATTAGAAAGCGGCGAACCAGATCGCTATACGCTGCATCCCACCATTGCCGACTATGCAAAGCTACGCCTTGCTGATACTTCCCCTTATATGCGCATGGCCGAGTACTTTGCCAGCTATGTAGAGGCCCATCAGAAAGACCATTCTGTACTTGAACAGGAAAGCAGCAACTTATACGCGGCGGCCAATATTTTGTATGATCTTGCGCGGGCCGCAGCCAACAAAGGCGATATTGTCGAGGCGAAACGACGCGCTCTGCAGGCCTTAACGATCTTCGAGGTTCTTGATCATACTAAGGCAAGCGAAGTAAGTAAGTGGCTGGATGCACTTTAGATTATCTTTCGGGACAAAAAGAGGAAAGCTATGGAAGAAACACCCCGTCCACCGATGATCATGCCGCACCTGGTTGGTCGAGCAAGCCAGCTTGCAACCTTGCAGCTGCTTGTTGAGCAGGCAAAACGCGGCGAGGGACACCTGGTCCTGATCAGTGGGGAAGCAGGCATCGGAAAATCACGCCTGGTGGCTGAGGTAAAAACCTCTACCACGTCGCAGGGGTTTCTTCTATTGCAAGGCAATTGCTTTCCGACTGATGTGACCTATCCCTATGCGCCGTTGCTCGACCTCTTACGCTCCCTCTTCGCGTCACGCCCGGCTGCACCACTTGCGACTGAGTTGGAGCGTTTAGCTCGTGACCTCTTTCCCTTGCTGCCTGAACTCGTCCCCGATCAGGCGATGCCACTGCTGCCCCTCGAGCCCGAACAAGAGAAACGCCGTCTCTTCGCAGTGCTGGCGAACTTTTTCCTCCGCCTGTCAGCATCCTCCCCACTCCTTCTCATCATCGAAGACGTGCATTGGAGCGACAGCACCAGCCTGGACTTTCTTCACACGCTCGCGCGGCGCACGGTCTCTCAACCTCTTCTTCTGCTGGTCACCTACCGCCAGGATGAAATGCGTGCAGAGTTGAGCAGCTGGCTCGCACAGCTCACCCGCGAGCGGCTGGCCGAGGCGCTCCGGCTCGTGCCTCTTTCGCGCAACGAAGTCGATACGATGTTGTCGGCCATCTTTGAGGAGCGACACACCAGTTTCGACATGCGCCGCTTTCTGCACGGGGAACTCCTGGATGCTCTCTACACTCTGACGGAAGGCAACCCCTTTTTCGTCGAAGAAACGCTCAGCGCCATGATTGCCGCCGGCGACATTTTCTACGCACAGGGCTACTGGAATCGCCGATCACTGCCTGCAGCGCGCATTCCGCACAGTGTTCAGGATGCGGTGCAACAACGGACACAACACCTGGGGGAAGCGGCCAAACAGGTGTTGACCCTGGCCGCGGTCGCTGGGCGGCATTTTGATTTTGCCCTTCTCCAGCAGCTCACCGGCTATGATGAGGAGCAGCTCCTCAAGGTCATGAAAGAATTGGTGTTTGCTCAACTCGTGGTCGAAGAATCCACCGAACAGTTCGCCTTTCGACACGCCTTGACCCGGCAGGTCATTTACACGCACCTCCTGGCACGTGAGCGCACGAGAGTGCATCGCACTATTGCCGAGACCATGGAGCAGCTTCCTCCTGCTGCCCTCGATGCGCATGTGGAGGACCTGGCCAATCATTTTTATCAGGCCAAAGTCTGGCAAAAAACAGTGGACTATGCGCAGCGCGCCGGAGAGAAGGCATTACGACTGTACTCGCACCGTGCCGCCATCAACTATTTCACCTGGACGCTGGAGGCTGCTGATCACCTGTCCCTCCCTCCTACATTGCCCTTGTATCGAGCACGTGGGCAGGCCTATGATACGCTTGGCGAGTTTGAACACGCACAGCGTGATTACACCCAGGCATTAGATGCGGCTCGCACTAAGCATGATCGCGCGGCAGAATGGCAAAGCGCAATTGACCTGGGGTTTCTGTGGGCGCAGCGGGACTACACGCGGGCAGAAACCTGGTTTCGCCAGGCGCTGATCCTGGCGCAGGCACTGGAGGATCCTGTGCTGCACGCGCGGCTGCACGCGCGCAGCCTCAACCGCATCGGCAACTGGCACCTGAACGTGGAGCAGCCACAGGAGGCGCTGCGCTACCACCGGGAGGCGCTGGCCATATTCCAGCAGCTGCATGATGCACGCGGAATTGCTGAGACGCTGGACCTGCTGGGGATGACCAGCTACCTTGGTGGCGATTTGAGCGGGGGCACGGCTTACTACCAGCAGGCGATCGCGCTTTTTGAGGAACTCGGCAACAGGGAAGGACTGACATCAAGTCTGGCAACGCTCACCATGTGCGCTTCGACCTACCATACCGATGCGCTCATCGCAGTCGCGAGTTTGGCCGAGGTATTACCGGATGCCGAACGGGCGGTCAAGGTCGCCCATGAAATTGGTCAGCGTTCAGCTGAATCCTATGCCCTCTTTCAGTTAGGACTCTGTCTGGGGTCGCAAGGAGAATATACCCATGCATTGGCTGAATGCCAGCAGAGTTTGCATATCGCCGAAGAGATTGAGCATCGCCAGTGGCAAACGGCAGCCCACGCCATGCTAGGGGGAGTGTACAGTGGTTTGCTTGCACACCGGCAGGCCAGGGACCACTTTGAGCAAGCGTTGGTCCTCGCTCAGGAGACGCACTCACTCTTCTGGACTCGTATGGCTACGGGCTATCTCGCCTCCGTCTCTATCCTGTTGCACGATTATGCTCGCGCCGGGGCGCTACTTCACACTGCGCTCAGCCCCGGCACAGCCATACAAACCATGGCGCAGCGCATGCTCTGCTGCGCATCCGTGGAACTCGCACTCGCGCAGGGACAGCCCGCTCATGCCTTAAATATTATCGATCGGTTGATGGCATCCGCTGCACAGGGAACTGAGGGACAAAACAGCCTGCGTGTCTTGAAACTGCGCGGCGAAGCGCTGGTCATGTTGCAGCGGCCGGTCGAAGCCGCAGTTGCCTTCGAGGAAGCGCAAGAGATTGCCAGGACGCAGGGGGTGCGACCAATGCACTGGCGCATATGTATCGCCCTCGGCAGCCTCTATCAAGCCCAGGGGAGGAACACAGAAGCTGAGCAAGTGTTTGCGACCGCCCGCACCCTGATCGAAGAACTCGCTGCTACTATCGCAGATGAGCCTCTTCATGACAATTTTCTGCAACTGGCGAGGGCCATGTTACCCCATTCCCGTCCGCTCTCACCCAAGCAGGCTGACAAGCAAGCTTTCGGGGGACTGACAGCGCGTGAACGCGAAGTAGTGGCACAGATTGCGCAGGGGAAATCCAATCGCGAGATTGCCGACCTCCTGGTGCTGAGCGAACGGACCATCGAAACCCACGTGAGTAATATCAAGTTCAAGTTGAGCTTCACCTCACGTATCCAGATTGCAAGCTGGGCGATCGAAAGAGGATTGAGGTAGAGGCCAAATAACCTCTTACAAGCGATCTCGAAAGGCGGCAATCTGCGCGCTATGTTCGCGCTTGTGTCCATAGTACATGTACACAATGACATCATCCAGCGCATAGTCCATGCCGTACCATGCAAGTGTTCCAGTCTGGCGGAACTGTTCTGGGCGAATCTGCGCGGCCAGTGACATCACCTGCGCGTGTGCGTCATTGAACTCATTGAGAACCTCTCTCACTGTTCTCCCTCTGCGTCTCTCCACCTCGGTGTCGTTAAACTGGCCACCCAGCTCGGTAAATTTGTCCAGGTGGGGTGTCGGGAGCCTTCTGACAAACCCGGACAGAACATCTACCAGGACCTCTTCATAGGAAGCCAGGTGGGCGATAATGTCCTTGACCGACCAGACACCACATGCTCCTGCTTCCTCCCAGGCTGCTTCAGGAAAGCCCTCGGTAGTCTGGAACACCGTCTGGTGGCCGTACTTCAAAATGTCCGTTGCGTTCATTGCTTGTTCCTTTCTCTCTGTTTCAGCTCCGCTGGCCAGCGGGCAACATCGACCTCTCCTCTGGTCGATAAACGCAGGGCTACACAACTTAGCGCAATCCTGCGAATAGATCGTCCTCAATCCTGCCTCCACCGTTTACCAGGCTGAAGGCACGGTAATAACTCTGGGTACCCCACAACGTTTCGCGCTGCTCTTGTGATAGATCTTCCAGCACATGATAAGCGGGAAGTTGTGTCCGGTGGCAGGAAATTGCGCGCGCGACTGTGTGCGAGTAGCTCCACGTATCAATCCTGGTTGTCACGGCCCATCCTGGCCAGGTGACAATACCTCGCTTGACACCATTGATATGCATGACTAGATCGCCGAAGACGGATTGATAGACACCAAACACTTCCATGGTCTCGGCCATATAATACAACTTTGAGACGCTATGCGCGGCCAGGTCACGATGGTACGGGGAATCCTGGTTGGCGGCCTCAACAATTGCGGCTGTTGTGAACTGGCTAATGGCAATATGATCCGGGTGTCCATATCCTCCAAATGGCCCAAAGGTGATTACCACCTCTGGCCTGACAAGCCGCAGGTATCCGGCAATCTTAGCAATCGCCTCGGCAGGATGCGCCTCATCAAGATCTCCATCCAGGTAATCCAGAAAATAGACACTATGGAGACCAAGTACATTGGCGGCTGCGCGTACCTCGGCCTCGCGCAGCTTCCCCAGCGTCTCCAGGCCTGGATATTCGCTCTCTTTGCCGGGCCAACCACGTTCGCCGCGAGTTGCAACCACCAGATGGATCTCGATTCCCTCGGCGGCGTACTTTGCCAGCATCCCGCCGTTACCGAGTGATTCGTCATCGGGATGGGCCAGAATAGCCATCAATTTCTTTACCATAGCAGTCACTTTCCATTCTGTGAACCGGTTTTCTTTTGCCGTGACTTGAAGTAGACGCCAGTATCGGAACGGTTCCGGCTGACTCTCTCATTGTAACTGGACCGCGTCGCAAAACCATCGTGGTAAGTACGGAGAAATTGGATATGGCCCACGTAGATAACCGGCAGAATGACACGTAGAACTGAAAATCAGAATATATTGAAGAAGTGATCCTCGCAGAGCTGGGGTCCCTACCTGAGTGAACGCGCCTGGGGCACAGTACGTGAGGATTATAGCGCCGCTGGCTGCGCCTGCCGGATGATACACACCTGCCGTTAAAAATCCGTTCGCTCGTCGGGCTGATCCCTTTATGCGCGGTGGAGACCATCGAACCACATGTGCTCGATGCCCTGCATCGTTTTACCTACGTTCTGCATACCAATGATAGCAATGTGGAGACCATCGAACCACATGTGCTCGATGCCCTGCCGAGGTTTAAATATCACCTGACCTGGTTTCTGACCTACCGGCCCGACCTCACGCGGCTGGTATCTCACTGGCATCTGGCAGTTGCCAGTGAGCGCCCCCTGCTGGCTCTGGTACGAGGTCATCATATGAAGCAATTGCTCAAACGCATGCTCGACCCCGCCGAGTTTCTGAGCGACTATGGCATACTCTCCCTGAGCAAATACCATGCCGATCATCCCTATGTGTTAAACGTCGATGGCACTGCGCATACTGTACGCTACGAACCAGCCGAGTCACGCACGGAACTCTTCAGCGGCAATTCCAACTGGCGTGATAACCTCTTGTTTCACGAGTTCTTTCATGGCGATACTGGAAAGGGCCTTGGCGCGAGCCACCAGACGGGCTGGACGGGACTGGTCGCCTCGCTGATACAACAACAGGGTGTCTATAGCATGGAGGACAGGGCAGCGATCTCGAAGACTGGGCATTTGCAAACTGCGCCTTTAAGCTACGACTTACCGGAGCGGAGATGAGACAGGCAAACCGCTTACTCCTCTTTATCAGAGCCCTTTTCAGCACTGCTCACGATGCCCTTGGGTGGTTTACCCATTGTGCCTACCGCTCAAATCCGGCCGAGAGCCATTGGCGCCCTCATAATCTCGCTGGGTGGGACATCTTTGGCATTCGTCTTAGATGGGTTGTCCTTTGTCATTCCGGCGGGCTGTGTAGTAGCACTCCCCAAGGTGCCAGAGGTTGGCCTAAGATCCTGACCAAAATGTGCATTAGAGAAGCTTTGTACTAAAAGCGTTTGCTCTTCAATCTTTTCAGCTCACAGTTTTTGGCTGTTATCTCCCCGTTTGAGGGTAAATTTTGGAATTAAACTGGTGGAATGTTTCCAACTATCCTATCGGCAAGCTAAATCTCTTTATCAGCATAGACAACTCTTAAAAGGGCCATTTTAACGTCTTTTCTGGATAACTGAGCAACCAATCCACTATATCGTTGGGAATGATGGTCGAATAAACATTGTTGATCCCATCTTCCACAAAAACTTCTGACCTCACCCACATTTCTAGCTCATCGAGACCAATAATCTGGTAGTGGCTAATCGCAGGACAATGCTGCTCACATGCTCGAATGAATTTCGTGCGGAACTGAGCATTCACTTCAACATTTGTGAGAAGAACATACGCACCAGGTTTCTTGTTTTGAAGCAGTCGATGTAACTCACAGGGGTGAGCTTGAGAAGTGCATGTGTAAAGTGCAAGCAACTGTCTACGAGCTTCCTTCTGACCTACACGGGCCGTTACCTTATGCTTAAATTGAAAAATTACCAGTTGATGCGGCTGTATGAGCTCTGTCAATAAGGCACATCCTGTTTCAGGATACCATTCCCCTAGTATATCGTCGATTTCCCCATCAATGCCGCCATCTGACCCCATTCCACCCAAAAGAAATCCTTTATAGCGAGACCCCAGGAGAAGACCACACAGTTCAGTAAATCGGTCAGGACCAAGATCATCACATGCATAGATAAAAGCTGGTGTTGCCATACATCCCCTTTTCTCTTGTCACCTTTGGTGGAATCTTTCTAATTATCCTGTGGCTAAGTGGTCTGTAATCGTAGCTCTGTGAAACAATCTCGACAGCATACTTGTGTAAATTCTACTAGTTTAATTCCCAAATTGATAGTTTGAGCATGCGAGGTGAGTGTGGTTTGACTCATAAGTTGGTTCTTCCCACGGGATGCGCAACGAGTTGTATCTCAGAAGTCGAACTGGGGTGAGAGCGTCCTTCATTGCTCTCACGTTTGCATAAGGCAGAGAGAGCCTTTCCTCACGCCAAACAGAGGGAAAGCTGAGCTGATCGGATGGGGCCGAGGTCGGCAGTCTTCCTGCCAGACGCATTCTAACACATGGGTGGGTCAGCGTTTGGGGCCACGGCCCATGATGCTGTTCATGACGCTTCCTCCTTACACTAGGACCAGTAAGGGCGAGGTGCATGAGCTGGGCCTTGGAGTGAGGAACTGCTCTCACAGAGCTCTTTCTGACCCCTTGTCAGAAAAAAGCGAGAGCATTGAACGGGCCTGTGAAGACACTTCAGCCGAAGGGACAGCTCGTTGCGCATCTCGTGGGAACTCCGTCAGGTTTGATAAACACTGCCCGCTTGAATGGATCAATCTCTGATGATATACTCGTGATAAAGCAACAGTTTAAGATACCCCTTAACTCACAAGATGAGAGGTCAGATGGAAGGGATTTCATTGTTCACTTCCTCTAAAGGAATAGGTGCGTCTCCTCAAGTATTATTGGTTCATCGCTTGCTGATCTCGTCAAGGAAGGGAGAAAGAACTGGTAGCAGGAGATCAGCTCGGAACACAATGTTGTAATGGGTGGCACCAGGCAAGATGGCGAGTTGTGATGGGATGAGGTGTTCACCATTCCAGCCAGCATCCTTCAAGCCACCGCCAAAGAGGTTGAAAAACGCTACCGCATGGGAAGGAGGAAGACCATCAGAATCGCCAGCGATAATCAGCGTGGGGGTTCTCAAAGCGGAAACACGCTCTGTCCAATCATAGTCCTGACCCATGGCTTCCACCATTTTGGCGACAAATCGAGGGAAATCTTCTGGCTTTGGCGCAACACGCATATAGGCATCATAGATGGGAGTACTCATAAAAAACTCAGGGGCGATGGATGTCATGCCTGTTTGCATTTCGGGATGCCAGCCAGTACGTTTGAAAGGTGTGGAGATCACCACGAGTTTGTTGACACGCTCTGGATGGCGAATGGCGGTCTGCAGAGCCACGGCACCGCCAAGAGAGAATCCAAGCAGGTCGGCTTTTTCGAGTCCGAGATGGTGGATGAGGCCAGCGATATCGTCAGCCATTTGCTCAAAACGGATGGGGCGGTCCGTGAGGGCTGTGCGCCCGTGTCCATAAAGATCGACACCAATGACCTGATACTTCTCAGCAAGCGCGGGAGAAAGAGCGGCGAACATCTCAAAGGTCCCAAAGCCACCGTGAAACATGATCAAAGGCTTGCCAGTTCCATGAATCTCGTAGTAAAGGTTGATTCCGTTTACAGAAGCGTATTTTCCTGTTGGATTGTTCGTATTGGTTGTCATGAACAACTACTCCTTTGGTTTCAGTTGTGAGAACACCTCAGCTATTCCCTGCTATCTCTGGGCGAAGCCGGGCAATGCACTCAACGCTCTTTCTTCCCTTATCATTCTTTTCGAAAAGAGAAAAATCGGAAGAAGAAAGCAGCCCCAAATCAAAAAGAGGAGCAATTGGTGCACTATTCGCCGCTGTCAACGGCAACATGTGCAATCGCTTCCCGTACCCAGGTAGGCCGGTAGGGGAAGCGCTCAACCTGCTCGCGCGTAGTGACGCCGCTGAGTACCAGTATTGTGCGCAGGCCGCTCTCGATCCCTGCAATAATATCGGTATCCATGCGATCTCCAATCATCACCGATTCCTCGGAATGCGCGTTGATGGCGCGCAGGGCAGTACGCATCATCAACGGGTTCGGCTTGCCGATGAAGTAGGGCTTGACGCCCGTGGCCGCGTTAATCAACGCGGCCACAGCCCCGGTCGCGGGGACGATTCCTCCCTCGCCAGGACCCATTACATCGGGATTGGTGGCAATGAAACGCGCGCCAGCAGCCACGAAGCGGATGGCGCGGGTAATGCGTTCAAAGCTATACATGGTCGTCTCCCCCAGTACCACGTACTCAGGGTCCTGGTCGGTCAGGACATAGCCTATATCATGCAGCGCTGTCGTCAACCCCGACTCTCCGATAACATAGGCGCGTCCGCTGGGCCTCTGCGCGTGCAGGAACTGCGCGGTAGCCAGCGCGGAGGTGAAGATCGCTTCCGGGGGCACATCCAACCCCATATAGGACAACCGCACCTGCAGGTCACGCGGTGTGTACAACGAGTTATTGGTAAGAATCAAGAACGGAATCCCTTGCGTTCGCAGGCGCTCTACAAACTCGGCTGCGCCAGGAAGAAGCTTCGCACCCCGCACGATGACTCCATCCATGTCGATCAGGTAATTCTTGATACCGTCCATGTACATCTCTCCATTATATTCTGCCTCGCGCACCTCTTAAGCAACCTGTGTACCCTTCTGCTGCTCCGTCTGATTATCATCCATCAGATCAGCAAATCGATCTCGCCTGCTGCGATCTTTGCCCCAATCTGCTGATCACCTCCCAACGGCCCGCTTTGCAGCCTGTTTGTTTCGATACCGAGTTCATGTTCCAGCAGTTTGCCCGTGGTTCCTGTTGCATAGAGCTCGTGCTGGGTCAGCAGCCCTTTATTAAAACGCGCCCATTCTAGCAAATCATGCTTCTTATCGTCGTGTGCGACAAGGGCAATGTTCTTCATATTGTTCATGTCTTACCTCTTGTTTCTGTTGCCTGCCTCCGCTTACTTTTTATGAGCAGCATCGCTGGGCCGCTCATCCCCCATTGGGACAGGTACCGTATGCCTTTCACAGGTGGGCACAATACGCCATTCTCGCTCAGACACCGCGTAGGCGATGGCGGTCGTGGCTATCTCGTCACAATTGTGATAGACACACGGGAGAGATGGATAGAACGTTATCTGCCGAAAGTTATCATTCATTATTTTACCTCACTTTTGTGAAGAAACAACTTTGTCATTACAATTCGTTGACAACCGGTAAAATCGTGCAGTATACTGCACAATTATGATATTACCGCGAATAAGCGTGCAATGTCAAGTAATATCAAGCAATTTCAAGGAGCAAAGTGCGATGTTGACCGCAGAACGACGACGTTCGATCATACACACCTTGCAGCGCGACGGCAAGGTCCTCGCCTCGGAGTTGAGCCGGACCCTACATGTCTCAGAAGATACCATTCGGCGTGACCTGCGCGAACTGGCCGCTGCAGGCGCGCTCCAACGAGTGCATGGAGGAGCGTTGCCGCGCTCACCGGCCGCCGCCAGTTTCATTGAGCGGCAGCAGCAGGTGTCAGGAGCCAAGGCTGCTATCGCCCGGGCCGCCGTTGGGCTCATCCGCCAGGACCAGGTGATCATTTTGGATGGAGGTACCACGCCTTTACAAGTGGCACAGCACCTGCCATCCGATCTTCGCGCCACGGTGATCACACACAGCCCGCCCATCGCCTTGGCCCTGGCAGAGCACCTGCTAATTGAGGTCATCCTGATCGGGGGGAAACTCTATAAGCGTGAGCTGGTGACCACCGGTGCGGCGGCCGTCGAGGCGTTTCGGAACATCCGGGCCGATCTCTGTTTTCTGGGCATAAGCAGCGTGCATCCAGAGATCGGCATCAGTACCCTCGATCTGGAGGAAGCCTATGTGAAGCGCGCTATGATCGCGAGCGCGGCTGAAGTGGTGGCGCTGACGTCCGCGGAGAAGTTAGGTACAGCTTCGCCCTACATCATCGGACCCCTCAGCGACCTGACGCACCTGGTGACCGAGCGCTCTGTCTCTAACGAGGTGCTGGCTCCCTACCGGGCGGCAGGCCTTACCGTGGTGCGTGCCTGAAACGATCCGATCTCATCAGGCCACGCGCTGCTGCGGGGCGCTCGATCCTCGTACCACTAACCGCCCTTTCAGAATCACCTGGCGTGTAGGGCGACCAGGATCGGCAATGCGTTGTAAGAGCAGTTCTGTCGCCGTCCGGCCAATCTCATATGTCGGCTGCTCGATGAGCGTAATCGCAGGTTGAACCAGCGACGCCCACGTTGTTTCATCGAAGGTGACAAGGGCGATATCAGCGGGAATGCTGAGATTCCGTTCACGCATAGCCTGCAATGCTCCTGCCGCCAGCAAACTGTTCGTCGTCAGAAGCGCATCGGGCGGTTGAGTCGCGTCAATCAGCTTCAACGTGGCAGCGTAGCCCGCCTCGGCCCTGGGCTGGATGAATTTCACGTGTTCGGCAGCCCCTGAAAGACCATAAGCGCTCAGCGCCTTTGCATAGCCACTATATCTCTCGCGTCCGGTCGTACTCATTTCACCACACAGAGCGGCGATACGGCGGTAGCCCTGCTCCAGAAGATGCATGGTAAGACGAAAGGCCGAATCGACATTATCCAGCAGTACCGCGTCGACTTCAGCATTGCCAACAGAGCGATCTACAATCACGGTCGGAAAAGAAAGGTTGAAGGCTGTGAATTGAGCTGCAGTTTGTCGTGTTGGCGAGAAAATCACCCCCGCAACGTTTTCGTCCCGCATCAAATTCAGGTAAATGGCTTCCTTCTCAGGATTTTCATCGGTATTGCACAGGAAGAGGCTGTACCCCTGCTCATAGGCGGTATCTTCGACGGCGCGGCTAATGGAGGTAAAGAAAGGGTTGCGTATATCTGAGACGATCAGGCCGATGGTTGTTGTCTGTTGGGAGCGCAGACTCCGCGCCAGCAGATTCGGACGATACGCGAGTTGCTCCACCGCCGCCATAACACGCTTGCGCACTTCAGGCCGGACATGTTCACCGTTAGAAAGTACGCGCGAAACCGTCGCCGTAGACACCCCGGCAGCCTTCGCGACATCTTTAATACTGGCCATACAACCCCCTCATTTTTAACCTGGTAACTCTTCAGCAGGGGATGCCAAGGGGCCTGCAAGGGCCCTTGGCGGGGCGCGGGGTGTTCCCGCTTCTTCCCCCATCCCGCCGCAGGCGGCACAAAAGAAAAGGAACCTGAATAGTTACCCGGCTTGTAGCATTGATTGTAAACGTTTTACCTGATTATACCATGTTTTTGCTATCAATGCTACAAATTTTGTAATCGTTTACTACTCTACAAAGCTTCAGATGCTGATAAATTGCTCATATTAAGCTCAGTTTATACGAAATTATCTCAATTTTAAAATCTACCTCCCAAACACTTGACAAATTATTTGTAATCGTTTACAATTTTCACAACGAACGGCGAAACCGTAACCAGTAACAATAAATTTTACGAGCAGGCGTTCGACGCCTTTCCAGTCCCTTCACAAGCGGGATTGTCAAGGGCGGCCAGCCCTTGACCGGGGTCGCAGGGGTGTCCCCTGCTCCTTCTGGCCTCTTCACAAGCGGGATGGTCAAGGACGGCCAGCCCGGGGTTGCAGAGGTACCCCCTGCTTCTTCTGGCCTCTTCACAAGCGGGATTGTCAAGGGCGGCCAGCCCTTGACCGGGGTTGCAGGGGACTCCCCTGCTTCTTTCTCTCTTTTTGCGCCGTCACAAGCGGGATTGTCAAGGGCGGCCAGCCCTTGACCGGGGTGCAGGGGTGTCCCCTGCTTCTTTCTCTCTTCCCGCGCCGCCGCAGGTGGCGCAAGAGAAAGAGGAACTGAATAGAACTAGCAATGACGCTGGAGACAACAATGATTACGATTGAAGCACGACAGGTACAATTGCACACGAATGCAACCAACAAACAGGATGCCATTCGCCAGGTAGGGCAACTGCTCGTAAACAGCGGCTTTATCGAAGCAGGCTACATCAACAGTATGCTCGGACGGGAGCAGGTTGCCAACACCTATCTTGGCAATGGCATCGCCATCCCACACGGACTCCCCGAAGACCGCGACCTTATCAAGCGTACAGGGGTAGCAGTAGTGCAGGCCCCTGCAGGCGTCACCTGGAATCCTGGTGAAACAGCGCAGCTCATCGTGGGTATCGCGGCGAAATCCGACGAACACATCGAGGTGTTGCGACGGCTCACCCGCGTCCTGGGCAACCAGGAGCAGGTAGCGCGACTGACGCAGACGACCGACCCGCGTGACATTATCGAAGCGTTGACCGGAGAGCGGCCAGCCGCGCCGCTGAAAAGCGAGGGCACGGTTGACTATGCCAGCTATTTCGACGTGGTGATTCACAACAAAACCGGCCTGCACGCCCGCCCCGCCAGCGTCTTCGTCGATCTCGCGAAAGGTTTTCTGGCCGACATCAAAGTGCGGTACGGCGCGGAAGTTGCCAGTGGGAAAAGTCTCATTTCCTTGCTCCAACTGGGCGCCTCTCCGGGTTCCAGCATTCGCGTCTCTGCCCAGGGTACAGACGCGGATGCCGCGCTTGCTGCCCTGCGAGCCGCCATCGCGAGCGGGCTTGGAGACGAGCCAGAGCAGGAACAGCCAGCTTCTGCCAATATCATGCAGGGCTGGATGCCGCAGGCAGCAGGCGAAACCTTCAGTGGTGTGAGCGCGTCAAGCGGCCTGGCCATCGGCGTCACCCGCCAGTATAGGCCGCGCACCATCGTAGTAGAAGATCAGCCAGGCGATCCTCTCACAGAAGGCAATCGTTTTCAGGAAGCGCTGAATGCCGCGCAGGGCGAGCTGGGCAGGCTATACGAGGAAGTGAAAACCCGACTCGGTTCGGGGAAAGCTGCCATCTTCCGCGTGCATGCTGAATTACTATCTGATGCTGGAATCATCCAGCAGACCATTTTGCTGGTTTACCAGCAGCACAGCGCAGCGTGGGCCTGGCAGCAGATCATCAACGAGCGCGTAAGCCAGATGCAGAAACTTGATGACCCTGTGCTTGCTGGGCGCGCCGTTGATCTGAGCGACGTTGGCCAGCGCGTCCTGCGCCATCTGGTCGGGATGCCAGAAGATACCGTAGCTCCCCGATTTATCGAGGGGGAGCCCCTTGCGGGCGCCCTGCTGGAGACCCCGGTCATCCTCATCGCGGAAGATTTAACACCCTCTGATACAGCTGCGCTCGACTCCGATACCATTCTGGGCTTTTGTACGGTCAAGGGCGGCCCCACCTCGCACACGGCGATACTTGCCCGCTCTCTGGGCATCCCCGCCGTTGTCGGTGCGGGCGAGGCGCTCCTCGACGTTCCCAACGGTACGCCTGGCATCCTGGATGGTTCGAATGGCAGGCTCTATCTGAAGCCGAGCGAGGCCGATGTGCGAGCAGCACAGGCATTGCAGCAGCAGTTGCAACTGCAACAGGATGAGGCCAATACGACCCGCTTTGCCCCCGCAATCACCAGCGATGGGCACCGCGTCGAGGTGGCGGCGAATATCAACCGCGCGGCAGACACGCAGCAGGCTGTTGAGGCAGGCGCGGAAGGCGTGGGCTTGATGCGCACGGAGTTCCTGTTCCTGGAGCGTAGCTCCGTTCCCACGGAAGACGAACAGTTCGAGGCATATCGCGACATGGTGCAGGCGTTAAGTGGCCGTCCTTTGATTATTCGTACGCTGGATATCGGCGGCGACAAAGAGGTGCCCTACCTCAACCTGCCCAAAGAAGATAATTCCTTCCTGGGTATACGCGGGATTCGTTTCTGCCTGGCGCGGCCCGACCTGTTTATCCCTCAGCTGCGCGCGCTCTACCGCGCTGCCGCCTACGGGCCGCTCAGTATCATGTTCCCCATGATTTCTACACTCGAAGATTGGCGACAGGCACGCGACATCGCGGAACGAGTGCGACAGGAGCTGAACGCCCCGCAGGTTCCGCTGGGCATCATGATCGAAGTGCCATCGGCGGCTATCCTGGCAGACCAGTTCGCGCAGGAGGTCGATTTCTTCTCAATCGGCACGAACGATCTGACCCAGTATACCCTGGCAATGGATCGCCTGCATCCGCAGCTGGCGAAGCAGGCGGATGGACTGCATCCTGCAGTGCTGCGCATGGTAGAGAGCACCATCCAGGCTGCCAGGAAAGCAGGCAAGTGGGTTGGCGTCTGCGGAGGAATAGCTGGCGACCTGCAAGGAGCGGTGATTTTGACAGGGTTGGGTGTATCGGAATTAAGTGTAGGCATTCCCAGCATCGCAGCGATCAAAGCGCACATTCGCGGCCTTTCCCTGGCAGAAATGCAGCGCATAGCGCAGCAGGCTTTGCAGTGCCGCACGGCGGCGGAGGTACGCAATCTATGAGAATCGCAACCGTGACGCTCAACCCGGCACTTGACCAGACAGTGCGGGTGGATCGTTTTTGCCCGAACACGGTCAATTACGCGCAGGCAATGCAATTCGATGCAGGCGGTAAGGGAATCAACGTAGCCTCGTTCCTGGCGGATGTGGGCTTCACTCCCACCGTGACGGGCTTTCTCGGCCAGGACAATGTGGGCATTTTCGAGCAGTTCTTTGCTCAGAAGCAGATTGACGACCAGTTTATCCGCATTCCCGGGAGCACCCGCATCGGGGTCAAGCTCGTTGACGAAGCCAACCAGCAGACGACCGACATTAACATGCCTGGTCTGCCGCCTCCTCCAGAGGCGGTGGACACCCTGTTCGAGACGATTGACAGGCTCACTGCCACCTGCGACTGGTTTGTGTTATCGGGGACGCTGCCGCCAGGGATACCGGCGACAATCTATGCCACGCTTATCGCCCAGCTCAAGAGGCATGGCAAACAGGTAGTGCTGGACACCAGCCGCGATGCCCTGCGGGATAGCGTGCTGGCAGGCCCAACCATCGTCAAACCGAATGTTGACGAACTACAGCACTTGACCGGGCAATCACTTACCGGTGAAGTCGCGCTTGAACAGGCCGCTCGCCAACTCCTGGATGGCAGTATACAACTGGTAGTCGTTTCCATGGGCGAGCGCGGCGCGCTGTTTGTCGACCCGGCAGCCACGCTGGTGGCGCTTCCTCCTGCAGTGCCGGTGAAAAGCACAGTTGGGGCTGGCGATGCCATGGTAGCGGGACTCATCACAGGCAAGGTGCGAGGATTGAACCTATCTGATTGTGCCCGGCTGGCCACGGCCTTTTCGCTTGGTGCGATCACCAGTGCCGGTCACAACCTCCCTGCTCCCGAGACAATTCAGGCATACTTCCAACAAGTGACCGTCTATCTCCTGGCCGATATTCCTCGTAGTGCATCTTCGTAGTGCATCCGAGCAGGGGGTACAGGGGGACGCAGTCCCCCTGCCGGAGCGCGAGGTGTCCTCGCCTCCTTCCCTTGTTCCTCGCCTGCCGCCGCAGGCGGCACAAGAAAGGTACCTGAAGAGTTACGCTTATCTTTTTCTGAAAGGAAGGAACTCACCACCATGGCAAACATCGTTGCAATCACCTCATGCCCAACGGGCATCGCGCACACCTTCATGGCCGCGGAAGGCCTCCAACAGGGCGCGGAAAAACTGGGCCACACCATTAAGGTAGAGACTCAGGGCTCCGTAGGCGCGCAAAATACCTTGACCGGGGACGATATCCAGAAAGCGGACCTGGTCATCATCGCCGCCGACACCAAAGTGGAAATGAGCCGCTTTACAGGCAAACCGGTCTATGAGACCTCGACAAACGCAGCCATCAAAGATGGTCAGGCCGTCGTCCAGGACGCGTTGGCCTACACAGCAGCACATCCGGCTCAGGCTGCAAAAGCGGACTATGTCGCACAGGTGCAGTCAGCGAAAGCGGCCCGGTCGCAATCCCGGCGCGGCCCGTACAAACACCTGCTGACGGGCGTTTCTTATATGATCCCGTTCGTTGTCGCTGGCGGTATCCTCATCGCCCTGGCCTTTGCGATCGGTGGCTATCGCATCGCCTTCTACGATACCTCAGATATCACTGTCCTCACTACCGGCTTCGCCGCAAATCCCGCCCAGTCCATAGGAGCTGCCCTCTTCGTGATTGGAGCTAAAGCAGGCTTCCTGCTCTTCGTTCCCGTCCTGGCGGGCTTCATCGCGTACTCCATCGCTGATCGCCCAGGGATTGCTCCCGGCATGATCGGCGGGGTGCTGGCAGGTATCACCGGTTCCGGTTTCCTGGGTGGCATCATCGCAGGCTTCCTCGCGGGCTACCTCGTCTACTGGCTCAACAGATCGATCCGGCTGCCGCGCAACCTGGCTGGCCTCATGCCGGTCCTCATTCTGCCACTGCTCGGTTCCCTCATCGTCGGCCTGCTCATGCTCTACGTGATCGGAACGCCCGTCCACCTGCTCAACCAGGCGTTGATCAACGGGTTGAAGGGACTGCAGGGCGCCAACGCTGCGCTGCTGGGCCTGCTCATCGGCTTGATGATGGCATTCGATATGGGCGGACCGGTCAATAAGGCAGCCTACGCGTTTTCGACCGGGCTGTTGCTTGACCCCCACAATCCTGTCTTTCTGCCAATGGCCGCGTCGATGGCTGCTGGCATGACGCCTCCACTTGGCCTGGCATTGGCAACCGTACTGTTCAAGAATCGCTTTACACATGACGAGCGGGAAGCGGGCAAGGCTGCGTGGGTACTGGGTGCGTCCTTTATCACCGAAGGAGCCATTCCCTTCGCCGCAGAAGATCCCTTCCGCGTGATTCCCTCCATCATGGTCGGTTCAGCGGTGACCGGAGCGTTATCGGCGCTTTTCGGCATTGGCCTGCACGTCCCCCATGGCGGTATCTGGGTCATGTTCATCCCGGGTGTGGTCAGCAACCTGCCCCTCTACTTTCTGGCGATCCTTGTCGGGGTCGTGGTAACGGCAGGCGCGCTGTACCTCCTCAAACGCCCCATCGCTGCCGAGGAACACGAAGAAGCTGTTGTTCCCGTAGCTGCGTAATCCATCACGAAATGCGGGCGACGAGGAGCGCTGCTCCCCGTCGCCGGTTCCTGTAAAGGAGTAGAAGGTAAAAATGTCGGAACCCCAGAATCAGCCTTGCCTCTGTGTTACCCAACGAGTATACTACAAGCGATGAGTTTAAAACCTAGGTAACACGCGTTGGGTAACACGACACCCGCGAGAGGGGAAGGAGATCAGATGCCCAGGCCGGCCCCCTATCTTCTCAGGTGGTCCTCCGCAGGGCAGCGCTATGAACTCCGTGAGAGCCGCGACACGGCCGTCATCGATCTCGAGGTGGAGAGTCCGGGCTGGTTTGTCTGGCTGGACCAGACCTCCTCGTTTGCCTTCCACGGGCGCACGGGCTCCTACACCGCGCGCCAGGAACGGAAGGAGCGTGGAGGAGGATACTGGTATGCCTACCTGCGAGAACAGGGCAAGGTGACGAAGCGCTACCTGGGCAGAAGTGCCGACTTGACATTGACCAGGCTGGAGCAGGCCGCTCAACTGCTGGCAGAGCATCCTCCCGCTGCCCTGTCACTCGAGGAACAGGTGGCGGAACGCCAGGTGACACCGCCTCTCCCGAGCGCTCCCACACCCGCAGCCGCCCCGCTCGAGCGGGAATCACCGGTGAGCAGCAGGCTGCAGCCAGAACCACTACTGGCGACGAAGGTCCAGAGACCGCGCCTGCGTCCCGCGACCATCTACCGGGCACACCTGGTGGAACGACTGCAACAGGG
>WNGM01004337.1_pt1 | contig 23454 bp, 18 predicted proteins | sample 5400571 | NCBI WGS metagenome assembly WNGM01 (sample SAMN13153378, study PRJNA577476) | soil metagenome | isolation source: 100 cm soil or saprolite under Garry oak tree replicate 2 | place: USA:California | collected 2016-06-15 | reverse complement strand
AACCCAACAAAGTATCTTAACGATTGAGCCAGCAGGTATCAATCTTACAATCAATGCAGTTAATCAATGATTGAACAGACTATTAACCCAACTACTATTTCTAACTTTATAGAAAGCCAATTTCCTAATTTTATTAGGGAAAATGGGCCTCAGTTTGTTGCGTTTGTTCAAGCATATTATGAGTGGTTAGAAACAGTAAATCAACCTGTATATTTAGCTAGACGTTATTATGATATTAAAGATATCGATCAAACACTTGATGAATTTATTGTATTCTTTAAGAATAAATACCTTATAGGTATTGATTTCGATACTACTACAGATATTAGTCATATTATCAAACATGCCCTTGATATCTATCGTTCCAAAGGTACACCAAGAGAATTAAAGCTCTTATTTGGCCTTGTATACGGTAAAGACGTAGATCTTTACTACCCAAGTACTGATTTATTTAAACTTTCTGATGGTGATTGGCATAAACCAAAATATATTGAGATGAGACCTTCTACTAATAACATTAAATATTATCATAAAGAAATCATTGGGGCTACATCAGGTGCTATTGCATTTGTGGATGATGTTATTAGGAAAAACATCTTAGGTTCTTTAACTGATGTTGCATACATTTCAGCTATATCAGGAATTTTCGTCACTGGTGAAATTCTCCTTCCTGTAGATGGCTCTATCGATATTACGCAATGTACTACAATGATTGGATCAATGTCTTCTATAGAAGTTCCTGTGGATGGTACTGGATCAGGTTATAAGGTAGGTGATCTTACTACTTATACTTCACTCTATGGTGCTGGTGGGCTTCTTCGTGTTAATGCATTGGGTTCAAAATCAGGTGTTATTGATTTCTCGCTGATAGATGGTGGTTATGGGTTCTCAGCAAATGCTTGGGTATATACAGGAAATGCTTCTCTAACAATTTCCAACGTTGCTCAGACAAATGTATATTCTCGTACATATTGGGATTTTGAAGACCTTATTACTGAAGAAAAGGTTTCATTAAACTATATCAGTGCTAATGGAATATTTAGCGTAGGTAATAGCATTTCAACTTATTTTGGTAATGGATCTGTTATGGGAACAGGAAGTATCATTGCCCTAAGTCAGAGCAATACTTCCGCCGGTACTATGACAGCTATAGAATTAAGCGGATCATTAAACAATGTTGTATATACAACTGCCAATGCTATTATGGCTAATCTTGCACTTTCCAATGGATATTCAAATGTTACCTCGGTTGGTTTATTTGTCGCAAATACAACTAGCGTAGATCTTACACTAAACAATATTATAGGTGCTATCAATTCTGCTGATACTTTGATAGGAGTCCCTACACAAATTTATCCTCAAACAAATCGTATAAGAGGAACAGTAACAACAATTGATACTAATAGCAATACATATACCCTTGCTAATGTTCAAGGATTGTTTGTAGCTAATCAAGGTGTTATAACTCAAAGTGGTTCAACTGCAAATGTAGCTTCTATTAGAATTAGAATGGGTGTTCTTAATCAATGTTCTCTTGCTATTACAGGTCCTTCAGGTTCTTTTATAAAAGGAGAATTTCTACGTCAAGGTAGTACAACCAATGCTGCAAACTCAACATTTACAGTAGGTAGTGGTTTAATTATGGGTGCTAATACAACCCAGATTAATTTTAATCCTTTGAATGCTAACCTCTTTATTGTTACTACTAATGCTAACACCAAAATAACAGGGGCATCTTCAGGAGCTACTGCAAACGTCACTGTTGTAAATGCATTCTTTCCTTTCATTGCTGGTCCTACAGCTTTTATCAGTGCTAAAAATAACTCAGGATATCTTACAAAGTTTTCACCAGGAAGTGGTGCATCGTATGCAGTAGGAAATCTTGTTAGTCAAGAAACTGTTCTTTATAATACAGATCTTATTGACTCTAGCTTTGGAACCCTTATCAATGCTGCTTCTTATGCGTTTCTTCCTAATGGATCAACAAGTAATTATTCCAGTATCAGTATCGGTAATTCTTTTAGTTTTGCTAACGTTACTATTGGTCGTATTAATGCTTTATTTACTACAAACCCTGGTACTGGTTATGTCGATACACCTCTTATCCGAGTGTATGAACCTGATATAGCACCTTATAGAGTTCTAGATGATAGATATATCACGATTTCAGGTGCTGCTTCTAATTTCATACCTGGTGAAACTATCACTCAAGGAAATTCTACTGTATCAACAAATGCACGAGGATTGGTAAGAAATGGATCTAATACCATATATATTCCTTACTTAGACATGAGATTCTATTCCAATAATGATTTTGCTTTGACTACTAACACAGGTTCTCAAATTATAGGTGTGCAATCAGGTGTTGTGGCTAATATAACTGGTATATTTGTAAATACTGAATATTCTTCCATAGAAGGAGATAACCTTACCGCAAACGTTGTAGTTGGTACCGCAAATAGTGGAGTATCTGGATTTGATGTTATTGACTCTGGTTTTGGTCATATAGAAGGTGAAACTATTTCATTAGGAAATAATAATGGAACAGCTATTGTTCATTTGGGTACTGCAGGACACGGAAAAGGTTATTATAAAGAAAAAGGTGGATTCCTTTCAGATCAGAAGAGATTATATGACAATGACTTTTGGCAAAATTACTCTTATCAGATTATATCTGGTTTAATGCTCAATAAATATCAGAGTATGGTAGAGCAAGTAGCTCATGTTGCTGGTACCAAATTATTTGGGCGGTTTGTTCATGCTTCTATTACCACTGACAATAACGCAATAACTACTACAACCTTAACACAGGCTTAAAACATTATGGCAAATGCCGTTTCGACTATTTTTCATAAATTTCATAACGCTCAACGTTTCACTGAGTCTGTGGCAAACACTGAAATATTCTATTTGTTTGTAAGTGATTTTAATCCACATTCTAATAATCAGATTCAACCCTTATATGAGAATCCTAGCAACACCATGATTGGTGTATATAAGAATATGATTATGGGAAAATCATTAGCAAATACTGATATTGCATATGCTATAAATTATAACCCATGGGTTGCTAATACTGTTTATAATATGTATGATGATCAAGATACTCTACTTTCTATTGAACCATTTCATGTCATTACTAATGAAGGTTCATTTTTTCATTATTGGAAAGTTCTTGATAATAATCAAGGAGTAGTTTCAACAATTCAGCCACAATTTGCTTATGTAAGTGGTTCTAATACTGTTTCTTTCCAAACTTCGGATGGATATCGATGGAAGTATATGACCTCGGTTTCATCAGCTAATATTATTAAATTTAAAGTGGGAAGCACACTTGTTCCTATTGTTGCAAATAGTTCAGTTTCTACTGCAGCAGTACCAGGTTCTTTAGATGTTATTAAGATCGATTTCTTTGATGGAGGTCGTTTATATAATAACTATACTAATGGAACCCTTCGTTCAACTGACATTTATCCAAGTGGTAATCGTCTTCAGTTCAATATATCAAACAACCAAATCAATACTACTAATGGATATTATACAGGTTGCTTGTTTGTTATGACCTCAGGTCTTGCTAAGGGTCAATATCGTACTATTACTAACTTTGTTTCAAATTCTTCAGGTAGTATTGTTCAACTTGACAATCAGCTTACTTTTGACCCTGTAAATGGTGATTCTTTCGAAATCAATCCTCAGATCGCTGTTATTGGTGATGGTCAGCAAACAGTTAATTGTGTGGCCCGGGCGCTTGTAAATTCTACAGCTGCAAATTCAGTTTATCGAGTAGAAGTACTTAATCCTGGTGCTAATTATCGTTATGCAACTGCTTCTGTAACAGCAAATGCGATTGTTGGTGTTAGCAATACAGCTACTCTTAGACCTATCATGCCTCCTCAAGGTGGGCATGGATTTCAAGTTTATACAGAATTATATGCCCATTCTGTTATTATTTCTTCATTCTTAAATGGTACTGAAGGTGGATTGTTGCCTGATGTTAACATATTTCAGCAATATGGAATTCTAAGAAATCCAACCTTTGCTAATGTGTCATGTCTTCTTAATCCATCAGTAGGTACATTTGTTCAAGGTGAACCAGTTCTTCAGGTTATTCCTAAGAAAATAAATGCAAATGGTACTTGTATAGCAGCTAATAATTGGCTTAGTTGTAACACAGCAGAATTTACTACTCAGGTAGCTATAGGTGATAGGATTTACTTTCAAACACCTGATAACGTTACCCTTCAGGTAGCTACTGTAAATTCTATCACCAATTCATCAACTATTGTCATGACTTCCAATGCTAATTTTAGCTGTACATCAGTAAATATTTACGCTATGAATGTCGTATCACAAGCTACTGTTCTAGCAGTTCCTGGAACTGCTAATACAATTTATTTGACAAATGCTTCTCAGAAACTTCAATTATTCTCTAGTATTTTGATTGGAAATACTTCTGGAGCTAGGGGCATCATACAAAGTACTACAATTAGTGGTGTAGCTAAAAGCATGACTACCTTTATAGAAACATATAAGTATATAGCTACTACCGTGAATGGAATTTTTACACAAGGAGAAGTGCTAGTTCAAGGCAACAATTCTGCTAATCTTCATTCAGTTTCTGGATCTGGTACCATTACCCTATATGCTGCTGGATCTCCTTTTACAGTTGGTGGTGGGAATATCGTAGGTCAGACATCAGGAGCGATCGCTACACTTACAACAGCGTATCCTCCTGAACTGTCTTTTCAATCTGGCCAGGTACAGTATATTGAAAACATCTTACCAGTTACAAGGCAAGGTGGGCAGACGGAAACTATCCAACTAGTTCTCAACTATTGACATAAATAACCAACAACCTGTGAGATTCTAAGGATAAAAATGGCTCCTATCGACACCAACACCAACGTTGCACCGTTTTATGATGATTTTAATCCACAAAACTTCTACTATAAAATGTTGTTTCAGCCTGGTGTTTCAGTTCAGACTCGTGAATTAAATCAACTTCAATCCATGCTTCAGAACCAAATTGAAAAATTTGGTGATAATATCCTTGTGTCAGGAACTATAGTTTCAGGTTGTAACTTTACATTCTTAAACCCATATCCTTATATCAAGATTGCTGATCTTGATACTTCTGGCAACGTAAATATTCCTTTTAAATTTGTAAATTATCAGGCTTTGAACGAAACCACAGGTATGCTTGCTCAAATTGTCGATTATGTTGACGGGTTTGAAACTACTGCACCAGATCTTAAGACTCTTTACCTTAGATATACCAATTTCGGTAGTAACGGTGGAACCACCTCATTCACTGCAGGTGATACCATCAAGGTCCTTGATCAATCAACATTCAGTATCGAGCAAATAGCCATTAATAATGGTGGACAAGCATTCTCGAACGGTGATCAGCTTGTAGCTACTCCTCAACTTATTGTAAGTGTTAACTCAGGTACTTTGACACCTGGTGATTATCTTACAAATGGTTTGGGTGGCAATCTTCAGATTGTTTCAGTAGATTCTACTACTTATGCTACAATCAGTGCTGGTCAGACAGTAGCTAATCCTGCTGCTACTCTTTCTGCTAATGTTGGTATGGTTCTTGGATTTAATTTCAAAGGACAGGTTCTTACTGATTCTACTGGTGTGATTATTAATACTATCGTCATTAATAAAGGAGCTCAATACTCTAAAAAGCCTTGGATGACAGTAAGATCTGTTAATAACAGCACCGGATATGTCGCACTTGATTTAGATCCACATAACTATGTTGCTCAGATTAAAGTATCAGCAACATCAAATTCTGTTGGAAATGGTTATAGTTTTCAGATTACAGAAGGTGTTATCTATCAAAAAGGTTACTTTCTTCAGGTTGTTCCACAGAACATAAAAGTTGCAAAATATAACACCCTTCCTGATAATGTTTCAGTGTGTTTCACAACAACTGAAACTATTGTAGATTCAAATATTGATCAATCGCTTCTTGATAATGTAGGAAATACTCAAAATCAGCAAGCACCTGGTGCGATGAGATTACAACTTGTTCCAAAATTGACTTTAGTTAATGCAAGTTCTATCACAGCCAACGGAAATATTTTCCCAATAGTTTCTTGGAAAGCTGGACAACCTTATAAGCAAAATCAAACTTCAGATTATAGTGTCATTGGTAATGAAATGGCACAGAGAACAAAAGATGCTGAAGGTGACTTCGTTGTAGATCCTTTCCTTGTTACTACCCGTTCACCTGTTAATTCTAACAATGAAGGTAACACATATAACGTTGTTATTGATCCAGGTGTTGCATACATTTCAGGTTATGCAGTAAAGACACAAGATAATTTTAACATCGATGTCCCAAAGTGTACAGATTCTAACACTGTAAACCTTCATTCTATCTCTTTGAATTATGGAAATTATTTTATTATCAATAACGTAGGTGGTATTTTCCAATATAACACAGGTGATACTGTAGATCTTTACGATACAGCAAAGCAATTCTATGCTAACGCTGCAGCAGTTTCAGCAGCAAACACAACCCCTGCTGGTACTAAGATAGGCACAGCTAACATTCGTTCGCTAATCCATCAAGATAATATTCCAGGCACTGCAATTGCTAATTACCGTTTGTATGTTTTCAATATTCAAATGCTTGCCGGAAAGAACATTCGTGACGTTCGTGCCACTTATTATAATGGTACTAACAAAGGTATTGCTGATATCGTCACACAATATGATACTACTTCTAACACTAACATTTGTCAAATTCAAAATCCACAAAATGATAGACTATTATTCTATTCTGGTGTAGATTCACTTAAGAATGCTAATACTGTTGTTTATAACTATCGCACAATTGATCAGACAGTAACATTTGCAAACACAGCCACTTCAACTCTTGTTTATAATATTGCAGGTTTAGCTCCTGAAATTCTTACAACATCTGATGGTTCATTGTCATCTTCTGCTATGCAAGATCTTTACCTTGTCCCAACTGCAAGTGATCTTGTAGCACAAACTGGTACTACAGGTACAGTAGTTGTTACATCAGGTCAAAGTAACGTAGTTGGTACTGCAACAACCTTCCTTGCTGATTATGCAGTAGGTGATTATGTATATGTTGCTAACAATACAGGTGGTACATCACTTCAGCAGATTAACTCTATTGCAAATAATTTGTTCTTGACACTGAATGGTACTCTAGGATTCTCGAACGCTACTGGTACAACTCTTAAAAGAGTTTTTCCACAATATGTTCCAATTCCACTTGGTTATAGAACAGGATTGACAGTTACTGGATCTGGTAGCCAGACAATTCTTACTTTCAATTTAGGTGTTATCTTCTCCTTCTCTGGTACTAAAGCGGCTGCCCTAGGTGTTAATATTCAAAGGGTTAATCCTACACAGCTAACAAAGACTGCAAACAGGAACGTATTCGTTGCTGCTAATACTGCTAATGCTGTTACAACTGGAGCATTTGCACCTTCTGGTGGAGTACTTGGACCTTGGTGTCTAGGTGTTCCTGATGTATTTAGATTACGTGGAGTTTATATCGGAAACTCTACAGTATCCAATACAGGTACAAACTACATTTCAAACTTCTTTGTAGATCACAATCAAGATTCTGATTGGCTTGGGTTATCATGGTTAATATTAAAACCTACTTCTAATCTTATCATTCCTAGTGCTAACACAATGCTTATACAATTCGATTATTTTACATCTTCAGGTGCAGGATTCTATGATACTGTTTCTTATGTAGGATCGTCAGCAGCTACTATTCAAAATAATAACAGTCAACCTCTTTCGGCTCTTACTTCTGCTATCAATCAATTTGAAATTCCAGAATTGTTCGATAACGGTGGCAATGAATATGATCTTATGCAATATTTTGACTTTAGACCATATGCAGCGAACACTGTTGCCCCTTCTACACTTTTCAGTACTCCTCCACTTGATCCAACCCCAAATCTTACACTTTCTGTAGCAGGTGAAAAGAAATTCCCTGTTCCTGATTCTACATTCCTTTGTAATATGGAATATTATCTTAGACGTACTGATTCTGTGTTTGTTGATAAGAACACTAACTTCACAGTTCTTCAAGGAAGATCATCAGCAAATAGCGTATATTTGCCACCAACACAACCAACAGATACTCTCAAGCTTACAGATTTAATTATACCAACATATCCTCAATTGGCTATTAATTATAATAACAATATGGATCAAATCCTTACTACAAACATTGCTAACCAGAAGTATATCACTAGACGTAATTTCATCAAAACAATCGCTGGTCCTACTTCTAATAACGTATTGCCATATAATCAGCCAAAAGTATATACAATGTATGACATTGGTAACTTGGATCGCCGATTATCTGCTGTTGAATATTACACTTCATTGAATACACTTCAGACTGGTTTAGCTAACAAGAATATTCCTTCTTCAGTAACACCTGCGCTTAATCGATTTAAATTTGGTATATTTGTTGATGATTTTACTACTTCTAATAATTCAGCTATTTCTGACCCACAATATGCAGCTCAAAAAGAAGGTATCGATATAGTTCCTCCTAAGATGTCTTGGGACGTATCACTTATAGGAGGTGGCAATCCTCCTTATATTGACTTCCCAATTATTAATCAAGGATCAGCTACTGTTGGTAGTATTTCTGATCCATTATCACTTGGGCCAATTTGTGCTCTTAACTTAGCAAACACTGTTGCTTATACTCAAATATTTAGAAATGCTACAGATGCAGCATTTGGTCAAGGATCTATTGACTCTATCCAAGTAACCATGGCTCAGAATGCTACAGTATCAGCTACAGTAGATTATGTTCAACAGACACTCACTCAATATCTTGCAGCAAATCCTGAAAAAGCAGCATTATTTCAAAATCAACCACAAGATAATGCATTAGTAACTGATAGGTTTAATTTTATAATAGGAACTACTAGCGAAGTAGTTCAAATACCTTCCGGAGGATTTTCTGGTAGTCCTACTGATGGTCCTGCAGCGGCACCTGCCTTCACGACTGAAGTATTTTCAGTTAATTCAGGAACATTTAATACACTTGTTAATACTCTTGCTCAACCTTTTATAGCAAGATATGGTCAATCTGCTTGGAATCAATTTCTTGCTCAATATATAGCAAGGTTTGGATCAACAGGTGCAATTGGCCAAACTGGTAGTTTAGATTTTACATTTAATGTAACAACAAATGGTCAACCTGCTGGTAGCACATCACTTCCTGCATCAGGTACATTTGCTGCAACTAAATTTAATCCACCAGTTGTTCTTTACTTCTATAATTATGATCAGAATGTAAAGATTGAAATCTTTCAAGGAAATTCTCTTGTAGTAGATACTTCTACTGCAGTAGCACTAACAGCAGAAGATATCAATCTTCTAGTAGGTGCAGGTGGTCAACAATTCTTTAATGATCAAACAAATTTGTTTTTGAAGAATCCAGTTATTGCTGGTTCTTTTGCTTCGTTTGCAGGAAAAATACAATTCAATTATGACCCATCGCTTGGAAATATATTCACTGTTAAGACAACAGAAAGTGCTGCAGCGTTCCAGTGGAGATGGGTTATGGGATATCCAATCGATGGGTCTTCAGTAGGTTGTACTCCTATTAATCCACATTATACAGTAACACCTAATTTTATTGCTAATTATCAACTTCAAGCTGCATCAGCATGGTGTTCAAATGGTCAAACAACATTAAAAGCAGGTGTAATTTATACAGGATATACTGAAACATGGAATCCTACAAATACTATCACACCGACAACTTCTACAATACCATTTGATATTAGTGCGGATTGGTTGAAATAAGGAAATAAATATCATATGGTATTATTAGCAAACACACTCTTGACTACCCAAGCTTCAAAGGTTGTAAAACATCGTTGTTTTCCGATCGAGATTGTTGCTAAAGGTCTTTATCCTACTACAAATTACAATGTATTTTTTGATGGAACTAATGTTAATGCTTTTATTAAACCATATGGAAAGAATCTTGGATCTCAGATCGTATCTGATACAAAAGGTCAAATTAAAGCTTTATTTCTGATGAATATTAATTATAATGAAAATTATATCACAAACACCCCTCCTTCTGCAATTTCTATAAATCGCAACCGAGTACTTACGTTTGTTGACCCAAATGGTAATGCAACAACTACCTATATTCCAACACTACAAAAACCAACAAGGTAAACATGATTAGATCATTTAATATTGCCCAAACTTTTACTATTGATCCTGGTGTAGGAAGTCAAGTTGCTGCGCATTTAACTGCTGTTGATATTTACTGGATGTTTAAGCCGGCTTCTCAAAATAACACTACAGGTACATCAAATCCTGGTGTTACCCTTTATGTTGTTCCTACAAAGTTTGGTGTTCCTGATCTAGAAACTACTACACTTATGAACCCAGCACGTGCTGAATGGAGTCAGATTCAAACTTCATCTGATGCATCAGTTCCTACACGTTTTTCCTTTCCTAAACCTGTAAACGTTTTCCCTGGTCAATCTTATGCTATTGTATGTAGTTTTGATAATAATGAAACATTCTGGCCTTGGTTGGCTAGATCAGGTAAGTTCCTTGTTGGTACCAAAAATCAATTCAATGGTACTGCAGGTCCTGGTGTTGGTGAATACTACGAAAACATCAACCTTGATGGTACCAATGATCCTACGCTTGATCAAACACAAGCACAATTTTTGTCTCACTGGAGACCACTTGATGGTACTTTTATTAAGTTTAATGTTTATGTAGCTAGATATTCTATCTCTGGTGTTCCTGTATCTCAGGCTAACCTTACTCCAACACAACTAGCAAATTATCACGGTACTCAGATTGTTGCTTCTAACACAATCAGTTCTGGTATTGTTTATTATTATCCTTCACAAGCAGTAGAAAATGTTGCTTTTGATTTGAATAAGTCTAACTTCAATACATTTGTTGGAGCACAGCGTGTTTATCAGAACACAGTATTCTATCCTGGTGGTTGGGCTAACGGTTCTAACTCAGTATCAGTAAGTTCAAACTCTACCCAGATTCTTGTAGCTAATAGTAATTTTCCAAACGGAGTTGCTTTTAACTGGAACAACGTATATGGTGGTTATGCAGGTGTAAAATTCATCACACTTTTTGACACTAACAATGTTAATGTTCGTAGGATTTCGAGCATTGTAAATACTACTGCTATCATAGTAGATGAACCTACTACATTTACTAACAACATTTCAAAATTCATGATTACACCAGTTGCGACAATCGACTCCTTTAGTCCTGTATCGCCATATGGTAAGAAACAAGCGTTCATGTTCTTGAACCATTCGAATGCTAATAGCACTGTAAGATTTGTCAATAACACCATTCTCACTTGTACATCAGCTGCTGGTACTAGTTACTCAAATTCTGACGTTCTTTATATTACAGGTTTCGAATCTGTTGCTGGTAAAGTAACTGGTGGATATCCTGCTATTGCAAATCTTACAACCAATTCTACTGGTGGTATTATTACTTTAAGTTTCTCTAATGTTGGTGCAGGTTTTGTCAATGCTGCTGCAATCAAGATCGTTATGGCAAACTCTTCGTATAATCCAGCAGGTTTGACAAACGCTAGTGCTAATACCTCAGCAGGTACTGGTGCTGTATTAACTATTGTCACCGGTGCTGTTCTTCAAACAGAACTTTCAAACAATACTTTCCAAGATTGTAAGATTTTAAACTTAGATCTTCATGATGTAACACCATTCTTCAATGTTACAGCACCAGCAGGAACAACATTTACCCTTGCACTTCAGACACTTTACTTTATTCTTGCAGATGCTGCAACGTCATACGGATATGCATATTTTGTCAATCCAAACTCAACATCCAATCCTCAACCTTTGGAACTCCTTAAGAAGAACTTCCTCGTAGGTAATCTTGCACCTGCATTCGTATCATATTCGAATGAGTTTGGCGTTTGTTATTCAAACGGCTCGGTAAATGATAAAATTAACCCGCTTTCAATATTCTCTAATAATTATGTTCTAGTTGTCAACACATCTTCGAATAATGATTATGTTGTGATGACAACTGATTCTACCCCTACAGTAGAATTCGGTAAATATGTCATAAATAATGATTATACCAAAGAAAACACTAACCAAGGTAACGCTTGGGCTAAACACCTTACAACAATTATTAACTTCGGGCATCTTGCAGAGGATCTTCGTGTTTATGTTTCAGCTTATAGGCCAGCTAATACTGACATTCAAGTATTTGCGCGTATTCAAAATTCAGGTGACCCTGAGTCATTTGATGACGAAGATTGGACTCGTCTTACACAAGTTGATGGTATAGGTCTTTTCTCTTCTACATCAGATTCTAACAACTATGTAGAACTTGCATATGGATTCCAGCAGTGGCCTAACACAACCTTTACTGAAGCAGGTTTTATCACCACAACAAATAATAGCCCTACAATCACCGGTGTTGGTACTTTGTTTCAGACAAACGCTACTGCTAATATCACAGCAAACAGTGTTGTTCGTATCTACAACCCGCTATTTTCTAACAGCAATTATTTGGTTGCTCATGTAAATAACGTAGTGAGCGATACTTCATTGAATATCGATTTTAGCATCACTTCTAACACTTCATTATTCGGTAATCCAGCTTTGGTAGGTTCTGGCCTTAAAATGGATGTTATAAATAATTTTGGGTATCAAGCATTTAACAATATACTATTTGATAACGTAGCTCGTTATTATAATACATCTTTGGTAAAATTTGATGGTTTCGATAATATTCAGATGAAGTTTGTTTTTCAATCTTCTAACCTACTTCGTATTCCAAGGTTGAATAATATTAGGACAACTGCAGTTTCTGCATAGCATGAAAGAATAGTAAAATGCCACAACATACCGCGTTAGTAAAGACTGATGTAGATGGATTTTCAAAAGATCTAAGAACGGGTGTTATTGTGGCTAATAATTTTGAAAGATTTAAAGAATTAAAAACTGAACAAAAGAAAATAAAAGATCTAGATAAAATACGAGGAGATGTTGACGCGCTCCGAGGTGATCTTGAGTCTCTTTATTCCCACCTAGGAATTTCACACTAAATGTCTCATACCGTTGTAGCACCCGCAAATACAGACTTCTTTTCGGTCTGGTTTTTAAGGACAGTAGATCTCTGTAACTATATGTCTACAGAAGTCCTTACAGCTAATACTTCTGCTCTAGGTGCTGTAACAGTTGGTAACGGATTCGTCACAGGTATCTTCGGTTCTACTGTTCTTTGTGGAAACACCATTCAAGGTGGTATAGTAGGAACACCTGCTACTTTGAACGTCAATTCTAACATATCTTATAATGCAGGTTTTGGTACTGCATGGAATGGAAATGCTGCTGTTAACAGTTCGGTATATTTTGTTGGTAACAGTACAGTTAATACCTCTATTAATTCTTCTTCTTTGAGTATTTCTGGGCAAGTTCTTACATCTTCTTTAATTTCATCGCTTGCATCAGGTGGTTCTGTCAACGTTGTTACTACAGGTGCAGTCGCAGCAAACATTGATTTCTTTACCAAAGCATCAGCTCGATCAGCAGAATATGTATTGACAGTATCTGATACTGTTGCAAATAACTATCATATGGCTAAATTGCTTATGATTTGGGATGGTACTAATACTTTAGTTACAGAATATGGTCAGATCACTACTAACACTTCAATTGGTACTTGGAGTGCAGGTTCAAATACTACTCACGTCGTTCTAGTATATACTCCAACCACAACAGGAAGTACCATTAAAGGTACCAAGAACGTCGTTCCATTATGAGCATTATTCAGAATATATATATTGATCAAGGTGCTACTTATTCACAAGGTTTTGTGATCAATAATGCTAACAATGAACCGTATGTAGTAGCAGGTTCATCAGCTCAAGGAATGATCCGAAAGAATTTTGCATCTTCAAATTCTGTGAGTTTTGCAGTTGTTTTGACAGACGGACTTGTTACAATCGGCCTTGATGCTAATACATCTGCACTCATTGTAGCAGGTAGATATATGTATGACGTAAAGATGACAGATGCTATTGGAAATGTAACAAGAGTAGCAGAAGGAATTGCTACAATAACACCGGCAGTAACACACACTTAATGGAGAGATCATGGGATTTTTTGAACGAATATTTAAAAAAGCAGTAGAAACAGTTGCACCAGGATATTCTCTTGCTAAATTGCAAGTTAAACAATCATTACATGCTACTGTAATTCGAGCTTGTAAGAAGTGTGGAAGTGCTGGTGTAGATAGTAAAGGTGAAGATGTCGGAAAAGTTTGTCCGGTGTGTGGAGAAAAAAGACCTAAGCCTGAAAACTTGGGAAGAATTTGGTATAAATTAGGTTTTTAAACGGAGAAAGAAATGGATATTAATTTTACTGTGCATAGTGCTATAGTAACAGGACAAAGTGTTATGGCAAACGTAAATGGACAAAACATTCCTGCTACTATTGAATGTTTAGAAGTTGAATTGCTAAGTGACCTTCACGGATCACTTAGGTTGCGTTTTTCAGGTATTGAAAAAGATGAAGCTACGAAATTGTTCGTAGTTGATTCCAAACACACATGGACACTATAACTGAAAAGGTAGTAGTCGAACAGTTAAACTCTTACGCGCTTGAGTGTAAGAAAGCTCACAAATACACAACAGCCGAGATTATTTTAAATCGTGCTATTGCAATGTATCCTAAGGCAGGTATTCTTTGGAATAACTTAGGAGCAGTATTGTGGAATCTACATCGATGGGATGAAGCTGAAAGCGCCTTGCTTAAAGCTAAAGATTTAGATTATGATATTGATACTACATCGTCAAATTTAGGACTCCTTTACTCATCTCAGCAACGTTGGGATGAGGCAAAATATAATCTTGATAGAGCTCTTGAATTAAATCCTAAAAATAAAAATCCTATTTGGGAAAAAGCACTCTGTCTCCTTGATAAAGGAGAATGGGAAGAAGGCCTAAGACTTTATGATGTTCGCCGAGAAGTTAAAAAAGAAATAACCCCTCTAAAATATCCTCTTTGGAATGGTGAAGATCTTAATGGAAAAACCATATTCATTCAAGGTGAACAAGGATTCGGAGATAGAATTCTTTTTCATCGATATGTTTATTGGCTAAAAGAGAAATGGCCTGAGGTAAAGATCCTTTATCTTTGTGAACCTAAACTCCATAATCTATTTTGGGAGTTAAAATTGGCTACTGGATTAGAATTTGTACCAGATAAAGTTCCATGGCCTGATGCAGATTATGGTCAATATGTCCTTAATCTTCCTGCTATTCACGGTACTACTATAGATAATATATATCCTTATCATAGAATGATAAGAAAAAGGGTCATTCCTTATAAATCATCATTTACGCCACCTAATCCTGAAGATCCAGATTCTATAAAAATAGGAATCTGTTGGACAGGAAATCCGATAATGGATCAGAATATTCAACGTTCGGTACCCCTTGATTTGTTATTAACCCTTGCTGAAAATCCTAAAGTCATCCTTTATTCTCTTCAATTAGGAGAAGGAGAACGAGATGTTGACAGATTAGATTGTAATGGGTTAGTGTGTGACCTTTCGTCAGAGTTGAAGAAAGAAGGTTGGTATGGCACTGCTCTTGCTGTTGCCAATATGGATCTTGTTATAACATGTTGCACAAGCATAGCACACTTAGCAGGAGCATTAGAAATTCCTTGTTGGACAATGCTTTGCTATGCTCCTTATTGGGTTTGGCTTCGAAATCGTGAGGATTCTGTATGGTATCCAAAGACAAAACTATACCGCCAAACGGTTCCAGGTGAATGGAAGGATGTTATAAATATAATAAAGCAGGACTTAAGTGCGCTGATTAATAAGAACAAGGAGCTAAAAAATGGCTACAGCTAATGTTGCAACCTATAGTGGACGTTCCATTTTGTGGAACTTTGTAAAGGCAGGTGCTGGGGCCGCCGAACCAAAGAATATTGGATGGGGTACCGGAGCATCTGCTTCTGTATCTCCTGCTCAAATTTTTAACGTTAATCTTTTTGCTCCTCAGACAGAAGTTCGTGTAGCAGGTGCTTCAACACTTACTAAAACAGCTCAGCTTGCTGATACATATCAGGTTATTGGAACTCTGACATGTGCTGTTGCAGCAAAAACAATTACTGAAGCAGGTCTTTTCGATACGACTACACTTTCACCAACTACTACAGTTTCAGTCTCAATGACTGCTGCTACAACAGTAGTCGGTCTTGGTGCAGCATCAGGTATTGCAACTTCATCATATTATCGTCAGATAGAACTTGAAACTGTCCTTGTTACAGCAGGTTCGAACTCTACAACCGAAACAATTGTTCGTGGTGCCTTAGGTTCAACATCAGCTGTTCACTCTTCTGGTGTTGCAACAACTGTAGGTGGTGATGGTGGTGCTACAACAGGTCTTGGTTCACTTTCTGGTCAGGCTGGTACATCTCAAGCATCGATTGCAGCACTTGGCGGAAGTATGTTCGCCCATGCCGATTTTGCTGGTATTGCCTTGAACGTTTCGGACTCAATCAACTTTACATTTATCGATCAGCTTACCTAATATGTGGAAAAGGTTTTGGTGTTCTCTACGTGGCCACCCTTACCCATGGAGAGCTACTGAAGAAGTCCAAGATCACATGGCTGGTACAGGTTGGTATAGAATGCACTAACTGTGGAAAATGGATTAAATTGAGATAAGAAAGATATAAAATGATTACTGCTACTTATGACAAATCTATATTTGACGTTACCGATCTACAATCTGCAAAGAATATTATCTTAACCCCTACTCCTGAACAATCTACAGACGAGCGTTGGGAAAAGGAAACACCCTATCTTATGGGTCTCATGGAACGGCTGAACTTGAACTCGAGTTCGGTCGTTCTTGACTTTGGAGCAGGCGTTGGAAGACTCTGTAAACCACTCATCGAGAAATACGAATGCCAAGCAATCGGCTTGGATATCAGCACTAATATGCGAGCACTCTCTCACGTATATGTCAATAATGATAAATTCTTTTCTATCTCTCCTGAAAATTATACTTTCTTCAAAGAAAAAGTAGATGTAGTTATAGCAGTTTGGACACTTCAACACGTTCGAGTCCTTCCTGCTGAAATTGAACGTATTCAGTATATGCTAAAACCTGATGGGAAGCTCTTTGTAGTTAATGAACGTCAAAGGTTCATCCCTACTACTGCAGGTTGGATGGATGATGGTCAAGATATCTTCATAGCACTTCAATCGAATTTTAAAGCACATACAATAGAAATCATGCGACCCGACATTGTAACTCCTGATGTTGCTAAAAAGACTTTCTGGGGTATATTCGAAAAGAACGCATAAATAAACGAAGTAGGAGAGAATATGGCACTTAAAGGTACAACAATTTCGTTTGTAGATCGTCCACTCAATATGGATGCTATTCTAGATCCTTCTTCAGCGCAGATGCAACTATGGCTTGCGAAGATGAAGCGAGATCACAATCAGATTTCCGGTAGAGAGATGGCGCAAGTAGAACAGCATGCTGCTCCTTTAGCAAAAAAAGCAAAAACAATATACAACCCTTTCACGGGTGAATTTAGAAGGGTAGAAATTTAATATGTCTATTTACTCCGTTTCTAACAGAACATCAAATGTAACAATTGCTACTGCAACATTAGAAGTTATTGGTGGTGCCAACTTAGGTTATCGTTTGCTTGAACTTGGTCTTACAATTAATGCTGCTACTGCTACAGTTTTTGGGTTGGGTACTCCAGCAGCTATTGGTGTCACACCTGCAGGTGGTGCAACTGTTTTGACAGAAGATGCTGGTAACTCTGCAGCTGGTAATACAGTAACTGCTTTATCCTGGGCTACAGGTCCTACCGTTCCCGCAAACTTCTATAGAAGGGTGTCTCTTCCAGCTACAATTGGTGCAGGTATTATTTGGACATTCCCTCGTGGTATAGCTGTTCTAAAGGCTAAATCTCTTGTTCTTTGGAACATCACTGTTCCTTCCGTAGCAGATGCATGGGTAGTAGTGGATGAATAATGGGTCTTTACTCTGTTGCCTTCACCGGACCTAAAATTACAGGCTCTAATGCTTTAGCTCTGTGTGAAATACAAGCATCAGCAACAGATTATCCACGTATCAAAGAAATATCAGGTGCTTTTCTAAATGTAGGAGCTGGAGCTACTGTCCTAGGAGTAGGAAGATCAACTGCACCAGGAGTTATTAAACCTACTGCTCAATATCCCCTTGTTCCATATTATTCAGCACAAGATCCTGCTTGTGGAGTTATTGTTGGGGTTGATTGGTCAGTTCTTCCCACTGTACCAGCTAATTTTTTCAAACGTATGTCTTTAAATAGTACAACCTCTACTCTTATTCAATTTGATTTTGTTTTTAGATCAGGTATTGTTATTTTACCTTCTACATCACTTGTACTATGGGTTATTTCTTCTACTGCAACAGGTTTGATTCCACAATTATATGATATCAACGTAGAATTGGATTCATAACATGAGTGCTCTTATATCAGGTCTTATTAATACATCAGCTATTATAGGTATGCAAGGTGTAAATTGTAATGATGAAACTATACATGATCCTATTTTTAATTATAGATTATCTTTACCAGATCGTAGACATCAAAATATTAACGGTGTGGATTATATGTGGCCTCGATCAGGAATGCGAGGATCTGGAGCGAACGCTGGTTCAGGTGCTTTAGATTATACTCGTCAGTACTGGGAATGGCCTTCAGTTCATGTTGGTGTTCATATTCGAAAAAAAATTACAGGTATAACTCGTACTAGTAGCGGAAACCTCAATGCAGGTGCTACTGTCCAATTATTCAATACTTCTACTGGAGCACTTGTAGATACAACAGTTTCAGATGCTCAAGGTAATTATACCCTTACTGATCCTAATAATGTTGCTTGTTTTGTTGTAGCTTATCTAGCAGGCTCTCCTGATGTTGCCGGTACATCAAAGAATAACATATTTGGGGTATAAACATTGACAGATTGGTATGTAGATTCAGCAGCAGTAGGAACAAACGCCGGTACCAGCAAAGCTAATGCTTGGACTGATATGAACACAGGTCTAGGTGGAACTGTTCAAAATGGTGATCGTATTTTTGTTAATAGTACTTCTGTTTGTAACTATACAGCAGAAACTCAATTTTCAGCTCCTGGATCAGGAAATCAAGCCATTGTTCTTCTTATCTCTTGTTCATTTGCAGGTTCTACTCCTCCTGTAGATGCTGATTATACATTTGGAGCAACATTTCAAACAACTGGTACTGGAAGTAGAAACCTAAAATGGAATAATAATTGGTATATCAAGGGTTGTAAATTAATAGCAGGTATTACAGCCACAGATACTGCTCAGATTAGAATTGGAAATGGTTTCAACGCTACTCAGATATACGAAGATTGTCAATTTGAATTGGATGCTACTGGCGCAGCTTCAATATCCATGAATGAAAGTGGTACATCTGATATTACACTTATCAGACCTCTTTTCAAATTTACTCAAACAACACATTTTATCACTCAGCTAGGTCAGATTTTTATTAATGGTGGTAGTTGGATTTCAGGTTCATCAGCACCTACTAATCTTTTCACTAATGATAACAGTGGTAACTCTGGTGGTATTGCGCGAATTATTGGACATGATTTCACTAACATAAGTGGTTTCAATTTTACAGGTGATGTTCAAAAAGCTCTTGAAATATATTGTCATCAGTGTAAGATGCCTGCTAGCTTTGGTTATTCATCAGCATCTCCTCCTGGATTTCCTCAACATATCAAGATTGCTCTTGCAAGCTGTTCACAAAGTGGTAACACCTTACCATCAATTTATAGATTAGGATCAGTAGGATCACACACTGATGATACTGTAGTAACCTTGACAGGTTCATTTGCTGCTACGGCTGATGGTTCCACACCTTATTCTAGACGATATGACTCCCTCGCAAACAACAGTTTTCTATCTCCACTTCAAGGAATACCAATTCCTGTTTGGAGTAATACAGCTGGTGTTTCTCTTACAGTAAAATTTAAAGGCCTTTTCAATGGGGCAGCCTTACCTACAAATGCTGATGTATGGGTCAATGCAACATATATGGGTAATTCAGGCGATCCTTTAGCTACTTTTGCTACTTCTAGGAAAGGCCTCCTTACAGCATCAGGTACTGCCTGGGTAGCTAACACAACTGATCCATGGACCGCTACGCTACGGGTAAATAGTCAAGTATATTCTGCTGGTGATGTTATATCAGTTTCTACAGCACCTGCTGGCATGGTATTTTATTGCACAGTAGGTGGTACAGCACTTAGTTCAATTCCTGCAGGATATGCAACAGCTACTGATGGGTCATCAGTAACAGATAGTGGTGCTACATTTAGAGCTATGTATCGATTTGATATGAGTATAACTTTTACGCCGAATAAAGCGGGTATTATAACATGTACACCTGTTTTTGCAACAGCTACTTCAAGAGTTTATATAAATCCTGTAGAAACTAGTTAAGGCGTAAAAATGGCCACACGCCAATATACCATCATCTCACCAGCAGGTCCTATTCAAGTAAACGAAACTAGCACTAGGCTATATTCGTTGCCAGGTATTCAAATCAATGAAACCATACCAGCTACTGTTGTAGAAACTCCCACTGTAGCATTTCATGCTAAAGTCCTTCTTGAGTCAACAAGTTCTGGAAATCCTATATCCAGTTCATTAGCTATTAATCCTGGTGAGTCAATTCTAGTGGTTGGTGCTTGGCAAGTAACCGGATCAACACCAAATATAGTAACTACAGGTGGTGTAGGATCTGACACTCTTCCTATGATTGTAGGTCCTACTACAGATGCTCATGCTACTGAAAAATATGGTGTTTGGTTATTGCAGTCTGCTGGACCTGGTAGGACTGGATTAACCCTTACCTATCCAAGTACTGTTCCTACATTTTGTTGCTTTTATTGTTATTCATTTTCAGGATTATATAAACCTATCTTGGATCAACAAGCAATAGCTGCTATAAATGTTAATGCTGGTCCCACCCCTACCTTAACATCTACTAACGAATTTGCAGTTGAATTTGCTGTTTCTGATGGTTCTATTAGTGCTATTGGGGCGCCGTGGACATCAGATGGTAATTCACCACTAAATAATTGGGGTGGGGGTCATCAAATAATAACATCTTCAACAGCAGGACTAACATCTAATTTTACTGGTGAGTCTGATGCTATGGTCTTTACTTTTAAAAGTAGTCCATTTTTAGTTGGAACTGCCATTAATATTTTCATGTATCCTGGAGCTTCAAATATAGGTGAATGGTCCAATAACGACGTTCTTCTAAGAACTTTAGATTTACCTCAATATATTCCTTATCAAAGGTCAAGAAATAATATTTTTGGTTCTTCATCTAGTAGTACAGTTGTTTTAGATGCTAAAGCGACCGCTGACACCGCTACAACCGGCACCATTGTCACAACACTCAGTAATGCTAATTTAACTGTGGGTGCTGGAGCGCAGCGTGCACTACTTGCTGTTGTTAGCTGGATGCCCGGCGCGGGTCCGCCTACTTCTCCAGTTGCTCATTGGGATACGGCTGGTACCAATCAATTGATGACCCAAATTGGATCTATTATTACTAATGTTAGCCATGCTTCAGTTGGTTTATTTGGATTATTAAATCCTACCTCTGGAAACAAGAATTTTACAGTAACGTGGACAAATACCTGTGATTGTTATATTGATCTAATTGCGTTTACTGGCGTAGATCAGACGTCAATTGCAGCAGCGTTTCCAAATTTTATCGGTGGAACTGGTACAGCCTCTCCTGCAAGTGTGGCTATAGCTTCCGCTAGCGGCCACTATACGGTTGCGACATTTGCTGCAGATGCCACCGCCGACCTCGTAGCAACGAACCAAACAAACTTATATGGGCCCGATATATCCGATCCAAACGGTTCGGGTGCGGCGAACTATGCCGTAGGCTCAGCACTAAATACACATACTTGCACCCTCACCGGATCTGGATTTTGGGCAGCTTGTGGTTGTGATGTAGCAGGAGCATCTGTAGTTGGTGGTGCTCCAATTTTATTATTTTCACAATCTCGTGGTTATTCTAAATTATTTACTAATATTATTGGACTCCTTGTTAACTTTTCTAAAGCTTTTGTTGCAGGTGGTGGTGGTTCTACTACTCAAAAAGCACTTACTATTCTTATTGGCCAATCAATATCATTATTCAAGCAAGTAGGTAAAATCCTTACTGTTCCTATCAGTGAAGTAGTTAAAATATTTAAGAGTGTAGGTAAAATCCTTACTGTTCCTATCAGTGAAGTAGTTAAAATATTTAAACAGGTAGGTAAAAGTTTCTCTAATCCTATCGGGCAGATTGTTTCGTTGTTCAAGGGTGTAAACAAGAAATTCAATACTTCAATAGGACAAGTAATTTCACTATTCAAGCAAATTACCAAAACCTTTACTGTTCCTATTGGGTTAGTAGTCTCTACATTCAAAAACATCGGTAAAGTTGCATTTGTTGTACAGATAGGTCAAACTGTTTCTACCTTTGCTCAAACTGCTAAAAATAAGTTAGTAACAATTAACATCGGTCAGGTTGTTTCGTTATTCAAATCTGTGTCAAAAACTTTCACTATCTTTATTGGTGAAACTGTTTCTACACTCAAAAATATAACAAAAACCTTTACCAATTTCATTGGATTGAATGTATTATTTTCTAGGTTGTTTGCTACTAACAAGACACCTATCAATATTAGCATAGGTCAGCAAGTATCATTATTCAAACAAGCAGGTAAAATATTCAATATTCCTATCGGACAGATTATTTCGACATTTCGTCAAGTAAGGAAGATAATTAATGTTAACATCGGACAGATTATTTCAACATTCAAGAATATTGGTAAGACAGCCTTTGTTGTTCAGATAGGAGAGACTGTCTCTACCTTTACTTCTAAAGCACTTAATGTGATCAAAAATATCAACATTGGTCAGTCAGTGTCATTATTCAAGCAATCTGGTAAGATCATCACTAATCAAATAGGTCAATTAGTCAAGCTATTTAAACAGCCAGGTAAGATCCTCACTATTCCTATCGGGTTAACAGTTTCGACATTCAAGCAAGTAGGTAAATTATTCACTACTCAAATTGGTCTGCTAGTAAATTTTGCAAGAAATCAAGGAGCACTAGGAAGAACATTTATCATCAATATAGGTCAGAATGTGACATTGTTTAAACAAGTAGGAAAGATTATCAACATTCCTATCTCTCAACTTGTTTCAGTATTCAAGAGAACCAACAAAATTTTTACTACTCAGATGGGTATTGTCGTTTCTTTTATTCGTCAGTTTGCTGTCAATAAGCCAGCGAT
>WNGM01000927.1_pt1 | contig 23456 bp, 49 predicted proteins | sample 5400571 | NCBI WGS metagenome assembly WNGM01 (sample SAMN13153378, study PRJNA577476) | soil metagenome | isolation source: 100 cm soil or saprolite under Garry oak tree replicate 2 | place: USA:California | collected 2016-06-15 | reverse complement strand
AGACCGGTAGGCGGGGGATGGGAGTGGTCGTCGCTAAACGCCGTTTACTCTCCCCGTTTGCATGCTCGAATGGTCGCGTAACTGGTCTTCAGGCGTGCCATACCGGGTCATTATCGTGCCTATTACGGCCAATCTCAGGACCAATTCGTACGCCATTCCGTCGCCATTACTGGCTTTCCCGGCGGACTCCCCCGGGCTTTTCCTGAGCCTTTCCAGGAGCCACCGCACTCCCCCGGCGATGTATGCAATCGTTTGCCAGGCGATCCGGGCCGCCTGGACTGCCCCGGAGATGACCGCTTCCATCACCGTGTCGGCCAGCTCGTAGCTCATTTCCCGGGTGCTCACCTGCCCGGCCAGGGGCGCCTTAACCCCGCAGGCCGGGCACCTGTAGAACCCCCTGAGCGTGGCCGGATAGCGCGGGTCCGGGCAGGCGAGCGGCGGGTGCCTGTTCTTGCCCATGCCCCCGTAATGGGCCCGGCCGCCGTAATCCGAGTGCATGGCGACCGGGATCCCGGCGTGGATAGCGGGCTGGAACGAGCCGACCGGCTCAAGGTCGGGGGCCCGCTCCTCTTCAACCTCGCTCACTTCTACGGCCTGCTGCGCCACGCGGTGCGAACCGGGTGCTCGACCCATTCCCGGCGCCTGCGCGCCTTGCGGGCCCGGTGCTTGCGCCTGCGGTCGCGCTCGTCGGCCTTGTGTTCGCGGTCCTGCCGCCTGGCCTGGTTACCCCACTGGCTACCGGACGAGAACAGTCCCATGATTACCTCTCCTGCCTCTCGAATGGGTTGGACTGGTCGGCCCGAGCCTTGACAGATGGCAGGCCGGACCAGTAGTAGCTATCGCTTTCGTGCTCATCTTCATGGCCCGACTCGAGAATGCAGCGCTCTCCCAGAATCATGGAATCGCATCTCATCCGGGCCTACCTGGCTTCCAGCGCGGCGGCCTGCAGAAGGTCACCGAAACTCTTCGGCTTGCCGCCGTTTTTCTGCGTCTCGAACATGGTGGACAGCATGAATTCGGCCCACGCGAGGGGTATCTCCTGCGTCTTCCCCGGGCCGAATTTAACCCGGGCGGGCGCGTTCTGCAGCTGGCCGTTGACCAGTTCCGGGGCCTCGATGCTCATTCCCTTTTCCCTTCTACAGCGCGCCGATGACGGCTGTCCCTACGGTGATGATCAGCGCCCACGCCATGGACACGTCGAGCGCGGCGCAGGCGGCCAGGCCCGCGACGGCGTACCAGACGGACCGGCGGATCATGCCGCGCCGTCTCCGGCCGGACCGGGCCTCCGGGCGCCTGGGGGGGGGGTTCCTGGCGCCGCGGGGGCCCGGCCGGTGTCCCGCCGGCCGGTGGCGGGACCATCGTCAGTGTCCTTCACGCGGGGGGCTGCCGTGTCGACCGTCCAGCCGCGCCGCCGCGCTTCCAGGATCACCAGGTCTATGACGCCGGTCATGGAGATGCCGGACGCGCCGGACAGCCGGACCAGGTAGCCGTGGGCCTCGTCGCTGAGCCTGACGTACGTAGTGTGCGGCATAACACGAGCATAACACATTCTGCCTGATTCTGATATGCAGGTCAGGTGATTATATTCGCGTTCTTCAGGGCGGTGATTATGGCACTGAAGTTGCTGTTGATGTTCGAGACCCAGTTGTTATTCATGAACGTGCGCTCCCCCGACACCCATGTCGTCCCGGAGTTCGTGTCGGTGGGCAGGGTGGCGATGGCCGCGGACACGCCCGCGACGGGCAGCGGGGTGCCGCCGCCGAACGACCATCCGGCGCTGTTATAGGACGCGACGGTTGTCGGCGACTGGGCGTTATTGATGTACCGGAATTCCATGTGGGCCGCGGCGCCGGACCCGTCGTTGGCGAAGAACACGATCTGGACCCAGTCCTTGTCCCCGGCGGCGGCCAGCGCGGGCCCGGACAGGATCAGCTCGGCCAGCGCGGCTACCGCGCCCGCGGAGATGTTGGCGGTGTTGCTCAGCAGGGGGGCGGGCGCCGGGAACTGGATCCGCGCGGCCGGGGACGTGGGCAGCAGCGCGACCTGCGGGCCCTGCGTAGTTCCGACCTGGATGCCCTGCGGGAACGCGTTCCCGAACGCGTCTGTACCGGACTGGGGGGCCACGGACACGGCCAGCTGGCGGGACACGGCGGGCGGCCCGGGCACCGGGCTGGCGCCCGTCCCGGCCACCCACACCGAGCACAGATCCTGGGTGGCGTTGCCGGTCAGCTGGGTCCAGGTCAGCCCGGACGTGTCGCTGATCGCCATCGTGGACGCCGTGCCGGGCGTCGTGTAGTTGCCGCCCGCGATGGCCACCAGGATCGACCCGCCCGGCGGGGAGAACGGGTCGGTGGTGGTGACCAGGCCCGTGTTCTGGAACGCCGCTGCCGGGCTGGACGGGTCGATCACGATGGACTGGCCGGCCGCGGCCTGGATCTCCGCGGCCGCCCCGTACATCAGCGTCCCCGAGTTGGCCGGCCCGGTCGCGCCGGTCGTGACCGCGTGCCCGGCCGTGGTCGGGCTGGCGGCCCGGAACGCCGCGTACGCGGTGCGGGTCACCCCGTCGCCGTTGTTCTGCAGGAACGTGGTCTGCGTGTCCTGGGTGAACTTGGTGCCCGCCCCGTACAGCAGCGACCCGACCACCAGCGACCCGGACGAGGCCGGCGTCAGCGTCAGCTCCGGGGTGGCCAGCGCCTCGTCGTGCACGGTCGCGCCGGCCTGCGTCGTCGAGGCGCCGGTCAGGGCCAGGACCGACAGCTCCAGGCCCACGTCGGCGCCCGCCCCCGCGGCGGTGGCGGTCACGGTCATGCCCGTGGTCGGCGCGGTGCCCGGCGTCCAGGCCCGCACGAACCCGACCTGCATGGTAGTGGGCAGCACGTCCGGCGTGCCGTTGTACGTCATGACCAGGATCAGGTAGTGCGGGCTGGCCGTCGCGATCGGCTCGGTGCCGACCAGGGCGCCGTCGTAGTAGAACTGCACCAGGGAGGCGCTGCGGTAGTAGCCGAACGTGTGGAGCCCGTAGGGCGGGCTCAGGTTGGACGTGCCGCCGATCCCGTCCGGGTTGACCGCGTCGTGGACGTGGAACGAGTTCCAGTCCGGCACGCCCAGCGACTCGAGGGGGTCAACCTCGCCGTTATCCGGCCAGTTCTGCCCGTCCGACCACCAGGCGCACCAGTTGGGGACCTGCGCGCCGCCGCCCGGGCCGGGCAGGGTCAGCTGCGCCTCCACGGCGTACGGCGGGGTCAGGGTGAACCCGGTGGCGGTGGGCGAGTTCGACGGGTTGGTGTTGATCAGCGCCCCGTACGGGGTGCCCGCGATGTTGCCCACGGTCAGGTTCAGCAGCCCGCCGCTGATCGAGATGTTCGCCGAGTTGTTCAGCGGGCTGGTCGAGTTGACCGGCGCGGAGATCCCCGACGCCGCGAACCAGCCCTGCTCCCAGTGCGCCGGGATCGCCGTCCACGGGTCGCCGTCGTCCAGGACGTTGACCCACGCCCCGTTCGGGTCCCAGGTCGGGTTGGCTACCACGGTTCATGCATAGCAGAACAGGCCGCCGGAGAACAGGCTGATGCCCTGCGTGTAGGGGTTGCCGAACTGGTCGGACCCGCCGGACGGGGCCAGCGCGATCATCAGCGTGCCCGCGCCGGGCGTCCCGTTGTAGATGAAGTCCCCGGACGCGTTGATGATCGTGTTGCCCGCCTGCAGCTGCACGGCGACCTGCGTCTGCCAGCCCATAGCGTCTCCTATCCGGGGTACAGCTGGGTCAGTGACACCTCGTGCCGCAGCCACACGGTGACCAGCGGCCTGTGCCCGTCGCTGGCGGGCGAGGAGTAGTAGAAGTACAGGGTCTGCCCGAACCGCAGGATCAGCGGCTGGACCGGGTCCCAGGAGTTGTTCGTGGCGTAGACCGCGGTGTCCCACTGCTGCGCGTCGGCGTACACGTTGAATGTCGCGGACGGCGCCGCGCCGGTCACCACGATCTTGTAGACCTCGAATTCGGTGACCTGGATGTTCAGCTGGTTGGTGTCGAAGCTGACGGTCCAGTTGCCGGGGTTCTGCCCGGTGGTGTCCGCGGCCCCGGCCGCGGACCGGGCCCCCAGCGTCCGGTACGGCATCAGGCCAGGTTTCTGCCGGGGGGCAGGCCGGTGGTGACGACGCCGGCCTGCCCGGCCGGGACGGACACCGAATTGGAGCTCACTGAGGAGCTGGCCGGGACGATGGTGCCGCCCGGCTCGATGGTGGGGAACGCGTCGGTGGGGCTGGACCCGCCGAACGTGCCGGAGACCAGCCCGGCCGCGTCTTTCTCCGCGGCGGCGGTCTGGGATACACCCGCGGCGAGCGCGCCCGGCGCGAACTGGCCCACGTTCAGGTTCAGTCCGGGCAGCAGGGACTTCCCTGAGTCCCCGGTCGCGGGGAACGTGCCGAGCCCGGAGCCGACGTTCAGGCCGAACATGCGCAGCACCGCGGCGAACCCGCCGTTGACGGTCTGCTGGACGCCGATGCCGACCAGGACCAGGCCGCCGAACCAGGCGGCGACCCGGCCCGCGCTGCGCCCGGAGGAGACCAGGGCGAGGATGAAGTAGACCAGGCCGATGATCAGGATCTGCTTGAGGGTGCCGGTGTCGTACGGGGACGGGGAGCCTTTGGCCTTGGCGGTGCTGGTGCCGCCCTTGGCGATGGGGGCCAGGGCGACGACCAGGACGGCGAGCAGGAATTCCGCGAGGATGACCGGCTGGTAGTTCCGGCCGCCGGGCAGGCGGGCGCGGGACACGGTCCGGCCCGCGCGGCGGGCGCGCTGCCGGGCCGGGGGCTGCCGCTGCCGTCCGCCTGCGGGCGCGGCTGCGCGGGCGGGGGGCCGGGCCCGGGCGGCGGCCCCGGCGCCCTGTACCGCCGTCTGGCCCTCGGTGACGGCGCCGGCCGCTTCCGGTATGACTGCTGCCATCAGGTGCCCGCTTCCGCGTTCTGGACGGCGCTGGCGCCGCCCTGGATTCCCCTGGCGAGCCACTGCAGCAGGCCGCCGAGGTTGGTCACGTCGGTGGGCAGGTTGTGGAACGCGATGAACAGCAGCACCCCGCCGAACGACACCAGCCCGATGCCCAGTGCCAGGACGATGTCGCCCTGTTTGCCGCTGCCGGTCTGCATCAGCGCGAACATGCCCGCGACTACGGCGCCCGTCCCGAACAGGAACGCGATGATCCGCACCCAGTGCGACGGGACGAGCAGCCACTCGACGTCATTCAGGAACGTGTTGAAGAACGAGACGATGTCGCCCAGCGACTTGGCCGCCGAGGTGAGCGACCCGGCGACGGATAGCGGGTTCAGGATGTCCAGGCCCGCCGTCTCGGCCTGCACCGTGCCGGTCTGCGATCCGGCGGTCTGCGGCAGGCTGGCCGCGCTGGCGCCGCCGAGGTACTTGCGGTACGCGCCGGAGGTGTACGTGCCCCACGCGCCGAGGCCCTGGGAGTTGAGCTTGCCGATGGCCAGGTGGGCGTTGACGGTCGGGTCGGCCCAGTTCGCCGCGGGCGGATTATGGGTGCCGGTGGAGATCTGCCACAGCCCGTAGGAGGACTGGGTGCCGCCGTTGTCGGAGGCGTTGACCGCGTTCGGGTTGCCGGAGGATTCGGCGAGCGCGATGGCGGCCATCAGGGTGGCCCACGCGGACGTGGCGTATTTCGTCCCGGCGGCGGCTTGCTTCCAGATGGATTCCAGCTGGGACAGGCTGTAGGCCATCAGTACGTCTCCGTGCCCGGTCCCCCGTTGGCCAGCCCGGATTTCCTGGCGTGGGCGTACTGGGCGTACAGCAGGACCGCGGCCATGCCGCCGCCGGTCAGGATCGCCGCGGCGTCCTTCCGGTCCCAGATCGCGGCCAGGACGACGAACAGGACGCCCTGCGCGACGCCCAGGTTCACCCACTTCATCAGGGTGTCCGACCGCTTGGCCGCGTTCAGCTCGGTGGTCTGCGGGCTGCTGCAGGCGGCGGCGATGATCTCGTACATGACCCCGGCGGAGACGAGGAACGCCACGCCCTTGGAGCCGCCGCCCAGGCCCTCTACCGCCATCCGGGTATCCTTGGCTCAGGTTCCCATTTAGGGGGAACGGTCAGGGAAGGGCGTCCCGGCGCTGCGGGTCTGTCCGGGCGGGCGGCCAGAGCCCTTATGACTGGCTCCCTGTTCCCCCGCCCATCAGAGAGCATGACCCCGGGGCGTCCCGCAGTAGCGTTCCGGGCCATGCCTCAGCCCTTCAGGGTGTACTGGACGGATGCGTGGGGCGGGGCGACCGGGCCGCCGGAGGCCCACACGTTGGAGTGGTAGGTGCCCCTGGGCAGGCCCTTGCCGCCCTTGCCGTACTCCGCGGTGTTCGTGTTTCCCGCGCTGGTGGAGAACTGGTCGACCAGCTTGCCCTTGGAGTCGTAGGTGGCCACGGTGTACGCGTTGGGGTGCTGCCCGGACGGGCCGGTGACCGCGTTCCAGGACAGGCGGGTGCCGGTGCCGGCCAGGTCGTACGCCTGCAGGCCGGACGGCGCCGGGTAGGACCAGGAGCCCGGCGTGGTGGTGGTGGGCTTGGGCTGGGTGCTGCTGCCGACCGGGGCCGGGTTGGTGGGGGTGCCGCCGGACGTGCCGACCGGCGCCGGGGCGGCCGGGGCGGCCGGGGCGGTGGTGCTGACGTAGGTCTGGTTGACGAACTGCGGCACCGTATTCGCCGCGGTGGAGTCGGGCGCGGTCGCGGTGGCCGCGGTGGCGCCGGACGAGGCGTTCTTGCTGGAGTACAGCCGCCAGGCGACCAGGGCGCCGCCGACGATGGCGATCCACCCCCACATGGGCAGGGGCCCGATCTTGTGGGTGAACACGTTCTCCCGGCCGGGCGTCCTGGCCGGCGGGGCGCCGGGCTGCTCGCTCATCGCAGCAGCCTCCCCAGGATCCCGAACGCGACCACCTCCGCGGCGACGAGGACGAGCAGGTAGGTCAGGGTCGGGGACCAGGCGCCGCCCGCGGCCGGGTCGCCGGACCCGGGCGGGAACAGGCCGGCGCCCTGCTGGGCCGGGCCGTACCCGGACCCCTGGTTCTGGGTCAGCGGGCCGTCGGACATGCCGCCCCGCCAGTACCCGAACGCGGAGCTGGGCCGGGCGTAGTAGGCGGCCTTGGGCTGCATTACCGCCTCACCTGCCCGAGCACCACGTACAGCAGCACGACGACGTCCAGCACGACCAGGTCCACCAGCTGCCAGGTTGCCATCAGAAGCTCACCTCGGACGGCGGCGCGATCAGCCACTGCACGTCGGCCTCGTTCGGGATCCGCATCGGTGAGAACCCGCGGTGGATCAGGGCGGTGATCTCCCCGCCCGTGACCCGGGGGAACCGGTGCGGCGTGTACACGTACCCGGCGTGATGGTCCTCGGGCTGGCAGAACAGCGGGTGGTCCGGGTGCGGGTCGACAAGGCCGGCCAGGTCGTCATCGGGCTGCGGCTGCTTGGGGGGCTGGTTGAACCCGCCAGTGGGGTGGGCCATCGACCACCACAGGATCCCGATGAGGACGGCTGCGCCGGACAGGGCGAGCAGGTGGGACTGTTTCACGACCCGGTACCTCCCCGGATGGTACGGTCGCGCCGGTACCCGAACGGATAGCGGACAAGGCGGTTACAGCGTCCGCAGCGCCGGGACCGCCCAGTGCCCAGAGCCATTAGCAGCGAGTCCCGCCGCCGGTCATGGCGCAACAGTTTACATATCATCCGCCGGTACCTCCCCGGCTGATCCGCCCGGCCCAGCCGCGGCCGCCCGGCCAGGACCGGCCCGCGGCCGGCGCGGTGCCGGCCTGGCCGGGCCGCCCGCCCCGGGGCCGCACCCGGGAGGCGCCCTGAGCCAGCACGGTCTGGCTGTAGGACTGGCCGGCCTGCGGGCTGTTGGCGGGCCGGTCAGCGCGGACGGGGCGGGTCTGCGGCGTGGACATGAACCGGGCGATGATCTGCGCCCCGCCCTTCCACGGCGTCTGGGAGTGCAGGCCGTGCGGCGGCCCGGCGAACACCAGGTGCGGGCCGTCGCCCGGGGTGCCCTGCTCGGCGGGGGAGACGACCGGGTAGGGGATGCCGCCGCGGGAGCCGTACGGCTGGTACAGGCCGGGCACCCCGCCGTAGACCGGGGCCCACCCGGAGCCCTGCTGGCCCAGCCCGGTGTAGGCGCGGGTCAGGTCGTCCTGGTTGCGGGTCTTGTCGGTGCCCAGCTGGTAGGACAGGGTCCGGTTGAGCAGCCGCAGGTCCGGGCGGGGCGGCTGGATCTTCGGGTCGTTGTAGGAGTTCCCGATGCCGCCCGAGGACGGCTGGTCGGTGCCGGTGCGCTGCCGCCCGGCGTCCCAGTAGGCGTGCCGGTCCTTGACGGTCAGCTTGTCGTTGAAGCCGAGGGTGCCGTACCGGCGGAAGGACTGGGTCCGCTGGTCCTGCCCGGCCTGCCCCTGCCCCCACGCGCCCCAGCCGGGGGACGCCGGCCAGGGCCCGGTCTTGTCGGCGCGCGGGTCGGCGCCGGTCTGGCCGCCGCCGGTCCCGCCGAGCTGCCCGCCCGAGTAGGGGCCGGGGCCGGGCTGGTACGGCCGGTCCAGCGCGCCCGTGATGCCGGGCAGGTTGTTGCCCGCGGCGTTGGCGACCGGGACGGGGAACTCGCCCTGGCCCCGGCCGCGGGGGATCCAGCGGGACGCGCGCACGGGCCGCCTACTTACCGGAGAACGAGCCGCCGCCGGTAGCCGCGTTGACCAGGCCGGACAGCCCGGACGACACGCCGGAGACCAGCTTGGGCCCCTGGCTGCCGGGCCGGACCAGGACGAACAGGACGGCGATGATGATGATGCCGGTCAGGAACGAGCCGACGTCGCGGGACACGCCTAGCTGCCGCTCTTGTTGCCGAGCTTGCCCTTGATCGACAGCTGCGGCACGAACACGGCCAGCAGGTAGCCGGCCAGGACGCCGCCCCAGAAGCGGCCGTCCTTCAGGATTCCGGGCATTGCGCCCTCCCTTGCGGTTAGCGGAGCATCCGGCTGATGAAGCCGAACACGATCATCTCGGCGACGACGAGGATGAGCAGGTAGACGACGGTCGGCTCCCAGCCGCCGCCGCCGGAGGACGGCGCGCTCTGCGGCTGGGTCAGGAACCCCAGCGGCCCGCCCGCCATCAGATGTCCGTCAGCTGCGGGTCAACGGGGCCGACCGGGTACACCTCGTCGGTGATCAGCTCAGCCGTCCCGGTGGTCAGCGCCCCGGTGGTCACCTCGAAGGTCTCCTTCGTGGAGTTGGCGGTGTACAGCCAGCCCTGGCCGTACATGTCGCCCGGGTTGACGAACCGGGGGAAGACGTAGACGCCGATCTCCCGGGTGAACCCGTTGGTGGAGGTGGTGCCCCCGGTCCTGCGGGACGAGAAGCAGCCCGAGTACTGCTCGGACATCCAGTTCTGCACCATGTCGCCGTTGGACTGGCCGGAGGAAGACGCGGTGCCCGCCCCGGTGCCCGGGCTGTTCACGGAGATCTTGCCCATGGACCGGTTGTCGAGCTGCCACAGGATCGGGTCGGTGAACCCCTCGGACCGGACGGAGCCGCCGTTGCGGGTGACGAAGATCTGGTTGCGGATCGCGTTGCCGGTCAGCGCGGACTGCAGGATGTTGTCCGAGGCGTTGGCGTTCATCGTGAAAATCTGGTGGCGCCGCTTGTACTGCAGGTTCAGGCCGGGCGGGACGGGCTGGTTGGGGGTGCCCTGCAAGTCTTCCCCATCAGGCTGCGCCCACGCGTCCATGTACGGCTGGACGGTCAGGATGGGGGCCTGGGATGCGGTGTTGTACGAGGAGCCGTTGGCGGCGGTGATGTTCGCCACCGTGTCGACCGAGTAGTCGAACCGGTACTGCGACCGGGTGTCGGTGTTGGCCAGCACCCCGGCGGTCCAGCGGATCTCCGGCTGCAGGAACAGGGTGAACTGGGGGATCGCCGTGGTCGCGTTGGCCGCGTCCGGGTACTCCATCGGGTCGCCCAGCCAGGGCCGGCCGTACTTCTGCGCCAGGTAGTGGGCGTAGCCGCCCATCACGTACAGGATCTCGGAGCCGTCGACGTTCACGAAGTCGAGCTGGGACAGGAAGTTCCACGGCCCGTCCGTCACCGCGGTCTGATTGGTCGTCACCGACGCGGATGCCTGCGCGCGGACGACCAGGCGGATGCCGCGCAGGTACTGGCCCGCGTTGATCTGCCCGCCGCCGGACGTCTGGCTGGTGGTGACCGTGGTCGAGCCCAGGTTGCCGACGTTGTTCTTCTCGCAGTACAGGTTCGTCGCGAGCTGGAAGGGGTTGCCGCCGCCCCCGCTGGGCGCGGCCTGGCTCGGACCTGCCGCAGCAGCAGCGGGCATGGTTGCCTCCGGTCAGTACTGGGTGGACATGGCTTTGCCGACATGCTGGATGCCGGGGTTGGAACTGGCCATCGCGTGATACTGCAGCACGCGCCAGATGGTGCCCAGGATCAGCACGGACAGGAACACGTGCAGGCCCACCTGAAGATCGAGCATCGGTCACCTCCGCATTTGGAGGCGCCCCCGGACATGCGTGAGGCCCACGAGTGGACGCATGTCCCGGGGGCCTCGCGCTGATCATATCCCCTTGTCACCGCACGCGCATGACACCGAGCCCGTAGTTTCCCGCGCGGTTCGCCCATTCATATGACCGGCCGGGGCCGGACGCCTGGGCGGCCCAGTCGTCCAGGGCGTAGGCCACGTCGGACTTGTGCGGCGGCTGCCGGTTGTAGTCCTCGGTGTCGTGCATCAGGATCACCCCGCCGCGCTCGACCCGCGGCGCCCAGGCCCGCAGCTCGTCCAGGGTCTCCGGGCCGTGGGACGTGTCGATGAACAGCACGTCCAGCTCGGGCGGGGCGAACTCCCGTGCGGTGATCGACAGGTCGTGGGCTTTCAGGAAGTTCCAGTACGGCAGCTCGTGCCATTCCGGGGGGACGTCCGGCGTGTTGACATCGACGGACCACAGGTTCCCGCGGCCCAGCTCGCACGCGGCCAGGAACGCGGACGTGGAGTTGCCGGTGCGGACGCCGAGCTCCAGGATGCGGGCGCCGCCGGGGCGGGGCCAGCCGCGGGCCCACGTGTACAGCTCCAGCATGTGGTCCTGGATGTCAGAGGTGACCGAGCGCCGCCGCGCGAACTCCGCGAACTGCGCCGAGGTCGCGGGGCATTCCCCGCAGCCGCCAGCGCTGGTAGGCGGCAAGGTCGGAATCGTAGCGTTGGGCTGCGTCATGGTTGGTCTGGTCTCCCGGTTTGCCTAGGACGTTGGGGTGCAGGTGCCGGACGATCACGTCGGCGCGGTAGACCAGGCATCCGGCCCCGGCCCCGAGGTCGCGCCAGACGTTGTCCTGGAACCAGTGGGTGACGAACGGGGGTGACATCCAGCCGAGGGCCTTCACGATGGCCGAGGAGATCACGACGGCCTCGGGGATGTCGTCGCGGCGCTGGTCGTTCGGGTAGCAGTAGCCGCCCCCGGCCGGGAGCGACCCGAGCAGCTGCTCGTCCCACCCGTCGGTGACGGGCATGTGGTCGTCCCCGAAGCTGCCCAGCGCCGGGGCGTGGCCGACGTGCCGGGCGGCCAGCTTGTTGGTCCAGCCGGTCAGCGTATCGCGGGGCCCCGTCATGTAGGAGTGGCCCTGCGCCGCGGCGATGCTGTCCTCAAGTTTCGGGTCGTCCTGGTCGAACGCGAACCGGATCTTCGTGTGCGCGCGGCAGGTCAGCGCGTAGCTTCTCACCACCCGCTCGACGGCCAGCGGCCGGCCCCGGGACGGCATGAGAATCTCCAGGTCGTGGCCGGTCATGGCAGCGCGTGCGCGGACCAGTAGTCCCGGTCGACCACGATGGACAGGTCCGCGTCCAGGCCCACCATGGACGCCGGGTAGTCCTGGACCGCGGCGAGCCGCCCGCAGCCGCCGGGCAGCGTGACGTCGGCGGTGCCGTCCAGGGTGGCGACCCACAGCCAGTGGTCCCGGCTGCCCGCGGCGTCCTCGACGGCGGGCAGGGCGGACCGGTCGCAGTAGATGCCGCCGGGCCCGGCGCCGGACGCCGCGCGGGCGTCGAGCCAGGCGGCCACGTGGCCGGGGGTGGCGTCGCCGCGTTCCACGTCGAGCCAGAACGCCCCGCTGGGGTCGGCGCCGGTCACGTCGATCCAGACCAGGCCGCGCCGGTACCGGGCCGGGCGGGTGGCGAACTTGCCGTTGACGTACAGCGCTTTCAGCCGGGCCCGGGGCGGGAAGTCGCCCGCCGCGGAATCCCATTGGAGCCCGTGCACCTGCATCAGCCGCCTCCTAGCCTAGTTCGGTGATCACCGGTTCCCAGTGATCCGCCCACATCGCGTCCGCGTCCCATCCCAGCGCGAACTCCCGCGCGGTGTCGCGCAGCTCCTGGTCCCCGGCGGCCTCGTACGCCTGCTCCAGCGCGGCGGCGACCGACTCGATGCTGGCGCACTGCCAGATCTTCTTGTGCCAGTCGTTCCAGTCGTCCTGCCCGTCCGCGCCCCACCCGGCGCCGCGCAGCTCCAGGCCGGCGCCCCAGTTCCCGGTGATGACGGGGGTGCCGCATGCCTGCGCCTCGACCACGGGCAGGCCGAAGCCCTCGTTGCCCGCGGACATGAGCACGTCGCAGGTGCCGTACCAGGCGGCCAGCGACGGGCCGTCTGTCTGCCCGGTGGCGAGCTGATACTGGTCGGAGAAGATGACCGCGTCGCCCAGGTCGAGCTCGCGGATGATCGCGGGCAGGTCCAGGCCCTCGGGCAGGGATGCGATGGAGTGGATGGCCAGCAGGGTCTTAGGGTGCCGGGCGTGGAAGATGCCGAACGCGGCGATCTGCTCGAATACCCGCTTGCGGGTCCGGTCGTGGTTGGCGAAGTTCATGCCCGCGATGAACATGTGGCCCAGCCCGGTGGCCTTGCGCATCGCGGCCCGGTTATCCGGCGGGCGGAACACGCCGGTCTCCACGCCGTGGGGCAGGTACAGCGGGTCCAGGCCGCGGCCCCGCATCTGCTCCTCGCCCCACCTGCACACCGCGGCGGGAGTGCCGCCGGAGTTGGCGATGACGTGGTAGTCCCGGTCCGACATTCCCGCGATGTCCACAGGGGTGATGTGGATGGTCCGCATGTCCCGCCACACCTGCGGGTTCAGCACCCAGGTGCAGGTCAGGGTGATGGCGAGGTCGGCCTTGAAGTGGTCGTAGTGGCCGCGGACCACGTCCTGGCCCAGGTTCTCGTACGGGGTGTGCGGGTAGACCGGCACCAGGTGCCGCTCCCCGTTTACCTCGACCGGCCAGGCGTCCATGTGGCCGGACACCCCGGCCAGGCTGGACACGGCCACCTGGTGCCCGGCGGCGAGCAGCCGCCGCAGCCAGATGTCGGCCTGGTTCCAGTACCCGGTGGGCGTCTTGTACGGGCCATGCCAGAGGATTCTCATCCGGCTAGTTCCTTTTCCAGCATGTCCCGCGCCTCTTCGGTCAGGTATCCGGCCAGCCGGGGGGCGTCACAGGTGACCAGGCGTTCAGCCGCCGACGCGTCATGCTCGATCTTGCCCTCACGGTCGGCCTGCCTGATCCGGGCGATGACGCTCAGCAGGTCTATGAGCCTGACCGGGACTGTCGCGTCGAGATCCATCAGATGATTCCCCTCATCCCGGCGGGCAGCATGCCGTAGATCCGGCCGCGGCGCTCGTGCGCGGTCTGGCGGGCGCGGCGGCCGGAGGAGGCGAGCCAGTAGGTCTTGCACCGCTCGGAGCAGAACGCGTAGTGGGTGTGCCTGCCCGGGTGGCCGCCCTCGCTGACCAGCTGGCAGGACACGCCGGGCGGGTGCTCGTGGACCCGGACCTGGTAGGCGGTGCGGGCCCGCTTGGGGCAGTCGTCCCACGCGCAGGACAGGGGCATGGCGGTGTCCAGGTTGATGATCAGCTTCTCGACCCGGTTGACGTTGCGGCCGCTCATGCTTTCGTTTCTCCCGGTATCGGCGGTATGTCCAGCCCGGCGTCTCGCAGCGTCCCGGTCAGCTGCGCCACCCGGTCAATCACGGCGGTCAGCTGCGAGTTGACCAGCACATGGACCTCGCTGATCTTCGCGGTGTTCCGCCTGGTCTGGACGTATCCGGTCAGCGCGGTCAGGAACGTCAGGATCACCACGGCCAGTTCCGGCCATCCGGCTGCCCCGGTCACAGCTTGTCCCGCAGGCGGGAGAGGTTGTAGGTGAACCCGTAGCCTGCGAGCGCTTCCCTGGTGCGGCCGGATAGCTCGTCACCCATCGCGCGGTGCCCGCACGCGCGGGCGAGGCGGGCGGCGAGGCGCCGTGCCCGGTGCCGGGCCGCCCGGCGGATCGCCTCCCGCTGCCATTCCGGGGCTTCCATCCACATGATGGCTGCCACCCCGGACAGGGTTATCGCCGTCATCAGCAGGTGGGTCAGCGGCCCCTGGTCCATCGCGTCCCCCTTTGCGCACGTCGGCTATGAGCCGGTCGGTCTGGTAGTTCAGCGCGACCGAGTCGGACAGCATCTTGCCGACGCTGACGGCCTGGCGGCCGATGGCCCTCTTGATCTGGAGGTCTATCACCAGTATGAGCAGCATCGCGCCGAGCAGGAACGTGGCCCAGTGCAGCGACTTGCGCGCCGAGGCGGCCAGGGCGTCCAGGCCGGGCTGCGGGCCGGTCATAGCATCCTCATCGCCTTCAGCTTTCCCAGGGCCCCGCCTTTGCCCTCAGCCGCGGCCCGGGCCATTTTCACCAGCGCCCCCGGGACGCGCAGCGGCTCGGCCTGGTCCCCGCAGCCGCACGCGGCGCACGTCTCGCACAGGCCCGTGGTGCGGGGGATGACGAGGCCGCCGTCGGATTCCTCGAATATGGCATACCGCCCCCGTTCGGCCGGGCCGGGCTGGCCGGGCGGCGATTCGTTCATGCAGGTCATATTAATCCCACCGGACCCGCCCGGACGCGTGCATACGCTGGTGGCCCGTATCGAGGCCGCATGTCAGGGTGGTCAGGCCGACCCGCAGCTGCGAGCCGCACCGCTTCTTCCTGGCCGGGGCGTCCAGGGGCTGGGACATGATCCGGCCGAGCTCGTACAGCCCGGCGGCGGCGTCGCGGAGCATGTCCGCGGCGCCGGGCCCCGGCTCCTCCAGGACGGGGGGTTCCTCCAGGGCCCAGTCATGGACGGTGTCCGCCGCGGGCCCGGGGGGCGGGGCGGCGTAGCCGCGGCCGGGCGGGGCGGGGCGGGGCGGGGCGGCGGTCACGTCGGACGGGGCGACCGGCCGGAACCCGGGGACCGGCTGCCAGTTCCCGGTCCGGGCCTGCTCCCACAGCGTGGCGGTGCGGTCCCCGCCGGGCCCGGACCAGCCCAGGCTGGTCACCGCGGCGGGCGGGACGGCGGCGGCGGGCGCGGCCGGGCGGGCCGGGGGCAGGACCGCGCGGGCGGGACGGCGGCGCGGCACGGCGGCGGTGGGCCGCGGCTGGACGGTCCCTGCGGGCGCCGCCGCTGCCGCGTTCGACCCGGGGACCGGGGTGAACCCGACGTAGGCGCGTGCCCGCGGGCGGGGCCGGGGCTGCGGGGGCAGCTGCGGGACGGCGGGGATGGCGTCCCAGGCGGCGATGGCCGCTACCCAGGCGGTGGAGTCGCCGAGCGTCCAGGTGCCCGTCTGCGCGCCGGATGCGGTGAGCGAGTCCGACGCGGCGCAGGCAAAGAAGCTCGAGCCGTTGGTCTCAACGAACTGCTGTGTTCCGGCGGTCCAGGTGGGGGTGATGGTTTCCGGGTTCAGCCCGGTGTTGTCGCTGAACGCGCTGAAGTAGAGGCCGCCGGGCGCGTTGGGGGTGGCTGAGCCGGATGACACCGAGGTGGAGCCGGCGCTGGTCCCGGTGTTGGTGGCTGTGGGGGCGCCGGCCCGGATCCTGGTGTAGGCGATGCCGCCGCCCACGATCGTGCCCGGGCTGGCGGTGCTGGTGACGGTGACGGTGTAGTTGCCGGACGCGGGCAGGCTGATGCCGTCGCCGTAGTAGATCCAGATCCCGCCGGGCTGCGCGGTGGACCCGGGGCCCAGGGTGAACGTGGTGATGCTGGTGCCGTTGTCGGTCAGGGTGAGGAACGTGGCGGCGGCGGCGTGGAACTGGACCCAGACGACGACCTTGGACCCGGGGGCCGGCTGGGCGCCGGTCCAGGGGATAGCCAGCGACGTCCCGGATCCGACCGTGGCCAGGTCTGACAGCGGTCCCCGTGGCATGCGGGCTCACCGCCCCCCGGCTACTCGCCCCAGATGAGGTCGACTGATACCGGGGTGGAGGTGTTCACCGTGGGGATCGCGAACAGGTGCAGGCCCGAGTTGGCGTTGTTGTTGGCGATGGCCGGGGCGCCCCACTCGTTCCCGGTGGGCGGGAATTCCTCCCACATGCTGCCGGTGGTCTGCGGCACCACCCATTCGGCCAGGATCGTGCCGACCGTGGGCGCGGTGGTCCAGGTGGTGGAGATCTGCCCGAGGGAGGCGGGGGATGAGAAGTCGTGCGGGCCGCCGGATGCCAGGCCGGACCCGTTGACGGTGTTACCGGGCCGGGCCAGCTGGAACCGGATGTCGTTCCCGGCGGCGGCGGCGGTGACCAGCACCTTGACCCGCACCCCGGTGAGCCACAGCCGCTTGGCCGCGGTGCCGTACAGCGATATGACCGCCGTCGCGGTCGTGGCGGCTACCGCCTGCGACCCGGACAGGCCGGTGTACACGTCGTTGTAGGCCATCAGTCATACGCCTTCCATGCCATCTCGGCGGGCACCTCCGCGGCGGCCAGGAACCACGCGCTGATGTTCTGGGTGGCCGACAGGTACACCGACTCGTCCGGCAGCAGCATCACCTGCGAGCTGCTGAACGTGACGACCTGGTTCACGTTCGACGTGGACATGTTGGCGATCAGGCGCTGCGGGGTGGACCCGGCGCCGGGCGCGCCGGAGGTGATGTAGGCCAGCACGGTGCCCGCGGACGCGAGCTGCACCGAGATCAGCTTCAGGTTCCACAGGTACCCGGACTCCGGGCCGTAGGCGATGTACAGGGTGCTCGCGGCGGGTGACGGGCCGGGGCCGGACACGCGCATCGGCTTGAAGCCGCGGGCGTGCTGCCGGTCCCGCTCGGCGATGGCGCCGCGCATGTCGTCGCGGATCTCGTCCCGCTGCGGGATCTCGACCTTGGCGCCGCCCTGGATGGTGAAAGAGGCCATCAGGAGGTGCGCCGCCCGAACCGGACCGTCTTCCCGTCGCCCTCGTCCCCGTCCTTCTTGGGCGGCGGGTCGGCCTCTAGTTTCAGGCCCCACGCCGAGGCGATGCCCTTGACCCGCCGGTAGGACCCGGTCACCGACTTGTCGCCGTGACTGACGGTCACCTCGTCGCCGTCGTCGTCGTCCTCGTCAGCGGCAAGGCGCTCTTCCAGCTCCCTGCGCTCTTCCGGGCTCAGCTTCGCCATGGGGAAACCTCCTGCTCAGGCATATCACGGATACTATCCCGATATGGATGATCCCACCCGGCTCTGCGCGTGCGGCTGCGGCGCGCCCGTCATGAACAAGTGGGCGCGGGGGCATGCCGCGCGGGGCGAGGGCGGGTACGCCGGGCAGGCCCCGGCGGCGGCCGGGGTGCAGCCGCTGCCGCCGCCGGACGACCCGTGGTGGGAGCTGGACGGCGGCGGGCCGCACGAGGACATGGGGGTGCTGGACCCGGACGCCGCGCCGGGCCCGGGCCCGGGCCCGGGCCCGGACGGCGCCGGGCCGGTGCGGGAGCCGGGGCCGCCCGAGCCGGACCCGCCGCCCGCCCACGGCGGCAGGCAGTGGCGCAAGGCCGGGCCGAGGTCGGCGCCGAAGAAGCCCGGCCGGGTCACCGCGGGCATGCGGAACGACATCGACGCGAAGATCAGCTTCGCGCTGGAGATACCCGCCCGGGTGTGGCAGGCCCGCGACCCGGTGTGCGGCGGGACGTTCGTGGAGCAGCGCGGGGAGATCTCCGCGGCGCTGACCGAGATCGTGTGCCAGTCCCCGGACCTGATCGCCTGGTTCACGGGCGGCGGCGGCCAGTTCATGCTGTGGCTCAACCTGATGGCCGCGGCCTGGCCGGTGGCCACGGTCGTGATGGCCCACCACGTCTACCACTCGATCGAGGCCGGGGACCAGGCCGAGCCCGACGCGGCGCAGTACGCGGCATGACCGTCCAGCGCGGGGACGTCGAGCCGGAAGACAGCCAGGCGCGCAAGACGCCGTCCAGCTGGCAGTCCGACCCGAACTTCACGCCGCCCGAGCGGGTGCCGTGGTCGGAGCTGGGCCCGGACTTCATCCGCATCTGGGGCCGCGCCGACGAGGCCGACCCGCAGCCGGAGCACCTCGAGATAGTCGGGCCGTCTGGATCCGGGAAGACGCACCTGATGCTGACGATGCTGCAGGACCGGTACGCGGCCCGCAAGACCGGCTGCGTCCTGGTGGTGACGAAGGCCGATGACGCGGTGTTCGGGAAGCTGGGCTGGCCGGTCGTGTCCAGCACTGACGAGATCGACGCGTCCAACGTGGTGTTCTGGCCGCGGACCCGGCGGACCGGGACGGAGCGGCGGGCGTTCCACGAGGTGAAGATCAGGGGCCTGCTGGACAAATTGTGGCAGCCGCAGGCCAACACGATCGTGGGCTTCGATGAGGTGGGGTACGTTGAGTCGCTGTCCGGGGACATGCGGGCGCTTGTCCAGATGTACTGGCGGGAGGCGCGCTCGCTCGGGATCACCGTGGTTGCGATGAAGCAGCGCCCGCAGGGCGCCCTGCGGGACATGCACTCCGAGACGTACTGGACCGCGAGCTTCGCCCCGAAGGACCGCTCCGACGCGGAACGTTTCGCAGAGCTGTTCGGGCACCGCCGGGACTGGCTGCCCGTGTTCGACGGGCTGGACGCCACCAGGCACGAGTTCATCCTGCGGCACTCGCGCAGCCGGGAGGCGTACATCTCCTGGGTCGACACGCCGCTGACGCCGCAGAAGATCCGGCGCAGGGGCCTGGCCGGGCGGATCAGTGGGCGATGAGCGAGGTCATTGAGGAGTTCTGCGAGCGGGCCGGGCTGAACCTGGCGCCAGGTCATGGCCCCGCCGCGTGACCCGCTGTCGGTCCGCTACGACGGGGTTGTGCGCGACCTGATGACCCGGGCCGCCCGCGCCCACCGCAACAGCGCGTCGGTGGTGGCGTGGATCGCCTCGCCCCGCGGGGAGTTCCGGCACCGGGACCGGGGCGGCCGGACGGCGCACGAGCGGGCGTTCACCCGGTCGGCGTACTACCTGATCTTCCGCACCCCGATCCGCGAGGGGCAGGTGCCCGCCTGGTCGCTGAAGCTGACGTGGGGGCCGGACGGGGCGCGGCGGGCCAGCTCGTCGGGCCGCCTGGCCAGGCCGGTGCAGGTCAGGCTGTTCCGCCGGTCCGGGGCGCGGGTCCGCGGCCCGTCCTGGGTCGATGACCCGTCGCTGCGGTCCCGCATCGACGCGGAGGGCAACCGGATCGTGGGGGGCTGAGAAAAAAGACATAGCCGGCGCGCGGAGAGATTTGCTCTCTGAATCCGGGCCGGCTAATGTCCTACCTCAACCAATTGCAATGGCCAGCTTACCGGAATTCCGGAGGCATGCATAAGACATGCCGCCGGTTTTATTCGGCATGCGCTGATTCGCGTTCTGTATGGACCTGGGAGAATCCGTACAGAGCCCTTGACTTTAGGGGAGCCGAAGGCTCCACCTAAGACCCCTCAAGGTCAAGATCAAAACCCTCCGTAGCAAACCAGCAAAGACCGCTGGTTCACTACGGCTCGAAAAAGACCAACAGAACCCTCGTACCCCCTACGGACCCTGGCTTGGCCTGGGAACCGAAGTAACTGGGGGGAGCTCCCGGCCGAGCAGCACGACCGCCTGGGCCGCCTCGTCCATGCTCAGGTAGGTCCGCCGGACGACCGCAGGCCGGTCCCTCCGGTAACGGGTCGTGACCAGCACCAGCCACCCGCCATCCCGCTCCACCGCGACTTCCCTCATGCGTCCAGTGTACATCCGGTTGACACGCACGTCTACGGGGCGCTAGCATTGGGGCATGACATCAACCACCGCGGAGGCCCCGGTGTTCGACATGCTCGATCTCGATGACCTGTACGAACTGCACCGCGGGCTCTGCAGGCAGGCCGCGGACCTGCACGCCACCCTGATGAGCGGCCAGGTCGTCCTGGTCTCCCCCCTGTCCGACGAGTGGGCGCTGACATCGGCCCGGCTGTCCGAGATCACGGAGACCGCCGACGCCGCCTACGCCGAGATCAGCCGCCGCGAGCGGGAGCTGGCCGGTGCCTGAACCCCGCCGCCCCCGGATCGCCGCGGTGTCCGTCCAGTACGACCAGACGGACCGGCACCTGGCGGGGTACCAGGCGGCCCGCCGCGACAACGCCGCCCGCGCCGCCAGCAACTACCCCGCCTTCCGCCCCCGGCGCCGCCGCAGGACCAGCCAGGGCTACCCCGTCCAGATCCGCAACGGCATGCCCGAGCTCCGCCCGCGCGCCGTCACCGACACGGCCCCATGCGGCTGCCGCCGCCGCCTGGACCCGGCCGTCATGGACTGGCAGCTCGCCGCCCCCTGTGCAGGCCACCGTGGCTGACCAGCCGGAGGACGCCGAGTACATCGGGCCGCTGACCCCCCTGCAGGAGCTGGTGAAAACCTGGCGCGGCCACATCGAGCAGAGCGACCCCAAGGACCCGTTCACCCGCGCCGTCCAGGTCTGCGCCGACCAGCTGACCGAAACAATCGGAAGGATGCTCTCCCGTGAATGACCTGACCGTGCCCGACCTCGGGTCGATCACCCTGGCCGCAGGCAAGCACAAGCACCGCGAAGACGGCGTCTGCCTGCTCGAGGCCGCCGCCTGGCTGGCCGGCCAGCCCCACACCGACCACCCGCCGTGCGTCTCGCCCGTCCTGGGCGCCTTCGGCCGCGGCCTGAACGACGTGCTGCCCGACGACACCCGCCAGCAGCTGCTGCCCTGGCTGCCCCGCATGCTGGACACCGCCGGGGACGGCGCCGACGAGGCCCGGTCCTACCTCGCGCTCGACTGGCTGATACGCACCTGGCTGCCCGCCTGGCTCGACCTGGCCGGGGACGGCGGCCACGCGACCGCGCTCCAGGACCTGGCGCCCATCGCCAGCATGGAAACAGCGCAGGCCGCAGGGCCGGCCGTCGACGCAACCTGGGACGCAGCCAGGGCCGCAACCTGGGACGCAGCCGGGGCCGCAGCCAGGGCCGCAACCGGGGCCGCAGCCAGGGCCGCAACCTGGGACGCAGCCAGGGCCGCAGCCGGGGCCGCAGCCGGGGCCGCAGCCTGGGACGCAGCCGGGGCCGCAACCAGGGACGCAGCCAGGGCCGCAGCCGGGGCCGCAGCCGGGGCCGCAGCCGGGGCCAAGCTGGCGCCGACCGTGAAGATCCTCCAGGCCGACGCGATCCGCCTGCTCGGCGCGATGACCAGCCCCGCCCTCACCCGGGCCGCCCCGTGAGCGAGCGGAACAGCCCGTACTTCGCCGCCGGGCTCAAGGACGGCGCCGCCGACGCCGCCCGCAAGCCGAGCGAGCGCCGCGGCTTCGACCCGGCCCGGGCCGGGTCGTGGATGTACAGGCGCGGCTTCGCCCGGTCCTTCAAGATCATCCGCGCCATGGCCCGCAGCGGCACCCTGGACTCCAGCCCCGGCACCATCGCCGCCATGCAGGCCGGCCTCGGCCAGGCGTGGGCCGCCCTGGAGGCCCTGGAAGCCGCCCAGAAGGAGGCAGCGACGTGAACGAGCCCATACCCACTCTCCGCACCGAGGGCGAGGTCGTGCGCGTCTCAGGAGCCGTCAAGGCCCGCCTGAGCGCCCTGCAGAACGAGCGGCGTCGCGAGCTCGGCCGCGCCGTGTCCTACTCCGAGGTGATCGAGCAGCTGCTCGCCGACCAGTGGGGAGACAAGCCGTGACCGGCCCGGAGCACTACCGCGAAGCCGCGAAACTAGCCACCAGGGCTCACGAACACACCGTCGGCGGAAACCCGCAGATCGGGGCCGCGGTTGCCGCCGAGGCCCAGGTGCACGCCACGCTGGCCCTGGTCGATGCGGTAGCCCTGATCCCGGGAGCGATGCCGTGAGCCATGACCGGGGGCTGCGGCTGCAGAACGCCCTGGCCGCCTACCTGAGCCACTGGTGGCCGCTCGCGGAGTCGGCCGGGGCCGGGCGCAACGGCACCGACGTCACCAACACTCCCGGGGTCGTGTGGGAGTCCAAGACCGCCCGGGAATTCAAGCCCGCCGCGTTCGTCAGGCAGGCCAGGGCCGCCGCCGGGGGCGCGCTGCCGGTCGTGGTGTACTGGCCGGACGGGTGCGGCGCCGGGTCGGCCGCCAGCGCCCTGGCCATCATGCCGCTCGGCAGGCTGATGGAGATCCTTGAAGCAGGGGAGTACACGCCGTGAGCCACGAATGCCCCGCGGCCGGATGCAGCCGGACCGTGCCCGATCACATGCTGATGTGCAGGACCGACTGGTACCGCGTGCCCCCGGCTCTGCGCGATGACGTGTGGCATGCATGGCGCAACGGGGCAGGGGCCGGGAGCGCTGACCACAGAGCGGCCATGGTTGCCGCCATACAGGCCGTCAACGAGAGCAAGGGGAAGCCGTGATCATCATCGCGTACGGCCAGCTGTGGCTCCTGCTGGCCATCTGGCTGGCCGTCGTCGGGTGCGCGTTCGGGCTCGGCTGGTCCGGCGGCCGGTACACCCGGCCGGAGCCCGCGCCGCCGCCCGCCCCGCCCTCAGAACTCAAGCTCTGCCGGTCCTGCGGGCACAGGCATTTCGGCCGGGGGCCGATGAACTGCCCTGAGCTGGATCAGGCCGACCGGACCGCCATCGACATACAGCGGTGGTGGCCCGGCCTCGAGCGGCAGGCCCGGCAGGAGACCGCGCCGATGACCCGGGCCGACGTCGAGGTATCCAACTGGGAAAAGGCCCGGCGCCGCGACATGGACGCGTGGATGCACCAGCGGGGCATGCAGTGATCCCGCCCGCCCTGGTCGTCCGGTCGTGGTGCCCGGACCAGAACACGCATACGGATCTGGATATGGACCTGGATATGGAAACGTGGATATGAAGGACAACGCCGAGTACGACATGACCATCCCTCCGCCGAGCGCATTCGGGGACTACATGGGCGCCAAGTATGGCGGGATCATCGTCGCCCCCAAGGGCGGATTCCAGACGGACGATCTTCATGAGGCGTTCCTGGCCGGCTGGGAAGCCGCGGTCCTGGAGCACTGCTAATGGAAACGTTTCCATGGGAGTGGTCTAGACCTCTGCGCATACCCCCCGGGGGGTACCCTCCATACCCCCCGGGGGATCCTGCATAACAATCCCGTAACGATCGGTTCGCGACCCCTTCCCTCTCGGGCCGCCCTATGAGAAGCTTCTCATAGGGCGG